>Ga0181581_10004391_pt1 | contig 11010 bp, 8 predicted proteins | sample 071ome_22_FD_132433 | JGI IMG/M metagenome (GOLD analysis project Ga0181581, IMG submission 132433) | Coastal salt marsh microbial communities from the Groves Creek Marsh, Skidaway Island, Georgia - 071404AT metaG (megahit assembly) | ecosystem: Environmental > Aquatic > Marine > Intertidal zone...
CAACAACAGGTTATTGTCGAAGTACTAAAAGACCAAAACTGTTTTGTGATCATGCCAACGGGCGGTGGTAAATCACTTTGCTATCAATTGCCTGCCCTTATGAAAGAGGGTACCGCATTGGTCATTTCTCCCCTTATTGCGTTGATGAAAAATCAAGTAGATGCAATTCGTGGAATTAGTGAAGACTCTGGGATCGCCCACGTGCTCAATTCTTCTTTAAATAAGACCGAAACGCAACGGGTAAAAGAGGACATCAAAAAGGGAGTAACCAAACTACTCTATGTGGCTCCAGAATCGCTTAATAAAAAAGAAAATATAGAATTTTTTAAGTCAGTAAAGCTATCATTCTTAGCCATAGACGAAGCACATTGTATTTCCGAATGGGGGCACGATTTTAGACCCGATTATCGAAACATTCGCCCCATAATGAATCAGATTGCGCCCAGCATACCCATAGTAGCACTCACGGCTACTGCAACAGAAAAAGTGCAAGAAGACATCATCAAAAATCTTGGCATTCAAGGTGCAACCGTCTTTAAAGATTCGTTTAACCGTCCCAACCTCTATTATGAAGTACGCACCAAGACCAAACAAGTAGATTCGGATATTATAAAGTTTATCAAATCCAATGAAGGAAAATCCGGAATCGTTTATTGTTTGTCTAGAAAAAAAGTAGAAAATCTTGCCGAAACCCTCCAAGTAAACGGCATCAATGCATTGCCCTATCATGCAGGATTAGATGCGAAAACACGGGTAAACAACCAAGATCAATTTCTAAACGAACAGTGCGACATCATTGTTGCTACTATTGCTTTTGGAATGGGAATCGACAAGCCTGACGTGCGATTTGTTATACATCATGATATCCCCAAAAGCATTGAAAGCTATTACCAGGAGACGGGTCGTGCTGGAAGAGATGGTGGAGAAGGACACTGTCTTGCGTTTTACTCGTACAAGGACATTGAAAAGTTAGAAAAATTTATTTCTGGAAAACCGGTTGCCGAACACGAAATCGGCATGGCGCTTTTACAAGAAATGGTAGCCTATGCAGAAACTTCGATGTCCCGAAGAAAATTTATCCTACACTATTTTGGTGAAACGTTTGATGAAAAAAATGGGCTTGGCGCCGATATGGACGATAACACGCGTTATCCCAAGGAACAAAGACAGGCAGAAGAAGAACTCAAAACCTTATTGGAGGTAGTCAAAAGTACCAGCAATAAATACAAGGCCAAAGAGATCGTACATATTTTGATGGGCACCACCAATTCGCAAATCATATCGCACAAAACCCACGAAAAAGACATTTTTGGTTGTGGCAATAACCAGGACAAACTTTTTTGGATGGCACTAATTCGACAGGCTATTGTTCAAGGTTTTCTAAAAAAAGAAATCGAAAGCTACGGGGTATTATTTCTTACCAAAAGAGGGGTAGAGTTTATCGAAGCACCCACTTCTTTTATGATGACACTCGATCATATTCATTCAGACAGTGTTGACTCTAGTGCCAACATGCCCGCAGCCGTAGATCAACAATTGATTAAGTTGCTCAAAGCTGAGCGAAAAAAAATAGCTCTTAAAAATGGCGTCCCGCCCTATGCTGTATTTCAAGAATATTCTCTAGACGACATGGCGCTAAAATATCCGATAGCCATGGATGAACTGGTTGCCATCAATGGTGTAGGAGAAGGAAAAGCAAGAAAGTATGGACAAACCTTTTTGAAGTTAATTGCTAACTACATCGAAGAACACAACATCATCCGCCCACAAGACCTTATCGTGAAAACCACAGGCGAAAATTCGTCACTTAAGTTATACCTCATACAAAGCATCGACCGCAAACTGCCTTTGGACGATATTGCTGCCGCCAAAGGAATGACCATGAATGCCCTTTTGGATGAAATGGAAACCATAGTTTTTTCAGGAACTAAACTCAATATCTCGTATTGGATAGAGGAAATTCTAGATGACGACGATCAAGAAGATCTCTACGATTATTTTATTGAAGCAGAAACGGATCAAATCACAACAGCCCTAGCGACTTTTGGCGATACTTTTGAAGAAGAAGAACTAAGATTGTACCGCCTTAAATTCTTAAGTGAAGTCGCGAATTGATTTCTAAAATTTTTTTAACCTCTTTGGAATGTTATCTTTGCCAAAAAAGTAACTCATGGATCAAGGATTATATGCCAAAATAGACACAGATAAAGGTCAAATAACCGTTCAACTAACCTATGATAAGACGCCCGGCACGGTGGCCAATTTTGTGGGTTTGGCTGAGGGTATGATTGCAAATCAAATCAAAAAAGCAGGAACCCCTTATTATGATGGTCTAACGTTTCACAGAGTTATTGCAGATTTTATGATACAAGGCGGCTGTCCTCAGGGCACAGGAGTCGGCGGGCCAGGCTACCAATTTGATGATGAGTTTCATCCCGAATTAAAACATGATGGTCCCGGCATACTTTCAATGGCCAATGCAGGCCCTGGCACCAATGGAAGTCAATTTTTTATCACGCATACAGCAACACCATGGCTCGATGGCAAACATACTGTTTTTGGAAAAGTAATCGAAGGTCAAGATGTTGTAGATGCTATTGCTCAAGGTGACACACTAAAAACCCTTACCATAGAACGTGTTGGAGCTGCTGCTGAAGCCTTTGACGCTGCAGTTGCCTTTGACGCCTTTAAAGCTTCAAAAGCAGCAAGAGAAGCCGCACAGCGTGAAGCTGCTGCAAAAGAACTCGAGCAACATACTCAAGGCATGGAACAAACCCCATCGGGCTTGTTTTATGAAATCACTAAACCGGGTACCGGTGGACAACCCAAAACTGGAGACCAAGTGGCTGTACATTATCGTGGATTGCTTCTTGACGGGACGGTTTTTGATTCTTCTTATCAACGCAATGACCCCATTCGATTTCCAATTGGTCAAGGGCGCGTTATCCCAGGTTGGGATGAAGGTATTGCCCTATTGTCCAAAGGCGCATCTGCAAAATTGGTAATACCAAGTCATTTGGCCTATGGCGAACAAGGAGCAGGTGGTGTAATACCCCCAAATGCGACACTTATTTTTGAGGTCGAGCTGGTCGATTTTTAAATTAAAAATAATCGGGTACCTTATGGTCGTGCCATTTGATATTACAGCCCATGCTTGGGTATTGTACATCTGCAGCTTTACGACCCGCCAACAAAGTCGCAGCAGCCTCTGTCAGGTCTGCACCCGTTACGGGGATCTCATTTCCAGGTTTTGAAGCATCGAAGCGCCCCCGATAGTGTAGCTCTAATCTGGCATTAAACAGATAAAAATCAGGAGTGCATGCCGCTTGATATAAAAGGGCAACGTCTTGAGTTGCATCATACAGATAGGGGAATTCAAATTTTTTAGTCAAGGCTAACTTTTTCATTTCTTCGGGGCCATCTTGTGGATGGGTAATTATAGAATTACTAGAGATGGCAATGGTATGAATGCCTTTTTTGAAGTGACTTTCAGTCCATGCCATGAGTATATCCAAAATATGAATTACATAGGGGCAATGGTTGCACATAAACACCACGAGTGTTCCTTTTGCCCCTCGATGCATTCCCAAAGATTCGAGGGCTCCTGTTTTTACATTGGGTAAACGAAAATCAGGAGCCAACGTACCTAGGGGTAGCATTTGTGAGGGACGCAAGGCCATTTTAAAACAGGTTAGCGTGGAAAATGGCATTTGCCAATAGCCGGTTAGTACCGTACCAAAAAGCTCTAAAATTGGTGTTGTCGGTAAACACGATCACTTTGCCTCGACCCAGTCGATTGCTTTGAAAAAAGGAAGTGTTTTTTAGTACCTCTAAATTTTCTTTAGAGATGTAGCCGTTTATCAAAGGATTGTTGGTGTACAATATTGGATTGTCATAGCTGTTAGGCTGAGGTTCTAAAAATAAATCGGTGTTTTTGAAAACAGGAAGGTTAGCCCCGTGTATTCCAAAATTAATGGGGTGACTGCGATCGATTTTAGTGTTAAAAATAGCTCCACCTATTTCTTCTGCACCGCGATATAGCGAGCGTTGATCAAAGCGGATGTTTGTTGCGATACGCTCGGTAGTTTTAAATTTAAGTTCAATGAGTTTATTTTGATGGAGCCACGATAGGGCAGAGCGATAACCGATGATTGTCCCGCCATTTTGTGCAAAATTTTTAAGCTTGTCTGCATAAGCATTTAGGCCCCGACCATAGGTAGCAGGAAGAATAAAATGGGTATAATCGCTCAAATCGGTTTGCCCCAAATCCCGAACATCAATTTTTGTAATTGGAATTTCGTATCGGGTATCCATCAAATGCCAAATTTCTCCAGCATCATAGCTTCGTACTCCATCACCAACAAGCAAGGCAATTTTTGGCAGATTGACGGGTCTAAAATTGCGCGACCCCAGATCAATACCTTCTGTAGCACCTCCATCAACACCAAGCACAGAAAGGGCATTTTCTTCGGCTACAGTCTGCATAAGCTTGTGCAATGCATCTACATCCAATGCTTGATTTTGAATCGGTACCATATAGGTACCATAATCGTATCGGATGCCTTCTCTTACAAAGGGCAGCATACTCACTTTGACTCGAATGCCTTTATCTAATAAGGCGTGCAGGGCCTTAGGCGTATAGTAGCTGTGTCCTTCAAACAGGTAGGCATAGCTTGCTTTGGCCGAGACACTTCCTTTTGGTTTTTCCAATTGAGCAATGGCTGCTCCCATAGATTTAGAATCGTTGAGGTAGCTATAATTTTGGTTAAAAGCATGTGGAAAACTCCAGGCTGAGATGTCATAAAAAAGACTGTCTTTAAAACGTGTTTGGATGGCAAACATGGCCTCAATCAATTTGTTCTTTTTTTGATTGAGCGGCACCACATAGCTGCTCGTTTCAGGATAAAAAACGCCATTGATGTTTGCGGCCTTATTGATTTGGTGCAATTCAATTCCGTGACGTTTCATCACACGGGCCATTTCATAGGCACTGCCTGGGTCTTTTGGATTTCCAAAAACGAGTGTTTTTTGTTTGGACTTGGCGGCCTCACTGGCTGCAATTTGATAAAATGATTTCATGTATTCTAAAAGCGAAACACGAAGTGATTTTACAGCTTTTAGAGTTGAAAATGCGGCAGTTAGTTGGTTTCTAATCGTAAATGGAAATGTCAATACACCATTGTCACTATTTTGTAGATGCCCTCTAGAGCTGGCTTGTTCAAAAAGTATTCCGATGCTTCCGTTAATATCTGGATAAGTAGACCCTTTTCCATAAAAGAAATCATCGTAATCCTCTTCGCTGTAGTACAATGAGCCTAATTTGTCAAAGGCCGCAGCATGATACTTTCCGATCTCTTGGGTTAGTTTTTGGTTCATGTCCGGTGTCAAAGGGTTAACACGATCTGGAATTCCGGGTTGGAAGAAAAAAGAAGAATTGGTACCCATTTCGTGGTGATCGGTCAACACGTTAGGCATCCAATCGATATAGGTTTTGATGCGTGCTTGACTTTCGGGAAGTTGGGTTGGTAGCCAATCCCGATTGAGGTCAAACCAATAATGATTGGTGCGCCCACCAGGCCACACTTCACTGTACTCTCGATCGTTGTTGTCTGGATTAAGATTCATGCTTCGGTTGGTATTGGCCCAATAAGAAAAGCGTTGTAAGCCGTCTGGATTAAAACTCGGATCGAAAAGCACAACCACTTCATCCAGCAACGCAAGCGTTTCAGGATCGTTACTGGCTGCCAAATGGTACGCCGCTAGGAGTCCAGCATTTGATCCACTGGGTTCGTTACCATGGATTGAGAATCCTTGATACAACACGGCGGGCATCTTTGATAGATCTAGCGTTTCACTTCCGGGTTCGGTGAGTCGGCGGTGCTGTGTTTTGATCTCATCGAGACGCTGATGATTTTTGGGACTGGTTATGGTTAACAATAATAAAGGACGACGCTCAAAGGTATATCCTCGATTTTCGATGCTTATCCGATCAGAAGCTGCCGCTAAAGCAGTCATGTATTGCACCAGACGATCATGGCTAACATGCCAGGCTCCAACTTCATAGCCCAAAATGCTTTGAGGGGTTGGGATGTCTGGATTATAATCATGGGTTTCAGATAAATAATAGGATTGATCTACTTGGGCTGAAAGTACTACTGCATATAGATACAATAGAAGCGTATGAAATTTTTTCATCTTTGAGTTTTGATTTTGTCTAAAATAAAAAAAAGCACTCTATTGAGTGCTTTTTTGGACTTTTAAAAAGTTAATTTTTAGATGTCTTCGAAATTCAAATCCGAAAAACTTTTGGTAGCGGTAGAAACGTTTTCCCCTTCTTGATCTGATTTATAATCTTTCTGATGGCGTTCGCTAATTACCTCTTCTCCCCGTTCGTTAATGATGAAATCCGTCATTTCGTTTAAAATTTCAGCAAAGTCATTAAAATCTTCCTTGTATAGGTAAATTTTATGCTTTTTGAAATAAAAGGTGCCATCCTCGTTTGTGAATTTTTTGCTTTCGGTGATGGTCAAATAATAGTCGCTGGCCTTGGTTTCTCGGACATCAAAGAAATATGTTCTTCTTCCCGCTCGAAGCACTTTTGAGAAAATTTCTTCTTGTGCTCCATCATTACTCGTTTGCATTTTGTTTAATTTGGTTTACTATATACCCTCAAATTTGGTAAAAAAAATTAAACAAAACAAAATTAATTTTCTTTTTCTGCTTGTTGTTTTTGGAAGAGTTCTTGATAATATCCAGGACGGTTTACAAGATCTTTATGTTGGCCTTGTTGTATGATTTTTCCTTTGTCAAGGACAATGATATTGTCTGCATCGATAATAGAAGAAAGTCGGTGGCTGACGATTATAGTAGTTTTATTTGCCCTAATTTTTTTAAGGTTTTTCAAAATGGTCTCTTCGGTATCGGTGTCAACAGCAGAAAGACAGTCGTCTAAAAGAAGGATTTCGGGGTCTTTTATAAGGGCGCGCGCGATAGACACCCGTTGCTTTTGTCCTCCAGAGAGTGTTACTCCACGTTCTCCTAAAATGGTTTGATAGCCTTTTTCAAAACCTTCGATATTGGCAGCAACTGCGGCATTTTTGGCTGCAATTTTTACTTCCTCTAGCGTGGCATCACTTTTGCCAAAGATGATATTATTTTGGATTGTTTCCGAAAATAGAAATGCATTTTGAGGCACATAACCAATTCGTGCTCTAAGATTGGTCCTTTTGAAGTTCTTAAGCGGATGCCCACCTAAGAAAAGGGTCCCTTCTGTCGGATCGTAGAGTCGGGCAATAAGATCCAATAGGGTAGATTTACCAGAACCCACAGCACCAACAATACCTAAGGTTGTTCCGCTTTTTATTTTTAATTGGAGTTGGTCCAATGCTTTTATTTGGGTTTCTCGATAATACATGCTGACTTTTTCAAACTCCAAATCGGCATTGCTTTGATTGGCCACCCCTGGACCATCAATGATATCTGGTTTTTCTTTCAAAAAGTCGTTTATGCGCTCTTGGGATGCTTCGGCTTGTTGAACGATGGAGGTAATCCACCCTACAACCGCCACGGGCCAAGTGAGCATATTGACATAGATGATAAATTCTGCCAGTACCCCGATCGTAATTTCATCGGCGATATATTGTTTACCACCGATAAAAATCACCAAAAGGTTGCTGATGCCAATAAGCAAAATCATCAGTGGATAAAACCAGGCCTGAACCCTTACCAAGGCCATGTTTTTGTCCAGACTTTCTTTGGAAAGTATATCAAAATCAGCACTGTTTTGGGCTTGTAGGTTGTATGATTTCAATACCGAAATGCCACTAAAGCTTTCTTGTGTGAAAGAAGACAATTTGGAAAGGTTTTCTTGTACTTTGGTGCTTCGTACATTGATGATTTTACTTAGTTTGTAAATGATGTAGGACAATAACGGTAGTGGAATGATCGTATAAAGCGTCAGTTGTGGTGCGATACTAACCATATAACTGATTACGATTACAAACAGCGCGACAGTGTTTATGCTATACATTATTGCTGGCCCAACATACATCCGTACTTTGCCGACATCTTCACTGATGCGATTCATCAAATCTCCCGTTCGGTTGTTTTTATAAAACGTCTGTGAGAGTCTGAGGTATTGTTCAAAAATTTCATTTTTCAAATCAAATTCGATGTAGCGCGATACGTTGATGAGTGTTTGACGCATCAAAAAAGTAAAAAACCCCGATAAGAGCGCCGTACCAATAATGATGGCGATATTGATAAGCAGGGTCTCTTTGAGCGCTTCAAGATCACCTGTTGGTGTTTTTAAAAATTGCTCAGTCGCCGTAATTGAATTGCCAATCAACCGGGGTGCAAAGAGCGAAAAAATCCGTGCTACGATCGTAATCAGGATCCCCAAAGATATTTTAACCCGGTATTTATATAAATATTTGTTGAGGTGTAAAAGCGCTTTCATCTAATTCTAGCAGGTTTTCAAAGGTAAGCAATTTAAAGGGATCAGTTCTTTATTTAAAAACAGCATAATTCGTTTTGTATTTATTATTTTTGGCGGCAAAACGTTCTTACACATGATCACCCGACGTCATATTCGTGTCAAGGTAATGCAGGCCTTTTATGCAGTCACCTATGACGGAATTGAAAGCCCCAAAGAACCGTCAAAATTTCTCAAATCCAGTATCCTCAAAACCTTCGAATTGCACCTTGTATTGGTCGCATTGCTCAAAACATTGCACGAGCATGCCCAAACCCAGTTCGAAATCAAAAAAAAACAATCTTCACTGGTTCATACTACAGCGGCACTTGGAGCGCGGTTGGTTTCTAATGCGTTTTTAAATTTTCTTGCCAATCACCGATTGTTAAACCAAATAATAACAGCCAAGAAAATCAAAATTTGGGACCTTAATTTTGATTATGTACACCAGTTGTACGCACAAATTCTTGAAGAACAAACCTACAAATCCTATGCGACTCTTGACCACCCATCCGAAAAACAAGAGCGCGATTTTATCTTATGGATCTATCGTGAGGTGATTGCTCCAAATGAACAACTTTTTGATTTTTTAGAAGACGAACAATTGACATGGTCTGATGATTTTCCGGTTGTTAATACGTTTATTGTCAAGCAACTAAAAACGTGTCACCCCGATCAAGAAATCAGTTTTAAACTTCCAGATGTATCAACGATACAAGAAGAAATACAATTTGGAGAACAGCTTTTAAAAACCCTATTGACACACTCTGAAGCGCTTCAAAAGGAGATCGAAGGCAAAACTCCCAACTGGGAGGCTGAGCGCATCGTAACCCTTGACAATCTGTTGTTGCAAATGGCCATTGCCGAGCTGTTGTATTTTGATGAAATCCCACCCCGAGTTACCCTCAATGAGTATCTCGAAATCGCTAAGGACTATTCGACACCTAAGAGCAATATATTTATCAATGGGGTGTTGGACAAATTGGTAAAAGAATTTAAAACTTCTAACCGAATGAACAAACAGGGAAGGGGCTTGCAGTAAGGTTTTTTTTCTTATTTTTGAAGATCTAAAAAATCCATATTCAAATGAAAAAATTGTTTTTATTAGCGACATTAAGTGCTTTTGTAATGACGACGGGCTGCGATGATAGCGCTGCAAAAAAAGTAAATCAAGACAACGTTCAAGCAACTGACAATGGTGCCAGCCAATCTGCTGATGCACCGGTGATGACTTTTGATAAAGTGGCTCATGACTTTGGGACGATCAGTGAGGGTGAACGTGTACAAACAACCTTTACTTTTACCAATACAGGAAAATCAGACCTAATCATAGTTGATGCTCGTGGTAGCTGTGGATGTACAGTACCTAGTTATCCCAAAAATACGCCAATCCCTCCCGGAGGTACTGGTGAGATTTTGGTAAGCTTTGACTCAAGCAACAAGCCTAACATGCAGCAAAAAACAGTAACACTTTCTGCCAATACACAAAGTGGAAGAGAAATGTTGCGCATCAAGGCGATGGTTACTCCAGATCCGGTTCGTCAAAAACAACGTGAAGATCAAGCACGAGCAAGACAACAATCTAACAACTAATTTTTATGGAAGGATTTTCGGGACAGCTTCCCTTTTTATTGTTGATGCTGGTCGTATTTTTCTTTTTTATAATACTGCCACAACAACGCAGACAAAAAAAAGAGAAGAATTTTATGACTGCACTCAAAAAGGGAGATCGGATCATAACTAAAAGCGGGTTGCATGGCAAAATTCTTGAGGTAAATGACAAAGACAATACTTGCATAATCGAAACCTTAGCCGGAAAGCTCAAAGTAGAACGGTCTGCTATTTCACTTGAATTAAGTGCGAAACTCCAGCCCAAAACTTCCAAATAAATGATCATCCCGCTTCGGCGGGATATTTTTTGCGTTATGTATCGTTTTATAATCCGTCCCTTATTGTTCTTGTTTGACCCAGAGCAGGTGCATCATTTTACATTTAAAATGATTCGGTACATACATTATATCCCTGGCGTAGGCGCATTGATTCGTATTCTCTTTTATCACAACAAACCCAAGCTGGCTCGTAACCTCTTTGGGCTGACCTTTCCCAATCCTGTAGGGCTCGCCGCAGGGTTTGACAAGGATGCCAAACTTTTTGTCCCATTGGCCAATTTTGGATTTGGGTTTATCGAAATCGGAACGCTAACCCCCAAAGGACAACCGGGTAATCCCAAAAAGCGCCTTTTTAGACTACCAGCCGACCAAGCACTTATCAACAGAATGGGCTTCAATAACGAAGGTGTTGACGCAGCCGTAAAACGACTTAAGAAAAATAAAAATGTCCTTATAGGAGGGAATATTGGTAAGAACAAGAGTACATCCAACGAAGATGCAATTCAAGATTATCAATATTGCTTTAGAGCCCTCTATGATTACGTAGATTATTTTGTTGTAAACGTAAGTTCTCCAAACACACCCAATCTAAGGGCACTGCAAGACAAAGCGCCGCTGACACATTTGCTCAATACCCTTCAAGAAGAC
>Ga0181581_10004398_pt1 | contig 10996 bp, 9 predicted proteins | sample 071ome_22_FD_132433 | JGI IMG/M metagenome (GOLD analysis project Ga0181581, IMG submission 132433) | Coastal salt marsh microbial communities from the Groves Creek Marsh, Skidaway Island, Georgia - 071404AT metaG (megahit assembly) | ecosystem: Environmental > Aquatic > Marine > Intertidal zone...
TACATTGATCTCTAAAACGGGAAAACCTAATTTCCTTAAGCAATAGTCAATTAACTCCTGGCGTGATGAGGGTCGTGCCATGAATAAAAAAATACCCCTAGTTTCCTAGAGGTATTTATAAATCAATCTAAACTATAAAGTTTGATATATCTTCTTGGTTGTTTTTGATATATCATGTCAAGTTTTTTGTAATGATTGGTGTCGGTAAATGGAATGATGTCCAGTGCCATAGAAATTCTTGTTTCATTTGTTGGATTTTCTTTGACACCATGCAAATTCTCTGACGCAAATATGTTTAGAACTCCTGGTTCATTTTCTATATCTATGGGCACACCATTATAATAATCTCCTTTATAATATGTTGTTCCTGGTTCAGTATTTCCGCATATGAATAAATTACCAGAGAAGAATTTTTGTCTCATATTTCCATGACGATGAACTGATATTCCTTCCCCATTGCGAAATATATTTGCCCAACATTGTATGAGTATGGGTGGTTCAGCATTCAATTCTTTAATAATTTTTTTTAATTTTGGTAATAAAATATCATCACCAATAGTTTGTGTATGTAAATAATTAAAGAACATATGTCTGCCAGTGAGGGAATCTTCAGAAGTTCCTCCATATTCATCTGGACCTAATTGTTTTATGTAATGTTCATTTTCTAAAATATAATTTTTAATCGTATCAATCTCAGAATCTGATAAAATTTTTTCGCTAAAATAAAATAAATCATTAATCATCATTGTTTCACGCGGGTATTAAAAGAAATAACAATTTTTTCTCCTGGATCTCTTTGAATTGGAGTTCCATGCTCAAGTTCACTGTGGAATAAAAGTAATCTCCCAGGAATACAATCAAAATCTTTAGTTGTCATGGAAAGATCTGTAATTTTAGATGGTTCCATATAAGTATTTTTATAATGTTCATAAAATAAAATTTTATTTTCAGTAGTAGATTTTACATAAAAAGCACCTGATAATAAAGAACCTGGATGAGTATGTGGAAATAAAAAATCACCTTGATTACTAATATTAAACCACATATTAGAAATTTCTACATCTCTAGTCATCAATGGATCATACCCATAAACAACTAAAAATTTTGTGATTCTTTTTTTAATTTCTTTTGCAAACGAAAAAAATTCTGGTTTTGTGTGAATAGTTTTAATTGCTCTGTGGGAAGAGTCTACATTTAAAACAGAATTTCTTTTTGTATTTTCTGATAATGCTCTAATGCTACTTTCTAATTCACTTAGACCATTTCTGTATACATTATCTTCACAATAAACTGCTTTTGGAAAAAATGTTACAATATTATTCTGATTCATTTGTCTCATCCTTAACATAAACAAATTCTTTTTTTGTTGCTTCTTCTAAAAGAAATTTTTTAACACAGTCAAATTCATCAAAGATTCTTTGTTGATCTTCAAACTCAACCCACCATAAAACATCATCAGTAGTAACTTCATTGGAGTCTAAGGCTGATTCAGGAACATCTTCTTTTAATACAACTTCAATTACCATATGAGTATCTTCACCATGCTTTTGTTCCGCTTCAAATGCAAGTTGTAAGATGGGGATATCCGAAATAAGGGTCATGTTCTTATCAAATAAATAATTTTAGCATACATTTATTTAGTTGACAAAAACAACTAAGAATGCTACATTAATATCTAGTACATCGAGGTTCAAAAATGAGTTTGCAAGTTTGTCTGCTTAAGACTGGAGAAAGTATTATTGGAGATGTTAGGGAAGTAATTGATAAAGAACAAAATATTTTTATGGGATATAGAGTTTCTGATCCTTTTGTGGTTGAATTGACTAATGTAAAAACAGTATCGGTGATTGATGATGTAGTAGAACCCAATGATCATACATCAACCAAAGTTGTTTTCAGACAGTGGGCTCCATTAGCAGAAAGAATGGAATTTGATTTTACCAAAGAATTTGTTGAAGTAATTTATCCACCCTGTCGTGATATTTTAAACTCATATGTTGCAATTATCGCAGATTACAAACAAAGATCTACCATAAGTGCTACGATTATTCCTGAAGAAACAGTAACCTCTGGAACTGGAGAAGGATCTGTTCCATTGAATGAACTTACCAGTCCTTCATTAGAAGAATCTTCTAGTCAACCATTTACAATCAAGGAAAATGACCAATGAATCTAAGTTTTACTGATTTTAAACAATTCAACCTCGTTGATATTTTTAGACTAAATGCTAATGCTGTTATTCAAGATTCAATGATTGATGGTATGCCATATGTAATTATTGATAATATCTTTCAAAATCCAGCAAATATAATTGAGTTCTTGAAGTGTTTCCCAGCTGATAGCTATACAACTGATGTACATAATGTGTATGATAGTGGTGTTAGATCTGTAGATGATTTAGAAAACCCTGATTTACAAATGAGGCCAGCTGGTCTTCAGCAAAAAATTATGTCCGAGATCATTATTGATCTTTCCTTTAATCTATATAAATTTTTGGTAGAACAAGATTTTGTTGCTCCACATGAATTGATGTATGAAGATTATTTTTCACCAGTTCATGTACAAAACGAATTATCAGCATTTAATTTTAATACACAATTATACTATCCTGGTATGCTATCTGTCGGTGGAAATAATAATCCAACAGTTGACAGATTTGAATATATGTTTAAAATATTTTTAAGTGACGACATTGAAGGTGGTGATATCAATTTCTACAAGGTTAATTCTTGTGGTAAATATTGGACATCAATTAATCATATTATGAATGAAAGTACTGATGAAGAAAAATCTAAAATATCACAAGACTTAAATAATGCTACATCTGGTTTTGGTATTGATGTGTATAAACCAAAATGTGATGAAACAGTTTTTGAAAAATTTCATACTATTGAATATAAATTTAATAGATTAATTTTACACCCAGGTGCTTATTTTTATAGTGTTGACTATGATGCAACAAAAGAAACTAATTGTAGATTTTCATTGGAAACAGGATTTAATGACTACTCAAAAATGAGGAAATATGAAGATGCCTGACAAAGTTTTATATTCTAATTCTGTCAAACATTATAGTAGATCAGAACTTGATTATATTTGCGAACCAAGTGATGATGATGATATGGAAATTGAAGTCTGTGAGGTAGAAAAATTAAAATATATAAAAATTAGAAATTTTCTAAAGAGACCTTTAGAACTTAGGGATTTTTGTATGCAGTTTCCCACTGAAGATACCTATAGAAGTATGGTAGAAAATACATATAAAGATGACAGGAGTGCATCTACAGGTCTTCAGCAGATGATGGATGATAGATTTGTATCTAGAATATCGAAAAAATTATATTCTATTATGTTTAAACAAGGTATGGTTAAATATAATAACAATATGATGATGTGGGATTACTACACTAATTTATTTTATCCTGGGATGAAATCAGCAAAAGGAAATAATTATCCTCATATTGATCCTTTTTCATTCGCAGCAAACATCTACTTATCAGAAGTAAATGACTGTAAATCAGGAACAAATTTTTTCAAGTGTGTTTTTAAAGATCCAGATGGAAATCCTGATGTTTTTTATAATGTATTTGAATTAAAATCTCCACTCAGAAACAAACATAATTATCTTCCTATATTTGAACAATATAGAAATACTCATGTAAATAAACCTTCATTTGAAGATTTCAAAACTTTCAAAACTTTTCATGGTGATGAGATTTATCATCATTATCATTTTTCTCCAGGTGAATTTAACAGTGTGACATTATATAAAGGTTGCTATTGGCATAATATTGAATATGATGCAGAAAATAGCAAACAACATCGTTATTCATTAGTTGCTGCTATATGCAATAGAGCTGGTAAAGATAAAAGTTATAGGTAATAAAAAGGGGGGTTATATAACCCCCCTTTCTTGTATCATGGCATATACCCTTTAGGGGCATATTTCCTGAATACATCTTCAATTTTTTTCATTTCAACTACACTAACTTTACCCGAGTCTGGTGCCGAAGCAGCCACTTCAAGTCTTAATGCTTGATATTTAGACATCAATGTTTCAAATTTGATGCGAGCCGCCTCGCGGGCGGCGTCATCCTCAATCAATTCCCATTTCCATACAGTTTCTTTGCAAATTTGTTCGAATTCTTTAAGTCCTGTCATTGTTGTTCCTCCTATTATGCTTGAGATTCTTTCCAGGTTACACGGGCAGTAACCGTGTATGGGTTATCTTGGGAAACACCAGTGGAGTCCACACAATTCGCGACAACTGTAAGGATGTCGGGACCGTTGGGGAATACACCATCGCCACCAAGAATTGAATTACCGAGACTGCTAAGTTCAGTAAGATCGAAGTCAGAAGTTGCCGTAAGTCTTCTGTTGCCCTCAAGACCACCACCAGGAGCACGGAAGGAAAGAATTTCCTGACCACCTGCGAGCGAGTCATTTGGACCATGCTTCAGAAGCTGACAGAGAGAAGGCGAAGCAGCATTTTCATATGCATCACTATTTAACAAACCATTCAGAACCAGAGTAATTTCAGTTTCATGTGATGTAAGAATACCCATTGATTGCAGGTTAAGTTGCATTCTATTGATAATTTCTCTTTGTCCCAGATCACCAGTCAGTGATGAGTCAACTGATGGAGCGAGTCTGATGGTAATAAGAGGAATATTATTAGGAATCAGGTTTTCAGATCCAGCAGGAGCGCCGACATTGAATACAGTACCACTTCCAAGAGTTCCATTCAGGTTGTAGACATAAGAACGGTCGGCGCTACTATATCCTTGATATGTATAACCAGTTCCACCAAGATTATTAACAACTTCATTCAGATAATTATTTCTTGGGAAGTATTCTTGCGTACCTTCTTTATAAAGAATGTAGACATAATATGTTGAACCAGAAGTTCTTGATTCGGATTCAATTGCTCTACCATCAGTGAAGAAATTATTTCCAGCAGTGGTATTGTAAAGAAGTGTACCATTAGTTAACTTACCAGCATCAGCGACTGGGAATGGCATTCTGATGAAGTACCTTGCTGTGGTCCAACTGACCAGTTGCTGGAGAATTTGAGGTGTTCCGTTGGTTGTCGATGTTGATGTAGTAGCGTTGGTGTACTTAAAGACATCGCCCGAAGCAGTAAACAGATATGCTTCGTCATCCTGGAACATACCATCCATGATAACTGAAGTACCCCAGTGGAACAGAGAAGGTACATATGAAGGAGCACCAATGTTTTCAACTTCATAACGAGCAGGGAGGTTACCAGATCTGAAGTAAGATTCTTGTAACTTGTTGTTATGAACAAATTCATGAATATACTTAACATGTCCATGCTGATCTTTGAATCCAAAGCGGATCTTACCAGCACCGTACCAGGAGTAGTCAATGTAGCACATTTGAATCTTCTGGAGATCAACGACATAACCAGACTTACCAGTTCCATCGCAAGAATCAACACTCCATTCTGCTTGAGGAACCTTAACATCAACAGTCTTCGTGAGAATAACTTGATCTGAAGAAACACCTCTATACGCTGGTTGTACAGACATAGATGTGTTGGAGTTAACCTTAACAACTCTGTATGACATTCCACGAATGACCACCATATCATTCTTCTGAAGTTGAGCAGTAAACTGAGTATCAACACCTGTAATGACACCGCTGTTCTTGGTTACATTGACAAGTCCTTGTAACTGCTGAACAGAAGATCTTCTTACACAATTCAGTGTAGATCCATCATGCTCAAAGAAGAATCCATTCTGGAAGTCAAACATACCTGCTCTTACACAGGAATTATTCCATCCAATGACAGAGAATGAAGGATAACCACCAGACTTAGAGATAGATGGTTCTTCGGATAACAGAATCTTCAATGTATAAGCATCAACAATATTTGTGATTGGGAATTCGCCATTGAAGTTATTGTCATCAGAGTTAGCAACAATAACTGATGTTTTTGTTACAATATTATGTGGTTTTGGTGTGGTGATGTGAGCATATCTTGCGGGCGAGAATACCACATTACCAGTTCCACTGAGAACTCCATCACATGCAACAGTAAGAGTAATGTCAAGTCCATTAATTTCTGCTACAGTAGTTCCAGCTGGAATACCATTACCAGAAACATTCATATCAAGAACAATTCCAGTAGCATCGTCAACGGTAATAATAGTCGAACCAGTTGTTCCTGTAGCAGTTGCTGTTACCTGAGTACCTACTGGTACATAGGAAAGATCTTTAATCAGAATTTGTGGAATAAAGTTGATAGCGAATGAAGTCTGAATACCTTTACCTGACTGATAACGGAAATACTTACGAGTTTGACGACAAATGAGACCGTCTGGCGAATGTGAAGTAGCAATTTCCATACCACCATCAAATGGTCTGTGGAGATAATATCCATCAGGACGCACATAGATGTATGAAGGAATAAGATATTTCTTGCCAGTAAGATCTACTGTATACGCAGTATCTACGAGAATTTCTTCATCATCTTTCAGGGCAGTAATTGTTTTTTCAATTACAGTTCCAGGTGTGCTTGTGTCATCGATAATTTTAAATGTATCACCAACCTTAAAGAATCTCTTGAATCCAGTACCATCACCTCTAACAATTCTTGAACCATTGACAACATCAACAGTACCATTACCACCAACAAGACCAGAAAGGTTTGCACTGATGAAAGCGTGAGTACCAGTTTGTGTTGATGTAAGAGTTATAGCAATTCCAGATTGAGCGTCGCTCTTTGAATCAGCAAGTTGAATAATTTCATCATCAAGAGCAATAACATAATAATCTTTATTGTCAGTCAAACCGCCAATAGGTGTATTTCCACGAGCATCATAGAATACTCTTTGACCAGTAGTAAAGAAGTGATTGACAATAGTTATATAATCGCTTCCTGTGTTAACATCTGTAGTGCCATTAAAAGCTTTCTGTGCTGGTGAAAGTTTGAATGGAATTGATACTTCAAGATCGTTCTCACCAATAACTTTAGTTGTTGTGTATGAACCATCAACAGCACCAAAATCAGCAGTAGTATTTTCAACAATTTGAGCACCAGATCCTTGACCAGGACCAAGATCAATTTCCGAAGAGAAATTAACAACGGTTCCGAGTTGGAATCTATTACCATTAATTGCTTTTACATAATATGCTGTCTGATCGGTAAGACCATCAATAACAGTACCATTAGAATCTACACTATATGTGAGAATCTCATTGTTTGAGAACTGGTTTTCTGTAATATAGAAAGAGTTCTTAGTTGGGTTTGTAACAATTGCTTCAAAACTAATTGTTGCTGTTCCATCAACACCAGCGATACGATATGGAGAAGCTCCAGTACTTGATTTAATTCTAAAACGATTATTATCGATTCTTTCAATATAAACTTGAGATCCATTTCCTAAGGTAGATCTTGCAGTTGCGCTAGACCAGTAGTAAATACCAGCACCAGTAGTAACGACATCAACTAAATCATTTGTTTGGAATTGGTGATTTTCCGCGTAGAAAGAGTCATTGGTTGAGGTGTTCTTCTTAAGCAACATGTAATACATGTTGGTATTACCATCGGAATTAACACTGTTGAAATATCTATCTACACCACCAGAGTTAAAGTAATATCCAAAGAAGTATCCATCATATGCCCAGTAGTTGAAATCACTACCATAAAGGGAAGCATATTGTGAATTGACACCCGATACATACATAGTACCAAAATAATTATAACTAACGCTATAAGTACTAGTACCCCAAATATAATGTTGTGTGCTACTAGTTGAACTTACATTTCTAACATCTCCATTGTGATCGGCATTAGAAATAAAGTCATAATTTCCCTGGAACTGTGCTGTAGTGCCAAGTGGAAGAGTCTGAACATGATAACCATAAGTCTTAGGACCATAATATTGAGGTGAACCTGAGAAATATTGGTTATATCTATTCAGAGTAAAATAATTATGTCCAGAATATCCAGGTCTAGAGTTACTGAAACCAATAAAGTGTGTCCACTGCTGACCACCTAAACCATATGTACTATTGTTACTTCCAGTATTGTTTGAGAAATCATATCCAGAATATGTTCCACCAAAAGTCTGATAATAGGTATACCAGTATGTGTAGTATCCTCCAAAAGATTTATATTCACGGTATACATTATAGCAAAGACCTAAATTATGCTTACCAGCACCCCAAGTTCCCGAAGCTGAAAGATTTACTTTCAGGTTAAGTCGTTGTGATTGATGAAGCTCAATAGTATTAGCATCAATAACTTTTACATAATAAACTAACATTCTATTCAAACCACCAATAGGAGTATTTCCTGGAGCGGGATAATACAGAACAGCGGCACTATTATGATATCTGTGACCAGCAATTGTGATGTAATCATTTGCGTAGTCTACATCAGACTCTGTAAATCTTTCGGTATAAGTAGACTCATAGTTATATGGAATATATTCATCAGTATCGTTTTCATTTTGAAGGAGGAATGTATTATCAACATCAATATAAGGTCTTCCATCAGGAGCAGTTGCTGTTGGATCGTTGACCTGAAGAATTTTAGGTGCTACTGTATTAACAAAATAGAAGTTTGTATTATCACCAAATCCGTGCTCAGATTGAGTCTTCAGGAAAATTTTAGATTCACTGGTATCAACTGTTGGGGCAGATCCACCCATTCCAGCATGAGTATCGCAGTAATAATACAGATTTGGGGTAGCATTAGTTACATAAATTCTAGTATATGCTCCAGCAGAACCAGCAGTTCCATTACTATAAACATATGTAGTATAAGGTACGCCGAATACACCTGGAGTAATTTCAGTGTGAATACCATCAGCAGTCTCACTTAAATTAAAAATATGTGTGGAGTTTGAAGAATCTGATGTATCAAATACATAGATTGCTCTTTTTGAGAGTTCAAATGTATCTTGCTGAACTCCATCGAGGAACTGTTTATTTGCTGCTCCACCAACTCCACCAGCGTCAATTGTAATAGTATCACTGGTTGAAGTAGTGTTTAGGACATCACCAGCATTGAAAGTGCCTACTACATCAGTTACGCTGAGAACAGAACCATCAATTTTTGAAATAATTCCTGTGGCATTATTTGAATCATTAGCAACAACCGCTCCAACAGTAAAACCATCTGGGATCGCAGTTGTCATTGTAAGTGGTTGTACGGACTGTACAGTGACATATACGGTGAAGAAGTCAGCAGTAATACCTTCAGCTTCATCTACAAGAATTTGAGATCCTTGATAAAACTGACCAGGAATAATAGATGTATAAACACCACTAATATCTTCGGTTGTTGGTTGATTTGCTCTTGCCTTATAAGTGAAAGTAGTTGATGTTGGAATAGACTGTACCAGATAAGCACCTTCAGCACTTACACTGGAAAGACCTTGAACAGTGATTGGAGTTCCAACCAAAAGACCGTGATCAAAACCACACACAACTTGAATAATATCACTACCCTGAGTAGTATTTACTTCGCTAATGAATGAAATTGATGTATCAGAAGTACTGGAATAGAATGATGGAACATTATTAATTAATTGAATGGTTTCCCATTTAGAAGACTGAGGACCGTATTCAAAGTCGGTATCGATCAGGTTTTGTGGAGTAGAAACTCTGAACTTAGAAACTGGGTCAACAAAGGTTTCATCTGGTTCGAAATGAACACCATCACCTTCATAGAAAATCTGAAGAGTGTCCGTAGAGGACATCAAATTACAGTCTTTCTGTAAAACGATGGTGGTTGTTTCAGTAGCACTGTCAAAACTATAGGAGACCAAACCTAAAGTATTGTCAGCAAAATTATAGAGAATTACATTATTCTCCATGTTGGTGATAAGAAGAAGTCTCTTCTTATCAATATTACCATCAAGAACAATTTTGTCCTCTGCTGGTACAAACTGATATGTTTGAAGTAAGCGTTTTGCCATTTTTGCTATTCCTTATAAAAAATTTACTAGTAATATTCCAGCAGATACAGGTTCAGAAACCCATTCCAACAGATAATGCAACAACTAGCGTTTTCTGTGCCAGTTCGAAACCCCCAGGTTGGTTGCCATCATGGACAATCGCTGTTCTCTTATCAGTATCCACAGTAATTTCACCTTCTGCACCAGTAAATGTTTGATGCTGAGCTGTGGTCCCTCTGCGAAACTGTACTTGAGTGGTCATTTTTAAGTATCTGTGATTTTCTTCTTTTATTTATACAAATTATTATATTATCGTGCCGAATATTCTTATAGGACTGAAGAGATACAATCTTGTGATTCCTTCGCCAGATACTGAAATCTCAAGAGTTCCTGGTTGCGTGATTCTAGTAACACTTCCAGGGTTGCTTCCAGTAAATACGAATAGATTGGTAGAAACAATTTCACCTTGAGTTCCAGTTCCAGTTTCATCATAATCAATTGCTCTTGCGAGAGTTGCACTGTTGAGAGCGAACAGTGATCCAGAACCAACATAAACATCAGTTTGTTTCTCGATTCCCCTACCACTGGTAGAAACATATCCAAATACATTGTTACTTCTGGTAATTTTGATATCAGATACTTCACCAGAAATTGTAGTGGAACCAGTGGTATCATAATTACCCTTAGTGAAGGATTGAGTAGCAGCACCACTTGCCTTGAAGAGTTGGATGTTCTCAATATCAATTGTTCTGGATTCAGCAGCACCGCCAATTGCAGAGAATGTTCCAGATCCTTCGAAGCTAACAGCAACAACTGGAACCACATTTCCACTGAATGTTGCTGAACCAGATCCAACAAACTTGTTGGTAGCTTTGATGGAAGCGCGACCCGTGAATTCATAAAGAATAGTTTCTTCTGATGGGTCGTATCCAGCAACTTCGGCAGCACCACCAAATGCTGAGAATGAACCAGTGCCAATATAAGGTCTGCTGAAGGAATCATTAACATTACCATATACATTGGCAGAACCAGTGGCAGTGAAGATTCTGCTTCTGGATGTGTCA
>Ga0181581_10004401_pt1 | contig 10991 bp, 9 predicted proteins | sample 071ome_22_FD_132433 | JGI IMG/M metagenome (GOLD analysis project Ga0181581, IMG submission 132433) | Coastal salt marsh microbial communities from the Groves Creek Marsh, Skidaway Island, Georgia - 071404AT metaG (megahit assembly) | ecosystem: Environmental > Aquatic > Marine > Intertidal zone...
GGTGGTATCACTTATTGTTGCTAATGAAGTTGATCCAATCTTAACTGCTACTGAGTTTGGCTTCGGTAAGAGAACTAAGATTGATGAATATAGACCTCAAGCCAGGGGCGGCTCCGGTGTTATTTCCATTAAAACTACAGATAGAAATGGCAAGGTGGTAGGAGCTATCCAGGTAACTGATGATGATGAGATGATGTTGATATCTGATCAAGGCACCCTTGTTCGAGCTAGATCTGCAGATGTTTCGATTATTGGAAGAAATACTCAAGGTGTAACTCTAATTAATATTAGCAAAGGAGAAAAGCTTGTTTCTGTTGAAAAAATTGCAGAAACCAATGAAGATAATTCATATGGTGAGACTGACATCTCTATTGAAGAAGAAAATTTATAACAATTAAATGTTTTTTCTGAACCTGGATTGATTTTTTTTTGGAAAAAATTAACATTAATGAATATCAAAAAATGATTAATACATCTTTAGCTAAAAGTTTTATATGAAAATTGCCATTGCCGGCACCGGTTATGTTGGACTATCGAACGCCATGATATTGGCGCAGAATCACCAGGTGGTTGCCCTGGATGTAGTTAAAGAGAAAGTTGATTTACTCAATCAAAAAAAATCACCAATTGTTGATGCTGAGATTGAAGATTTTCTGGCTAACAAAGACTTGGATTTTGTTGCTACCTTGGACAAAGAACAAGCCTATCAAAACGCTGATTTTATAGTGATTGCCACCCCAACAGATTATGACACGAAGACTAACTTCTTTAATACATCATCAGTTGAGGAAGTGATCCAAGATGTCATCGCCATTAATCCTGAAGCAGTTATAGTAATTAAATCCACTGTACCCGTGGGCTATACCAATCAAGTTAAAGCTAAATATAATTGTAACAACATTCTCTTCTCACCGGAATTTTTAAGAGAAGGCTTAGCACTTCATGATAATTTGTATCCATCCCGTATTATTATCGGTGAGCGCTCTGAGCGTGCTAAACAATTTGCTGATTTATTGGCTGAAGGCGCGATTAAGGATAATATTGATGTACTGTATACAGATGCCACGGAAGCTGAGGCAGTGAAGCTATTTAGTAATACTTATCTAGCCATGCGCGTGTCCTACTTTAATGAGCTAGATTCTTATGCAGAAACGCATGGTTTAGATGCGCGACAAATTATTGAAGGTGTGGGGTTAGATCCTCGAATTGGCTCACATTACAACAATCCATCATTTGGCTATGGGGGTTATTGTCTGCCTAAAGACACCAAGCAATTACGCGCCAATTATCAGGATGTGCCGAATGCACTTATTGGCGCCATTGTTGATGCTAATAGCATGCGTAAAGACTTTATTGCTGATCAAATCATTGCCAAAAACCCAAAGGTGGTCGGTGTTCACCGTCTAATTATGAAATCAGGCTCAGACAACTTCAGAGCTTCATCCATTCAAGGCATCATGAAGCGCATTAAAGCCAAGGGTATTGAAGTGGTAGTTTATGAGCCCGTTTTGACTGAACAGGGTGAGACAGAGTTCTTCCACTCCCAAGTGATTAATGAATTGGATCAATTTAAAACGATAAGCGATGTTATTGTAGCTAATCGTATGGTTAGTGAATTGGAAGATGTTAAGTTAAAAGTCTACACACGTGATTTATTTAATAGTGATTAAGAACAAATAATGAAAATCTTAGTAACAGGTTCAGCCGGCTTTATTGGCTCAGCACTTTCGATTCGTTTACTGGATCGAGGTGATGCGGTTGTGGGCATTGACAATCATAACGATTATTACGATCCTAAACTTAAGGAAGTGCGATTAGCACGCCACGCGGATCATCCAAATTACACCCATATTCGCATGAATTTGGAAGACCGTGAAGCCATGGCTGAGCTGTTTGAGCACGAGCAGTTTGATTGCGTGGTGAATCTAGCTGCACAAGCCGGTGTGCGTTATTCTATAGAGAACCCGCTGGCCTATATTGATACCAATTTGGTGGGCTTTGGTCATATTTTGGAAGGTTGTCGTCACAACAATGTTAAACATCTAGTTTACGCCTCATCTAGTTCTACCTATGGTCTTAATACTAAGCAACCATTTTCTACCCATGAGTGTACTAATCACCCAATAAGCTTATATGCGGCGACTAAAAAGGCAAATGAGCTCATGGCTCATACATACTCGCATCTTTATAGTTTGCCAACAACTGGTTTAAGATTCTTTACGGTTTATGGTCCATACGATCGACCAGATATGGCTCTGCAGAAATTTACACGTGCAATTATCGCTGGAGAGCCAATTACTGTATTTAACTTCGGCAAACATCGTCGTGATTTCACTTATATTGATGATATTGTTGAAGGCATTATTCGTGTCTTAGATCGTCCTGCGCCAGTTAATCCTGATTGGGATAGTAAAAAACCAGATCCAGCTACCTCGAGTGCACCATATCGCGTTTACAACATTGGTAACAACAACCCGATAGAGCTAATGGATTATATTGAAGCCTTAGAGACTTCATTAGGTATGAATGCAGAAAAAGAACTATTGCCACTTCAGCCTGGGGATGTGCCAGATACCTATGCCAATGTTGATGACCTAGTGGAAGAGTTTGGCTACAAGCCGTCGATGAGTGTTAAACAGGGTGTTGAAAACTTTGCCAAATGGTATAAAGAATATAACAATCTTTCTTGAGAAATAAATGAATAATAAGAAGATAGCAATAGTTGGTTTGGGTTATGTAGGTCTCCCACTTGCTGTAGAGTTTGGAAAAATTCGCCCAGTTGTGGGTTTTGATATTAATGAATCTAGAATTAGAGATTTAGTAAACGGTTTTGATTCCACACTGGAGACGACCAGTCAAGAGTTAAAAGATGCCATTTTTCTGAACTTCACTTCAGATCTAGAAAGAATTAGAGAGTCACAGATTTTTATTGTCACTGTTCCAACACCTATTGATAGGTACAAAAAGCCAGATTTAACTCCTTTACAAAACTCTAGTAAAGCATTAGGAAATATTTTAAAGAAAGGCGATATAGTGATTTATGAGTCTACAGTTTATCCTGGTGCAACGGAAGAAGTATGTGTTCCTATTCTTGAGAAACAATCCGGCTTAACCTTTAATAAAGATTTCTATTGCGGTTATTCACCTGAACGAATTAACCCAGGAGACAAGGAACATCGAGTTACTTCAATTAAAAAAGTAACATCAGGCTCAAACACTAAAATTGCATGCGAGGTAGATGATTTATATAAAGAGATTATTACCGCTGGCACTCACAAGGCTAGCAGTATTAAGGTGGCGGAAGCTGCTAAGGTGATTGAAAATACTCAAAGAGATCTAAATATTGCTTTAATTAATGAGCTAACTCTCATTTTTAATAAACTTCATATTGACACTGAATCGGTACTGGAAGCAGCCGGCACTAAGTGGAATTTTTTACCATTTAGACCAGGTTTGGTTGGCGGGCATTGTATTGGTGTTGATCCTTATTATCTAACCCATAAAGCATTAGAGGTTGGCTATAACCCTGAGATAATTCTTGCGGGTAGAAGGTTAAATGATAGCATGGGGTCATATGTTGCTGAACAGGTGTCAAAATTAATGACCAGAAAACGCATTAATGTTGTGGATGCAAATATATTAATTATGGGTCTTGCATTTAAGGAAAATTGCCCAGACCTAAGGAATACACGTGTAATAGATTTAGTTAAAGAGTTTAAAGGCTTTAATTGTCATGTAGAGGTTTATGATCCATGGGTTGATAAAGATGAGTCTAATAAGGAATATGGAATTAACCTAATTAAATACCCCGTTAATGGGAAATATGACGCAATCATTTTGGCAGTTGCTCATGATGAGTTTAAGGCCTTATCAGTTAAACAGATAAGGGCTTTTGGTAAAAAAAATCACATACTTTATGATATTAAGTATTTATTAGATCAACAAGACTCTGATGGAAGGCTGTAGATGATCAAATTTTAACTAATTTAAAAACAATTTAATGAATAATCAGAACTTTTTGCTACAGGTAGTGGTTGCTAGATTTATTGGTCCTAACTGGTCATATAGTCTTATTGTGCTTAACCAAAAAAAGCAGATGAACTGAATAATTTAGAGACAGGTTATAATCCAGAATGCAAAGTTTTGAGGGTATAGATATAACTGTGTAGTGGTATTTAAAAACAGGGAGAGCAATTTTGTTTAAGGATAAGGTTTTATTAGTTTCTGGAGGCACCGGCTCATTTGGTCAGGCTGTTTTCAAAAGATTTTTGAGTACTAATATAAAAGAGATAAGGGTTTTTTCACGCGATGAACTGAAGCAAGACAATATTAGAAGACTTTATAACAACGAAAAACTTAAGTTTTATATTGGAGATGTGCGAGATATAGGATCGATTGATGATGCTATGAGAGGAGTGGATTTCGTTTTCCATGCTGCAGCACTAAAACAAGTCCCATCTTGCGAATTCTACCCTATGCAAGCAGTCAAGACCAATATCATAGGTACCGAAAACTTATTGAATTCTGCAATTCAGGCTGGAGTTAAGAAAGTTATAGCTCTAAGTACTGACAAAGCAGTTTATCCAATTAATGCTATGGGGATTAGTAAATCCATGATGGAAAGGGTTGTGGTGTCTAAAGGCAGAAATGTGAAAACAACAGAGATTATTTGTACTCGATACGGGAATGTGATGGCTAGTCGTGGATCAGTAATTCCTCTTTTTATTGAACAGGTTAAGAAAAATAAACCAATTACTGTTACAGACCCAAATATGACTCGTTTTATGATGAGTTTGAAAGAGGCTGTGGACTTAGTGTTGTTCGCATTTGAAAATGGAAAAAGTGGAGATATCTTTGTTCAAAAGTCTCCCGCTGCAACTGTAGATTTGATTGCTAATGCAATAAGAAAAATTTTAAATAGGCCAGACCATGAAATAAAAATTATAGGAACTAGGCATGGAGAAAAGTTATATGAAACCCTTCTCACTAAAGAGGAAATGGTGAGATCTATAGATTTAGGTAAATACTTTCGCATACCTGCAGATACAAGAGATTTGAATTACAATAAATTTTTTGATGATGGTGCTGAGGTTGTGACAGAGTCTCATGAGTATCACTCACATAACGCCGAACAATTAAATATGCCAGATTTAGTAGATTTGTTATCAAATCTAGATGAAATTAGAGACGATTTAGAAATATGAAAAAGTTAAAAATTATTACTGCTGTTGGTACCAGGCCAGAAATTATTAGACTGTCTAGAATACTACATAAATTCGATAAGATTTTTGATCATGTTTTAGTCCATACCGGACAGAATTACGATTATGAGCTAAGCGAGGTTTTTTTTCGAGATATGGAAATTACATCACCTAAGTACTATTTAGAAGCTGCTGGAAGTCCAATGCAGACTATTGGAAACACAATTTCTAGGATTGATGAAATTCTAGAGTCTGAAGCTCCTGATGGGTTTGTGGTTCTTGGAGACACCTTCAGTTGTCTTTCTTCTTTAAGTGCTAAGATGAGAAAAATACCCGTCTTTCATTTAGAGGCAGGAAATCGCTGTTTTGATGACCGAGTTCCAGAAGAAATTCTTAGGCGTGTCGTAGATAATATCGCAGATATAAATATTGTTTATAGCGATATTGAGAGGCTTAATTTATTAAACGAAGGAAAGAAACAAGACTTTATTTTAAAAAGTGGTTCACCAATGACTGAAGTTTTAAATTACTACAAAAAAAGAATTGAAAGTAGCAAAATTCTTGAAAGTCTATCCTTAAAAGATAACGACTTTTTCCTGTTTAGCGCTCACCGAGCTGAACATATAGCACAAAAGGATAAATTTAAAAAGATAGTTGATATTCTGGGTAAGCTCTCTAAAAAATATGGCAAACGTATTATTGTAACTACTCACCCTAGAACAAAAAAACAGATCGAGCTTCTTGATGGTCTTAAATTGAGCCCTTTAGTGGAATTTCACAAACCTTTTTCATTTACTGATTACAACAAGTTGCAGCTTAGTGCTGCTTGCACCATTAGTGATAGTGGTACGCTTAGCGAGGAATCTGCCATAATGGGATTTAAGGCAGTAAATATTAGAGGTTCTCAGGAAAGGCCTGCAGCGATGGATGAAGGGAATGTTATTCTATCAAATGTAGAGTGGGGAGCGATTGAAAGAGCTATAGATTGTTTTATAACTGGGGATTTATCCGTAAGCCAAGTTGTTGCTCCTATTGATTATTCAAGAATGAATGTTTCAGATATTGTATCAAGGCAAATTATTAGTGGAATTCAGTATATTAATAGAAAGGTTTGGTTTTCAAAGAGTGATATATGATTTTTGTTACAGGGTCATCAGGTTTTGTTGGAAGAGCCGTGTTATATATTCTCAACCAAAACAACATTAATTATCAAACAGTTTCAAGAGATGTTTTATATGGTGGGTTGAGTGAATTTTTAGATGGATATTCTAATATTACATTGATTCATTGTGCCTGGTCGATGAATTATATAGACCCAGGAAATGAAGAAAAAAATCAACAATTAAATGACGCTATTCTAAGAGCTCTAGATCGTGTCGATAAGATGGTGTTTATTTCTAGTATTCAGGCACTAACATCCAGTAACAAGTACTCCAAAGAAAAAAATAGATGGGAGGGAATTTTTAACAATGCAGCTATGAAACCTAATAGCCATTTATCAGTTTTATATTTACCTCATATTGTTGCGCCTGAGGTAGGTATGAATCATCATTCAGTTATTTATAAATTCTATAAAAATTGGAAAAAAGGGAGGGCTCTAAATGTTTATGAAGATATTGACATTAGTTATACAGATATGTATAGCCTCCAAAGAGTCTTGTTGCAAGCCATAAGTGGTAGTAATTCCTTAAGATTGACCCCAGAATACAATGTTATGAAAGTTTCTCAGATTAAATCAGTCTTTTTGGAAAATGATCAAATATGTCCAATATTAGAGAGCTTGAAAAATTCTAGGATTGTTTTCTAATAGAAAGATAGTAAATGAACGTTTTAATTCTTTCTAAAAATTTTAAAAATTATAAATGTGGCCACTACCATCAGGATATTATCGATGCATTTTCAGATCTTACTAATGTTTATTTATATGGACCTGGATACGATAATTACGAAATAGATGATGATATTTTAGATGTTATAAGCAAGTCCCCATTCGAGGAAAATAATATTGATCTAATTGTTTCTAGTACAAGTTGGGATAAAGAGGAAAGCAGTAAAAGCGTTGATCCACACCCTAATATAAATTTATCTGAAATTAGGAACATCTATAAGGTCTATTTTTTAAATAAAGAGTACAAGAAGCTAGGTATTAGATTTGAATACATAAAGAAGCAAAATTTCGATTTGGTATGCACTGTTCACCCTAATGCAAAAAATTGGGAAGAGGAGATAGGGGTAGAGTTTCTTTACTTACCATTTGGAATATCGCTTGAAAGATTTAGAGATTTTGGTTTAGAAAAGAAATATGATTTTTCATTTACTGGAAATTTACATAAAACACACACTGATAGTAGATTTCTAGCTAAAAAGCAGATCTTTCAAGAAGGAAGCATTAATTCCTTATCAAATCAAGGGTGGGCTTCTTTGTTTAAAGATGAAATGATTAAAACTAAGTTCAAAAAATACAGAATTTTCTGGGCCGAATGGGGTGCTAGGAACTTCTTTTTAAGATCTGCTTTATCCAATGGGAGAAAGTATGCCCAACATATGAATAGAACTAAAGTATCTTTGAATACGCCTTCTGCGATAGGAATATTTAACCCAAGATTTTTTGAACTTATGGCAACTAAGTCTTTGATTTTATGCCCTAAAGGAGGTAATTATTCAGGTTTATTAAAGGATGGTGAAAACTGCATAATGTACCGGGAAGATATGCAAGATTTCGATGAAAAGTTAATTCGATACATTGAGGATGATAGTCTTAGATCCGCTATAGTTGAGAAGGCCTATAAAGACGTTTCCAATCATTCTTACAAAAAAAGAATTGAATTTCTACTGAACTATATAAGCAAAAAATAAAAAATTTAAGTATGAAGTATTTTGCACTTACTAATGACCCGGACCACGGAAAAGTCGAGGATTATCGAAAGATACTAAGAGCATTATCCGATTCGGAAATCTTTGTAACAACAGCAGTTTTCTGCAAATTAAAAGACGATGATAGCCCACTTGCAAGACATTGTTACGAAGGAGAAACTAATTCTCTTGAAGATAAGGAGTACAGAGATTTAATGTTAGAGGCCAGGGACTGGGGGCATGAAATTGCATTTCATGGATATTCTCAGGTTAGTGATACCAGGGAAGAGTTTTTAGAGGGTTTAGATATTTTTTCCAGCGTTTTTGGTGAGTATCCAAAGGTATATTTTGAACATGGAGGACATCCTTTACACCATCCTTCAGGCATGATAAAGAAAGAGAATCTCTCTATGTATGGCTCTACCGAGGGGTCCAACTATTATGTAAAAGATATAGTTGGGTCTGTATTTGACGTGGTATGGACTCATGATTATCTAATGGATCATCTCAAAGAGCCAGTAAATTTAAAGGATATTTTTACTAAAAAAGAGGAGATTGTTTATGTTAAGAGATGGAGAATGTGTCACTTCAATAATATCGTGCAAAAGCTTGATGCTCAAAAAAATACTATAGTTGGCTATACTCACTTCGGATACAAAGGATATAGAAGCAGTAATCCAATAAAAAGATATTTTGATAAAGCCAGCTTTTTAGAGAGATGGTTGTCCAACAAAGAGCTAAATCGCTCGATAGAAATTCTCGATAATTTTATAAATACTTCTAGAGTAAGATCTGTAACTCTTTCTGAGCTATATAGAATAGCCTGTCAAAATGAATAAGATTGTCTTCAATCAATATGTGACTAGCACTGTTGTTAATTTTATTAACTTTTTAATTTCTATATTAATTGCTAGAGAGCTTGAAGTATTAGATTTTTCAGATTTTAGTTTTGCTATTTCATTGATAACATTTGCAGCATACATTTCTAGTTTTGGTTTTTCGGGGTTAATACAGAAGTATATTCCAAAATTCAGTCAGTTCCAATCAGAAGAACTAACAAGTCAATTGCTAGTTTTAAGATTGCTATTTCTAACTTTACTCCTATTGATGTTTTTGTATCTAAATAACTATTTCGATTTTATGGATTTTGGACAAACAATCTTGGTGTCTATTGCAGTATTTCTAGGAGCCTTTAATTCACTGGTTTCTACTGGTTATTTAATCATTTCTCTAAAGCAAGATTTTGTGTATCGAAATGTAATTATTTCCAGTATAGTGAAAATAATAGTTATATATATTGCCATATATCAAAGTACATTCGATGTATTTTCTGCGTTATTTGCTATTGTGGTATATGAGTTATCTCTATTTCTTTTAACATTAAGGAAGTATCGGTTTCATCTTAAGCACCGTCTATTTAAATTTACGAAAATTGTTTCTGAATCTACTCCCTTCTTCAAAGAAAAGGTATATGAGCTTCTTATACTCCCTCTTGTAGGTATATTATATTTTAAGACATTTGGAAGTGAAGTTGAAGTTGCCAACTATGCATTTGTCTTTTCAATGTCTTTCATTCTTGCAAACAACGTTTCAATTCTTTCGAAATTAGAAGTGGTTGTAAATTCTTTTGTTATTGGCAGACCTATAAGTACTAGGCTGAGTTTACTTTTGTATGGTGTCTGGCTTAAAGGGTTTTTAATAGTGGCTATTCCAGTTGTGGTTACATTATTTGCATTTTATCAAGAAGTTGGTGAGATGATTTTTGATGGAAAATATGAGCAAGTAATGTTTTTGCTTCCAATATCTATAGGGTTTATTTTATTAAGCCATCTATCATACTTATACAGTCCGATACTATATAAAAGAGGAGATTTATTTCAGTTCCCCAAGGCAAGTAATTATGCAGGATTGGCACACCTATTAGGGCTAGTGGTATTAGGTTATTTTTACGGAGTTGTTGGTGCAATAATTTCATTGTTAATTTCACACAACATCAAGAGTTTATATTTTATGGCGATTTATAGAGGTATAGTAGAATACAAAAGTGTAATAAAACTTTCTACTATTTCGCTTATTAGTTCGCTTTTTGTGATGAACTTAATATTAATTTTTTTTCGAGTAGATACAATTTTTTCTTTAATTTTTGTTTCTTTTATTGGCTTCTTATTATCTATCTCAATTGCTATAATGTTTAAGCCTTATACTCAGAAAGAGATAAGGCTTATTAGATTAATTTTGCTTTAATTTTGCAATTTTCCATTAGTATTTAAATGTTAGAACACCCTCTAGATGCTTCCTACATACTGAGGCATAAAAAGAAAATTAAAAGAGAGTTGCTAGCAGCACAAGAGGCACTTCTTACAAAAAATATTGCAGTTCTGGGTGGGTCGACGACATCTGAAATCATAAACATTCTGGAAATATTCTTATTAAAAAATGGCATAAATCCAGTTTTTTATGAATCTGAATACAATAGATTTTATGAAGAATCTTGTTTTGAAAATAAGAGGCTTGATGAATTTAAACCAGATATTGTTTATATCCATACAACTAATAAAAATCTTGCAAAATACCCTGAATTGAAGGCTTCTCCAACAGAAGTAGAAAAATTATTAGAAGAGCAAACCGAGAAATTTAAAACCATTTGGTCTTCTCTATCTAGATTTAATTGTGTAATTGTGCAAAACAACTTCGACTATACGCATCAGAGGAGTTTGGGAAATTTGGATTGTTATGATATTCATGGAAAAACAAATTTTATAAGTAAGCTAAATAGCGAGTTTGCCAAACTAGCAAAAGATGTAGGTAATTTATATATTAATGATATTAATTATCTTTCAGCATATTTAGGAATAAGAGAATGGTTTGATCCAATACTATGGTATCAGGCTAAATATGCTGTAAGTATGAATTGTATTCCAGAGCTATGTTTTAATA
>Ga0181581_10004410_pt1 | contig 10976 bp, 9 predicted proteins | sample 071ome_22_FD_132433 | JGI IMG/M metagenome (GOLD analysis project Ga0181581, IMG submission 132433) | Coastal salt marsh microbial communities from the Groves Creek Marsh, Skidaway Island, Georgia - 071404AT metaG (megahit assembly) | ecosystem: Environmental > Aquatic > Marine > Intertidal zone...
CTCCACGTATGCAACCTGGTGGATCCGCCAGGCAATCACCCGGGCGATGGCCGACCAGGCGCGCACCATCCGCATTCCGGTTCACATGGTCGAAGTCATCAACAAGCTCGCGCGGGTACAGCGGCAGATGCTTCAGGACCTCGGCCGCGAACCCACCCCCGAGGAATTGGCCCGGGAATTGGATATGACGCCCGAGAAGGTCGTCGAGGTTCAAAAGTACGGTCGCGAGCCCATCTCCCTGCATACCCCGTTGGGAGAGGAGGGGGACAGCGAGTTCGGTGATCTGATCGAGGACTCCGAGGCAATCGTGCCCAGTGATGCGGTCTCCTTCACGCTACTTCAGGAACAGCTCGAATCGGTCCTAGAGACGTTGTCCGATCGCGAAGCCGGGGTTGTGCGCATGCGTTTCGGCCTAACGGACGGCCAGCCCAAGACTCTTGATGAAATCGGAAAGGTCTACGGGGTAACACGGGAGCGTATTCGGCAGATCGAATCAAAGACGATGTCGAAGCTGCGTCACCCTTCGCGCTCACAGGTCCTCCGGGACTACCTGGACTGAGCATGGATTTCGTTGGTCGGGTCGACAGTGGCCATGTGTGTTGGCTGACTTTCGGCGACAGCCAACGACGCAACGCTCTCAGCGCCGCCCTGCTAGGCGAGCTCTCATCGGCTATCCGACGTGCCGCCGAAGATGGCATGCGAGCGGTGGTTATCGGCGCGGTTCCCATGACGTCTGTCTGGTCCGCTGGTCACGACATCAGCGAATTGCCCGGAGGCGATCGCGACCCCCTCACCTGGGATAACCCATTGGAGGAGGCGCTGCGCAGCATTCGCGACGCACCAATGCCGATCATCGCCGCCGTCAATGGATCGGTGTGGGGTGGAGCGAGCGATCTCGTTTTGACGTGTGATCTGGTGGTGGCGGTAAGGACGGCATCGTTTGCCATTACGCCAGCCCGCCTGGGCATCCCGTACAACACGGCAGGCGTGAGCCACTTCGTCAATGCGCTGCCCTTGCATATCGCCAAGGAAATGTTTTTCACGGGTGACCCGATCACTGCCGAGCAGGCCGCGGCGCACGGCGTAGTCAACAGGGTCGTGGGTGACGACGAGGAAATGGTCTCGGTTGTTACAGCACTTGCAGAGCGAATCTCCGCACTCGCACCCCTGGCAATTCACGCAATCAAGGCGGAAATGACCGCGCTGACCGAGGCTCGGCCTATGACGAGTGACCAATTCGAAGAACTGAACGCACTGCGGGCTCGCGCCTGGACCTCAGCGGACTATCAGGAAGGGTTGGCGGCCTTCCACGAGCGAAGGACCCCGAACTTCCGGGGCGAGTGACCGGTCCTCGACGCTCTAGGCGACGGGTTCTTCAGACGGCTCCTGCCCGGAATCGTCCAAGCGGTGGGTCTCGTCGATGATGCGTTCGGCCTTGGGGCGAAGGGCGTCTTCGTGCCGGCTCCAGTGATGCCCGCAGAACTGGAGATCGGTACCTCCAGGCAAGACCACGCGCACGTACGCCTGGGCGTTGCACCGATCGCAGCGATCGGTGGCGCTCAATTCAGGAGCCGTAAGCGTCGTGGTCATGGCACCTCCTGTCGGTTGGCCAGTCCACCCGGACTGACGTCTCCCTAGTCTTACACGGAAGTCCCCACGCAGCCGCTTTTGCCGCCCCGAATTCGCCGGTGGCGAAATGCTGCGAGCGGGGATCGACGGCCCTGTTGCGAGCCGAAGCCGGGTTCGTGGCACAGGGCGCGCTACGGTTCCAGCGATGCCTGCTTCCACCAGACCCGCCAGCAAGAAGGCTGACGCCTATTCGGCCCGCGATCTGGCGGTCTTGGAGGGTCTGGACGCCGTTCGCAAGCGTCCGGGGATGTATATCGGCAGCAACGATGCCCGCGGCCTCATGCATTGCCTGTGGGAGATTTTCGATAACTCCGTGGATGAGGCGTTGGCCGGGCACTGTTCGACGATCGAGGTCGTGCTCGAAGCAGGAGGCTCGGCGGTCGTCTCGGACAACGGGCGCGGCATTCCGGTCGATAAGGAGCCCAAAACCAAGCTCACCGTGGTGGAACTGGTGCTGACCAAGCTGCACGCGGGTGGAAAGTTCGGTGGCGGTTCCTACACGGCATCGGGTGGACTGCACGGCGTGGGTGCGTCGGTGGTCAATGCGCTGAGTTCTCGACTGGACGTAGAGGTGGATCGCTCCGGCAAGACCCACGGGATGTCCTTCCGTCGCGGCGTGCCCGGCGTATTCGACGAACCGGGACCCGATGCCTCTTTCCAGCGAAAGAGTGGGTTGGAGGTTGTCGGCAAGGCACCGAGGACTCGAACCGGTACTCGGGTTCGGTGGTGGGCCGATCCTCAGGTGTTCACCAAGGACGCTGAGTACGACCGAACGGCTTTGCGAGAAAGAGCAGTTCAGAGCAGTTTCCTTGTGCCGGGCTTGAAGATCACCCTGCGTGATGAGCGGGATCCGAACGATGTGTGGGAAGAGGTCCTTCAGCACAAGGGCGGAATCAACGAGTATGTCGAGTACCTATCCCACGGCCAGAGTTTGTGTTCGGTGATCCATCTTCGAGGCAGTGGGCATTTTCAGGAAACGGTGCCCGTTCTCGATGACAAGGGGCATATGTCAACCCGTGAGGTGGAACGCGATCTCGGCGTGGATATCGCTCTGCTGTGGGACGAGGGCTACGACACCGAAATGCGAAGCTTCGTGAATGTCATCGCCACCCCTAAAGGTGGAACCCATGTTGCCGGGTTCGAACGCTCCCTTGTGAAGGTGGTCAACGAGCAGTTGAAGAAGTCGCGCATCCTGAAGTCATCCGAGGGTTCCATCGTCAAGGAAGATGCACTCGAGGGCTTGACGGTGGTGGTGACTGTCCGGCTCGCCGAACCGCAGTTCGAAGGACAGACGAAGGAGGTTCTTGGGACGCCGGCCGTGAGCAGAATCGTCGGAAACGTCGTCTCCAAGGAGTTGACGCAGTGGTTCGCCAAGCCCCCACGAGGGGAGAAGGCCGCAGCGCGTGCCGTGCTGGACAAAATCGCCGGCGCCATGCGTACCCGGGTGGCAGCTCGGGCCCACCGCGACACGCAGCGCCGAAAATCAGCCCTCGAGACATCGACGCTACCGGCCAAACTCGTCGACTGTAGGCGTGGTGATGCTGAAGGCACGGAACTGTTCATCGTCGAGGGAGACAGTGCCCTAGGGACCGCCAAGACAGCCCGTGACGCCGATTTTCAAGCCCTCCTGCCGATTCGCGGCAAAATCCTGAACGTTCAGAAGGCGTCCTTGGCGGACATGCTGAAGAACGCTGAGTGTGCCGCCATCATCCAAGTAATCGGCGGTGGATCGGGGCGCAGCTTCGACATCGAACAAGTGCGCTACGACAAGATCATTTTGATGTCGGATGCGGATGTAGACGGTGCTCATATCCGCTGCCTGCTACTGACCCTGATTCACCGATATCTGCCGGGGCTGCTAGAAGCCGGAAAGGTGTTCGCGGCAGTGCCACCCCTGCACCGCATCGAGATCATCGGTAAGGGCGGGAAGGGAAATCAGATCGTTTATTCGTACAGCGACGCTGAGATGAAGTCGATAGTCAAGGACGCTACCGGCAAGGGAAAGCGGATTAAGGAACCGGTCCAGCGTTACAAGGGCCTAGGTGAAATGGATGCCAGCCAATTGCGGGAAACGACTATGGACCCTGCTCGCCGCACCTTGCGTAGGATGACGGTCGGCGATGGCGCCGCATCCACCGAGGTATTCGACCTACTTATGGGTGAGCACGTCGCTCCGCGACGTGATTTCATCATCGCCGGCGCCCGCGAACTCGACAGAGCTCGCATCGATACCTAAAGTGAGGATTCATGCTCGATTCCACTCGTGAGCCCTTCCCTCAAGACGTCTTCGCAGACGTAATCGAGTCCAATGAGGCGTTCGTCGAGACCTTCGAAGATGCTGGTATGACCGGTCGAGCTGCGCGCGGCCTGGCGATCATCACCTGCATGGATTCGCGTATTGACCCTTTGGCAATCGTCGGAATGCGCGCAGGCGACGTGAAGATCTTGCGCAATGCGGGCGCCCGGGTCACCGAAGATGTCCTGCGAACCCTTGTGTTGGCAACGCACCTGTTGGGGGTCCAGCGCATTCTCATCATGCCCCACACCGACTGTCGGATGGCCAGTGCGGATGAGCCGACCATGCATCAGGCGATCTTCGAGGCATCGGGCATCGACTCCCGCTCACTGGAGATTCGGACGGTGGCTGATCAGGAGGCGGCCCTGGTTTCGGACGTGACGCGTGTTCGGACCTATCCGTTCCTTCCACCAGGCACGGTGGTGGGCGGAGCCATCTACGACGTCCACAGCGGTCGGTTGAGTACTCTGGAGGCGTGAGGTTGCGTACTGCCGTTGTCGGTTCGGGTCCGTCGGGTATGTATGCGGCAGACGCCTTGCTTGATCAGGGATTCGAAGTCGACGTCTACGACAAACTGCCGGTTCCGTTCGGGCTGGTGCGCTACGGAGTCGCTCCCGATCACTTCAGCATTCGATCCGTCCGAGACACGCTCGATCAGGTCTGGGGCAAGCCCGGTATCCGGTTCATCGGGAACGTGGAGGTCGGGCGCGACATCACGGTAGATGAACTGAGATCTGCTTACTCCGGGGTCGTCCTGACCTACGGAGCGTCGGCAGACCGTCGGCTTGGGATTGAAGGGGAGGACCTCGAGGGGAGCGTGGCTGCGACGGACTTCGTCGCTTGGTACACCGGCCATCCGGATTACAGCGGACCTGATTTCGCTGAACTGCTTGCGCGCGTTAGATCCGTCGCTGTCATCGGTGTCGGCAACGTGGCTGTTGACGTGGTTCGCATTCTCAGCAAATCGGAATCGGAGTTGTCTCAGACCGATATGCCCAGCCACGTGCTTGATGTCCTGCGGGACGCACCTGTCGAGAAGGTGTATCTGATCGGTAGGCGCGGGCCGGTGCAGGCCTCCTTCACTACCAAGGAACTCAAGGAATTGGGGGAATTAGAAGTCGCTGACATTCGAATGTCAGCTGATGATCTCGACCTTGATCCCTGGAGTGAGGAGCAGCTGGCCCAAAGCAAGGTCGCGACCCGGAACGTGGCGGTTATGCAAGCGTGGTCCGGTCGCCAACCCCGGACCGACCACGAGCGCACCATCGAGATGCGCTTCTTTTCCCGTCCTGTCAGGATCGAAGGCGACGGTCACGTCGACCGACTGGACATCGAACGCACCGTCCTTACCGACGACGGACGCCTCGAAGGCACCGGCCAACATGAAGCGATCGACGTGGACATGGTGGTTCGCAGTGTCGGCTATCGCGGTGAGGCCATGCCCGGTGTTCCCTTCGATCCGGCCGCGAACGTTATTCCCAATGATGAGGGGCGAGTCGTCGATGCCGACGGTCCCGTCTCCGGGCTTTACGTTGCCGGCTGGATCAAGCGCGGACCCACCGGGATCATTGGCACCAATAAGAAATGCGCCGTGGGCACGGTTGCCTCTTTGATCGCCGACCGCGATGCTGGATTACTGCAGCAGTCGGAGGGCTCGGCTGTCGATGAACTGTTGGCGAGCCGTGGGATTACGTCGGTGGATATCGCGGGTTGGCGTGCTATCGACACCGCGGAGCAATCCCGAGGCGAAGGGCAAGGTCGCCCGCGCGAGACGGTGTGGTCGCGTGAGGAACTGTTGGAGATTGCGGCTACTGCTCGCGCCACTTGATGCCGCAGCCCATTGCGGGCTTGCCACCGGCGTAGGCCTCCCGGCGTTCGGCGGCATCGAGGGCAGCCATGAGGTGTGCTCCGTCGACGGGTTGCGGCTGGCGAGGACGGGCGTCGTCCATTGCTCCCCGGTACACCAGTGCACCATCGGCATCGAACACGAAGAAGTCGGGTGTGCACACCGCTCCGAAAGTGCGAGCCACGTTCTGACGCGAGTCCACGAGGTAAGGAAAGCCCCACCCGGATCTTTCTGCCTGGTCTCGCAGGCCGGGTACGTCGTCATCGGGATACGCCTGGGTGTCGTTACTGCATATAGCTATCCAGGCGACGTCGGGACGAGACCGCGTTATCGCTCCGAACTCACCTTCGATGGACTGTACGTACGGACAGTGATTGCATGCGAAGACGACAACACTGGACCGGCCATGGCAGGCCTCGCGTAGCGAGACTTCGTTGCCGTCTAAATCCGGCAGCGTCACGTCAGGTAATCGTTCTATCTGGGTCACCTCGGATTCAACGGCCACAGCAACTCCTCATACTCCATGCGGCTGTTCGTACTTCTCGATCTTGTTTACGCGCCACACGGTACGCCCCGTGCTGTCCGCGCCGCACGAGGCTGGAGAGGCAACCGTGCCAGCAGAACAGTCGACAAGCCACCGATCCGTACCCTGCACATCCACAATCATGCGACGCTCCCGTTCGTCACCACCTTGGTCTGTAGCGCGAACATGTGTCGTGGTCGCGTAGGGCAGCTCAAGAAGTCTACGAATCGCCTGGTCCGCAACCTGTTCGACGGGATCGAGGTAGCTAGCTCCGCGGAGGGCGTCGGCAGGTGGTTCGGACATCTGCGGAAATGGCGGATAGCGATCGAGCCGACCGTACAGTCGTACGGACGGTAAGAACAGGCTGGTGGGCGCGAAGCGATGGCCCCCAAGGTGACTACATTCCCACACCTCGGAGTCTAAGTCGGTGGGAGCCAGCCCGAGATCGCGCGAACGCTCGCCCACGTAGCGCCGCCCGAGTGTCGCACAGCAGGTATCTCGCTTGCTGTGTGTACATACGAACTGCCAGGGATGCTCGATGTCCGAGCCAAAGTCTGGGAGCTCACCAAGGCCCAACGCCTCTAGATCCCACTGGAGAATCTCGCGCACATCGGCCACGTGCCCGTGGCGGCCCTGTGCTGCCGATTGCGTGCACGTGGCCACCCACACGTTCCGTGCCGCATCAATTTCAAGGCGGCGACGGGAAGGATGCCTGGCGAGGACGCTTCTCACGCCGTAGGCGGTGAGCGCGTGCGTCAGGTGTTCCACCAGTTCAGGATCCAGGCCGGAGTCTCGGAGCGCTTCGCGCCCCCAGGATCCGGGCTCTTCCATGACTATCCAGGCCCGGGCGTACGGAGCGGTGCCGGCCAAGGGCTCCATAGCTGTTATCGAGGATGCTGCACACGGCGGGCTTTGGGTTGTCATGCTTTGGGTGGTCATCAGGAAATGGACCCGCCGAAGGCAGAGATCGGTGCGCTCGGTGCCGTTCCGGTCGCGTCTCGCTTATCGGTGACATCTGGAAGTGGGACATCCTTCCCGGCGGCCGTTGCGGCTCGTGCGGGTCCGGTCCCGACCCACGCTAGGACGATGCAGTCCTCGCCGGAACGCAGTTTGTGACATCGCACGCCTTGGGTTGCTCGGCCTTTAGCGGGGTAGATCGAAAGGGGACTGATCTTCACCGATCCGAGTTCGGTCCCCGGAAGAGCACTCGAACTTCCCGAGAGTGTCGCTACGACGGCTTCAGCTCCGCCGTTTGCGTTGGAAGCAACGGCGCCGAAATACACAACCTCGGCTCCGTCGGAAAGCTTGATTCCCATCATTCCGGAAGCGGCAAGTCCTTGCACCCGGACGCTCGCGGCTGGGAAGTAGAGCAGGTTGCCCGCGGATGTCACGAACGCCAGGGATGCCGATTCCGCCGCAGCCTCCGGAGTGAAGGACACACCCACAACTTCATCGCCAGCTTCGAGATTCATCAGGGAAGCAACCCGCGATCGGCTCGATGGGGTTGGCACGGTGACGCGCTTGACGACCCCGGTGCGGGTACCGAGCGCGACCATCGAGGCGCCGTCGAACGGGGCGAGACCGAGGACGCGCTCTCCGGCATCGAGGTCGACGAACGCCCCCAGTGGGGCACCAGCTGCGAGAGAAGGTACGCCGGCCACCGGCGGAAGAGCAGGCAGATCGACGACGTCTATTGCCACCAGGCGACCTAGGGAGGTTACGGCGCCGACAACCCCTCGGGTGGTGCCGGCGCAGAATGAGGTGATCACGTCGTGCGCTGCACGCGCAGACGCGCGTTCAGAATCTGGAGCGATAGAACCTGTTCGGGCCACCAAGCCGGTACTGGAGAGAAGGACGACACAGGGCTCGTCCGCAACCTCGAGGGGTGCGGCAGGGGCACCCGCGGACTTGCTGGCTCGAGCCGTTACGGGAACTGACCCCTCAAGCAATGTGGTGCGGCGTTCGGTCGCCAGCGCGGCACTCACATCGGCAAGTTCGGTCGAGACAACTTCTCGAAGTCGGGCGTCATCGGAGAGGATCGCCTCGAGTTCCTCAATGGACGCACGCAGATCATCGGCTTCGGCTTCAAGTTCAATCCTGCTGAATTTGGTGAGCCGGCGAAGCGGCATATCCAAGATGTACGTCGCCTGGACGTCACTGAGATCGAAGACCGTCATGAGACGTTCCTTGGCCTCCTGCGCGTTCTCACTGGCACGGATAAGTTCGATGACTTCGTCGATGTCGACGATCGCCAAAAGAAGCCCGTCGACGAGGTGCAAGCGGTCAGCCGCTTTTCGGCGACGGAAATCACTCCTGCGGCGAACAACGTCGAGGCGGTGGTGAACGAACTGTTCAAGCAACTCTCGTAGACCCAAGGTGCGTGGCTGACCATCCACCAGAGCCACAGCGTTGATGGTGATGCTGTCTTCCATGGGAGTCATCTTGTAGAGCTGTTCGAGCATCGCCTCGGGTGCGATCCCGCTTTTGAGTTCGATGACGAGCCGAAGACCAGATTCTCCGTCGGAGAGATCTACGACATCGGCGATTCCGGTGAGCTTCTTCGCCTGCACAAGATCCTTGATGCGTTCGATCACTCTCTCGGGGCCCACACCTGCCGGCAGCGAGGTCGCAACGATTCCGCGGCGTCGCGGTGTGACGTTTTCGAAACTCGTCTTTGCGCGAAGACGGAAGGATCCGCGACCGGTCTGATAGGCCTCACGAACACCGTCGAGCCCGATGATCTCGCCCCCGCCCGGAAAGTCCGGGCCGGGGATGAAAGCCATCAACTCACCGACGTCTGCTGTGGGGTGAGAAAGGAGGTGGCGAGCCGCGGCGATGACCTCACCGAGATTGTGGGGCACCAGGTTGGTGGCCATGCCTACGGCGATTCCACTGGATCCATTCACGAGCAGATTGGGGAAGGCAGCCGGCAAAACGATCGGTTCCTGCTCTCGGCCGTCGTAGTTCGGTGCGAAGTCCACGACGTCTTCGTCCAAACCCGCCGTCAGATCCAGAGCTGGGCTCGCCAGACGCGCCTCGGTGTATCGCATTGCGGCGGGGCCGTCGTCAAGCGAACCGAAGTTTCCGTGTCCATCGATGAGGGGTAGACGAAGTGTGAAGGGTTGGGCAAGCCGGACAAGGGCGTCGTAGATCGCTGAGTCACCGTGGGGGTGTAGTCGTCCCATGACCTCACCCACGACGCGGGCACTCTTCACGTGACCTCGATCGGGTCGGAGCCCCATTTGTGCCATCTGAAACAAGATCCGACGTTGAACCGGTTTCAGTCCGTCCCGGGCATCGGGCAGTGCCCGCGAATAGATGACCGAATAGGCGTACTCCAGGAAGGAAGAGCTCATCTCTTCCGAAACGTCGGTGTCCAGGATTCGACCACCACCGGCGGGAACGCTCGACGATCGTGCCGATGAGCGCTTCTTGGAGCCTCTACTCGCCACTTGCGTCAGCCATCCCTTCCCGCTCGCTTGATCTACCGACCGTCGGCCCAGCGCCGAATCGAGATACCGCTTGGGCTGCCACCTGCGCGCCAGCCGAGAGAGGCGCTTGCAGCCCTGAGGCGTCGCCGGTCTCGTCGTTTGGGCCCGGAGTCCAGGCTGCCAGGAAACCGGCAGCGAAGGCATCACCCGCGCCGGTGGTGTCGATCGGAGTCGTGGAGACGGCCGGGGTGTGAAGCCAGTGCGATCCGCTGGACGCATAGGCCCCATGTGGGCCCGCCTTAACGACAACGACGCCCGAGAAACCGGATCGAACACGAAACCCGGCTACGAGATTGGCGACGATGGACTCGTCTAGATGATCACGGGTTCGCAACTCCTCGCCGGCGAGCGCGGCGATTTCCTCGCCATTGGCGAACAACAAGTGGCTAGCGGTCAACATTTCGAACAAGCGTTGGCGTTGGCCTGACTCAAGCCTGAGCGAGGGAGTATCGATGCTGACACAGTCCGCGTCGTTGAGTTTCGAGATGGCTGCGTCCGCGATGTCGGGGGACCGGGCCACTAGGTACCCGGATAGATGAAGATGGAGTCGGCTGGGCACAGTCGGTGAGTCTCGGATGGAATGTATGGCCCGTCCAAGGAATGTCGAACCGAGCGATGTGTTGGCTCCCGGATCCGGAAACATGGTGCGCTCCCCATCGGGAGTTATCGCAACGAAACACTGTCCGGTCGCCGCCGGCGTTCGCTCGAAATGTGCCCGGACACCGCTAGCGGTGAGTGTGGACTCGACCCACATCCCATTATCGTCATCGCCAACAGCACCGATGAGATGCACGGACGCGTCGTCGGAGATCGCCGCAAGCCAGGCTGCCGAGTTCGCCGCTTGCCCACCCAGTTCCCTGCGCACGTGGGTCGGGTTGTCCCTTCCAGCCTCCAATGGACCCGCCAAGGGGGCCAACTGGTCCACCATGACGTCGCCGACCACCACGTACGCGGTCGGTGCTGTGGCGTGCGAAGGACTCACGCGCGAGGGGCGAGGGCCCGGGCAGAGGCAATCGTCGCGGCGAGTGCGGCATTGTCGATAACCAGCGCGGTGTTCGCCTCCAGGCTGGCTCCATGCGTTGCGCGATGGAAGTGATCGAGTAGGAATGGAGTTACGTCCTTGCCGCTGACACCTCGTGCTTCGGCCAGTCGCAGGCCCTCCTCGAGTGTGACATCGTGGAGGTCGGGATC
>Ga0181581_10004416_pt1 | contig 10968 bp, 4 predicted proteins | sample 071ome_22_FD_132433 | JGI IMG/M metagenome (GOLD analysis project Ga0181581, IMG submission 132433) | Coastal salt marsh microbial communities from the Groves Creek Marsh, Skidaway Island, Georgia - 071404AT metaG (megahit assembly) | ecosystem: Environmental > Aquatic > Marine > Intertidal zone...
ATTATTATTAAAAGTAATTTTTCTACCTGCATCTAAACTTTTAAATCTTAATTCATTTCCTACTTTTTCTTTAAACAACCCAGAAACAAATGGACCTACATTAACAACATTAACCGTTAGTTCATCATTTAGATCAGTAAAGTTTGCATTAACTTTTTCAAACGCGGTTCTTAGATCATCACCTAATCCATCATTTGCTAAGTTACCTATGTTAATTGTTTTTAAATTTGCCATTTTGCTTTCCTATGCTTTATAGTATTTAACCTTAGCGGTTGCTGTAACAGTTCCTGATACACCACCTGCAATTTGCCATAGCACCGTTTTAGCACCCGACGTTCCGCCTACTGCAAAACTAGTATAGTCATATAAATCACCTGCATTAATAACACCAATGCCGCCTTCTGGGCCTATACCTACTATTTCATCTTCAATTAAATTTGCAAAAAATTCTACATAGTTTACAACGCTTCCTGTTACAAACATCACTTCATATTTTGCACCAAGATAAACAGTTTCATCAACAGTGTCTAGTGTTTTGTCACTACCACTACCAGTTTCACTTGTTCGTATATTATTTTCTACAACATAACCGTGGTCAACATTTCCAGTTAAAGTAATTGTTTGGCCTGCTCTACCAATATCCACATTCAAATCAGTGCCGAGAGTTATCAGTTCATAGCCGCCGCTTACTTGAAATTGTATTCCATTATCACCGCGTAACCTAAGAGCGTGACTATTAAATGTTTGCATATATGCTATTGAGCCATATAAAGGAACCCACATACGCAAGTCACCACCAGCACCAAAGAATAACGTGTTGTCTGCGTTTCCTGCTCCCCAATCGTGTTCTTGGCTATCTGCAAAGTAAATATTTTTGTCGTTTGTTTCTAAATCACCACCAAGTTGTGGAGTTGTATCAGATACAACTTCAGCACTCGTTAAGAATCCACTATCGTTTGTAAGTTCGCTTGTTGCTGTTGGAATAGTTGGAGCACCAGTTAGTGAACTGTATGCAAAATCTTGTGCTGTGCCAGTAATAGTAATATTACCGTCTGCATCACTTGCTGTGGTAATACCTGTAGCGCCAACAATTCCAATTGTGCTGCCTGATTGAACTGTTCTTACTGTGCTGTCATCACCTGTAATATTAAAATTAAAAGTATCAGCAGCAGTAACAAATCCACTGTCGTTTGTAAGTTCACTTGTTAGTGTAGGAACTGTAGGTGTGTTTTGTATGTCGTTATAATCTATTACTGAAGATACACTTGAACCACCAACTTCTAGAGTGCCACCTGCACTAACACCTAGTGTAGTGTTGCCTAGGAAGATTGTGTTGTTGCTGATGTATAGATCTTTGAATCTCTTTGTTGCGCTGCCTAGACTGCTGCCTAGGTCAGTGTTAGGAACAACATCGCCACCTACATTCAAATCACTTGAAACTGTAACCTGTTGATCAATTGTAATAGCACTTGAGTCTGTGGTAGTCATTACACTACCTGTGAATTCAAATGCACCTAAATTTAAACTATTATCATCTAGTCCTAGTGCAGTGTATAACTCGTTAAAGTTTGTGTTAATCTTGTTAAACGCTGTGCGTAGGTTATCGCCTGTTCTATCGTTAGCACTTGTTCCAATGTTTACTGTTAGTTTTGCCATCTACCTACGCTCCTGTTCCGCCGTTCAACGTTTTGATCAGCGTGGCTAATCTATCTAATGCTTCTCCTACACTTGTTGGAGCATCTCCATTCCAGTCACCTGGCGTAGTAGGATAGTACCTCAAATTACCTAATTCATCTAGTATTACTGTAGAGTCATCTGCAAATACTGTTCCTATAAATGATCCTCTAATATTATCCGATTCAACTGGACCAACAATCTTTGCTTCTACTGCATCTACAAGTTTAGTTGAATCATCAGCAAATACTGATCCAGTCATATCACCTGTATGATAGCCTGTTACGTTTCCTGTAATGGTTCCTAATACTTGTGCATTGCCCCAAACTTTTAAGTCTGGTGCATAAGTTGCAGTACCAATTTCAAATAAGTCATTATCAGTGTCTGTTAAAAATATTCTTTTACTTCCATCACTAACAGAAACTTGTCCTACGACATCGGCATATATGTTCAAACTATCAGCACCGCCGGTGCCTGTTAAGTTGCTTGTAGAAATATTTGTGCTATCGATGTCTCCAAAGAATTTACCTGTAACACCATCAACTAGTAGTGTTGAGTCATCTGCAAATACAGATCCTGTTACATCACCTGTATGATAACCTGTAGTATCACCAGTTACGTTACCAGTTACATTTCCTGTTACGTTACCGTAAACGTCTGCATAAACGTCTGCAACAATTCTACCCATTACAGCATCAACTAATAGTGTTGAATCGTCTGCAAAAACTGAACCGTTAATATCGATATTTTGATCTAGTGTAAATGTAATTCTATCATTGATACCGTCTGTAGTAATTACAATACCATAACCTTGAATAAACTCTAATGTATCTGCTGTGTTATCTGGACTTACATCTGCTTGTCCTGATACTGCAAATGTACCAAAAGTATTAACTGCTGGTGCACTGTTTGTAACAGTAACAATACCAGTTGCATCATCTCTTGAAAGTGTAATACCAAATCCGTCATCTAGATCAATAACACCAGTGTTCGTAAATGTAACAACACCTGTTGTGTTATCTCTTGAAATACCTGAACCTACTGGAAGACCTGATGGTAATGTGCTACCGTTACCAATACTTGTAACACCTGTGTTACTTAGTGTAATATTTCCTGTACTAGCACTTACACTAATACCGGTACTACCTGTAAGTTGTGTTACACCTGTGTTAGCAATAGTAATACTTTCAGCACTACTATCTACTGTCATTTGAATTGCTGTACCGCTTAATAAGTTAAGACTGTCTACAAAACTACTTGCAACAACTACTTGGTCATTATCAACTTGTACTTCTTTAAAAAATGTTTTGTTAGGATCAAGGATAGGTACAGGTTCGGCATCTTCATCTTCTGTAAAGATTGTAGAACCAAATGGTAAAGTGATTGTATTCCCTTGTCCTCTAATTAATGCAGTTCCTAACCAAAGTCCATTATTTTCTGCACCAGGAACTTCACTGCCTGGTTCTATATGAACTTCTCTCCATTGCTTAGTTGCTGAACCTAAATCAAATCTCCCTGTTTCTGCAGGAATAATATTGTTTCTAAATACATCAAAGTCTAGGTTAGCAAACGGTGAAAACCCTTGAAGTGTACCACCAGAGGAAGGATAACCATCGTGTGCTGATCCATCAACTGCTGTAGTTAATGCTTCGTCGGTATAAAGTAAAACTTCATCTACACTGTCAGTTTTCACATAATATTCGTTACCATCAAGTTGTGATACGCCTGTTGTTTTAATTACTATTCGTGTACCGTCTGTAAGTAAGTGGTCACCATCTGTAGTAATTTTTACTGGATTACTTTGATCAATGTTGATAATAGTAACTTCTCTATATTGAGCAATTGCAGCGCCGACCTGTGTAAAGTTTTGATTAATAACATCAAACGCTTCTTTAACTTTTTGCCAATTAAGCGGTGGATTACCTGGATTAATATTATTACTAAATGCCATTATGATCTCCCTACCGCTACTTCAATTGTTCCTATATGATCACTATCATATGCTTCAATTGCTTTACCAATAATTGTTCCTGCTTTAGGATCGTCTGTTGCAACAGCAACTCCTGGAATATGAGAAGTTACTATAGTGTCACCTTTTTCGATCTTACCAGCAACTTTAACAGGAACTCTACCTTGTAGTGCAACTAGATTTTTTAATCCTGGACACGCACTGTACATTACATATGCTGCCCTATCTGAAACAACACCTGCTACTTTTCTACTCATACGTTCTGTAGTAGTCGTAACTTCTTTTTCACCACCAAATACTAGTACAGTTCCAACTTCGTATTCTTTATCACCTTCGTAGTATTCTGCAAGGTCAGCAGCATAAGTCGCTTCAAATCTTGATTCATTTGGTGATGTTCCTGTAAGTGACCATCTACCTGTAACCTGTCCTGTTGTTGTGTTTCCACCTGTTGTAAGAACAAGTGTTTCCACCGAACTAGCAACGATAGGTGCATTGTTCAAACCATCTTGTGTTTTAAATTCGTGTTTGTTATTCCAGTACTGGTTAGTTTTATCTGCTGCTAATGAACCGTCTTGTAAGTAAATACCACCATTACCACCATAGGTGTAAAGTCTAATAAATCCACCCGATGCAATAGTACCTGTGTCAATAGCAGTTTTTGTATCAATTTTAAGTGTACTAAAGTCTGCATTGTTTGCAGCAAAATCACCATTACTATCTCTTTGTATCAGTGTATTATTATCACCTGAACCTGTGTATGCTGCAACTGCTTCAATAACTGTATAATCTAAGTCATCAGTATTGCTTATAGCATTTGTTCTACGTAAGAACCCAGTTGTTCCGTATTGTGATTTTTTAACTCCGCCGCCATTATCTACAACAGTTGTAAAAGGAACATCTGCTGCGTTATCAAGTGTAAGTTGATTATTACCAATAACACTTCTTGCTGTAACTTGTGCTAATGCGACTCTTGGAGTACCGTTATCTTTAAGTGTGATCCAACCGTTACTTGCTACAAATTGTGCATCGTCAAAACTAACAACACCACTTGCTGCTTGTTTATCTTCTTGTGTACCTGTCGGTGCTGCTGCACTTGTACCTGCAAGTTGCATTAACAATTTACTTTGTTCGATACCTGCTGCACTATTAACATCAGCATTTAAAATTGTGTCTGGATTAATCTGTGCATCAATAGTATTTGCAGTTGAATCAATGTTAAAGTCGATATCTCCAACAACGCTAACGTTAATCGCTTCTTGTGCTACACCTGTAAACACAATAAACTGATTAGCACTTACAGCATCAAATCCAAAGTTTTGAATGTTTTCAAATGTTAAACTTCTTAAGTTAACTGCGTCTTGTGGATCTGTCGGATCGGCTAAGTTAACAACTTTATTAGTACCATCCATATCGATAGGACCTTTCATAGGAAGGCCACCATCTAGTGCCATAAAGCCACCACTTATTGGCGGTATTAAATTACCTTGAGGAACTGCTGAACCGTTATGTGTTTTACCTAGACGTCTCTCAATATAAACTCTTGTTGCGTTTTCTGTTGGAACAGTATCAACAGCGTTATCGCTCATTCCCGAATCTGTTGAGAATTCAGCAATTGGAACACCACGTTTAAATCCAAGTCCATCCAAGTTACTTAATGCAATTGCTGCAGAGAATGTAACTTGACCAGTACCTTGGTCAACACTAAAGTAAGGTCCAACTCTAAAGTTACCAAATTGGTCAGTAGTTACATAGAACACACGTCCCACATCTCTTTCTTCTGTCTCTGTCGCAGCGTTTACTGCATTAACTGGAGGTCCGTAAATTTCATTTGGATAGTTAGTGTCGGCGTATGATCCTGTACCAATGTCAAGTAAATCGTGCGATGTAACACGAGTTAACGAAATTCTAATAGTTAGATTACCATCTGATCCAGTAGATCTAATTGGAACTGCACTTCTCATTGTGTAAGTTCCACCATAATCTACAAGACTATCTTCTAAAGGTCTGTTAAGTGTTATTCTTGCATATGGTCTAACATTTATATCGTCTTCTGATTCATAAGTGTTAATAACATATTCTTCACCTTTAAAAAGCATTCTCGAACCAGGTACTCTTGATCTATCTGCAGGAGCAACTGGAACAACAGCAACTTCAGTGTCGCCTGCAACACCTTTTACTTTAGCATAAGTGTGTGTACCTGCTTGTGGTGTAAATGATTCAAGTTGTACAGCAGCCGCCAATGTAGGCCATTCTAAACTTACTGTAAATGTATCTGCTGTTGGTGTACTATAAACAAAGTAGTGATTTTGTTCGCTTATCCCTGTTGGAAGTTTATCTGTAGTCTGGAAAGCAATACAATCACCTTGTACTAGACCGTGTCCTACACTTGTAAACACAGCAGGTGCACCAATACTAATTGTTACAGGAGTAGTTGGACCTTCGGAGAAAGTCAAGCCAGCGCCTGTACTTCCTACAATTTCACCTGGCTTATATAGTGTTAAATCAATGTAGTCGTAGTTTTCTCTAAGAGTTGTTTTAGCCAAACCTTCTACGTTAGCAGTAATAGTTCCTGTACCTGTTGTAGTAGTACCGATAGCGTTTGTAGTAACACTTGTACCAATTTGGAAAGTAGTATCTGTTAGTCCTGTTTCTTTAACATAATATTTTACTCCAGGAAGAATACCTTCTGGTAAATCTCCAGTAGATTCAAATGTAAAAATATAGTTACGCTGTTGTTTGTGAGGTATGATACCTTTTAATGATAAACTTGATCCAGTAGTTAATCCTAATGTAACACCTCCTGGTGCTGTACTAAAAATTGCTTGATCATATTTAGGTACATCAATTACATAATAAGTAACACCAACACTGAATCCAACAGCAGTAGATTGTGGTGTAAATGTATCACCTCTTCTTAATCTGTGAGGTTTATCAAATGTTGCAATGTCACTTGTACTATCTGTATCAGTAATTGTTGCTAACATTCTAATTGTTGTAATAGCACCACTTGTAAATGTTACTTCGAAGTTACCTCTACTGTCTGTATAGTCTTCAAACTGTAGTACACGATAGACGTTTGATGATTCTGCAAGTTTTAAACCTGTAGATGGTCTTGTTGCAACGTTAACAATATCACCTGTTAAGATAACCTGTGAATTAGAACGCAGTGACAACTTAGTTCCATCTGGGATAGCAGCAAATAGTCCATCAAAGTTACCAGTTTCGTCTGACGTTAAATTTAGTCTTGCAACTCCGTCTGGCAAATCTTGAGTTGATACAGATGTAACTGGATATCTATAAATCAAGTTACCGTGATCAACTTCAAGTTCTGAGTTGTTTAGAGGAACATAATCATAATTCGTTACGTAAACAAATAAACCGTTTGCTGATGAAGCAAATGCAGGAGTAGGAGCATATGCATCTACTCTTTGTGCAAGATCATTAAACAATGTTACTGGAGTTGGTACTTCTAAAGGATCAGACCCTTCTGCAACAAGAGCATACACACCGTGTGCAGATGAACCACCAACTGAACGTATCTGCGCACCATTAATTGAGTAGTATGATGCATAACAGTAGTATGTAAACATTGAAACTGATTCTGTTAAACCACCATTGGTTGCCATAAGTCCGTAACCCATATCAGCAACTTGTGTAAAGTCATTTGAAAGCATTGATCTGTTACCAGGCATCAGTACTTCATATATTCTCAAATATTGAATAGTTCCAGAACCGCCAGTAGTGATTTCTAAAGGTACGTCTCCGTCAAAATCTTCTTTAATTTGAAATGTATTATTTGTTAATCCGTCTTCAAAGACATAATAATCTCTTCCTGCTACAAGTGGTGCTGGTAAAGTTCCACCTTGAGATCTAAATCTAATGATTGCTCCTGCTTGTAGTCTGTGATCATTTTTTGTAAAGATGGCAGGATCTGCAACTGTTATTCCTGAAAGTGTTTGATATCCTGGTGCTCTAGTATAAGGAGTTGTTTCATCAAGTACAAATGTTGCAGTTGAACCATTAGGACTGTATACAAAGTCTCTAACATAGTTGATTCTAAATACAGCATCGTCAACAATAAATGAAGCAGGCAATTGAGGGAATCGATCTAATCCGCCAACACCTAGTCTAGTATCGCTAGTTGATGTTAAGTGTTCAAATTGTAAGTTACCAGAGAATCCATCAACGAACATACCACCTGCAAATGTTTGTTTATTTGTTGATCTACTAAAAGAAGCACACTCTTGAGCATACGGTGATTTAGCAAGAATTTGTCCTTCAGGATCAAGTACAAGTGAAAATCCGCCGTGTCCTTGCATTGTAATACCTTGCCAACGAACAGCATCGTTTGCCAAAAACACATCAAGGAATTGGTTTTCTTGAGGATAGTTTACTCTACCTGAACTACTAATTACGTCAATAACAGCAGTAATTAAATCATCAAATACATCTTCAGTTCCGGTTTCTTTTGTGTATGCTGTATCAATAATTTGTGGGAATGTGTTTTGATAACTTGTCCCTAATTCTGCATTATTAACAACAAAACTTGCTAGGTAGTTAATTCTATTAATACCTGCAATAGTTTCTGATAGTTGATCTGTAATTGCTTTTCTAGCACTTGCACTTTCGAAATATTTTAATGCTGCTGATATAGTTCTATTATATCCACCATATTTCAAATCGAAGATCATACTATCAACTAGTAATCCAACATCACGTTTACACAAGTTTTTATTGTATTGGAAAGTTAGATCAAATGGAGCAATACTATTTGCTATTTGATCATCAATCCATTCAACTACTTCGTTTTGAATAAAGATTTTATTTAATCTTAAAAGTTCTGCTGATGATTTAAAGTTTCCTGGATTATCGATTTTAGGATATACTGGTTCTGCAGTATCGTGTAAGTAATGATAACCATATAATCTATCAGTGATAGTCATTCCATCGATAACAGTGTCACGTCTGAATTTTTGAAATGCCCAAGGAGAACTTGAAGTTCCTGGTTTAGGTCTGATAATACAACGTCTAAATTCGTCACCAACAATAGATACGTTTTGAGGAACTTTTAATGGATAGTGTTCTTCGTAAATACCACTTTCAACCTTAATTGTAATATTGATTTGATTACTAACATCACCATATGCAATTACTTCACCAATTTGGAAGTCACCATACTTGATATCAACATCAAAAATTTCATTACCATTAGAATCAAGAGCACCTGTATGTCCTAAAATTTGTGCAAGAGCACCAGAGTCTTCTCCTCTTAGATATAATCCTTCTCTAATATCTCGTGTTCTAAATGCAACATCTGTGTCAGTTAAAACATCACCCGTAAAGTCTGTTCTTTGTCCATCGGTTCTTAATAAAAACCTTGGAAGATCAGCAATAACGTTTGGTATAGTTGTAAATCCTGCACCTTGATCTGTAATTTCTATAGAAACAATTTCACCACCAACTACCTGTGCAATACCAAAACCGCCATTTGTTTCGCCGCCGCCGTTAATTCTAACTGATACTAAACTATAATCTGAACCACCGTTAGTAATTGTTACTCCAGCAACTCTGTATGTTATATCAAATGTTGCGCCAGCGCCAAACTGTGAATTAGATGTTGTAGCAACATTTGAGCTACCTGGCAACACAGAATAATTACCTGAACTAATTTGTCTAAAGGTAACAACAGCACCTGGAGTCGAAGCAGTGCTTAGTACTTCGTATTTTGCAGGACTTCCAGTTCCTCCATCGAGTGTAATAATATCACCTGGTAGATAGTTTGCACCTACAGTATTAATAGTAATTGTATCAACACTTAAAGTAACGTCTCCAGCAAATCCTGTACCTGAATCTGGAGAAGTATCAATTTGTGAAAGTGTTACATCTTCCCTGCCATCATTAAATGTTAAAATCTTTTTATAAGGACCAATTTCTTTTTCTGAATCTAGAACAATTTCTTCTGCACGTTTTAATGCTGCTTCGATTGATTTGTATGCATATGCAAGTGCTCTACCTTGTAGTTCCGGTGATACACCTGGTCTTTCATCTTGTCCTGAAGTTGCAACATACAAGTTTACACTTGAACCAAATGATGAACTATCAACATAACGTTTTGTTGCTGCAATTAATCCATCATATGTTGTATCATCTTCAGGCTCTGGATCTCTTGAAAGAATAAGAGGACCACCCATTGTACCAAAAGATGCATTTGTTTGTCCTGTCTCAGGATCAATTGCTTCTGTACCTCGTAAAGAAATTTTTGTATCTACATACCCTTTGTTTGCGCCTTCGTCATCGCTTACAGGTGTTGTTAAATCTTGAATTCTATATTGATTACCACCTGATCTTGCTGACAGGTTACCACCTAACTGAGGTGATTGGTCACCTGAAATTTCACTAAATTCTGTTGAAATACTAATCTCGCTTGGATTAGTTGTATCGTCGACTGAAACACCAACGCCACCTACAATATTTTTAAATACTACTGCATCTGTTGTGGAGTTAACTGCAAGAACAGCGCCTTCATTACCTAAATATGTTGCAGGTGAATCATTTAGTCCAATAAACGTTAAACGTTCACCAAGACCCAATGAACTGTACAGTTCTCTAAAGTTATCGTTTACCTTCTGAAACGATTCTCTAATACTATCACCGGTTCCGTCGTTGCCTACTGCACCTGTATCAATAACTCTTCTTGCCATTTTTATCCTCTAAAACTGCTGTTTCTTATCAATATTTATCATTAAATTCTGTAAGCCTAATGTAAAATAGTAAATATAACTATGTTTTTAGGTACAGAACAAAAAGATACTACACACAAGCGTAAGAGCAAACTAGGTAAAGAACACGTATATAAACGTACTAAAACTATTGTTAAACTCAAATGCGATAACTGTGACAATGTATTTACCAGGGATCTAAAAAAGATAAGCAGAGCCCGGCTAAACAACAACTACTTTCACGTTTGTAGCGATTGTGATGCCAAGCGATTTGCACAACGTAAAGGTGTTGAGCAAAAACAAATATGGGATATGCCTGCTGGTGCAGACATTATTATTGCTAATAACTAGACAGCGAAACTTTCACCGCAACCACAACTAGATGTGCTGTTAGGATTTGTTATTTGTAGATAACTACCAAATACTTCTTGTACATAATCTATCTTTGTTCCGATAACAAATAATAAACTTTGCGAATCTATTGCAAACTCGCCATTTGATAGTTTTATAATTTCATCATCTAACTCTTTAGAGTCAGACATTTTCCATTCATATTGAAAGCCGGCACAGCCACCGCCCTTGACCTGAAGTCGGACGATAGGCTGG
>Ga0181581_10004441_pt1 | contig 10940 bp, 9 predicted proteins | sample 071ome_22_FD_132433 | JGI IMG/M metagenome (GOLD analysis project Ga0181581, IMG submission 132433) | Coastal salt marsh microbial communities from the Groves Creek Marsh, Skidaway Island, Georgia - 071404AT metaG (megahit assembly) | ecosystem: Environmental > Aquatic > Marine > Intertidal zone...
AAAGGAGTATCCGTAAGAACTCTTCCCGGTCCGACAGGAAGCACCGACCAAAACACGACTCTTAGAAGAAACGTAAGTCTTGGTGCAAAAAGGAACATTCCGAGAGAAGAAGTGGTAGGAAGTACTGGCTCTTTTACTGCAAGTTTTGCTCCATCGGCCAGTGGCTGAAGGATTCCGATGGGTCCTACTTGGTTCGGTCCTTTTCGTCGTTGCATCGATGCCATTACTTTACGCTCTCTTAGAGTTCTCATTCTAACTCTAATTAGGAGAGGGACTAGAATTCTTAGGGTTTTGAGTCTTGCAAGAAGAACACTTCTTCCAGGACTAAGAATTCTAGGAATAAAAGAAAAAGAAGGTCTGAAAAAGTTAGCCATTTCTTCGCTCTAGAGTGGAACGAAGGGTTCGTCCTTTCCCAAAGAGGGATTTTGGCAGTTTTGTTTGAATTCGATTTCCAAGGAGTTGGGTTCCGTTTTTTACCACTACGACAGTCGTTTTTTGGTTCCAACGAACAATTCCATTCCATCCTTTCATAGGAGCTCGGGTATTCACCACAATTCTTTTTGCTACTTTTCCTAGTTCGACACCTTTTCGAACCTGTGGTTCGCGTTTGGTGCTCGAAATTACTCTCGAAATAGGCGTTAGATTTCCGTACTTCGAAAGAGTTTTCGGCCTAGAGCCAATCAGTTGTCTGGTTTTTGCTCCGGAATTATCTCTCACCATTAGGTTTCTCAGATAGAGAGTTTTATTTTTTGCCATCCGAAAAGAAATCCATCCAAACGATGGATGATTGTCAATTCCTATTCTTATCTGAATTCCCAAGATGACCTTAGTAGGTCAGACGAATGAAAGGGTCACGGACCTTTTCTAGGGGTGTTTCATTTCATTCTTCAAAATAGAAAGCGGTTGCGCAGAAGAACTATCCAAAAAGCCTTTCTATGGCCTCATAACCTTTGTTAGGGCATGTTTTTCTTCTTTGTCATCTCTTTCTCCACAAATCAAAAAAAGATGCTGAAAACACGTTTTTCTTCGAGGAAACAAAGAATGTCCTCTTGTGGGGAAAAAGAAAAGATCTTCGGAAAGGGAGGGATTCGAACCCCCGAACCCAACAAAGGATGACTGGTGTTCAAAACCAGCGCCTTAGACCACTCGGCCACCTATCCATATTGAATCATTTGGGAAGAGTTCCGACAAATGGGTTCCCCCCGATTGGAAGTTACTGGAATCGAACCAGTGACATCTAACTTGCAAAATTAGCGTTCTACCACTAAACTAAACTCCCAAAAAGTTCCTTTTCAGGAAATACATAGCATCCATAAAAATGAGCAAAATAATTTTGATTTCTTCCAGCCGCAGGTTCCCCTACGGCTACCTTGTTACAACTTAAGACTGGTCAGCCTCTTGAAATGGAGGGTTCTCAAGCGCCTCGCTCGTAAGGAAGAACCCTTGAGGGACCTCTCTTCCGTCAAGATAACCTTCCAGCCTGTGATGGGCGGTGTGTGCAAACTCCCAGAACCTGTTCAACCGAGCATACTTTTCTCCGTTTACTTACGATTCCGCCTTCCTATTCCCAAGTTTCAGAGAATATTCCGTACCACGATAAGCCTTAAAGAATACTTCGTCCTGAAAAGAGCGAAGAGTCTTGTGTCCTTATCTCTGTCCGACGCCTCTAGCCCACTTCATAAGGATCATGACGACCTACCCTCCGACCTTCTTCCTCTCTTTTGGCTATAGAGAAGTCTTTCCTCTTCTTCCTGAGAAAAAGAGAAAAGGAGCGGTTCGCCCGTTACGAGGAATTAACCTGACACGTCGTCGCACGAGGCTTGTGGTGGCCATGTAGTACCTGTGAAATTCATTCAAGAAGTGGTAAGATTCTCGGCGTTGTCTCCGATTAAAGAGCATCGTCCACCGACTGTGAGGAGTCCCGCCAAATCCTTTGCATTTTTCTCTTGCGAGAGTAGTTTGCTGGTGAGAGACTCTTCGTGAAAGACTCCATGAAAATACGTTGACTGATTCTCACTGGAGGGTCTCTATCGTTTACGGCGTGGACTACAGGGGTATCTAATCCCTTTTGCTCCCCACGCTTTCAGGTCTCAACGTCAGCCAAAGAATTGGATTTCTCCTTCGAATCAGGCCTTCCTCCCACAATCGTCACATTGTATCGTTCCTGGGAGAGTTCCAAATCCATCTTCTTTGCTCAAGAAATCTTTGCCTCTGCTCCCCTCCTAGGTTGTTCTAAGACTGAAGAACAAAGGAGCAAATCTTTCCGTCTTTCCCTGCTTAACACCGATTTCTTCTGGAAAAAGCTAGCCCCACCCGTATTACCGCGGCTGCTGGCACGAGTTTTGGCCAGGACTATTAATGGTTTGCCGAATTCAAACCATCCATTAGATGTTGACAAAAATCCTCCGTCGCCATCAAGTCTGTTCGCTGGGTCATGAATGTCACACATAGCCCAAGATTCCCCACTGCTGCCTTCTGCGAAGTTCGGGTCCTTTTCATTCCCGATGTGACGGGTCACTCTTTCAAGCCCGCTAGGCATCCTCGGTTTCCTTTCCTCATTTCGAGCAAAGGATTTCCTAATACCCACCTTTCAAAGACCTTGACTTCGACATAATTTGCTGTCTTTTCAACGATCCAAGACCCAAAGGTCTCTTCCATCTTTTTTTTCAAGGCCTCCAAAAGATATTACTCACCCGTACGCCTTTTTTGCATACCGTAGCATACAAAAAAATTGACTCGCATGTGTCAAGCGTCAGACACGCTTTCTTCCGTAGCCAGGATCAAACCATTGATTTTCAGAACGGAAGGATTCGAACCTACGACCTTTAACTCCCAAAGCTAACGCGCTACCATCTGCGCTACGTTCTGAACCCTATTGTTTTACGAAAGGGAAAGATAAAAATCAGAATATGATTTTCAAAAGATTTCTCCAACACACTCTTAAAGAAGAGAAAACAGGTAGGTTCCAATAAGAATGGAAGGTCTTGAGAGAATTCTTCTCAGCACTCTTGGAATTTCTTTTCTTGATCTTCGTTGACGACAGGGAAGTCGTTCTTCTTGAAAGAACAGAATTTGAATCACTTTCAGACTATAGAAAGTACCAATCACACTAGAAAGAAGAGCAACTCTAATTCTTCCATACTCGCCCACTTGTCTTGCATGTTGAAGTACTCTTGCTTTTGCTGCAAATCCGAGAAGAGGAGGAATTCCAGCCAGAGAGAAGAAAGTTCTTCTCATTTGAACTTTGAGACCAAGAAAAGTAGATTCTTCAAGATCCGCAAAGGTCGTATACCCGGGAGGAGCATAAAATACTCTAAACCTGTGAAGACCCGTAATCATATACACTCCAAGAAATCTTACCACTCTCGTTTTTCCAAGAGTTTGAATTCCAAGAAGTCCTAGACACATATATCCCACTTGTGCAATGGAACTGTATCTAAATAGTCGTTTTAGGTGCGATTGCGGGATGGCTCCCAGAACCCCAAGAAGCATCGAAACTCTTGCTACGAGCCATAGTCTTGCGGCAGGAATTGGAAGCGTCATCAGAAGCCCTAGAATTCCTCTTTTCGTTACCGTTCTAAAATAAGCTCTGGATAGCGTTGGCGTTCCTTGGTATACATCGGGAACCCAGAAGTGAAAGGGTCTTCTTCCTGCTTTGAAAAAAAGTCCTCTTCTGGTCAGAGCCATTCCTCTCGAAAAGACTCTTCCTCCCATTGAATTTCTTGGAAGAGACATACTTCCTGGCCAAAAAGTCAGGGTTCCTTGTCTTCTATAAATCATTGCTAGCCCGAGGAGCAGGAGTCCAGATCTAAAGGCTCCAAGAATTAGATATTTTAGTCTTGCTTCGACTGCTCTCTGATTTTCTCGTCTAGTTAGTACATATCTACAAAGTCTTTGAAGCTCAAGTCTTAGATACATCGATAGAAGACTTTCCGTTCGAATCAGAAACATAGACGCTCTGGTTCTACAGGTTACAAGAAATCTAAATGACATTTCTTTGGGTGCCTCAAGCCTTCTTCTTGAATTTGTAGATGCTGCTTGTGCTCTGGTTCGAGATTCTCCATGAAGAAGAAGAATTCTTCTTGAAGTTCTTCTCATTCTCGTTCGAAGAACGTTTGAAACACAAGCTCTATTTCTCAGATCGAGAAGAGTTAGTACTGTTCTTCCTCCGAGAATAAGCCTTCTTACCTTTGAATTATTGGCAGAAGTTGAAAAAGGATTTCTTTTTGGAGAAAAAAGAAGAAACATACTACTCATTCCAAGGAAAATTTCTGGAAACATATGAGTCATCATTTCTCATTTCTTATGGAAACCATAAGTTTTTTTATTGGGTCAATAGAGGGAATTGAACCCTCACCCCTGGATCCACAATCCAGTGTTCGAACCATTAAACTATATCAACCATCGAAACCATTTGGGATGGTTTCATTATTCATCACACCGAAAGGTGATGTTCCCAACATGTTCGTGGAAAGACCAATTTTTTTGAAAGAAGATATCTTGGGAATCCTCGTTCTAGTTGTGCCATCACGACTTGAAGGTAGAAGTAAAGAAAGAAAAGTCTTCCAGCAACCTGTCCAAATTCAAGATATGGACTTTCTACTGGTTTTGCTCCAATCCATCCAAGAAAGAAACAAATTCCAGCAAATCTTCTGAAAAGTCTCTTGTGGAACATTCGGAAGTTTCCATGACGGAACGTTCCCGTTTGTCCAAAAGGAAGATATCTCATTCTCGCGAAAACTCTTCCAATTCTTAGAACTCCTCCTAGTTTGTCAGGAATACTTCGAAGAATTGCGTACACCGGAAGGAAATACCATTCTGGTTGAATGTGCGCAGGAGTCGAAAGGGGGTTCGCAGGGATTGAGTTATCTGGGTGACCCATAGCATTTGGCTCAAAGAACACAAAGAAAGAAAATGCGATTCTAAAAATAAGCCAAGCAACAAGATCTTTTCTGAAGTAGTAAGGATATAGGGTTACTTTTCTCGATTCTACGACAGACCCAATTGGATTGGTGGATCCATACTGGTGAAGTGCTGCAAGGTGAACCCCTGCAAGCCCTGCAATGACAAAAGGAAGAACAAAGTGAAGTCTAAAGAAACGATTCAGAGTTGCGTTATCCACCGAGAATCCTCCCCATAGCCATTCCACAATGGATGGTCCTGCCCTTGGAATTGCACTTGCAAGACTGGTAATTACCGTTGCTCCCCAGAAACTCATTTGTCCCCAAGGAAGAACATATCCAAGAAATGCAGTAATAATCATCACCAGAAGAATTCTAATTCCAGAAAGCCATACAAGCTCACGGGGAGCAGTATAACTCGAATAATAGAATCCGCGGAAAATGTGTCTATACACTACAATGAAGAAAAAACTTGCTCCATTTGCGTGAAAGTATCGAAGAAGCCATCCGAAATTCACGTCTCGCATCATGTGTTGTTCGACTGCTTCAAATGCAAGTCTGGTAGATGCAGGATAGTGCATTCTTAGAAAAATTCCCGTAAGAATTTGTACTCCTAGACAAATTCCTGCCATACTTCCGAATCCCCAAAGATCATTTAGATTTTCTCCGGTTGGGTAATCGATAAGGTGCTCACGAAGAACGTGAAACCCAGGCTCGTCTAGAATAGGTCCTTTGGTTCTTCTTGAAGATGGTGCAACAAGAGATTGAACCGACACCGCGGACCCTCTAAGTCTTGGAGAAATTGCTCTCTCCGAATACTCTTCATGTGAAAGAGTTTGGTTTGGAATCGTATAATTTACGACAAAATTTGAAGAACTCATAAAAAAGATTACTTAACGAAACAGAGTTCGTACTTTTTGGGAGCGAAAATAAGAAGGAACAAGGATTTGCATCGAAATTTGATAATACATTACAGCAGCAACTCTTCTTCTCCACCAAAGTGGCATAAAACAAACAAGATCTAGTTGTGGCATCAAAGAAATATTTTGAAAACAATTTATTGCCAATCCAGTGCCCCTTCTTTCCATTCAATTGCAAATCCTACAGTAAGAATTGCAAGGAAGGCTCTCATGGACCAAAATCCAAGAGATCCAAGATCTTGATATACCACTCTCCAAGGAAATAGGAAAGAAATTTCAAGATCAAAAAGAAGAAACAGAATCGCAACAAGGTAAAATCGAACCTCAAACGGGTGACCCATTTGGTCAAACGGATCAAACCCACATTCATAGGCTGATCTTTTTTCCACGTCGAGAGCTCGAGAAGAAGTCAGAAAACTCACTGTAAGCAGTACCAGGGACACGATGGTCCTCAGAACAAGGGTTGTAAAAGCGCCTAGAGATTCTACCATCAGCGGCCAGTGGGACTCGAACCCACATCTTGTGCTTGGAAGGCACAGGATCTAGCCTTTAATCGATGGCCGCAACAAAAAAGAAAGAAAAAAAAAGAAAAGGAAAATGGGTTTCCGTATCAGCAGATAGAAACCATACTGACTCACGTCGTATTGAACCCAGCTCACGTTCCGCATTACTGGACGAACAGTCCAACCCTTGGGACCTTATTCAGCCCCAGGAAGCGAAGAGCCGACATCGAGGTGCCAAACCAAGCCGTCGATAGCTTCTCTAGAGCTTGATTAGCCTGTTATCCCTAGTGTAACTTTGATCCGTGGATCAGAGCATGTTCCACACCTATGCTCTGGGTCAGTTCTACAGGCTTTCACCCTTGGCAGAGTTGTCTCTCTGACCAATCAAACTCTTTTTCGAGATCCCGGAACAACAAGGGCTGTACCCCTTGTCAAAAGAGTCTTCGTACACCTCCGTTACTCTTTAGGAGGTTGTCGCCCCAACCAAACAGTCTCTAGCTCTCTCTTCCTTTTCGGTCAAGAAAAGGTGAGAACCAATCTTTGAAAAGAGTGGTTTTTCAAGATTCTTTCAAAAGTCCCACATGATCTCCATTTTCCAAAGAATGATTCCAAGAACCAGTCCTGTAAAGCTACTAGGGTCTTCTCGTCTAACTGATACATCCCCGCTTCTGCACGGGGAAAGGAGTTTCGCGGGCTTCAAACATGAGACAGTGAGAGGATCGTGAATCCTTTCATGCAGGACGCCAATTAAGCGTCTAGGAATTTCGCTACCTTAGGACCGTCAGGTATACAGCCGCCGTTAACCAATCTTCGAATTTCAATCTCTCTTACGATCAACTGTCCTTGTACAGAATTGGCACCGGGCAGGAATCGGTCTCTATACATACGCTTTCGCGGTTGCAGAGATCTATGTTTTTGATAAACAGTCGCCCTCTCCGATTTTGTTCCACCCTATTAAGGGTCCACGTTCTTCCGAAGGTACCGTGGTAATTTGCCGAGTTCCTTATGTTTGATTTTTCCCTGGCCTTGGTAGATTGCTACCTCCTCACCTGTGTCGGTTCTCAGTGTGGTTGAAGAAAAGCGATTTCCTGTCACATTGCTCCCTTTTTGAAAATATCCTAATGAATTCAAAAAACAAACAATCTGCGTTGCTATAATAGATTCTTCCCCCATCGAAGGTTCCTTTCGGAACCGTTCTTAGGGACCACAAACTCTTTGGGGAACACCCGAGCAAAGAAACCTTTGAGGATCCGGCCCTGTCCATTCTTTAAGACAGTGTGCGCTACTCGTGCCGACATAGTCACTAGAGATCTCTTCCAAATTTCTTTCGAAATTTATGGGGAGTTACTCTACGCTCGAATACCTTTCTTCCGAAGAAGAAAAATTAGGATTGGTGGAGAGTTTAGCCTCGTTTATAGATCAGAAGCGTTTCTTCTTTTCGAATCTCGAAAAATTCTCTCGAGCATTTACGCTTTCAATACAAGATGGCTGCTTCTAAGCCTACAAAAAGAGAACTAAAAGAAACGCCTCTTTTTTCCGATCAACTCTCATCTTGAAGACCTTTCCTGAATTTCTGGGCTATTTCCCTTTCGACTTAGAACCTTAGCGCCCTAAGTCTGAATGCTTGATCTCTTTTGTCTTGTTCAATCATTGCCAAGAAGTTCTTAGAGAGTCTACCAAGACAAAAGCATTTCCTAACAAGCTTCCTGCCAAAACAGGTTTCTTCGAGAACCAGCTATCTCCTAGTTCGATAGGCATTTCACCTCTAACCTCCCCTCGTCCGAGTCTTTTGCCACAGACACCGGTTCGAGCCTTCCATCCTCAATTGAAGATTTTGTCTCTGGAAGAGGCTAGCTCACTAGGTTTCGGGGATACACCAACTCCCTGCGTTCTCCCATCGGATTCCACTCTTGGGGAGTTGGCATAACTCGTCGGCTCATGATGCAAAAGGAACTCCGAATTTCGCAAAATTCAAAGCCTTGACATGGAGATTTCCAATATTTCATTGTCTCGCGTTTCGAGAACATCTTTCATCCCTTTCCTTCACAGTACTTGTTCGCTCTCGAAAAAACTCTTTCTCCCTTGACCGGAAAGGTGGAACTTTCATTTCCAATTAAAGTCTGGACTCCAATTGGTTCTGGTCATTCTTTTTGATTGTATGAGTACAGGACTGTCACCTTCTTCGGTTGCGTTTTCCAAACACATTTCGCACACAGACAAAAAGGGATTCGCTTTCTTTCACCACTACTCACGAATTCTCGGTTGATTCAGGGATCGGGTACTAAGATGGTTCAATTCCCCGGTCTTTTTCTCTCAGAAGAGAAGATTCCAGTTTCCTGAGAGGAGAGACTTTTTCATAAAGAAAAAGACTTTTCAGATAACAATCTGTCCTCAAGAGTTTTTCTAGGGTTTCATCTCATTTTATGGATACAGAGGGGCTCGAACCCCCGACCTGCGAATTAGAAGTCCGTTGCTCTACCAACTGAGCTATATACCCAAAGAAGGGAAATGAGATCGTTTCTATGAATGGTGGGACTTGAACCCACACCCTCGAATGAAGTCCAGATCCTAAATCTGGTGCGTCTACCATTCCGCCACATTCATTCAACTTTAATACCTTTCTTTTTTTTACTAATTATTGGAAAACGGATTCTTCTTTTTTTTTTCGAAGAAAAACGTGTTTTCAGCATCTTTTTTCGATTTGTGGGAAAAGAGATGACAAAGAAGAAAAACATGCTCTAGCGAAGGTTATGAGGCCATAGAAGACATCTTTTGCATGGAATTGTTTCTTTAGGGGCAGTGGGATTCGAACCCACGAAGACATATGTCAGGGGAGTTACAATCCCGCACCTTTGGCCACTCGGTCACACCCCTGTGTTTACGAACCTTTGAAGAAAAGGGTTGTATCCATACGAAGAATCAAAAAACGAATGGTTTTTCTTTCTCGACGAGCCATTTGCTGGAAAAGACTCTGTGATTTTCTTTTTTGTTCAAAAGTACTTCCAGACAGAGAAATCTGAATGGATCCTACCATTGATACAAGAAGAAGCATCGCACATAGAAGAAAATCTACTACATGAGTCGTATAAAGGTGTTGCCCAAGAGCAGGCCCTACGGGAAGCACCTCCACTTCCTCAAGATTCCAGGATTCCCATTCCGAAGAATAAGCATTTCTTCCCGAAAGCCATTCTGGAAATTGACACGAAATTCTTGGCGCAAGTCTTCTGAAAAATCTTCTTCCTCTCGCTCTAAGAAGGAACGGAAGAAAACTCGTTTTTGAAGATCTCATGCCAAGTCTTGAAGAAGAGTCCTTGTTTCTCGTATCGAGAAGCATAATCACGAAAAGAAACAGAACTGCAATGGCTCCTACATAAATAACAATATAGGTAAAAGTGAAAAAATCAAGACCAATGGTCCTAAGAAATCTTCCTCTTGCCACAAAAACTTGAACAAGAGAAATAACCGCACTTACGGGGTGGGTTGAGGTGAGAAGCCTCAGTCTCGCTCTAATGGTAAGTGCTCTAAAAAGTCTTCTAAGGGTTGAAAGATACATCAAACCGAAATTATACACTAAGAAAGAGAACACTTTCAAAGTTTTGAAGAATTCTTTCTGGTTGAATTCCTCTTACCAGCATTAGCACGACAAAAGGAAATCTTACAAATCTTTCGCGACGGTTAAGGTCGGCTCTTGCAGTTCTATGAGGTTTGAGAACCCCTCCAAGCACAAGAGTATAAAGACGAACACAATACACAGCAGTCAGAACAATTCCAAGACTACTAATTCTCGTGGCCACTTTTGCTTCTTGAAAGGATCCGAGAAGCGTCATGAATTCCGCAGGAAAACTTGCCGTTCCTGGAATTGCCATATTGGAAAATACAGCAATTGCCCATAGAATTCTGAAAAGAGGCATTCTGGTTGAAATTCCCCCATACACATCAAGCGTTCGTGTTCCAAATCGCTCATAAAGAAATCCCACTCTAAAAAAGAGAGCGGGACTCACAATTCCGTGCGTAATCATAAGAAGTGTTCTTCCCATCTGTCCAGAAAAATTTCCTCTAAACAGACCAAGCGTCACAAGTCCCATGTGAGACACAGAAGAATAAGCAATCAGTTTTTTCAGATCTGCTTGACGAATACAGGTAAGTGCAGCTCTTACCACTCTTAGTGCACTAAGAGTCATTCTAAAAGGAGCTCTTTGTGCTCTTGCCCACGGGTATAGAGGGAGAAGGAAACGAATCATTCCATACGTTCCTAGTTTTAGAAGAACTCCTGCTAGAATCACAGATCCTTCCGTCGATGCCTCCGTGTGAGCTTCGGGAAGCCAAAGGTGAACTGGCATCATCGGAACTTTGACTCTTAGTCTAAAGAAAAGAGCAAGAAAAAGTCTTCTTTCTTCAAACGCAGAAAATTGATCGCTTTGTGCACTTAGCACTCGCCAATCTGTCGTTCCAAACGTTCCTTGAAGCCAAACACACCTCACAAGAAGGAAAAGAGAAAAGGCAAGAGTATACAGAAAAAACTGAAACGCTGCACGAAGTCGACGTGCTCGAGATCCATACACAACAACCATAAGGAAAAGAGGCATAAGAACTCTTTCAAATAGAATATAGAAACT
>Ga0181581_10004452_pt1 | contig 10928 bp, 14 predicted proteins | sample 071ome_22_FD_132433 | JGI IMG/M metagenome (GOLD analysis project Ga0181581, IMG submission 132433) | Coastal salt marsh microbial communities from the Groves Creek Marsh, Skidaway Island, Georgia - 071404AT metaG (megahit assembly) | ecosystem: Environmental > Aquatic > Marine > Intertidal...
TAACGTAGCCTGTGCCGCCAATACCAAAAAAAGCAACCTTACCGTCCCATCGTCCAAGTTTATACTGGGGCATGTATCGAGCATAAGGCACTTCAAACTTAAGAGCATTGGCGAGTTTTCTTCGTACATCTACATCAAGTCCTTCTATCTTGATATTTACTTCGTCTTCAATTATTAGTTTGCAACTAGCCATTAAAGTTTTTCTATCCTATCAGCTGACGATCTTCCCATAAAAACACTAGGGTTTTCGTCATAGTGTATTACTAAGTCTAAATTATCAATATATGTATTAACTTTACTTCCTGGAGTTTTACTTCCAAACAATAAAGCAGTGGTTGGATTCCAACCACTTGATAATATAGGCTTAGGAAATTTTCCACTATTAATATACACAATTTTTGTACTACTGTCAAGCGGATTATTTAAATTATTTTCTCTTACAAAATTGTTAAATTCTTTGCAGTATTCATCTTTATTATCTAACCTAAACATAACACTCACTGAGTCATTCATAATTATACCATTAAACGCAGTAAAGACTTGATGTAATCCTCTCATAGGATCTTCTGTAGGCAGGACAACAAGCATAGGAAATCTATGAAGTTCTAGTATGCTTTCTGCAACTGTGTTTAAGTTATACTTTGTAGGCTGTACAAGTACATGTTGCTTTTCTCTGCTTACGACTTTTTTACTTAAAATTGTAAGACGAGACATGCTTTCTTGTAAATCAGCATCATCAAAATGATGCAATCCTAGAGAATCTTGTCTATCTTTGTACAATGCTAAATTGTCAATGTCTGGCTCTCCAATAGAAGAGATCATGTAATCTATTGCTTTTTGATTTAGGTTTTTAAGTTTCAAAGAATAAATTCCTGGTATATAGTCTTTCTTATTATTATTCATTGTTTCCACTTTTTCATAATACTCTAACAAATTACTGTCTATACTGAATCCGCTATCTTTAAACGTACTAATTATGTTAAACACATTTAGTTCTGTTAAAGGAAAATAATGAGACTTTTGTTTAGGGTCATAATGATTATTTTTGCACAATGATTTTATTTTTTCGATCTTGTCTATATATTTTTTATTAAAAACAAATCTAATGGCAATATACAAAGTTCTTTCTTGTTCTACAACTTTAATAGATTTAGTTCTATCAATCTCACGTAGTGGTTGTCTTAGATTATTAACAATCTGATCTACGTCAGTTTGGGGGATACTATTTTTGTATAAGATTACTTTTCCTTTTACTAACTCGTACTGCTTGTCAGTAAGGGCAATACCTCTGAATACTTGTCTAGCAATACTAGACATAATATGCACATCGGCTTTGTCTATATCTACTTTTGAGTCACCTTTTAACCCTACAAGAAATTCAAGACAATCTTCAACAGTTTCAATTTTGTAATTCATACTGCTATTATAACTTAAATTAACTTAGAAGTCAAGCGTTTAAGTGGTATTCCTTGAGAAATTTCTTCTAGAGTAAATTCAGTCCATGCGTAGTCGTTTAACCATTGACGCCTGTCAGGCATGTGAGGGTTTTCTATTTTTTCTAAAAAACTTATATCGTCTGCAACATCATATGCTAAACTGCTAGGCCCAACAAAGGCAGGCACACCGTTTAGTATGCTGTGTATTCCGGGATTTGAACTCCAACTAATTGTTGCCCACACATTATTAAATCCCATATCAAAGTCATCATAACTGCCTCTAATATGCTGCGGAGTTTGTCTTATAACATTACGATATTCTTTTTCTATGTGATCTAAAGGACATCGAGGGTGAGGTCTAAAAACAATAGTTCTTTTGCTGTGCTGTTGTAATGTCTCTAGTACAGACATAACCCAATTGCTCATTTTAGGCATATTTCGCCATTGCCAACTTTTATCATGTTGTCCGCAAACAAGTATATATTGTCCTTTTGTGTTCCAAGGTTTTAATGATAGCCCGAGAGAATTAGCACGATCGCTGTTATTATTAGCAGGACCGAAATAAGCATCACGATTAATTCCATTAAGGCCCACTTTCCATGTTGTTCCTCGTTTGATCCCACCCACTTCGAGAACGATTGTTGGTTTTCCGGATAGCCTGTTTTTCTCCCATACAGTTTTGTTAGAAGCCATTCTTCCATTAAACAATACACTCCAAATAACGTCAATGTCGGAATCATTAGAATTATCAACAGTGGCATAACCAAGGGAATGACAACCCTTTCTAAAAGCATCAAAGACAGGTTGAGAATTAAGTGCGCCATACTGGGTCCATAAACTAAATTTCATTATTCTTCATCGTGTTCTTCGATAGAGCCCGGAGCAACTTCATTTACTAACGCATCAAAATCTACTTTGTCTTTTAAACCAGCTTTAAAGTGTGACAAGTAAGGTGCGAGTACGCTACGAGATATAGGAGTTTTATGTGGCCCAGGATTTAAATTTATCATCTTTGCTCCTTTTGCTTCTAGTATTTTTACAGTTTTACCATAAACTTCACCATCATAAAATCTACGCAAATCTGCTGCATCGTCTCTAAGATAAATGTTTTTATAAGTGTTTAAAAATTCTTCAAACATAGGATGCTTTTTATTTAAGATAAAAAATCCCGTTTCGCAACTGTGATAATGTTTGCCATCTACTTCATGCCAGACAGAAAAATGTGCGCTCAATGCGTCTTGAGGACACAATAAATCAAACATATTTGAAGGCATTTCTTGAGTAAAAATTACATCTGCATCTATCCAAACAAGTTTATCGCAATCTAAATTTTCCATTGCATGTATTACACTGAATCCTTTTTTTGCAAAAGTTTTTACTTTATCGTTAGTATGCCTTCTCATAAACGACAAATAATCATTTCCTAATTGCCATCCTAAAGAAGTAACACCTTTTACCTTTACTCTAAAAGCTGCTTCATTATATACATACATAGGTGCTAGTCGTGACCAATTTACTTTGTAACTACGCAGCATAGCTCTGCCAACGTTATCGTAATATTCTTTGCTCATGCTTGTAAATAATTTTGTACTCATATCGGGCTCAATCTGATCTTTTGCTTTGTCTATTTTAGACCATAGTTTTTTATTAAATTCATTTTCGCTAGTGTGCGATTGTTTGCATATCCAACGACATCCGTCAATCCACTGAATTGACCCTTTTGGATACGGTGTGTCTGGACACCAAGTAGTTTCCTGTGTCATATGTTCCTCCAATAGTGTTCGGCCCTAGGCTTTAGTAAATCAGTTTTTCTACTTTTCCCTTGCAGTTTTCGACCGCCTTTAAGATGATCTATGTAAGCTCCCCAAACACTGTTTATAATAGGATGTCCTTCTCCTCTGACAATCCCCGCTCCCCAGTTGTGAGAGTTTAACGGCATTTTAGTTCTTACTACTTCAAATACAAAACTATCATGCCATTCTTCCATTAAGAATATGCCTTGCTCGGCTTCTTCATATACTCTTTCGAATTCTTGTAAAAAATTTAATCCGTTAGATGATTTTAAATTTATTGCATATAATCCGCATTCAGGCCATTTACGTTCTCTACCTACGTACCATAAATCTTTTTGTTCTGGTAAAAGTTTTTGTAACTCGTTAATGCTTATTGGGCTGTGGCATATCATATCTGCATCCATCCAAAATAATATATCTGTGTTACATATTTTAGCACATTCAAAAATAGCATAAACTTTATGTGCAAATCTTACAGCGTCCCATTTGAAACCTTTCCCAGCATCTTTACGTTTGCTTCTAATTGGATCGGCACTTACATCTCCATTTGCTTTGGGAATATTTTTCCATTTTTCTTTAAAGGCTACTAGTTTAGGACTTTCTTTATGTAAGTTATAAACTTTTACATTAGTGACATCAGGAGACACTACAGGACAACAATCTTCTGCATATGCATACAAAGTTACATCTTGAGGCCATGTGCTTATAAATGTATCAATCATTTTTTGAGCATATGTGTCTAGCCCTTGTTTGTTGAACGTAGTAACTACAGAAATACTTCTCATAGATAATCCTTTATAATATTCCAAGCAATGCCTTTTTGTAAATCATCAAAATTAAAATGACACATTGCTAATTTTTCTATCCATTGTTGTCTATCGGGCATACGTGGATTTTCTATATCAGCTAAATTAGTGTTACATACTTCATATGCTTGGCTGTATTTTGGTTCAGGATCAGTTACAAATACCGGCCTGCCTTCTATTGCTGCTGCAACTCCAGGACTAGAATTATATGTAACAACTGCCCAACAGTTTATAAAATCATTTAATACACTAGGTTGAGCACTAATACGAACATTAGGCATAGATAATTTAAGGTATTCTTTAACTCTTTTATCTCCTGGATGTCCTCTTACAACTATCGGCCTGTCACTATATTTGCGGATACGTTGGATTGTTGAATGCAGCCATTGCATAACATCTAAATTTTTCATGCTCCAACCGCCATTTCGTTGAAGGCATATTAGGATATGATTTCCATTGTTTCTCCAGGGTTGCAATTCAATTCCTATGTCTTTAGATATTTTTTGCCACCTTAATGGATCAACTTTGTCAGTGAAATAATTTCCTTTAATTGGAAATATATCATTTAGGCTAAATCTTAAATAAGTTTTTGTATTATTAGGATCTTTGTATAGAAACAAATTACTATCTATAGCTAAAGTATGTTTGCCTATTTGTTGCTGTCTATTAATTATTTCTCGTCTAAACATTAAATGGGGAGTCTTACCGCTATTGGCATGTACCCATCCTTGCATAACTGCTAAATCACTTGGCTCCCATGTAGGTGTTTTAACTTCTTTGCTAATCCCTGCAGGAATTCCTTTGTGAAAATGATGTAACACAAGTTCTTTTTCTTTATTTGTATTTTTTGCAGGAATACCGGCATAATATACTCTAACTGTAGTCATTCAAAATCCTATATGCTGTACCATCTTTAAATTCTTCTATATGAAACTGACCATAGGCTAAATGCCAAGCCCACATATGTAATTTATCCATATCTTGAAGTGTTGGAGTTTCAATTAGACTAATATCTTTGTCACATACAGGATCTGCCGCTGTAGGTGCAAGTGTAAATGCTGGAACACCGTATAACACACTTTCTACTGCTGCTATGCTTTGATAAGTTACAAGTGCGTGACATCCGTTTAAATCTTGAAATATTGTTTTTTCGAGTCTTTCAGGTCTTAATGCCTTATCTCTTATTATTATTTCTCTATCTGTATGTTTTTGAATTTCTTTTATAGTATTCTCTACCCATAAATCTCTGTCGATGCCATAAAATTTACAGGGCTTATCACTAGGTGTTACTAATAATATGTGACTTCCTTTTTTACGTTTAAGGATAGGATATTTTAATCGTTCCCATCGATTAGAGGGCACTTCTTTTATAGAAGAATGCTGCAATCCATTTTTCACTATACGATGATATAATTTCCAACCTTGCGGATTACTTACAGATTTGTAATTGCCAACGTAACCACTATCCATGTAGAAAAATTGTTTTTGATTATTTAAACAGTCCCATATCAGTTTCCTTTTTGCAAGGCTTCTAATTAAAATAGGTTGTTTTTTCTTAGTAAAGTCATAATCATAATCCTCAATAGGAAGACTAGCGCCTTCGGCAAACATATTAACATATTCGTCTGATTTATTTTTACTAAGGCAAATCATCTCATCATTTCAAACAGTTCAGTTTTCCATTCTTCATGATATTCGCATTCTCGATAATTTTCAAACCAAGGACCACCTTCGGTGTAGTGTATAAGTTTTGGTTTGCCGTCTTGTGGTTCATTGTAATGTCCTACCAGCCAGTTCCATTCAGGCTTTAGAGATCCAATTTCTTTATCTTTTAGCCAACTAAATCTATGCAAGTATGCTCCATTAATTTCTGGATCATTTACTAAGTCTTGGGTAAGTTTTTGATTCGATTTGTGACCACAGTTAAACAACATTACACTACTCCAATTTTTTCTAGGATAAATGGTTTGTTGTTGTCCGTCCATTTTTGTTGTAGATTTAGGATTGTAATCATGTTTTACACACATAACAGCATATTGATCATCTGCTTGATCAAACAATTCTTTTATGTCTGTTCGCAATATCATATCACAGTCCATGAACAATGCCCAGCCGTTAAAATTACAAAGTTCAGGAATAAGAAATCTAGTAAATGTAAATTCAGTACTTGCTAATTTATCTATAGGTCTTTTATACCAACCTGCATCACGCAATTCTTGTTGCTTTAATGGTCGAACTGTAACATTTTTATTCCTGCTTACAATACTATGCTTACATACTTGATAAGCAATATCTTCTCTAGTATCATATCCTACAAATACTTTCATTAGTCCCTTCTTTCTATGTCTTCTTCTGTTAATTCATCGCCCATCCATACTTCAATAACCCTTGCTGTTTCTGTTCCTACATTAGTTGCTTTGTGCCAGGTTTTTTTAGGAATATCAATACTTTCGCCTTCAATGTAAGTACGTGTAGTTTTATACTCGTTAGCAAATTCTAATTCCATTCTTACAGCACCTTCAACAACATGCCAGTGTTCTGAACGTTTAAAATGTCTTTGATCGCTTAATGCTTTGCCGGCATCAAATGCAAGTTGCTTTACTTGCCAACCTTCGCCTTTATCTAATACTGTATATCTACCCCAAGCACGTTCTGTAGTAGGTTGAGCCCACTCTTTTAAAATCCAACTGCTTGAATTCTTTTTATCTTCGCCGCCGACACCGAATGCAAACTCTACATTTGGAAATTCGCCATATGTTTTATATTCTGGTGTAGTTGTATTTGTTCTGTCCCCGCCATTGGCGAATACTATTTCTATTTTTCCGTGTGTTGCCATAGTTTTGTATATAGCTCCACACGCACTATTATCAGTATCGTCAAAAGATATAACTTTATCTACTACAGATAAATTTTCAATTATAGAAGCCCGTTCTAAAAAAGGCATAAATGGGCGACCTTTCTTACGTGTGAGCCAATCATCAGAATTAAGACCTACATGCAATTCGTCTCCTAATTCCTTTGCTGCTTTAAAATATTCAATATGTCCTGAATGTAGGGGATCGAATCCACCTGTAACTAGTACTATCTTCTTCATGTAGATATTTATAGTAGTGTTATTTTACTAAAAACTATTTTGGTTAAATCATATCAAAGTTAAATAATTCAAAATCTTTAGCATACACAATATTAATTGCTTCTATAAGTTCAGGTGTTAGCTCGACCTTTTTCGAAGAGGCGACATTGATCTTTTCTGGAATAATTTTTTCTTCTTTAGGAAAATAGGTTTCATCTATCCAATTGTAAAGTTCATCTAAGTTAGTTTGATAAAAAACTTTATCAACAATTAGATTTCCTTTTCTACCACATACATAAAAATGTTGCGGCCAAAAATGTCTAGTTATGTCTTTTTTTGCAGGTTTTGGCAAGTTGTAACACCAATTTACAGGATCTGGATTGATATTAGCTACATTGTAATATGTATATGCGCTTACAAATTTATCATATGGATTGCGCACTACGCATATTTTTTTTGCTTTTTTCCACTCACTATTTTGAATGTAGTTTAGGTCTTTATGTTCTAACACAGTCATATGAGCTAGTTGTTGCGGGCCCGGCAGTCTATAATTTCTATTATCTACACTTAAATAATTTCCAGATACTTGTTTCCATTTTTGAATAATTTTTTGCTCTATATAATGAGTAACCGATTGTCCTCCAGTTTTTGGTATGTGAGCAAAAAGAAGTTTGAGTTCAGGAAAATACATATACAAAAGAGTCCATAATAAATAGATTTACAGGAGTATTTATGAAGATTGCAACTACATTCTCTAAAGAAGGCTTTTTCCAATACGGTAAAAGGTGCATTGATAGCATACTGGAATACTGGCCTAATTTAACAAGTGTAGTAATTTATGTAGATTTTGATTTACAAATAGATGACAGCAGAGTAACTATAAAGAAGTTTGCAGATGTTTTTCCAGGACACAAAGACTTTGTATCTAAAGTAACAGAGCATTACAAGAAAGCAAATTATGAAAAAGCAGCAGTTATATCTGCTAAGACTATTAAATTCAGCTATAAATCATTTGTTATAAGTCAGGAAGTAAATTTAGATTTAGATAAAAAGTTTATTTGGTTAGACGGTGATACTGAAACAATATCATCAGTGAATGAAGAAATTTTTACTGATCTTTTACAAAACAAATGGTTAGCATGTCAAGTAGAAAGTCCTCAGCATAGGCATAGTCATGTAGAAACAGGTATTTTAATTTTTAATCAAGGTAATGAAAAAGAAAGATTAATGTTTAGCAATCGACTCTTACAAACTTATAATAGCGATGAAATATTTTCATACAAAAAACCATATGACGGTTATATAATTTCAAATATTGTAAAGTCAATAGAAAATTATGTTGATTTAAATGCAAGGTTCAATGTAACAAAAAAGAGATCAAATCACGCTGAAACATTTTTACACCCTGTACTTAAAAAACATTTTGTACATTGGATAGGACAAGAAAAAAATGTGGATACTAGCATCTAGAGGAAGACCTGCAAGTTTAGAAAGATTTGTAAAAGCATACATTCTAACAAAGGCTACTAGTAAAGTTTATGTTAGAGTAGATGAGTGTGATTCTGCCTTAGAAGAATATAAAACAATAGAGTTGCCTGAAACTTTTGAATTTATAGTTGGTCCAAGAGCAAGACTTGGCAATGCTATGAGAGAAATGTTTAATAGGTATCCTAACGAAGACTTTTACGGACTTCTTGCCGATGACGTTGTACCCCGCACAGATTACTGGGATAAAATGTTAATAGAAGCAGCTGGAACAAAATGTATTTCTGGTGCTAATGACTTAACTAAAAAGCCTAAAAATTTATGTCATCCTTGTGTAGGCGGTGATTTAGTTAGGGCAGCAGGATTTTTTGCTACACCTAAATGTATTCATTATTGTTTAGAATTACCTTGGAAATTTTTAACAAAGAAAGATAAAAGATTTTTAAAATACTTGCCAAATGTTATTGTCGAAAACTTACATTTAGATTTTGGTAAGGCTGTGTTAGACAATACATATAAAGAAAGTTTTAGTGTAAGAGACAACGATCATGATTTATATGATCAATGGCATAAAGAAAATTTTGAAAGTTTTTACAAAAAGTTAATAAAAGTTTTATAAAGGAGAAAACGCTACATCGTCTTCCCATTCCTTTACAACTTTATATCCTAAACTTATAATGTAATCTATAAGGTCTTGTTTTGTATAACCATAATTATCTGATGATTCATTAGTTTCAACAACAATTACTGGCTTACATCTTTTTATAGTTTCAATGCTGCCTTTAAGAGCAAATAACTCAAATCCTTCTAAATCTAAATGAATTAGATCGCAATCAAGATTTAAATCATCAATGCGCTTTATAGGTATAGTTCCAGGAGTATTTTGATCAACAGATATGCCTCCTGAATTTTTAACGTTGGCATTTAGAGAAACTAATTCTTCTTTGTCTCCTAATCCAAAATTAAATATTTCTACATTAGAAAATTCTGACAGATTTTTTGTTAAACAAAAATGATTTTTTGTATCAGGTTCGAAAGTATAAACATTATCAAAAAACTGCGAGTATTGATATCCATATAACCCGCAATGACCGCCTGCTTGTATCACTTTTGAAAACCTACTGCAAAGCGTTTTAATTTCAAAAGGAAAATACAAATGTTTAGGATTAGTTAGATACATCCAGGCGCCCTTGTCTTTTCTAGGCCAGTGCCAGTCTCTATCTAAAACAGATCTAACATTTGTGTCTATATTCATAGGCTTGCGTCTTCCATGCCAGCTACTCTTAATTTAACAATATTAGTAATTTGCCATTGCTTTTGATCTAAAGCCTTTAACACTCCTAACCATTTGTTGCGTAGCAGAGCAAACTCATTTATAATTTTTTCGTAATCAACAACATCTGCTTCGCCATCTACATATTTTTCAACATCACGACTGCTTAATGCACGTTGATAGTTTTCAAGATATTTTTTAAAAAAAGAACTTCGAAGCCGTCTTAGTTCTATATTAAGATATTCTAATATGGCTTCGATTTCTTGTAATTGATTAAAACGCTGTTCAACGATGCCGGGCATTGAAGCCGCGGCACGTTCAACATTGCCTTTTATTTGGACTTCTGTTCTAGCTGTTAAAAGCTCAGTCTCGAAGTGTTTTATAGCATCGGGAATTTTTCCTATATCTCTAGATATCTCAGAGTACCAACCCATTAATCATCCCATTCGTCATAATCGTCATCATCATAAGTTTCATCTATATCTAAATAGTAAGTGATTGCATAGTCAAGAGCCGCTTCAGTACCTAGTAATTCTTTAAACGTTTCGTCACTAACGCCATAATCGGCCATTAAATCTACAAAACGTTCTGCGGCTGTTTCAATGTGCTTCTTATCTAGATATTCTTTGAACATCATCCAAACGTCAGCAATTTGTCTTTCATCCATCTAAACTTGGCTCCTCGATTTGATTATCATCTGTTACTTCTTCAGTAACTTCAGAGGTATTTACCACAGAAGCTTCTTTTACCAAGTAATCTGACATAACCTTGTCGAGTAATTCACCATTCCAGTTTTTACGGTATTCAAGTAGTTCTTCACCGTCGATGGTTTTGTACGCAAGACGATTACCTTGCTTGACAATAACGCCTTTTGCTTCAAACAATTCAAGCAAGCCACTATACGGATTCATGCCTGTTTCGTATGGAATCTTAACTTGTACGCCTTCAAACGGTTTAGCATAACGTGTTTTCATTACCTTACAAGCGGCACGAATACCACGTACTTCACTGATCTTGTTACCATCTTCATCTTCTTTTAGTTTTAGTTTTTTCATTGCTACA
>Ga0181581_10004453_pt1 | contig 10926 bp, 10 predicted proteins | sample 071ome_22_FD_132433 | JGI IMG/M metagenome (GOLD analysis project Ga0181581, IMG submission 132433) | Coastal salt marsh microbial communities from the Groves Creek Marsh, Skidaway Island, Georgia - 071404AT metaG (megahit assembly) | ecosystem: Environmental > Aquatic > Marine > Intertidal...
AACATTGTTATGTAGAGTATGTGAGTATCCACCACCATAAGCTCTATGCGTTCCTCTAATTGTTTTTGCACTAGTCCAACTGGTAAACTTTCCATTTGCGGCATCATCACTCGCCGCAGCACAATCGAATACCCACTCAACACCAAGTTCTAAGTTTGCATGGTGCCAGTTCGTTGATGCATAGTTAGATGAATATTGTCGAGATGCTGGAACAACATCCGTTCCATCTACTTGAACCTTAAAGTGAGAAATACCAGAATAACTTGTAACATCAAATTTAAAATTATATCTATATAAAACTCTTTTTGTTCCTGCTGGTGGGGTATAGGATATTGAACTACCATCCATTATAGCATGACTTGTTGTTGCAACCTCTGCGGCAGATACATTTGTAATAGTGTAATCACCAGAGAGAACACTTACTGTTGATCCATCACACATAGAAGCAATCGTTTCAATAATTTCTCCTGGTCTATATCCACTTCTTGAAATGTGCGATGTCCCTGACTGCGGTTCAATGGCATTTGTTTTTGTTGTTCCGATTTGTGCTGTATCTACAATTAGTCTACTCATAAGATCGTCCAAGTGCCTCCGCTGTTGATGGTGACTGTGACGCCAGTGCTAATTTCTATGTCACCAATACTCGCAGCATTTTTAGTTCCAGCAATAGTATAATCTGCATCAATAGTTTGATCATTCTCAAAAAAACCTGAAGTATTATATACTCCTGGAGTTGTGATCCCTGTTGTTCCACTAATAGTAGTTGCCATTTATAATACCACCCATCTTGATCCACTAGGGACAGTTACTGTTATTCCACTGTTAACCGTAATTGGTCCAGTAGAAACTGCATTTGTGCTTGAAGTAATAGTATAATCTGTAGTTATTGTTTGTCCGTTTTCGTAGAAGATAGCATCACTTCCCCCACCAGTAGCACCACCGCTACCTCCAATAGATCCCCAAGATCCATCAGCATATCCCTCAAACTGATTATCGTCTGTATTGTACCTGAACTTACCAGCAACACCAGAACCCCTTTGCGCTGTTGTCCCTGAAGGTAAAGTAACTGCATCTGTTCCAGATAATACTAAGTTATCTTCAATATCTACTGCAGCAATACCAGAATCAGTTATAGATCTACTATGAATCTTTCTTATTGCCATCTATTACTCCATAGTTGGAAAATTATAATCCAGTGCTATTAATTCTTCTACTGTTGTTACTGCCGCAATTTCTTCTTCTAATGAAGTACACTTATCAATAATTGCCTGTCTATATGTTTGAACATTAGCAGGAATATCAACACTTCTTTCATACTTACGAACTACCATCCAATCAGTTGGTGCTAGTAATGTTCCAGCTGTGCGTTTAACTTCATTAGTTTTTCCAGTTTTCAATCCTGGAGTTACTAACTGAGTATCCGAGTCAACCATAACAGGATTGTCTGGATCAGAATTATCTAATACCTGAACATAAATTGGATCACCGTTCTCGTCAACTTCAGCACGATCCTCAAGTTCCTTTGGATTATTTATATCTCCGTTCCAGTAATAACGATCATCTGCTCGAACAGGATCAGCTTCCCATACTATACCGATAGCAGTTTTTTCAGCTTCAGTTGATAGTTGTAGCCAGTTAGAAGGATATTGAACACCATCTACAGTAAATGGTCGTCCAACTCGTAAAATTTTACCATTAAGTTTAAACATGTTACCTCGCTAGTGAGTTTTTAAAGGGGTTTTCGGCAAATGCCATGTAAATGTAAGTTCCTGTATTATAATTGTTCCAGCTAGAAGCACCACCTCTTAACTTGAATCCATTACTCAAAAAGTCTACTGGTGATACAGTGTCGTATGGTTCTGCAGCATTAGATTGAGCAACTAAACTTTGTTCTACAGGATTATACGTTTCTCTGACTGAATCAAATATTTGCCAAACTGTTCCAGATCCTGTTGGTTTTATCAATATCCAAGCTGGTCTGAATCCTGTGTAGACAAATGGACCATCAGTAGAAGCGTTACCTGTGTAAGTTGCAATTGACGAAAAACCTTCTACTGCGGCAAAACAGTAAGTAACTACATCTGTTGAGTTTCCATAATTGCTGTAAAAAACGCTGGACGTAAATGGTGATAAACCAGAGTCGACTTTTGCAGCAGTTGTGTTTAATCGGAAATAATCAAAACTTCCATCAATTATGTCCGTATAAACAATCCAATCTCCAGCCGTTCCTCTGTCTTTGGTTATGATTAAATCTGGTTTTTGTCCTAATCCGTGACCAACAGAAACTCCACTGCTTCCATTGTCTGTATACGTCACGATACTGAAGCCAGCCGTAGTGTTTGCAGAGACTGTTGAAGTTATTGAGCCATCTGTATTACTAACTCCAGAACCATTGGCTTTCCAGTTCCAGCCTACAAATGCTCTAGTGTTATAATTTATTCCCCCAGCGTTACCTACAGTAAATCCATCTGAATCAAAAGACTGTATAGATTCAGTAGCAGTTGTTTCTGCGGTAGTAAGATCAGACCATACAATTTTTGTAGCCCCTCGAACTGCATCTGCTAAATTATGCGATGTTGCAGCACTACGGTTTTTTATCCAAACTAAGTCAGGCTGAAAACCTACACCAGTAATTGCATGACCTGTTGTTCCATTGCCCGTATACAACACAGTATTCATATGCTTGGATCCATCCATAATAGTTGAGTTAGGCAAGTTGTATGTATTGAGAGATTTGAATCCTGTTGGTGGTGTGTAAGCAAATGGTTGTTGACCGAAGTTAATTGTAAACTCAACGTTAAGGGATGAAGCTCCATCAGATAGAACTGGGAATAACTCACTAACTTGATGTGTTATTGAACCCTGCGATACATTGTTTACAAAAAACTCTATATCTCCAGCATCCGCATCAACCGCAACTCCAATCACATCACCGTTTGAATAAGAAGATCCGTAAGCACTACCGCTACCGTCTACATATTTGTTTCCAGTAGCGTAATAGAAAACAGAGTTGGTGCTTTGCCATGCGTAAGATCTAGTTGCTAGATAATCACTAATTCCGATCATCGCACCACCCGTTCCGCTTTGAGATATAACTTCCCAATAGTATTTTCCAGAACTAGGAATAGCTATTGTTCCAAAACCATCTCCACCAGCAGCACCAGTAGTTACTTTTAAGTTACCGTCTGCATATGTTGCAGCAACAGGTGTTTTAGCTAATGGATTAATCGTTGCGTAGTTACCAGCATCCTCATCAGTCAACGTAGGCACATCGGTCATGATGTCGTAACTAGGCTCGCTTGGTGCGTTACTGTTTATGTTACCGCTTGGAGTCCAGTTATTTTTATTGCCAGACGCATCAAAGTTAAACTGCTCATCTCTAGTATCAGCAAATGCCATGTAGATATAGGTCTGACCATTAGTATTGGAAGCTCCACCAGCAATTCTTAACTCAAATCCAGTATCAGTAAACTCCATGATATTGGTGTAAGTAGCATCTGCAGAAGTAAGATCTGCATAAACATACTGAGAAACAAGATTATCTGGATCTCTAACAGCATCAACCATAATCCAACTAGATGTTGAGTCTACTGATTTAAGCAATACAAATCCTGGTCTAAATCCAGTATTTACAACAGTTCCTGAAGTAGAACCGTTACCAACATAACTTCCAAACTTACTATAACCAGCGACTGAGTGGAAACAGTATGCTATTTGATCTGTACCTGAAAACCCACCAGTGCTTTTAAATGTAGTGCTACCAACATCATTAATTCTTGATGCTGGACCTACTGCTGGTGGATAAGCATAATTTTCATTTAAATGTAAGTTATCTGTTGGGTTATAGTTTTCCGAACCAGTCATAAGATAGTGGAACACTCGCCATAATACAGCATTCTCTAACTCTTTTTGTAAAATAACTTCAGGAGCAGAATTTAAGCCATGTCCTACTGTTCCGTCTACAACGTTTTGCCATCTAACAATTGAGAAACCTTTTTCGGTATTTGCTTTGACTCGGCTAGTTGTTGTTCCGTCGGTATTAATTGGAGCAACATAATCAGAGTAACTGCCCTTAAACGCCATGTAGATGTAATCACTACCTGAACCATTTACATCTGAACCACCAGCTAAAAACTCAAATCCAGTATCTGTGAATTTGTATTTTTGTCCGTCTACATAATCATCGCTAGTTAAATTAGCATACAACTGATTTTCCATATAGTCAGTAAATGGGTCACGAGTAGCATCAACAATTACCCAGTTTCCTACACCATCCGTTCTTTTAATCATCAAGAATCCTGGACGGAAACCTGTTGTGATTACCTTACCCGTAGCACCTGACCCTGTGTAAGTGCCAATATCAGATACACCAGTAACAGATTTAAAGCAATACGCAACCATAGTCGTACTAGAAGCATAGTTATAATTACTAATAGTTGTCGAATTGGGCGAGGTGTATGGTCCTGTATTATCTGTTTTTGCAACACTCGAGTTTAGCTTTAAAGTGTCGTTAGAACCGTCAATTGCAGTTGTCCAGACATACCATTCGCCAGCTCCGCTTCGGTCTTTGTAAATAATTACTTCAGGTGCAGAATTTAAACCATGCCCTACTCTATCGTCTGCAGTACCATTCGCAGTCCAAGTAACAATACTAAATCCAGTCGCATCATTTGCTTTAACTGTTGAGGTTATATCGCCATCAGTATTTGTTGCAGGATCACCAGAACCAGCATCCCAACACCATGCTATGTATGGAGCGTTTGTTCCATTAACATTATCGCTTCCACCAACAGTAAATCCATCAGAATCAAAAGACATTACCTCATCGGTGATGCCATCAACTTCACTGTATTCACGAATAGTATCGCTTGGTTTTAACTGGTTATTTGGTCCTCTAATAGTATCAAAGATAACATGATGCCTATCCGTAGTATTAGTACCATCGCCTCTTTTTTTAATCCAAACTAAGTCAGGACTAAACCCAAATCCAGTAACCTTTTTAGTAACACCGCTACCCCTATATTGAACTGAACTGATACCAGTCGATGCTTGGTTAGCTCCAGCATCCCAACACCATGCAACATAATCGTAGTTGTTACTTAATACATTATTTGTTGCGGTAAATCCGTCACTCCCAAACTCATCAATCCATTGCTGAGAGGTATTTTGCGCATTATTAGCGTTTGAATATATAAAAGAATTACCACCTCTAACGGTATCAATTAAATAATGATTCTGTGCGTTGCTTGTTGATTTAAACCAAACTAAATCTGGAGAAAATCCTACACCTGTAACTTTTTTAGCTGTTGCAGTTGTTGAATTAAATTTAACTGTATTTTGTAGTTCAGCCTGAGTCGTTGCTGTCATTGGTAAATAGAAACCATTGGTTCCATATGCACCCAAATATTCTTTAGGTTTCCAAACTCCAGTTGCGGCATCAAACTCACCAAACTCATCTGCTGTTAATGCTTGACCGTCAATGAAGTTGATCTCGGTCATGTAACCGTCACATTTAGAAGCTAAATTCCAAATGCCAATACCAATGCCGTGAGCAGCGTTACTATTAAAACCAGTTGTTGTATTTAAAGCTGGGTATCCATTTGGCCAAGTTGCTCCATTTGCGGATGTTTGTTTTACGCCATTGATGTAAAGAAGCAATCGCTCCGAATCGGTCGCATTTGTTGTGTCCCAAACGACCATGACGTGATACCAAGCAGCAGGATCTTGCAGTAGAGCAGCCGATCTGACATATTTCGTACTTGTTCCTGGATAAAAAGTAAGGTTGCCACCAGACGCAATGTAGAGCATGTCCGATGTGGTATTACTACTCCACAAAGCAGTTGTGTCTGGAAACAAAGATCGTTTAACCCAAGCACTCCATGTCCATGTAGTTAGGCTTCCAGCACTGGTAAATGTTCTACTTAAATGTCCAGATACGCTTTTTCTGAATCGCAGACTGTTTTCTAAGAAGTATCCTCCTTGACCAGATGCTCCTGCTAATACGTTTGAACCAACTATACTCATGAATAATTCGCTGTAAATACTGTGTGAATTGATGTTGAAGATCTGACAATATAATCTATTCTATCAACAGCACTTGCTCCTGTAGATAAAGTTGGCGCAACACCATTAGCAAAATCCCAATAAGTGCCCCACGCTAAAGTTCTAGAACCTGTTCCATCTTGAACAACAAAAATAGATCCTGACTGACCAGCTACTAAATTGCTTGGATTAGCCATAGTTCTATTTCCAGCAAGAGTGACAGTAAAATTATTTGAGTCAGCAAAGTCTGGAGTAATGGTTGCCCCATCAGTTAATGTGGTAATTTCTGCTCTTTGCGCAGCGGTAAAGGTTTGAGCTGTATCCGTTTTAGCGGTATCAGCATCATATCCCTGAATCGTAGAACCGATTGCGGATGATTTAATTAACGAATAACCTCCAGCAGTAGATCCATCGTGAACTACTAAAGTATAATTCGTAGTGTCAACGGTAACTTCTCCTTCTGCTCCAGTAAAGGTACTGTGCTGAGTTGAAGTTCCTCTTCGTAATTGTAGTTGTTTTGGCATTAATTAATCCTTAAACTAGCGTTCCGCAATCTATTGAAAATAAGTCTAAATCACCTGACAAAGTTCCAAGATCTAAATTTGTTAATTGTAAAGCAAGATCAGCATCTAGCTTTTCTTCAGTAACTGCATAATTTTGAATTTTAGCAGTTGATACAGAACCGTCAGCAATATTACTTATGCTTGATCTTTCTGTACCAATAATTATTGTATCAATTTCTGCTCCATTATCTGGAGCACTTGTAAATATTAAAGCTGTTCCTGATACGCTGTAGTTTGTTGTTGCTCTTTGCTGAACACCGTCAACAAAAACTAACACGCAATTATTATTTGGAGGTAAAGCTGATAGCGCAAAGTTTGTATCATTACCATTACCAGTAAAAGTATCAGTAACTACATCAGAATTAGCAGTTCTTGCTGTAGTTAATTGTCTACCCAAATAAACTATATAAAGCGTAGCACCTGTGGTTGGAGGAGCAGCAAAAACAATTTGTGTTCCGTCACTTCCTAACGTATAGTTTACATTTGGTTGCTGAACAATACCAGCATAAACAACTAAAAGAGATCCAGCTGATGCTGCTCCATAATCTAGTGTAAACGTATCGTTGGTACTATCAGGAGTTAGATTTTGTACCTCATAAGTACCGTAGGTAACGTCTCTTCCGATATACGCCATTATACATCCTCAAGGATAGAAGCAATCACATCTAACGAGGTGGCTGTACTAGAAACTACCTTTAATGAATCAGTATCCGCTAAAACTATTTTTTGTCCTGCGATAATCTGCAATGAACCTCCAACTGGAACAGGTGCACCCTTGACAATATAATAGTCGTTTCCACCTGAAGTAATTAGAGCATCGCAAGTAACACCAGAATTAGTTGTGTTACAAACGTCTAATTCTATGCAGATAGATTTAGTTGAAGAAGGTGCGCTATAAACTGTAGTAGCTGATGTTCCAACGTTTCTTGCTAGAGCATTCTTAAAAGTATTTGCCATATATTATCCTAATGCGATTGCCATTGCTACAGCTTTATTTAATGCCACTGTATCAGCAAATGAAGTAGTTGCTATTTGTGTTGTCGTAGTTCCAGCTGCTGCTGTTGGAGCAGTTGGCGTACCTGTAAGTTGGGTACCTGAGGAAGTTGAAGTCTGAACCACCGTACTATCTACAGTAGTTGTGATAGTTCCAGTTCCTGAGTCGGAAACTGCAACGGAAGAATCAGCTTGTGAAATAGTAGTGGAGGATCCACCTAAACTGGATGCACCAAAGTAATCAATCGTATTTGAAGAAGTTTTATAGTAAAGTTTGCCATCATTATAGTTGATCGCCAACTCACCATATTCTAAATCTGATGTTCCTGGAACTCTGCTCGCAACAGAGGATTTTTTTAGCTTAACAGTAGTAGCCATTAGTGCACCCTTAAAAAAGGAATTAATTTAAGGAGGAGTAAAAACTCCTCCGTTACTTTTTATTTAGTACGTTCCTCCATCAACATCGCCCCAAACTGGAACACCTGAAGAATTCATTTGAAGAACTTTGCCGTCTGCTCCAGCAGCAAGTTTTGATAATGTGTTGCTTGCAGAAGCGTAAAGAAGATCGCCAGTAGTATAAGAAGATTGTCCTGTACCACCGTATACCTCGTCGATAACATCAGCATTCCAAGTACCAGTGCCAATCGTTCCTAATGTAGTAATTGAAGATTGACCAACATATGTGGAAGCAATGTCAATATCGTTAGCATTAACAGTAATTCTGTTTGCTGTTCCAACTGCATCTACTACGCCATTGGTATAAGTTAAACCTGCGCCAGCGACACTTGATTTAAGTTGCAGATCGTCAGAAACAATCTCAAGTCCACCGTTGGCAGCAACGTTAACATCAAACGTAGTACCTGTTTGCGATAGACCAGCACCTGCAGTATAAGCACCAGCACCAGAAAATTGTACAAACGTTACGTCAGAAGTTCCAACTGTAGTTACTGGCTCAGAAAGTACCCAACCTGTATCAGCATAAGTAGTACCGTGTGTAACAAACACAAAGTCGCCACCAGCCATCTCAGTTGCGCTATCAAAGTCATCTGAACGAGTAAGAACTGTGGTAGATGTAATTACATAGATACCGTTATGAGCTGCAGTTGATTCGCCAGCAATTATGACTCTGTCGCCAGTAGTAATATCAGTGTCACCATCGATATCACCACCTGCCAGATCAAGAGCAGTACCAAGTGTAAGAGTTGCGCCAACGCCAGAAGTACCGTTGTTATAAGTAACACTACCGCCAGTGATAGTTGCTAGGGAAGTTGTTGTGATAGCATGCACTTGTTCATGAACATGCAATCCTTCAGCAACAGCATCAACGTATGCTTTGTTAGCAGCATCAGTATCGTTAACTGGATCTGAAACACCTTCAATTCTAGAAGAGTTAACAGAAACTACACCTGTGCCATTTGGGTTTAGAGAAATGTTACCGTTAGTATCGGTAGAAGAAATCTCATTACCATTAATGCTAATGTTATCAACATCGATTTGGGTTAATCCAGCCAGTGTAGTGGAAGTAGCACCCAAAGATATTGAAGTTGAACCAATCGTAAGCGATGAGTTCGTTAGTGAAGCATTACCAATATTTGTTAGAGTATTAGTAGATCCACTGATAGATTTGTTCGTTAATGTCTGGCTTCCAGTTAGAGTAGCTACCGTACTATCAATAGCAAAAGTAACTGTATTATTACTAATTGTGGTATCAATTCCAGTACCACCAGTAAGAGTTAATGTCTCGCCAGTATTAATTGTATCATTGGCACCAGAATCGCCAGCAATAGTAAGTGAGCTGACAACTGTAGACCAAGATAACTGTCCTGAACCGTTAGTTTGTAGATACTGAGAAGTAGATCCGTCAGCTTGTGGCCAATTTAATCCGTCAAGTACGAGATCGCCAGTACCATTTGGTGTAATATTAATATCACCATTAGTATCTGTACTGCTGATAGTATTACCGTTAACATTAATGTTGTCAACGTTTAATTCGCCAGTAACACTTAAATCACTACCGTCAAATGTTAAGTTAGCTGAATCTTGAACCGCACCAGAAGTGCCTGCTAATAGAACACGACCACTAGTAAGATCGCCAACAATTAAAGAGTTAGTGCTTAAATCAGTACCGTTATATGTTAGGTTGCCATCGTCTTCAAGAACACCACCAGTACCAGCAATAACTATTCTATTGTCTGTTAAGTCGCTAACAGTAGCACTTGCGATAACAACTTCACCGCTACCATTAGGTGTTAAGTTGATATTACCATTGGTATTGGTTGAAGAAATAGTATTAGCATCAACCCTAATATTATCAACATCTAACTGAGTTACACCAGCGAGAGCAGTAGAAGTCGCTCCAAGAGCAACAGTAGTTGAACCAAAAGTAACTGAAGAATTGACAAGAGAAGCATTAGCAATATTTGATAATGTATTTGTAGATCCGTCAATAGACTTATTGGTTAGCGTCTGTGTTCCAGTTAGAGTAGCTACCGTGCTATCAATAGCAATCGTAGAACTATCTCCAGCATCATCATTTGTTACTGTGATGCCTGTTCCTGCTGTTACTGCCCCACCAACTGTGTCGTAAATAAATTCAGCAATAGAGGTAGCAGCATCGTCAATATATAGATTTGTGACGATAGTTTTACCAGTACCGTTTGGCGTAATGTTAATATTGCCATTACTGTCGGTAGAAGAAAGAGTGTTTCCGTTTAAGTCAAGATTGTCAACCTTTAAGTTATCAATCTTACTACTTGCGTCTACAACAATCGCAGAACTAGCAGTTAGCGTACCAGCTGTATGATCTAATCTATCGGTAAAAAACTTACCACCGATCACATAATGATTAGCAGCATCCCCAGCTGTTTCCGTGCCAATACCAATATAGAGTCTATCTCCACCGTTGGACCCGTTATCTGTTAACGCTGAGTAAGCGAGTTCACCCGCACCCAGCGTAGAGGGATTGCCCGACGTGGACGATCGTTTTATTCTAATTATTGATGCCATCTTAGTACTGACCTCCAGTTATATCCTGTTCTTGTAATATTATTGTGGAAACCCAATTTCCTGTAGTGTTATTGTACACCAAAACAGATCCACTTTGCAACCCTTCAGTAATGGTATCAACATTCTGAAGATCCTGCAAGTTTCCACCAGTAGTACTAACAGTTGACGTTGTTGCTGTCGTTATAAAATCCTGTTCGGCTGTACTGGTTACTGCAGTATCGTCAGAAATGGTTGCTGTTATCTCTGCCATATTATTATACTTTTGTTATTTGCGGTGTTACTACTACTATTCCTTCTATTACTCTAGTTTTAGAACCACCAG
>Ga0181581_10004459_pt1 | contig 10920 bp, 5 predicted proteins | sample 071ome_22_FD_132433 | JGI IMG/M metagenome (GOLD analysis project Ga0181581, IMG submission 132433) | Coastal salt marsh microbial communities from the Groves Creek Marsh, Skidaway Island, Georgia - 071404AT metaG (megahit assembly) | ecosystem: Environmental > Aquatic > Marine > Intertidal zone...
AGGCCTACACGGCGGAGCGGGGTGGGGACGGGCTGGGGCTGGCGCTGCTGGAGAGCGCCGGGGTGGCGCCCGAGGCGCTGCGGGAGCGGATCCGGGCGCTGCCGCTGCCGGACAAGAGGCAGTGGCTGGTGACGCGCCTGCAGCAGGACCACGGGCCGCAGGCGCCCGACGGGGACCGCGCCCCCCCCCCGCAGGCGGCGCGGGTGTCGGCGAGGCGGGACGACGTCGCGGCGCGCCTGTGCCGCGAGGTGGCGAGCGGGGAGGGGCTCGGGGGCGACCTGCGCGGCGGGGTCGAGGTGCACTTCGAGGAGGAGAGCGGGCAGGGCGCCGCCGTGCTGCGCGAGTGGCTGTCGCTCGTCGCCGCGGACCTGTCCCGGCCGGAGCTCAACCTTCTCGTCTCGCGGAACGGCGGGCAGAGCTACCAGCCCAGCGCCTTCGCGGCCGACACGCTGGACCCCGGGCAGGCGGCGGCCTGGTTCGAGGCGCTGGGCCGGGCGCTCGGGCTGTCCGTGTTCCACGGGACCCCGTTCGGCCTCGTGCTGACGCACGGATGCCTCCGGTACCTGACGGGGCAGCCTCCCGCGGAGGGCGACCTGCGCGAGTCGGACCCGGAGGCCTTCGCGCGCAAGGTCGAGTGGCTCCGGGAGACGCCGATCGACGACCTCGGCCTGGGGCTGTGCTTCACCGACGTCGCGGACGACACGGGGGTCTTCCGCCCCCCCGCGGAGGAGGTGGAGCTGCGCGCCGGCGGGGCGGCGGCCGAGGTCACGGACGCGAACAAGGGCGAGTACTGCCGCCTGGTGGCGGCCTGGCGGACGCGGGGCTGCGTGGCGGGGCACCTCGAGGCGGTCCGCCGGGGGCTGGCGGCGGTGGTCCCCGCGGGGCTGCTGGCGCGGTGCGGGGAGCTCATGTCCCCCGACGAGCTGTCGGCGCTGCTCTTCGGGGAGCGGGAGCTGGACGTGGAGGACTGGCGGGCCCACACGCGGGTCGAGGGGCGGGCGCTGGCGAGCGGCCCCGGGCGGGAGCTGGTCGGGTGGTTCTGGGACGTGGTCGGGGGCCTCGGAGACGCGGACCGGCGCGCGCTGCTGCAGTTCACGACGGCGTGCACGAGCCTCCCCGTCGGCGGCTTCGCCCGGCTCCAGAGCGCCCACGGCGTGTCCCACCCCTTCACCCTGGCCGAGCTCACGGGCCGAGAGGGCAGCAACGCCCTGCCCCGGGCCTCGGCGTGCTTCAACACGCTCTACCTCCCCCGGTGAGCCCCCGCACCGGCGGCGGGTGCCCCCCCACCCCCCCGCCCCCCGCCTCGCGGCAAGCCCCCCCCGCCCCCCGCCTCGCGGCACGCGCCCCCCGCCCCCTCCCCGCAGATACGCCAGCAAGGAGGAGCTCGCCCGGCAGCTCAAGGTGGCGATCGGGATGGGCAACGTAACGCTGGACGAGAACGCCATGACCATCGGCACCGCGGCAGCCCGGGAGAGCGGCGACCGGGGCGGCGGGGGCGACGGAGGGCCCGGGGCGGGGGGCGCGGGCGCGCCCGCGGGGACGGGCTGAGGTGCGGTGCTCGGGTCGTCGAATCGTTTGAACGGAGAACACCCGGGGGTCTTACCGAATGCAGCAGTCACTACTCGCACAGTCATTCGAGGGCACTGGGGGAGGGAGGAAGGGTACGCAGTGGCTCACATGTTCTCTCCTCGCGGCGGAGCTCTAGAACGGCAGGACCGCGCCAGAGCACCGCCCCGTGGGCATTCAGGGCATGCAGGGGGCACCCCGGGGGCGCCAGGGCAGGGGCAAGCAGGAGCCGAGCCGACCGCCGGCACTCGGCGACGCGGCAGTCATCGTGATGCGCGGACGCGGACGCGGGCGGGGGCTGGGCCCTGCCCCGCGGAGGGGGGGGGGAGAGGGGAGCAGGGGGAGGGGGGGGCGAACCAGGGCCCCTCGCGGGGGCGTCTGCACGGCCCGCCCCGCCCGCCCCGCCCGCGCGACCCGCTCAGCCCTCCTGCTGGCGGTGGAGGGCCCGGAGGGTGTCGAGGATGGCCTGGGCCATGCTCGCGCTGCTGCGGGCGCCGGAGGGGGCGGCCTTGGCCGCGGCGTGGGAGAAGTCCTGGGGTCCCGGGGCCCAGGCGGCCCCCGGCGGGGCCTCGGGCGCCTGGCCGGGGCCCTGGCCCGGGGGCCCTCCCAGGGGGGCGCCGGGGCCCCACGCGGGGCCGCCGGACGCCCCCCCCCCGGGGTTGCGGGCCTGCTCGGGGCCGGGCGGGGCGCGGACCGAGTGGTGCGGCATCCCCACCCACGCCTCGCTCATGCGGGGCAGCCCGCGCCCGGGCGGAGGGCCCATCCCCTGCGGGGGCAGCCCGCCGTCGGGGTGGCCAAAGGCGGCGCCCTGCTGCTGCGCCTGGATGGCGGCGAGGATCGCGTGCAGGGTCGCGGGGGAGAGGTCCAGGGACTCGCTCCCGCTGAAGCCGCCCCCGTCCGAGGGCGTCGTCCCCGTCCCCGTGGTGGTGTCGGGGGCCAGCCCGGCCCCGTTGCTGTTGCTGACCAGCAGCGTCGTCATCGACGGCTCGCGGTGCTTGGACGCCGAGGGCCTGCCCGACTCGGTGTCGGCGAAGCTCCGCCGCTGGGCGGGGCCGTCCAGAGCCCCGCCGCCCCCGGGGCCCGACGAGTCGCGCGAGGGGCTCGTCCCCGGGTCGCCGCGGGCGGCGTCCCCGGGGGGGGCGGCCGGGGCCGGGGACCCCGACAGGCCCCGCGTCGCCCCGCCCATGGCGGCGTACTGCATCGAGCGGGACGCGCGGCGGATGCCCGACTGGACGTCCCGCATGGTCTGCGACGTCCCCGCGCTCGTCCCGCCCCGGAGGTCGGCCGGGGAGACGCCGCGGCTTCCGGGCCACCCGCTGGGGTCGTCCGAGAGCCCCGTGTTGTTCGTGTCCCTCTCGCGGTCGTCCGACAGGTCCCCGCGGCTGCCCATGCGCTGCGCGGGGGGGGCGCCTGCCTGAAGGCCCGCCTGGACCACCTGCCACGCCTGCTGGGCGAGCCCCGCCGCCAGCGTGTCCGCGGGCGAGGCCGCCGACGGCGTCGACATCCGGTCCGACGAGAGGGGGCGGGAGGGGGGCGGCCCGGCGCCGGCGCCCGGGGCGGCCGCGCGGCCGCGCCCCCCCGTCATGAGCAGGGACTGCAGGTCGTTCGTGGGGCGGAGCTCGGCCCCGCCCGCAGAGGCGTGGGCCCGCTGCCCCGGCCACTGGCGGCTGCCCGTCATGTGCCCCAGCTGACTCAGGAGCTGCACCGACGCCTGCGCGCCCGCGCGGCCGCGGCTCTGCGCCTGGGACGCAGACCCGGGGGCCCCGGGCTGGCCCGTCCCGGGGATGAGGGCCTCGATGACCTTCTGGACGACGGACGGGATGATCTCGTGGCGGCCCCGGGCCGGCTTGCGCGAGCGGGGGGAGGATCCCGCGGGGCCGGCCGCCTGGTAGCCGGGGATCTGGAAGGTGGCGCCGAGGTGGGGGGGCGGGCGGGTGCCGCCGGCGGAGAGGGTGCCGGGGCGCGCCGGGGGCTGGGACTCCCCGTCGCCCGAGCTGTTGCCCCCGCCCGAGCTGCCCTGGCCCCGGACGGTGCCCGAGCCGGCCACCCCCTCCCCGCGCGAGCCGCGCTGTCCCGACCGCTCCGCCGACTGCGACCGGCCCGCGGGCCCGGGCCCCCAGTTGAACCCCGCGCCGGTCGTGTCCATCGACGTGGTCTGCTCCGGCGCCCGCCCCACGCTCAGGACGTGGGGGAGGACCTGGAAGGCGGCCGACATGAGGCTCTGCAGCTGCGCCTGGAAGGTCACGCGGGCGCCCTCGTCCGTGAGCCACGGCGGGGAGGCCTGCCCGAGCATCTGGCGGAGGCCGTTGGTGGCCATCATCGCCACCACGGACGCCAGGACCTGCGGGTCCCCCCCCCCCGGCATGGTGGGCGGGGCGGCCGGCCCCCACGGCCCCCCCTGGGCCGCTCCCCCCTGGGCCATCTGCAGCAGGTGGAGGACCTTGTCCAGGGACTGGAGGCCCGCGGGGCCCTGGGGCGCGCCCGGGCCCCCCGCGTCCGGGCCCGACGCCGCCGGCCCCCTCCCGGGGGAGGCGGCGCCCACCGAGTGCTGGGCCGAGCGCGCCCGCTTGCGCGCCCCGGGCGCCTCGGCGCGGCCCTGGCCCCAGCGCGACTGCATGTTGGAGATCCCCACCCACTGGAACACGGGCTGCCGGCGCGTCCCCGCGGCGTCGTCGAGCGCGTGGCCGCGCGTGATGATCCCCGCCGTGCAGAGGATGGAGCCGATGTCGTACAGCCGGCGCTCGACCGAGATGAGCGACTTGGCGCGCGAGCCGGCGTCCTTGCCGGGGGGCATGCCGCTGAGCGTCTCGGCGGCGCGGCCGAGGGCGAGGGCGTGCCCGCGGTGCTTGCGCAGGAGGCGCATGAAGCAGCGGGAGAGGCTGAAGAGGGACGTCTTGACGACGGCCACCTCGGCCACCAGGGAGCCGTCCGTCGTCCCCGTCAGCCCCGTCGTCTGGCTGGGCTCGGGGGCCGGCCCCGCCGCCGCCGAGTCCGCGGCGGGGTCCCCGGGCCCGCCGTCGGGCCCGGCCCCCGCGCCCTGCGAGGCCGTGCCCCTCCCCCCGGCCCCGCCCTCGAACAGGGTCCGCGGCCGCTTCTTCACCGGCTCGACCCCCTCCTCCTCCTCCTGCAGCAGCGTCCCCTCCGACACGGCGCTCTGCAGCCCGAGCCACGCGTACCGCAGCTTCCCCGTCGTCGCGATCACGTCCAGCGACTCCATCACGTTGAGCACGTCGTACAGCCGCCGCCGGGCCACCCCCAGCGTGCGCTCCAGCTCCTGCATGCGAATGTCCTTCTGCTGCGTCTGGGTGCCGTACTTGGAGAGGAAGCGCTCGCAGAGGGTGGCAAGCTCCGACTTGGAGTAGCCGGGGCCGCGGGCGCCGCGGGCGCCGCCGGCGGACTCCATCTCGGTGTCGGAGCCGTCGTCGCCGAGGCCCATCAGCGCGTCCCCGCCGCCCAGGATCGGGACGCGGAAGCCCGACTTGCTTGGGCGGCTCGCCGAGTAGGGCTCGGACACCGCCTGCGCCGACTTGAGCCCCCCCCGCAGCCCCGGCGGCAGCTTGCCCGCCCTGCCCGGCGACGCCCCCGCGCCCAGCGCCCCCGCGCCCAGCGCCGGCGCCACGTCTTCGAGCGACCCCGCGGCCTTGCGCTTGGACCCGCCGCCGGGCGGGCCCGACCACGCCCGCTGCGGCTCCCTCGCGGGCGACGCCCCCGCGGCGCCGCGCCCCGCGCTCAGGGACAGCCTGCCCCCCCCCGCGCCCCCCACGGAGCCCAGCCCCAGGAGGGTCGCGGCGGCGTCCGTGTCGACCGCGTCGACCTTGGCCGCCAGGCGCGGGCCCGAGACGGCCGACAGGCGGTGCGACCCGGCCCCGCCCGCGCTGTCCCGCCCCCGGGACGCGGTCGCCCCCGCCGCGCCGCCCGCCACCGGCGCGAAGATCCGCGTGTCCTGCGGGAGGGGCACCCCCGCCGGGAGGGCCAGGTGCGGGAAGCCCAGCGGGGCATTCCCCGCGGGGCCCGGGACCACGAGGAGGCCCGGGGCGGGGGGCCACCCGGCGCCCGCGAGGATGCCGGGCAGGGGGGGCATGAGCGGCACCCCCCCCCCCGCGTGCGGGGGCCCGGGCGCGCCGAACGGGGCGCTGGCCCGCGCACCGGCAAGGGCCCCCCGCGGCGACGGCGCGCGGGGGGCGGCAGGGCCGGGGCCGGGGCCGGGGCCGGGGCCGGGGCCGGGGTCCGCCTGCGGGCTCTGGGCCCGGGCCACGGCCTCGGACGCCGGTCCCGGGGGGCTCGAGGGCTTGGGACTGGGACCCGGGCCGGCCGGGCCGTCCCCCGCCATCTGGACGTCGGGGGCAGCCCCCGGCGGGGCCCGGGGGGCCTCGCGCGGCGACGCCGGCGGCGTGTCCTGCGCGTCCCCTGGGCCGGGGCCGGCGGTCCCAGCGATCGGCATGCCGTGTCTGCGGGCGAGGCGCGCGAGGGGGGGAGTTGGGCGGCGCGGAGTGTCGGGAGGCGCAGTCCAAACCGCCTTCTGTGGCGGTAGGGTGCGCGCGTACGGTTCCGCGGTGCGCCTATTCTGGAGGCTGAGGCCACCGGCACGGACGTTTACATCGCCGAGGGGGGACGAAGACACCCCGTAATCTCACCTCTCGGCAAACTCCGGCTCGTCGTTCATCGTTCCGATCCCGAAAGCAGGCCCCGGGACGGAGCGACTCTGCTGCGCCAGGGGGGAAGGGGGGGCGGATTCGATATTTTATTCACGATAAGTTCCACAATATCCAGGCGGAATGGCGCGACACTCGGGGTTCGAGGGTTGCCGCAGGGTGTCGAGGGAGCTCGAACCAAAAAGCGTCCCGCGGAAGCATCCGGGCAAGGAGGTGCGACAGGTCGCGGAACAGCTTCTCCCGCGGAGATGTCGCGACAATAATTTCAAAAACCATACCGAGAGTGGAACATGAGAGCGCGAAAGCGGGAGTTCGCGGTCAAGGGGTGGGGGGATATCATTAAACCCGCCGGCGCAACGGGGGGTGCGCGCGGGAGGGTAAGGGTGTGGTGATGGGTACATGATTAGTTTTACGGGCAAAGAACCGCGCCACGAGGCCGCAGGACGACGTTTGAGTGAGAAGACCGAACCCGCAACCCGAAGGAGCTTTCTTGGCCCCGGGATACCAGCGCCCCCGGGGGTGGGCCATGCGGGGCGGAGGGTGCGATTCATGAAAATGTGGCGGACAAAGTGGCGATGGGCCAGGTATATACGGGGTAAGAGGGCCCCAGCGGCACACCAGGCAGGGGTGGGGAGGGGTGCTCCCTTTCCCTTTTTCGCGCTCCCCACCCGGCATGGGCATTGTCATGCCGGGGGGGGAATTTTCACGACGCAACAAATATCTCGGGCGCGCGAGACCCCCGGGGACCGTGGCTGTGTTCCCTGGGGTCGAGCTCGGGGTCGCGGTGGTGACGATGTTTCGGGACGCGCACCTTCGCACTCGCTGCTATTCCAGCCCGACGAGTCGTGTCTCTCAGATCTTGACGACTAAATAAACCTCACTTCGAATTATGAAGGGCGGTAATGGGCGATTTGGCGAACGGTGCAAAGCAACGTGGGACATCACCCAGTTGATGGAACGCAGGAGCTCTTCTCGGTATTGGTAGCGGCTCGGGAGGCGTTCAAAGATGGGAGGCGGGGGCTGCTCGAAGGGATATTGTGGCGCCCCCGAAGCGAGGGGACAGCGTGTCGCTAAACCGGCCCGACTCACGTGGACTCAGCCGCTGACGGTGCCGGGGGGCAGGCGCTTGATTGCGCGCCCTGGAACCCGTCCCCCCTCTGTCCTTAATCGAGCGACTTCGCCGAGCGGCCACACATCTACCCTCTAATAGCTCCTCTGCACCACCCCCGGAACTTCGCGGGAGGGCGCGCTTGGGATATTTTCGCGGGAGACCGCCCCTGATCGATTCTGTAGGGCGGATCCATGGCGCGTGTGCGGGACTGCCTCCGCTTGCTGGAAGAAACGGCGGAGGGTGACGGTAAGCAATGAACTATCTGGTGCCCGTCGCCCGGAGGGAGCGCTCTCGCGCGGGGGCTGGCGCCGGCCCCTGTTGCCCCGATTTCTCGCGAGCGATCGGGCCCTCCCTCGCGAACCGCATTCCGTCCCGTCGATCTGCCCTATCTTGCGAGCATCCGATCGACACGATAGCGCCCGCAGATGGCGCGAAATGGTGGGTGGGCGTCCTCAGCGTCGCCGCGCTGCTCCTGATGGCAGGTGGCACCTCGGTCGCGCTCCTCCCTTTGTGGCCGCGCGGTGTGGGCTTCCGCAACTGGGCCACCAACTGGGGAGACGGGGTGACCGAGGACCAGGTCCGGCGCCCCAGGAGTGTGATGCTGACGGACGTCGTCGACCCCGCACTGCTCACGTCATCCTGGCTCGTCCCTGCATGGGCCCTCGCCGCGTACCGCGCCCTCTTCGTCGTGTTCTGGGTCCTGACCATGGTCTTCCCCGCGGCCTCGGGGTCCACGTCGGACCCGAACCGGAGCTACCTCCGCTTCTTCACGCACTGGACCATCCTCCTCCTGTGCGTGCTGGGCGGGCTGGGGGCATACCTGGGGCTGGAGCGGGTCCGGGCGGCCGAGCGGGGGGGGTACGAGAACCGCACCGCGGAGCTCGAGGCGGGCGTCGCGCCCGCAGCGGGGAGGGGTCCGTCGGGCCGGACGGAGCGCGTGCAGGAGCTCGACGACGTGGGAGCGGCGAGCGAGGGGCCGCGCAAGATGGCGGCCGTGCCGTCGGGCGCGGGGTCGCGGCGGGGGGACGTGGATTACACGGGGGCGTGGGGGTGGGGCCACCGGGTCTTCTACGCCCTCTACGCCATCGTCCCCGCCTGCTCCCTCCTCCTCACCCTCTTCTACTGGGGCCTCCTCCACCAGCCGGACCACGAGTCGTACCAGTGGTGGGGCAACGTGGCCAAGAACGTCATGGTCCACGGAGCCAACGTGCCCCTCGTCTTCGTGGACATCCTCGTCTCCGAGGTGCCCCTGGCGACGTACCACTGGGCGCCCATCGCGGCCTACCTGGCCGTGTACGTGGTCTACATGTGGCTGGACTATGCCGTCGGGCGCACCTGGGCCTATGACGCCCTGGGGTGGGAGGAGGGGGTCAACGTCTTCTTTCTGCTCGGCTCCGTGGTGCTCGCGGCGACCGGCCTCTGCGGGGCCCTCCTGACGGGCTACGCGCGCGAGGCCCTGCGCGCCAGGCTCGGCAGGTGAAGCGGGCGGCCGCGCCGGCCCCGGGCGGGGGGGCCGGTGGGGGTGCGCCAGGGGCGGGGCCCGCGGGCCGCGCGGCGTAGCTGGCCGCCGACTGGGGACCCACGGGCGGTGGAGTGCCCCCGGGTTCAACGAGGAGGGCTAGCGCGGCCCCCGCACCCAGCCCGTCAGTTCCCCCCGGGCCCCAGCTCCCGACCCCGCGCCCGCATCTCGCGGGGGCTCATCTCCCCGTTGAGGCCGCCCCTCCCCCGCCGGCTCTTCAACCGCTGCTCGATCTCCGCCCTCTCCTCGTCCGTCACCTTCTCCTGGGACGCCCACGGGTGCTCCTGCGGGGAGCGGGGGCGCGCGCGGCGTCGCGCCCCACCGCCGGGGGGAGGGACGGCGGCCGCGGCGGCGGGGGCCTGGCCCCCCCGGCCCCCCCCGGGCCCGGCCGCGGCGACTCACCTTGGGGATCTGGATCTCTTCCAGGTTCACCCGCTCCTCCTGCAGCTCCACGCGCCGCCGCTCCCGCGCCGCCCGGATCTGGTCGTCCGAGATGGCCTCCACGGGCTTCTTGTTGACGCGCTTCATGATCTTGCGGAAGTATTCGTCGTCGTACTCGGAGCCGTCCTCGTAGCCGAGTCCGCGGTCGCGGACCGTCCCGAGGGACCCGCTGCCAGTGAGGGCCCGCTTGACCTTGCGGAGGACGCGCGCGGTGACCATCACGGTCCCCAGCCCCAGGAGCGGGTAGCTCCACGCGGGGAGGGCGGCGAGGTGCTCGGCGAGGCCGCGGCGGGGGGGCTCGATGCCCATCATGGGCTCCGGGCGCGGCTTGGAGCCCGCCCTCCCCCTGGGCGCGGGGGACTCGCTGATCTCGCCCACCTCGGCGCGCGCGAGGACGCGGCGCGGGGCCCGGGCCCCCGGTCCCCCCCGGGGGGGCTGCCAGGCGGGGGCCGCGCGGGACGCCACCAAGGGCGCGGTGAGGCAGGAGGTCATCGCTGCCGCGTAGATTACGGCGTGTGTGGACGGGAGGGGATGCGGCGTTCGTCCCGGTGGTCCGTGGTGCGAGGCTGCAAGCGGCGGAGTAGGGACGATTTCAGTGTTGTGGGCGGGGACAGCTCCCCGCGAGCCCGTAGCCCGTGCGCGAGGCTCGGACGACCCCCGGACGCCGCAAAATCGAATGTTAGACCCCCCGCGCGGTGTAAAAGTGGCGCAGATTCCCAATAGAGGGCGACGAACGGCGGGGGGAGAGTGCGCGCCCTCAATCCATACCTTCTCCAGGACTCTCCGTGAAGTCTGCGGAGCGGTGATTGATTGATCGCTGGTCGTCTTCCCGGGGGAAAGGGGGCGGCGATCTTTACTAGGGCGTACCGGGAATGACGTAGGAGAGCCCGGCTTTCCTGCTTGCCGGCCCCAGATGGGGGGAAGACCTGGACTCGCCCGACCAGCGGAACCCCGGGGGGTCGAGAGGGCAACCCTCCCCAAGACCGTCCGAGCAGGCGTACCGCTGGGTGATCCGCGTGCGATCGACCACCCGCCTTCGGACTGATCCCCTACTTCGAGCAGGAGGCCCCGGGGGACCGAGCAGAGGGAGAAAATGGAGGACGAGTACGACGTCGTCGTGATGGGGACGGGGCTGAAGGAGTGCATCATCTCGGGCATCCTGTCCGTCGAGGGTTACAAGGTGCGAGCGCGCAGACCGGCCTCCGGGATCCGCGCGCGCCCTCCCGGGCCCCGGGAGGCCCAAACAACCCCCTGCCCCCGCGTCCCTCCAAGGCTCCCCCGCCGCTCGGATTCCGGGGCTCGCACGGGCCCCTCCGCGCTCGAGGCGTAAAAACGCGGGCGTTTCGCGCCACCGAGAGCGAGAAACCTGGTCACAGTGCGGCCGGGATGTCGCCTCGGGGCACGAGAAGGCGTTCCTGGGGGCGCTGGGCAGGGGCAACGACCCCCCCCCCCCACACACAGCCACGCAGGTCCTGCACATCGACCGCAACTCGTACTACGGCGGGGCGTCGGCGTCGCTGACACTGGACCAGCTGTACAAGCGGTACCGCGGCCCGGACGCGTCCCCCCCCGCCCACCTGGGCGCCTCGCGCGACTACAACATCGACCTGGCCCCCCAGTTCATCATGGCC
>Ga0181581_10004464_pt1 | contig 10909 bp, 13 predicted proteins | sample 071ome_22_FD_132433 | JGI IMG/M metagenome (GOLD analysis project Ga0181581, IMG submission 132433) | Coastal salt marsh microbial communities from the Groves Creek Marsh, Skidaway Island, Georgia - 071404AT metaG (megahit assembly) | ecosystem: Environmental > Aquatic > Marine > Intertidal...
ATGTACCTCCCAACCTAACTCTTTAAGGCGGTTAATGTCATGTATTCTGCGCAAAATACTTGACATTTTAGGCTCTAAGATGTCAGAATATACTTGGGGCATAAGACTTACACGTACCCTAGGCTTCTTATTGAAGTGATTTACATCTAGCTTTAACAAACCTGGATACTTTGTAGCCATAGTACTGTTAAGTCTAGGATGATCATCGTATCTTTTAAGATAGTCTATCAGGGGTTCAGGCATATGCTTTTGCATCAGTACTAAATCACTGTTACAAGCCACATCTACCATGGTATATATAGGATCCTGTTGATCTGGTACTTTGACATATTCTTTTTCCCATTCAACAACGGACTCAAATATCTCATCCACATTTTTATTTACAAAAACGCGGTCTCCGTTATACCTGGACATATAACAATAAGTGCTAACGCATCCTCCAAAACATCCGTAAATTACGTTAGGAGCAATACAGTTAGCACTATTATTATTGTCTTTAGTAATTAGAGTTTTAGTCTTCTGTGTTTTTATCATTAACTAATTCTACTTCAGCCCAAGCAACTAGATGAACAATATTACCACTTAAATCTAGACATTTTGAATACATTCCATCTACGTGGTTAAATATTAATATTTGTTCTTCTGTTATATTTGGAGCTCCTGGCGGAACCTTAATATCAGATTTAACTTTTATTTTACTACCTGGCTGTACTTCATATAACTTCATAATAATTACATTCTTTATTAGTGCATAATGTTTCTTTAGAAAGGATTTCTACAATTGATAAGCCACAGGTGTCACATGTATAATGTTCTCCTGTGTTACCGTTTTGTAGAATTACTTTCATTCTTTCTTCTTCCTCATCTTGCTGACGAGCATGATTTGAACAAGGTCCCATTATGCGTCTTTTACAAATTGACCGTTAACCATCTTGCCTGTACGTTTTGCTATAACATTATATGCAGACTCCAGACAATCTTCCAGTTTAAGATTTTGCATCTTAGCCTGAATGATCAGGGTAACCATAATGTCACCCATAGCGTCAATGATTTCTGCTCTATCATTAGCATTAATAGAGGTACACAGCTCTGTTGTTTCTTCTAGTGTTTTAAGAGCTTGCGCCATTGGAGTAGCTTTGGACAAGATTCCCTTGTCCGCAGCCCATTGCTCTACAGCAATTTCTAATTCTGAATAATTCATCTTCCTGGTATATTTTTAATGTTATCTTCTTTATTGATCTTATGAAGACCAAGTTTTTTATTTAAAGGAAGAACAAATTCTTTACAGTATTGCCAATCACAAAATAATGTGTGATTAATACCTGCATCAGACATGTCCTTCCATGCTATTCTTGCAACCCAATTTTGCATATTAAAATAAAGTAAGCTGATTACTGCTCACATTCATAATATTATCTATCTCCTGTTCTATAGCATCTAGATAATACGCCTTATTTACATTATAGTTCTCCCACTTAGGTTCTATTTTCATTTTATTAAATATAGTCTGCATCCATTGACCAGCTTCAAGCTGAATCTGTCTGCCATCTGACTTATTTATTTTAATGATTTTAATACCAGTGTTAGAAACATAGTACCGGTTAATCTTTTGAAGATCTTCTTCATGATATCTACCGTCCTTTATAGAACGTGCTACCTGTTTCCAATCTCCTTTAGACTTACCACCTATACAATAATCAAGTATGTTGTTATTTTGAGTTAAATAGTCCTGAGGCATTATATCATGTATGAAATAATTGTACAGGGCTTTCTTAATAACAAGCTTAGACTTGTTTTTGTGTAGTTGTAGATTAAAGAAATCAAACCTACCTTTTAATTTACAAGGAGCAAAGTAAAATTTATCTCTCTCTATTTTGAATTTATAGTGAGGATTTTTTCTTTTAATTTCTCTCCAGGCAGTAAGATCAACCTCTTTGAAGTTGTTGAGGCCAATGTAATTGTTAACATCACCAACAACGAGTTTTTGATATTCATCATGTTCTAACTGTAAGTTTGTTAAGTCTTCCCATTCTTTACAGATAAGCATATACTGATCTACATACTTACGCGGAATACGTGTCTCTAGACCATCTGTATTATGCATAATTGGTAAAGCGTCAGGAATTCTTTCCATAATCATCTCATACAATAACATTAAGCTAAGTTGACCGTTAATTGTAATACGCATAGTTAGTTCAGGATCATAGAAGAAACTGTTCTTATCATTACTAAGACCAAAGGTTGAGTTAAGAATAATCTTATAAACATAATTCATTGGATTACTCTTAGGAATCTTTTTTCTTTCTTCAAAGAACCATTCATACTGATCACAGAATTCTGCTGCTGGAAAGTGTCCGGGAGACCATTTATTTCTAATAACAAGATTAGGATAAAATGAAGTAACATCCGAGGACATTATAACATACTCATCATCAGATAAATACACACCTGCTTTATTAGCACCATGTACGCCACCAATACCAAAGTCTGTTTTAACTCCTTTGTATAATACAGAATATTTAAAAACACCTTTTAGATATTCAGGGTTAACCTCAAGAGCATTAAATCTATCCAGTAGTGTTTGAAATTCTGTAGAGACAAACTTTATATACGGTAGAACAATGTCTTTAACTTTAACTATACTTCTATGAGTCCTCATTTGTTTGAGGTCTCGTTTTTGAATGTTTAGTTTTTCAGACATGTAATAAGCAAACAGCTCTTTACTTATCCTAGGTTCAGATGCACTGTATAGATTAATACCATATGTATTAGTTAAGTCCTTTCTTAACTTGATTAACTCATGAGATCTGCTAAAGATTTCTTTAGTAGACTTCACATCATTGATATTGTAAGTAAGGATTGTCTCAATTTGGTCCATTGTTTCTATAGATGCAGAATGGTGTATAGGCATGTCAAGCATGTTATCCCAGTCCATTGTATACTGTATCCACTTCAAACTGGATCTTTTAGCAGGATTATCCCAGTGATGCATTTTGAATAGATCAATCTGACCTATACACATTTTCCACTGTGGATAGTCATGAAACTCTTTAGCATCACTACGGGCTATGCATTTAGTTGCATACTTATATATAATGCCGGCTATTTCACCAGCACTTAGATTTTCCCAGAGCTCATAATTCTCAATGATATAATGTGTGACTTGTGCGTCAAACGCTAGACCATTATAAGAAATATGCCACTCCCGGTTATCTGTATTTTGTTTTAAGAAATCTATGAAATCATCAAAGTCATTACGTAGATCATGAACAACAAAGACTTTTGTTTCTGTAGTCTTATAATGTTCAAAAACCGCAGTAAAGCAATTTGATAATGTTTCATAGTCCATTACCCAGTGATTCATATTTGCATTTTTTATAGGTGCCAAAAAAAGCCCACAAGGGGCTTTCTTTGTTAGGGTGAGTGTAAGCTTACTGACCCGGCATTATAATATTAGAAACTTTTGTTTCTTTTACATCCACATCTAACAAGCTTTTGTAATCAAAAGAAGATGCGTTGATTGCAAATAGTTCAATAAAGGTTTCTATATCTGATTTTTCATTCAGATAGAATTCATTGAATGTATCAATCATTACTCTCTGCTCTTTAACAGTCTTTCCTGTCTCCATATTAGGAGTCTTTAATCTTTGAGGTTGACCATTATCATCCAGACGAGGCATCATGTGGAATGATTGTTTTCTATCTTTTGTAATTACTGCTAAAATGCTTGATGCTGGATCAAACATAGCTTCTACATATGGTGAATCATTACTCACCGGAATTAAACTAAAAGACTTGGCATTTCTAAAAACAGAGTGCACAAGCATCATGTTGTTACCTAATGTATTTCCCATTGGTTTTTATAATTTATCCAAAGATATAGAATTGTTTGTGAATAATTCAATCTCCTGTGGAATATTTTCAAATATTGTCTCTTTCTCTAGATCAGGTGGAGAGCATAGTTCATAAACATTGCGAATTAAATCTATGTCTACACCCAAAGCATCTGCGTATAGCTCATGGTATTCATCTGGTCTTAAAAAACTAAGAACATATTCTGATATGTTACCTACAGTACCAAAAAAATCTTTGATAATATCCTTAGCCTTTAAACTAAATTTAGAATACTTACCCTTTACAAAAGCTCTATGATCATATTTATATTGTGAAAAGTCAAATACATATAAATGTCTATTATCATCTAGTAAAAAATGTGCTTCTAAAAGTGGATGTGATTTAATATATTTTGATTCAAAGCTTAGATATTTTGTTGATGATTTTGCATTATATATACACAAGAATTTCATGTCTTCAGGTGAGTAAAGTTTGTCCCAGGCAATATAAGTTTGCTCCGGGACAAAATCTATCCCCTTTTTTAATTTTAAAAGAGGGTAAAGAAATACTTTACTTTTTTGAAAATACTGTGTGTATACACCTGTCATACTACAAGATAACTTTTTCTATTAAAAATTCATAGGGCAAAGTAAAATCTCTTTCTGTATAATGGTATTCTGCAATCTTTATTGTTTCTTCTAAACCTTGCGTCCAGATTGACAATGTTTCAGGTGATACGTCAAATACATAGACCTGCTTATATTGATCAATCACAACAAATTTATAAATAAAATTGTAATCTTGTTGCTCCTCATCTAAATTTTCAAACACCAGCTTGCAGTATATAGCCGCTTGTAACCAGTAATTATAGTAATCTATGGTCTCTTTGAAGTCTGAAATAGATTTACCCGTTGTCTTGAGGTCACATATAGTTACAAGCTTTTCATCATCATCTACTTTATAAAAGTCAATAATACCTTTAAGACCAAATGGTTTATCCTTGAGTTCACAATTTAATGGTTGCTCTGCATATGTATGTACGGGATCAAGATCAAAGTCTGTGGTTGTAGAATCAAACAAAGCCATCACATCTTTATTTTCCTTTATGATATTTGTATAGTCTTGACACTTACTTAAAGTATCCTGGTCTATTACGTCAACCATTGGATTTGCAATGAACTCCCAGTAAATTTTAGATTCTTCTGTTTGAACTTTAACAAGTCTAGCACTATCTTCTTTTAGTGATTGATATAGATTTTCTTCTGCAAGTACCTCAAGTATACCAGATTGAATATCTTCAGACATTAAATCTGCATGAATTTTTCCATACTTTTCATGCAGTTTATGTAAGATTTTTCTAACACTATCTGTTGGTGTTTTATCAGGAACAATTTTAAACTTTTGTTTTAAATTTTCTGGTTCAAACAATAAACAATGTACAAGCTTACCTTCTACAAGATATTTATCAGTTTTTATCTCTCTATCCTTTAATATATAGTCCTTGTAGAACAAGGATGGTGAAAATAATAATTTGTTTAGTGATGAATAACTAAACTCAAATGCTTCTTTATAGAAACTTTCTTCTGCGTTTTTGTCCATTTATTGATACATTAAATAAGGAGGGGGGATCTCAATTTGCAATACGCGAATCAAGAATCCCCCACAATTATGGCTAATTCTCCTTACAAACTTATTACAGCATCTTCTATTTCATTTCTGAAAACAAAAGTTTCTGTTTTTAGTGAGTCAATATATTTTGGATTAAGCTGAATTGCATCCGGATTAATCTTAAATACACTTTCTTCAGACATACCCATGCTCTTTTTAATAACATTATGAAATACATATTGAGCGCATTGTTTAAATGCAAACTCTGTAAACTTATTATTTTTTATAAGAGCTTTTAAGTATGATTCAAAGAAATGACCATAGTTACTATTATTATTATAAGGTATAAAATCAGTTAAAGCTTGTCTTAGTGCTTTTACATTAACACTATTCCAGTTTTTAGCTTCTTTTAGTCTATGATAATGGAAGTAGTAAAGCAGTGTTATATAGTCATAAGATTTATCTAGATTGCAATTGCTTATAGTTTCTAAAGCTAATGCTAGATTTTCAGAATCATTTGAAGAAATCATTTTTCTACAACTAATATAATCTTCTTTAGTCATTACATGTAATTCTTCACTTGTAATTTCTACAACATTAGTGTCTAAAATTAGCTTATCTGACATAACTAATTCAGTTATTTCACTATAATCTTTTTCAGACATATAATAATGATTTCTTACAGATGCATCAGGTAAATGATCTACAAAAGATGGTATATTATTATAACCCCAATAAGTATTGAATCTTATAAAATCATTGTCTGAAACAGATTTGTTTAAATATTCCTTAAATCCATCAATAACACTATTATCAAAAGCCGCTTCTGTTTTAGATAAAGATTCTAACACTGCTTCTTTGGTATATAGAGCACCCCAAGAATATTGACACATGTTTTTTATATAGTTTGTTGATATAACCCAAAAATCAGCATTGTCTTTATTACGAGTAACAGATACATTATATTTTTCTTTAATTAAATCAACCTTTATTCTAGGTAAATTTAATTTAGGAAATCTATAAAGCGTTTTATCTTGAAGATCAGATGATTCAATAGTATTAATAACTAATGCACTATCTTTTCCAAAATTAAAATTATGTTTGTCATCATCTGAAATAAAAACATCTGTTCCGTTATAGGATATACCACTTACCAGACCGTTATCAAAGGAGAACCTTATGCCGTGAATTCTTTTACCCATTTTAATTGTTTTTAATTGTTTTTAAATATTTTCTATATTCCGGTTTAACTTCAACTTTAAATACATAAAGATCTCTATTATAAATAGTAATATCTTTTCTTACAATAGGTTCTAAATATCTAAAATTTTCAGAGCATAAAAGATCTTGTTTCTCTAACCATTGTATCATAGATTCTGCATTAAAGTTTTGAAACTTACCTAGATTTGATACATCCAGCCAATATTGTACATCTTTATTTCTATTAAACTTGTACATTTTATGACCAATTTCTTGAGAAAACTGCCATAACAAATGATGATTTTTATTATAGTCTAATGTTGGTAACATCATTGCTGCAATATTATTATCATCCTCATCATAAGAATCAATTTGTCTTATTAAATCTTTCATTAAACTCTCTGTAAGTTCTTGTTTATATGCTGATTCATTAACTACAGTTTCTACATCTATTACATCTATTTCACCTGTATCAATTAAATAAGCAATATTAAGAGCCATACCTGTAATCATCCAAGAATCATATAAAGACTCACCATTACTACAACCGTATCTACTAACAATAGAATCTGCTTTCTCATCAAGTATGATTTCATTACCAGATGTTTCAATATACTCATCTACAAAGTTCTTTGAGGAATGCCCGCTATCAATTGCAGTATGATAGTTCCATACTTTAGCCATCATTACTGTTGACTTAATGGTTTCACCATGATCAAATCTTTCTGAACAACCATCGTGAGTAATTATTAAATCAGCTATCTCATAATTATTTGTTAGTGTAATCTTATGTTCTTTACATGCGGCTTTAACTCTATCTAGAGAAACAGGAGACTTAGGTAATACAAATGCTTTTTTCTTAGTAGAAAGCTTAGATGCATCTAAATTACCTGTCTGCAGTATGTCTCTAATTTTATTATATGTAGACTCTGAGTCTGTAAAAAGAGCTGTTTCTACACTATTGGATGAGACAACCCCATAGTAAGGGGCTGCCTGCAATCCAAAGTGTTCTACAGCATCAGTATTATAATCTTGATATACCGATTTACTTGCCATATTATTTCATTGTCATTTTGATGATTTCTGGATTCATCATCATCTTATTAAATTTCTGCTTGTTACCGTTAAATATGGTACGTACAATTAAATACTTCAAATCATTAGTGAAATAATCCTTTGTACATAAAGAAATCAAGCGATCTGTAAGCTTCTGAGTAATTGTATTCTCTTTAGAGTATACAACTGCAAAGTTTGCTAAACGTGTTGCAAGAGTAGATGCAATGTCTGCACGGTATGTATCATCTTTACCAATACAACCTCTAAGCTCACCCAAGATGTATGATTCATTTTCATGAGTCAACAAATCTTTAGGAGTGACAAGCTTGTCAAGTTTGTTATTAATAAATGTAGTAAACATACTAGCAAATGCATCACCAACAGAACCTTCACCAATCATCTGAATCATACTCAAGTTATCTTCAAATGAATCAAAGCTTGAAATAGAATTAAAGAATGTAGTAATGGATCTTGCATTGGTTTCTTGTGTTACAAGCTCTGGGTGGAGAAGCAAGAAGTTGATACAGCGAGTATCAATCCCTGCTTCTTCTGCCCAGCGTGCCCATACATTTACATCAAATTTTAGATTAGCGGTAATATATCTGGTCTTCTGTGCAGCATCCACAGAGTTAACCATATAATCACCGTTATCAGGATTTGATGTTAAAATGATGTGCCAATCTTTAGGTAAAGTCCAAGAAATGTAAGTCTGACGATCAATTAATTCCATCACAGCTTGAATGAAACGTACATCAGCACGGTTCCAGTCATCTAGCAATAGAATACCACCGTCTTTTACATCAGCAATCCATTCAGGTGCTGCATAAGACATTCTATTCTTACCTGTCATCTTGTAACCATTCTTCAAGTAAGCATCAACAGCTAACTCATCAACCCACTGTCCAACTTTTTTAGTTACAGTGCCTCCAAGTTTAGCTAAATCAGCTCCTGCTTTTGCAGTATAGTTTAAATCATCTACTTTCTTAACAGTTTTCTCTGTATACATCTGAAATTGACGTACAGGGAAACCAACTAAGTCACCAAGCTCTTCTATCTGAGCCAAGTTTAACTTAACAAAGTGTAAATTATTTTCCTTTGCTAGTTCTACAACTGTAGATGTTTTACCAATACCTGATTCACCAACAACTTCAATTGCTACTGGTGGTTTGCCTTGCTCTTGCAAGAAACGATTGTTGCTAATGATGTGGTTTACAAAACCTTTTACTTCATCAATGTTTAAATTTACTTGTGCCATAATTGTTTTAATTTAGTTTTATTACTCTTCCTGGTAATTCATCATTCATTTGAGATCTACTGCTAAGTACCCAAAGAGTATTCTTAGGACAGTTCTCAGGAGCCCATGCTTCACCATCAGTTAAATATATTAGGGCTGTATAATTCCCCTTCTCATTAAAGTGATCTATTACAGGTTGAAATGAAGTACCACCTCTACCTTTAATCTCCCAGTTTTTCTTAGGATTAAATTCAGATATATCATTAAGTTGTGTATCACACTGAGCTACTGTAATCTTATGACCTGTCTTATGCATATGAGATAACTCATTCATAAATTCTTTCAGTTCATCAGTACTTACAGAACCAGATGTATCTACACCAACTAAAATGTGATTCTTAAATTTAATCTTAAGACCTGGGTTCTCTACATACCTTTTGTTATATTTTCTTCTAAGCTTTTTTGTATAGATTATAGAAGAATTACCAACAAATCTTTTGAGATATCCTTTCCAGTCAAATTTTGGGGGCTCTATTGTACGAAGTCTTGAGATTAATTCTGCAAGTTCTCCTGGTATAGTACCCCTTCTTTTTTCTGTTTGTTCAGCAACTTCTTTAAGTTGATGTTCTATTTGCTTTTCTATAAGCTTTTTATCTGCTTCAGATAGTTCATCAAACTCATCCCAAGTTGTATGATCATATGGGCTATCTCCATCCATTTGATTTAGCAATGATTCAAGAGAAGGTGATGTACCTTCTTCTTGAGCTTCTTGCAATAATTCATAGTATGTTTTAGTACCCGCTTTAATAGGAAGTTTAAGTTCAGGAAAAGTATCTAAAGTTAAACCACCTTCCGGTAGATAATTAGCTGGTATATATTGATTGATTTCTAAATCAGCTGCAATATTAAACAACTTCTTATCTGAATATAAATCCCTCATTACCAGGTGACCAAAGCTTATGTGTAAAAGCTCATGCTTAAGTAATCCAACACTGTGCTCTAATGATAGACCATTAAAGAACTCTGGATTAACTGCAAGCTGTACGCCAATACCATGTTTACTTACACCTGCTGTAGGGATATCATTTCTAAAGGTCTTATTAAGACCAACTAAAAAGAGCCCGTAAAAGGGCTCCTCTAGTATTAATGTTTTACTTGTTTTAGCAAGTTTATCTGCTACATTTACCATTTTATTTTACAACTAATACTTTCTACAAAACTCCAAGTTGTATGTTGCATTATTTCTGTAGCTAATTCTGTTTCAAACTCTTTTGTAAATAAATTCTTTACATCTGAATCATCAGCATAATTAGTTTTAACAATTGTATACAACTTTTCCCATGATAAATCTATTACTGTTACAGGATCTCCCCATCTTTGATTTATCACTTTATTAATAGTATTCCAAGGGTGAGTATCAAATAAATTTTTAAACTCATCCATAAACATTTTTCTACTATCCATATTGCAACCTTTTTTACCCAGCATGGCTATATAAAAAGGATCAGGATTAAGATTTTTTAAATTCTCAATACATATGCTTTTGTCTTCATCTGTAGCTAAAAGCATTTTCTTTAGATTATAATAATCTGCTACTGTTAATTTGTTTAATACATCCATTAGTCTTCTACTTTTAGAGTCTTTCTCATCCAGTCTGGTTTCTTTTCCTTATTCATATGAACCAGCCATTCTTTTGCTGTAGGTATATAACCATTGCAATCTTCTTTAACATGTTGTTCACCAACATATCTAGTATATACAGTTTTACCATCTGAATTAGTAAAACTTTTACCAAAAATTTTTTCTGCTTCAAAAATTCCTTCAGAATGATGACGGAACATCCTATGAATACTATGCCCTACCCAAGATTTAGTTTGATCAAACCAATCATGAATATGTTGATAGTCTTCAACTGTTCCACCCCACTTTCTTACTGAACTTTTAGCATGAGCTATTGGATGTGCCATTATATAAATA
>Ga0181581_10004468_pt1 | contig 10904 bp, 14 predicted proteins | sample 071ome_22_FD_132433 | JGI IMG/M metagenome (GOLD analysis project Ga0181581, IMG submission 132433) | Coastal salt marsh microbial communities from the Groves Creek Marsh, Skidaway Island, Georgia - 071404AT metaG (megahit assembly) | ecosystem: Environmental > Aquatic > Marine > Intertidal...
TAACCGCAGTGGGAATCGAACCCACGACCACGAGCTAATAAGGCTGAGTGAACGTGCTGTAAGTGTTTTTTATATAGTTGTTGTCACAAATGTGACAACTATATTATAAATATAAATGATCATTTTTTTTTAATGCCATATATGGCTAATATATAATATAAAATAATTATAATTATAATTACTAATAAAATTAGTTTAACAAAATACAAATCATATATAATAAGAATTAGTTTAAGTGTTTTTTTTAATTAAATATATAAAAAATTAAGAGCTTATACACATAAAATGCAAAAAATTTTTACTATATAAGTAAATATAATTATAATATTCCAGCTTAACAAAAAAAGGTTAAATGGTAAAAATATATAAAGAAAGAAATATATAAAAAAACTTTGTCTAACTTCAACAAAGCACAAAGTTCACGGGATTTGAATAACAGTCAAGTCGTTGAAATGTGATTGCTGTAAGTGCTTTTAAGAAAAGTTAGACGCTCCTCGGTCACTATTGTAACAAAAACTAAGACAAAACACAAAATACGTGCTCTACCACTGAGCTATACGGTCAGAAACCTAAGTTTGTAACCTCCTCAACTAACCGCAGTGGGAATCGAACCCACGACCACGAGCTAATAAGGCTGAGTGAACGTGCTGTAAGTGTTTTTTATATAGTTGTTGCCACAAATGTGACAACTATATTATAAATATAAATGATCATTTTTTTTTAATGCCATATATGGCTAATATATATAATATAAAATAATTATAATTACTAATAAAATTAGTTTAACAAAACATAAATCATATATAATAAGAATTAGTTTAAGTGTTTTTTTTTATTAAAAATCAAGAGCTTATATACATAAAATGTAAAAATTTTAAATATATAAGTAAATACAATCATAACATTCCAGCTTAACAAAAAAAAGGTTAAACGGTAAAAATATATTAAAAAGGAAATAAATATATATAAAAAAATATTTAATCAACAAAGCACAAAGTTCACGGGATTTGAATAACAGTCAAGTCGTTGAAATGTGATTGCTGTAAGTGCTTTTTAGATTAAATATCCTTAAAATTCATCAGAATTTTAAAGAAGCAATTAAATATTTATAATTAATTGCTGTATATGCCTTTTACAAGACATATGTAATCAGATAAATTCACAATACGCAAGATAATTCATTATAATAAGATTATGTAGAATTGCTGTAAGCGTATTTCAAATTTATTATAATAATTAATTAATTAATTATTTATAATTAAATATTTATAATTAATTGCTGTATATGCCTTTTACAAGACATATAAACTATCCAAAACTCAACTTATAATTCTTAATATGAATATTTTGAATTGCTGTACGAGTTTTTATATAGTTCCCACATAAATGTGGTATATGATATAATTATTTATTATATCATTTTTTCTGAGACACTTAATTTACTTTAAGTTATCTATACATATATATTATTATTTCTTTATATAGAAATAAAAATAACAAATTATAAACTATAATTAACTATAAATAATCATAATATAAAACTATATTTTATATATATTATGTAAAAAAATGTTAATTTTATATAATTTTACTAGAATATATAAATAATAAGAACATATTATTTTCCTAATATGGATTATAGAAATACACTTTCAACACCTATAAATTCAAAAAATAGTATAAATACATATTCATATAATAGTTATATATAAGAAACATTTGGAGTTAAGTAATCATATAAATTGTTATTCGTGGTTTATGAATATATTTAATAAATTCAATAAAAAATGATTTTTTTGATAATTTTTGTATATACCGTTGCCATTTTGGCACAAGTTTTGGGTCTCTCATTATGACCTCTCCTCCTCCCGAAATTCATCCAATAGTGGTTTCGGAGTCATTGCATGTTGCAATTGGGAAGATGCACAATTCTCCTAAGAAGGTTCAGGATGTCACCGAGAAGGACAAACAGTATTGCTTTCAGATTCGGCACTTTCATTACACTGTCACAGAAAGTGCTGAGGACGACGATACAGGATTACCTACAGAAGAGATAGTTATCATTTCGGGACAGAAAAATTAAAACAGAATTTTATTTTTTTTATGATAAATTTTATTTTTTTTATGATAAATTTTATTTTAATGAATTATTCTTATTTATATATACCACAATTTTTACAAACCATATCATATTCTCCATTGTCCCGTGGTCCAGCTGGGAATTCATATTTCCAGTGATGATTACAATTTTGTGTTTTATATATATATTCATTTTTATGAATTTCATCATATAGATTATTTAATAAATTAGATATTTTACTATTATCTTGTTGAAATTTTTCAATACTATTCATAAGATTTATTTTTTGAACTTTATATGAATCATCATCATTATTAAATGATAGATTTTGTGAGTTTAACTTAATAGCTAATATATCATTATTAGTAATAGATTCGTTTAAATTATTAATTTTTGATACAATATGTTCAATACTCATCTTAATAATAAAGATTATCTATTATTTTTTTAATTGAATATATAATGTATATATATTTACATATCATTTTTTTTTCTTATTATATAAAAGTAGAAACATAAAAAAAAAATGATATAAATAAGAATGTATATAATATATATAAGTATTAAAAATCCTATCAATACATAAAAATTAATAATGGATATAGAACAACAAATAAATGACTATAATACCAATTATTTTGAATATGTATTATATGAAGATTTAATATTAGATAATAATGATAATATAATATATAAAACATTATTAACAAAACCTCATTTTGTAGATACTAAAATGAAATTTTATAATATATATAAAAATCAAAAGAAACAATTACAATATTTTGTAAAAAAATATAAAGTATATCACGATAATAATATTGAATATACTATATTTGATGATAAGGAACGTAACATAACAATATATGGAAAAGAATTAAAAGGACATATGAATGATGTAATATTTAATAAATCTAAAAAACAAAAAGAACAATCCCATATAACATTTGACAATAAGTTATTTAATATGCCATTTTATATATCAAATTATAATAAAAAAAATCTAACTCATTCATTATTTAATTGGAATGATAAAATAAATAATTCATATGAAGTAAATCGTATGACCTTTTTATATAAAGATATTAAGGGTCATCATAAACTATATATTAATTTTGATACATATAAATATGATAATGACCCAGAAGAATATTATTCTGTATATGTTAATTTTAATTATAATAAGATAGGCGATTTTAATAAGAAATATGAACTATTTCAAGAATTACAATCATCATTAGATAATATATAAATTATGCCCTATATAAAAATAAAAAAAAATGATAATTTACATGGTATATGTATTTACCGTTGCCATTTTGGCACAAGGCGCAACTAGCATGTCTGCTGCGCCCCACTCGTCGAAGAATCCGTTCGTAACGAAGGACACGAAGGGTGGATATCGTCGCTTTTGCGTCGAACACGAGATCAAGGATTTGATGTCAAAGGAGCATCAGATGATGCTCTTGCGTCGCCTTGATGGACTGACAAAGCCTCAAGCCAAGGCAATGCTGAAAAAACGTGCAGAGGCGATCCAACAGCAAAAGACTGTCAATCCACATGACATCAATGTCTTGTGGATCGCGTGGTTGAAAGGAGATGAGAGGAATGCTCTCTGAAACTGACAGCACATTGATGTACAGAAAAAAAGACAGAAAAATTTTTATATAATAATTATTTTAATTAAATAACATATTTTTTTACAATTAGATACAATACAGCAAACATTATAGCACCAATATATGATTGATATGATAATAAATTCACTTTTATTAGAGACGATAAAGATGCAGTCGCTATTAAATCAACCTCTATTTTTTGATATAAATAAAAGAATATGATAGTAAATAATAATTCTTTATATATTTTTTTCACATAATTCAATACACTTGTAATATATGAATCACTTGTTTCTTCTTCAATTAAATCATGATTAAAATTATTTTTATTATCAACAAAATTTTCAGAAACATATGGACTATTATTAACTACTGGTTTTTCTTGTAAATGTGGTTGTTGTGTTAAAATATTTGCTGGAATATTACTTGAATTTTGAGGAACAGAATGTTGATTTTGCTGTTCCATTAATTTATTAATATCATTTTCATCTGTTTTAGGAGTTACAAATGGATTAGTAGGTTGTGCTACATCAAGTTTTCTATCTTCTAACATTCTATTATATGCTATATCTTGTTGAAGACTTTTTTCTTGTTTTTTTATATCATTTAAAATTTCATTAGTTAGATTTTGATCTATATTTAATTCTTCAAGTAATTCATTATTTGTTTGATTATATATTTCGGGATTATTAGGTAAAGATTTGATATTTATTGATTTTTGTAATTGAGCTTCCATACTAAAAAAATTCAAAATATTTCAAATATTAAAAATATTTATTTTTAAAACATATTTTTACATAATATATATTAACTAATGCTTTAAATTTAAAAAATAAAAATATATTTTATTCAAAAATACTTAAACATACTATAAAGCGTGTCATTTAAGAATATATTATGTAATGGTTTATCAGTCATATATTTCCATTTATAAGGTAAAATCAAAGTTTGATAAGGATATAATTTAATAATAATAATTTTAGATTTATCTTTATATTCAATAGGATTAATATTAGATACATCATATATAGTGTATTTTTTTAGTATTTTATATTCATCGTCTGTAATAGATGTCGGTAAAGATATATAAACATTTATAGGTATTTCTTTATCATAACTATTTAATATTATACCTTTATCATCTTTTTCTTCAATTGTTTCTATATTATCAATATTATTATATATAAGTAAATATCTATATTTATTAATAAACATACTGTTTTGATATTCATCCGGTATTTCAATATTTTTTTGTTCTATTTTCTTTATATACATATAATTTAATAAAGATACAAATTGACTAATGTCCTTAATTCTATCTTGTATAATTAATGGTTGTTTTTCTAATAATAAATCGTCATAAAAATTTTCAAGAGATGTTTGTAATATTTGAATATTTTCTGGAAATTTATTTATATAATTATTTGATATATAAAGTAAAAATATTATAATCAATGCAATTATAAAAATATATTTAAAATTATTCATTATAAATAAATTTAATTCTATATTTAACTATTTAATATACAAATTTTATTTATATAAAAAAAATGAATATTAATAAAAATATATTATATATATATAACATATAATATTTAACGATTAAAAATTAATAAATATACAATTGAATTATGAATTACGCATTAAATCATTTTTATCAAAATAATATGCAACATACTTATAACGAATATATGAATGGTAATTACTTATGTATTCCTGCATATTATATGTATTATATTAATCCTTATATATATTATGGAAGACTATATAATGCAAATTATATGAATTATAATGATAATTCTCAAATGAGTATTCCTATTGATTTACAAAATAATGAATTAAATGAATATATTCTATCATCAATTCATAATGAAATAAATAATGAAACAAATGATGAAACAAATGATGAAACAAATCATAAAATAGAAGAAAAATATTTATTAATAAGAAAAGAATATATAGATTTAGTAAAAAAATATGTTGATAATATTGATTTAATGAACGAGACAGTATCTAAATTATTTATGAAGATGGATTATTATAATAATCTGATTGAAAGAGATGATAATCAAATTCAAACAAAAGAATTTGCTAAATGTGAATGTTCTATTTGTTATACTAATAAAGATATTTATTATATGACTCCGTGTTGTGGAAAAGTAAGTATGTGTAATGATTGTATCAAAGATTATTTAAAAACATTAGAACCATTATGTGATTGTGAAAAAGATGAATGTAATAATAAAAATTATATTGAAGTATCATGTCCTTTTTGTAAAGGAATAATTAAAAATTTTATACAAAATACTAATAATTTAACAAAAGTTGATTAAATAAAATCTATTTACATCTTTGTAAAAATAAAAAATATTTTTTTTAAATATAAAAATTATTTAATAAATATTAATTAAATAGTATAAAAAATGTTTAACTAATGACACATAATGAGAAAATATTATTATCCCAAAATTTTATATCTAATACAGAACAAATAAAACAGTTTCGTATATTTTTATTCAATAAAGAAAAAGTAAAAACATTAGAATTATTAGATGTTTTAATTCAACATAACAGTATAACAAAAATAATAACAGAAATAGTGAATATATGGATAGAATTTTATTTATATGAAACCTTTTATTTGGGAGTTATATTTATATCAATAGATACAATAAAGATAACAAAAGCAAATAAACCATATGTAATATGTTTAATCAAATATATGGTAAATATTTTATTGTTATGCAACTATAATAAAGATATATTGAAACAAGATAAAATAAATGTATTAGATTTTAGTAATATTGAAAAATTACGAGATATAGAGATTAAAGAAGAAAATTTTAAATTATTTAATAATAATTCTTTTAAAAATGAGAATGATAATTTATCATTTAAAGCATTATATATAAGTTATATCAATAAAAATTATGAATATTTAATCAAAAGTTTGAATACTTTACTTTTACATATAAATCAAATAGATATATTACATAATTTATGGAATTTTATTTTACATATTAATGAAGATTTTGATTATCCGTCAAAGTTATGTTTTCAATTATGTAATATGAAAATAATTAAGAAATCAAATAAGACAATATTATTATATTATATATATTTAATTCATATAAATCATTTTCAACTAAATAATTTTTTTGATAAATTAGAGGAAACATTAATAAATATTGATAAATTTAAGAGGACTTATTCTATAACTGATGAAAATGAAAATAATGAAAATATAGAGGATAATGAGGAGAAAGTAATACATAAAAATGAATTTAATTATTATATAGTAAAAGAAAATAATATAGAAAATGAAAATGAAATATTAGATATAGATAAAAAAAAAGGAAAAAAAGAAAAAAAAGAAAAAAAAGAAAAGAAAGAAAAGAAAGAAAATAAAGATAAGAAAGAAAATAAAGATAAAAAATCAAAATATATGAAATTTCATTCAATATATAAAGATACAAACGCTTATAGATTTATTAAAGAACAAAAATATCAATATCAACAACAGCAAATAAATCCTTCAATTGATACAAAACAAATAGTTAAAAATGTAATACTTGATACACATAATAAACATCAACAAATAGAGAAAACTAAAACAAAAACTGAAATAAAAGAAGAAAAAAAAAAGTTAGAAAAACAAAAAATCAATGATGAAATGAAATATTTAATGTTTATTCCAGTTATTGAGAAGTCTAATCATAATAATAATTCATATAATGGTTCAAACACAATAGTAAATAAATATGATTATATTCCAAGATATACTAATTAATTTTTTTATTATATAGTAATAAAAAATAAATAGTAAATATAAAATATCTTAGTTAATAATAATTAATAAATAATAATAATCAATAATAATTAATAATTAATAATTAATAATTAAAGATGGAATTTGCTATTATACCAATATTTTTAGCAGGTGTTACTTATTTTGTAACAAATCAACCTAGTTCTAAAAAATTAGAACCTGTATATAGATATACAGAAGTAGATAAAGATTTGATTTTAGGTAAAGTCAATAATGATAATAATCAACAACAAGTACAAAAAGTTAATAATATAAGAATTAAAAAAAGAAAACGTTCAAGACAACTATCAAGGAAATCATCAAGAAAAACAAAAGATAGTAATACAAAGGAAAAAATAGTTATTACTTATGCTGACTAAAAATAAATATATACAATTTTTACATTGATACAGGACAACTAACAATAGTTGGTGTATATTTATAACAATCTTCACCAATGCGATAATAATATTTGGCAATATTATTAGGATTTTCTTTAGCTTTTACAATATAACATTTACCTTCAACGCATTGTTTTTTAAAGAGATTAGCAAGTGCTAATCCAAATAAAATTGAAATTAACATAATTGATTCTTTTGATTGTAATTTATTAGTAATATTTTTAAACATCTTTAAATTTAATATATAATTAATAGATTATATAATATAATTAATAGTTTTACTTTATTATATATATATAATAAAAAAATGAATTAATAATAAAATAATTATATATTAATATAATAAATAATTAATAAAGAAATAAATAATAAATAAATAATAAATAAATAATGTCAAAAACAAATACTACAACAAATACTACAACAAATATTAAAGATCTTTTCTATACATTAGAAAGTAAAGTTAATAGTTTAGGAAAAGATATGCAAGAAATAAAAGAGTTTATGCGTTTATTATCTGAACAAAAATTACAACAACAACCAAAAAATAATTCAATATCACAACAACAGCAAAAGCCACAACAACCACAACCACCAAAAGTACAACAACCACAACCAAAAAAAAAATCACAACATAAATTTGTAAGCGCAACAATGCAACCTAATGGAACAGTTAAGGCAGTTACAGAAGCACAAAGAGTAGGTAATAATAGATTTACTAAAATAACAACAGTAAGATTTAATCCAAATAGTAAAATTCCAAGTAATGTTAGAAGACTCTTAGGAGACTCTTAGAAGATAAAACAGATAAAACTAAAACTAATTCTTAATTAGAAAAATAATTCAACCAAAAACATATAAGAAAAATCGTAGAAAGCAAATCATATGTAAATTACTTAAGTTAATATAATCTTTTAATATATAAATTAAATCATCTTTATTTTTATTTTTTAAATCATTAATATATATTGTATTTTGATATATATTACATGTATTGCTGTATTCAATTAAAGACACTAAAAATTCTTTTAATTCAAGTTCCTTAATAAAATATAAGGATAATATAATCCAAAATAGGTTATTATTTTTATCAAATATCATATAATTTTGAAATATTGATTTATATGGTTCATCAATTTCATTTAAATTAAAGAATTTATCAATAATATATTTAATATTATTGTCAATATTTATATCATATCTATATAATATATTGAATAATATATTATGAGATATTTCCTTGTTTAATTTAAAGGAATTATTTTCAGTATTACCTATATTATTATTAAATATATTATCTAAACTTTGTGTCATATTTACTTTTAAATATTGATTATTGATTATTGATTATTGACTATTTTCTATTTATTTTAAAGTATTTACAATATAATATATTTATATATAAATTATCCTTATATAAATAATGATTAAAATAATAATTTAAAAAAAAATGAAATCAAAAAATATAAAAATAAATACAATATAAATAAAAACAATAACTTAAACCTATGTTAGACTATTATTTATCTAAAGATAATGATTATATAAATGATGTAATAGTTGGAATTGATGAATGTGCGTGTGGAGTGATGGCTGGAGATATGTTTATTTGTGCAGTTATATGGCATCCTAATAATATAACAGAAAAGGTTAAAGGAATGGATAATCCATTAATTGAAAAAATAAAAGATTCTAAGAAAATGTCAAAAAGTTTAAAGAAGCGAGAAGAACTTAAAAAATTTATAGAAGAAAATTGTGATATTTTTAAAATTTATCGTGTATCTCGTGAAATAGTTGATGAAAAAAATATTTTACAAGCCCGTTTATATGGATATAAGAAAATTTTAGATGATATATATAAAGATTATAAATTTGATAGAATATTAATTGATGGAACATATTGTAATAATTATCACTTAGAGAATGGATATCAAATACCTCATACTTGTATTGAAAAGGGAGATGATAAATATTTACAAATTGCAGCAGCATCTATGTTGGCTAAAATTTATCATGATATATATATTCGTGAATTAGTAGAAGAATATCCTAAATTACAAGATTATGACTTACAAAATAATGTAGGATATGGTACAAAGAAACATTTGGATGCTTTAAAAGAAAAAGGATATACACAATTTCATAGAAAGAGTTATGGTATAATTAAACAATTAGTAAATGACAAAAAATATAATCATATATTACCAAAACATTTAGATAATGAAGAAGAATAAACTCAGTGAAGCTTGAAAAATAAGAATAATTTATTATATTTTTTCGTAATTTACTATTTTTTTTTTATTATTTAATTATAATAATAGTAATAATAAATAATATAAAAATATAATATATTATATAATCATTCATATTACATAATAAATAAGTAATAATTAATAATGGAATTTGTTGCATTAGGTGCTATTTCTGCTGCTATAGCTAAATATTTATCGGGAACCCAAGATGAAGACGCAATAGTAATGGAAAGAAAAGATATAAAAGCTATAGAAATTCGTAGAAATAATCCTATTGCAAAAAAAACAAAAAATATAGAATTATATAATTTACATAGAGATAATGAATATGATCCAAAACAAGAAATAAATGGAACAAATGGAATAAATGGAACAAATGGAACAACCTCTATAATAAATAATGTACCAAAAAACAATACTATAAATATGAGAAAAATTTTTAATGCGAACAATATTGGAAAGACAAATGCAAATATAGAAACTATAAAACAACAATCATTTATATATTTATATATTCCAGAAAATCTCAATATTAGTCCAATTTTAGCAAATAAATTAGTAAATCCTAAGCCTATAAGAATAGAAGTTGCAAAACAGTAAAGATAAAGGCTCCTGTCCAGATGATGTAGTTTGTCAAAAGCAGGTGCGAACTTCCAGAAAAGATACCAAATGAAAGTAGGCCAGGCAATCAAAAGATTAATGATAACCAACAGCAATAAAGCTGTTACATATTTTTTTCTCCAATTA
>Ga0181581_10004472_pt1 | contig 10902 bp, 9 predicted proteins | sample 071ome_22_FD_132433 | JGI IMG/M metagenome (GOLD analysis project Ga0181581, IMG submission 132433) | Coastal salt marsh microbial communities from the Groves Creek Marsh, Skidaway Island, Georgia - 071404AT metaG (megahit assembly) | ecosystem: Environmental > Aquatic > Marine > Intertidal zone...
AAGCATGGCACCACGCATGGTTACCCCGCGCCTGTAGTTGAATACATCGTAAACGATAAGGTTGACCCCGAGACCTTACTTCGTCAGGTGAGTGAGTCGCAGGTTGTTATTAAGACACCGTTTGGACTTGAGTATTTGTTTGCTGACATGAATGCCCACACGCACCTAATCGGTGACTGAGCTGTGGCTAGGATGGACATCCATTTATGACCTTGGGGATTGAGCCGTGATGGTCGTCAAACGTATCCTGGAGACTTACTGCGTTTTTTTGAACTACCGTGTGGGGTATGTGCTGCATTGGATGGTTTCTAGGCATAGTTACTGGCCATGTGTCGCTTGGCTTAAGTAAAATGGGCTGGGTTTCGTCGGCAATTTTAGCTGCGGTCATTACTAGCGTTTATGATTTCTGGCGACACCGCCAAGGCACACCTAGTAAATAATCCGCTGCGAAAAAGATGACCGTCCAGCGCACTCAGGAACTACCAGAGCTAGCAGCGCCAATCACCGGTAACCGCATAAAAGACGAGTCTGTCTGGCAATTCGCTTTCAGGCGTCAGAGTTCACCTGCTGGTTGGTTTTTGTTGGCGCAAATCAGCGGTCATTTACGTGTAAACTATAGCCCTTAATCTATGTTTAGGTTGGGGAAGTATAAAAATGTTCTAAAATTGATTGCCTTACTCATACTCATAGGACCAATTGCTTGTAGATAATCGAGCAGCCGATGAAATGCATACCACTCGAGAAGACCCAGACGACAGGGATTTCTGGTAATTCTCATCGTCAAACGCGACATTGACGACGGATACGGTAAGGTCCAAACCGTCCAGAGGAAGACCTCCCACAACCTGGAAGCCTTTCTGAAACTAGTCCGAGAGGACTGCAAGCTGGACATACCTCCCACCACCGGCTCCGATGATCTGCAGATTCATATGCGTAACCAACGAGTGAAGCGAGATTACAAAACGGGCCATGTTTTGTAATTGATGCAATCCAACCAGTGGCTAATGTCAGAATCATGCTTATCATTTTAGCCGCCATCATTATGGGTAAAGTAGCCTCCATGGAGGGCAGATCATCCATCGGATGGGGCATTACGACTTTTTTGATATGTGCCTTCATACCCATACCGTTATTTGGTATCCTTCTGGGGATGGCAATGACTTACGGACTCATGTTTGCTATGAACCTCGTGCAAAAATGACCACCAAGCTGAGGTGGTTTCAACTTTTTTCAGATTGCTTCACCCAAAGTATTGACGAGGTGTCATGCAACCCATCATCGGATTGACAGTGCCCGGGATGTTTTTCACAACAGCCTCGCCGAAAGACCTAACAAACCCGTATCAAGCAAGACGAGACCTGGTAAGTTCCAGTGCAGCTGGTCGAAGCCCAATACGCCCTGAAGGTTGAGGTTTTTGAGTTCGTCGAGGGAGATCATCCCGTGAAGGTTCGAATCCCTTGAGCCGCACCATCCTTCTCACAATACCTATCCATGAACCCCATGGAGTCTTTTTTCATGACTGGCGGGATATCCGGTTCCCTTTATCGAGCCTGCTCATTTGCACTAAGGTCACGGGTTTCCTCTATCGTCATGCGGCGAAACCGGGTATAATGGACTTAATCAAACGCCCAAAGCTTCCGATACTATGAATTGGAGGCGAGTCTCATTTCTTTCGCTTCGCCTCTGGCTCAACCATGCATCATCATGTATCCATCACCATCATCGCATGCCTTCTGCTAGGGTGCCCTGCCTTCATAGGGGCTGCTGAGTCGGACAAGGGGCCGAGCCTGGGAGAAGATGATGTCTCAGCAGAGGTGGAAGCGCTTTTGAGAGATGCCCGTCAGGGTAAGCCCGATGCGCAGACCAAGGTGGGTCATGCCTACCGGGATGGGGATGGGGTGCAACGGAACATTGAGGAAGCCATCAAATGGTATACTTCGGCCTCGGTGCAGCAGGAGCCGGAGGCACTCCATGCTCTGGGGCTCTTGCACTGCAACGGCAATGGAGTGCTCCAGGATTTCCCGAAATCCAAAGCATTTTTTAAAAGGGCTTCCGACCTTGGCTTTGCCGATGCCAGTGAGACCCTGGCTCTCCTCGCCGGGCATGGCATGGGTGAAATTCAGGATCTCTCATTGAGCCACCAATGGACTCTCAAAGCAGCGGAACAGGGCAAGCCTAGCGCCATGCTCAGATGCGCGCGCCAGTATGAGAGGGGAGAGGGAGTCGAACCCGATGTCAAGAAGGCCTTTGACTGGTATTTGAGAGCTGCCGAGTCTGGCCTTCCTGAGGCACAGCACCTGGCGGGGTTTTCCTACTTCATTGGTAAGGGTGTGGATCCTGATCCCGCGGCTTCCTTCGCCTGGTTGCATCTGGCGGCGGAGAAAAATGCCAGTGGAGCTGCAGAAGCCCGAGATATGGTGGGATCAAGACTGTCTCAAAGTCAGGTGACTCGGGCGTGGGATTTGATGCAGGCATTCAGAAAGCAGGCCCTACCTGTCGAGGAGTCGCTGGACCCAGTCTCTGAAACCTCACCTTCGGAGCCCTGAGCCTGGTTGAGCTAGATCCAGGCCCTCTTCTACTTTCGGTCCAGGGCTCTGGCCTCAAGCCACAGCCAGTCACTCATTCGGTTGAGGTAGACCATGATTACCCGATTGTCGATGGGGGAGGTGTGATGCAGGGCGCATATCTTCCTCTCAGCGCGGCGGCAGATGGTTCTCGCCCAGTCCGCCAGCGAACCCAGTTCACTGTCTCCGGGTAAACTCCATGTCGTGAAAGGGCCCAGTTGCGATTCCAGATCGCAGATGCGCGATTCGATGAACTCAAGGTCGCTTTCGGTGATGCACTGATAGCCCGACTCCTTGTATTTGGCCATCAACTCGGGTGGTGTCGACACTTCGCCCATCAAGCCAATGAGTTGTTTTTGGACTGTCAGGATGCGTTCTTTTAGATCCGGTTCGGTTTCTGGTTTGCCACGCAGCATGCCCATGGCGGTGCTCAGCTCGTCGACGGCTCCGTAGGCATCCACCCTGGGGTCTTCCTTGGGGACCTCTCGATTGAACATCAAACGGGTATTTCCCTGGTCGCCGACTTTCGTGACAATACTCATGCGCTCACCATACCGTTGGATGAAGCCAAGACAAGGATTGGGCCATAAAAAAACCGGATGACCTGCAGAAGGTTCATCCGGTTCATGAGTCTTTGGGGCCTGCCTCAGGGCGTGTAGGTGATGGTCAGGGCATCCCCCTGCACTGAGACCGAGTCGATGGCGAAGCTTGCTGCCGACGCTGCTGGCACCAGAATCTTGAAAAACTGCATGGCAGCGGTGGCTGGCACGGTGATTTTACCGGGTTCAAAAACGGCCCCTGTCACTTCCGTGTAATCACCGTTCACGGTGGCTGCCCCCGCAATGCTCAGGGTCTCTTCCGGTGGCGCTTCTTCCTCGGTGGCTGGCACAAAAAGAAGGTAATTCAAGGAGGTGGTGTTGTTGACTCGGTCGTCATCTTCGGTCCCAATAGACAGCCGCATGGTTTGTTTGCCATTCAGGTCGAGTTTGACGCGGCTTCCGTCCTCACCCTTCAAAGCGACGAAGCGGTAGTTGGACTTGATACCCATGTTGGGCATGTGAAAAGTGCCCAGGCGGTCGGTCGATTGGTTGGTGCCAGAGCTGTTGCCACTGACCTGGTCCAGATAAATGGATTGGGTGGCTCTGGATGCGGCCCTGAGATATACGTGATATTCTCCATCCGGAAATTCTCTGGTGTAATTCATCCATTCTCCCCCGCGGGTCCCGGTAACCTGATATTCGGGCAAGCCCACGTCAAGAGATGCCTTGCGTGTGGTGTCGTTGACCGCGGGGTCCTGTCCATCTGGCTGGGCGACATTGGCTGTTTCGGAGGATCCCGCCTGCGTGTTGACTGGATCCCAGGCCCGGTAAATGGCAAGGGCTTCTTCACCCGCTGTATCGCTGTAATCAAAGAAATCCACATCGGGGATACCCTCTCGGTCCAAGTAGGCCTGGTCGCCACTGTTGACACTCTGTCCGGATTCCTTGAATCCTGACGGAACGGGGCGGTTGATGTAAGAACCGCCATTGTAATTGTAATCCTCTGCCTCAATGACCATGACCTCATTGGAGGTCAGATAGCTTTGCTCGAAGGTGTCGAAAGTCCACTCGGTGCGGCCAACGTTCTGGTTGCCGGTTAATTCCAGCACCGCATCGTAAACACGGTTGGCTTCCAGACTGTCATAAGACACCTTGAGTTTGTTTCCATCGGTGGACTGGCTGATTTGTGCGGTGCGATCGATACCGTTGAGTGTCAAAGTGACCTCGGCTCCGCTGGTTCCCTCTGGCAGCAGAATGTTTGCATGCAGGCCGTCGGTCGCCGACTGGTAGGCCGATCGATTGGCCGGGCTCAATGCAACAACGTAGGGTTCTCCCGAGAAACCATAGTAGGCTTCGTTGGCAATGGCAGCAGGGGTTTCTGCAGACGTGTAGTAATTGTCGAAAGTGGAGTCAGCGATTCCGATGTCGCTGTCGGTGGCCTCGCCGCCTCGATAATAGTTGAAGAGCCCTGCCATCCCCTCACTGTAGGTTTCGTCCACACCACTGTAGGTCACCACTGGTTGGCTCAGGTCGAGGTGGTCGTAAACTTTACCGGTAAATGTGTTTCCGGCGACTTCTACGACGATGCGGTAATCGTGGCCGGTTTCCAGAGTGATGTCCGCAGCACCAATGGTTTCCACGGCTGCTTCACCCGTGACCGAATTAAAATGGATCTGGGCTCGGTTGCCGGAGGCCTGCTGAGGATCGTAGTTGAGCACATAACCGGTGGTCTGCCCCAGACCGATGTTGTCGACCCGGAGGATGAGCCCGAAGGCTTGATCCACTTCGTTGACCCAGTCCAGAACATCCACCGCCGCGTAAAAATCAGAATACACTGGCGTGCGGTAAGTGAAACTACGACCGGGGCCGGCATCGGGGACAGGAGGCGCCGGGCTGAATAGCCGATAGCCTTTGTTACCCTCTCCCACATCCGGAAAGGTGAACACCGAACTGGCTCCCACAATGTCCAGGGGACTGAATTGCTCCCAGCCATCATCATTGCCATCATTGAAGTCATCAAAAACGACTTGAGCTTGAGTCAGTGTAGTGAAGGTCAACAACACCGCCACTGCCCCACGACACAGGAAATGCCTAAATTGTTTCATAAGGTAACAAAACCATCGAAGCAGAATCTTATTCCCGCGCAAGGTAAAAACATTACTGGCATCGTCCCATGCCTGGCAGTAATTTGATCCCCATGGCAGCAAGCTGGATGAATTATCTCAAGCAGCATCACGAGCGTTTTCTGAACGAACTGGTGGATTATTTGCGTATCCCAAGCGTGTCTGCCCAGTCGGCCCACAAGAAGGATGTCGAGCGATGCGCTGATTGGCTGGTCAACCATTGCCGGAACATGGGGCTCAAGACACGCCTGATCCGCACTCAGGGCCACCCGATAGTTCTCGCCCGCACGCCCCGCAAGAAGGGTTCGACCAAACCTCACTTCATGGTCTACGGCCATTATGACGTTCAGCCGCCTGAACCTTTTGATTTGTGGACCAGTCCTCCCTTCGAGCCGAGGATGGAAGGCGATCATCTCTTTGCGCGGGGTTCGACGGACAACAAGGGGCAGCATTTTGTGCATCTGAAGGCTGTGGAGGCCTATCTGAAGACGGGGCAGGAGTTGCCTTGCGACATTACTTTTCTCATCGAAGGTGAAGAGGAAGTGGGCAGCGAATCGCTGACTCCGGCCCTGAAAAAGCTCAAGCCTGAACTGGATGTGGCCGCCGTGGTGGTTTCCGACAATGGTATGCCCAGCTTGAAGCATCCCGCCCTGACCTATGGGTTGCGGGGGGTCACCGCCTGCGAAGTGACTTTGGTAGGTCCCAATCGGGATCTCCACTCCGGCATTTACGGCGGGGCCGTGGACAATCCGGCCATGGTGCTTTGCCAGATGCTGGCCCAGCTCAGAGACTCTCAAGGCAGAGTCAAAGTCCCGGGCTTCTACGATGACGTGCAAGCCCTTTCCCGTCTGGAGCGTTCACAGGCCAGGAAGTTTCCACTCAAGGATGAGGCGATGGCCCGGAGTCTCGGCGTTCGCGCGCTGTTCGGGGAAAAGGGTTATCTGACGGTCGAACGACGTGCGGCACGCCCCACGCTGGAAATCAATGGGCTGACTTCTGGATATCAGGGAGAAGGCAGCAAGACCATCATCCCATCCAAGGCTTCGGCGAAGATCACCTGTCGCCTGGTGCCTAGCCAGGATCCTAGAAAAATACTTCGCCTGCTCAAACGGCACCTGCAATCCATCTGTCCCAAGACCGTGCGCCTGCACTTCGAGGCGGGGCACAGCGGCAAGGCCTATGTGACGGCCCCAGATGGCCCCTATGCCAAGGCAGCGATGGATGCTCTGGAAGTGGCTTTCGGAAAGGAGCCCATCCTGATGCGTGAGGGAGGTTCCATCCCCATCGTCACGGAATTTAAGGAAGTGCTGGGGGCGGACACTCTCCTGCTCGGTCTCGGGTTGCCTGATGACAACGCCCATTCGCCCAATGAAAAAATGAGTCTCACGGCCTTTACCAAAGGGATGCACATGAGCGCGGCACTCTGGCAAAACCTGGCTGCCCATTCATGAGTGAGGCCCCGACTCAAGAGGCATCGCTCCTGGTTCACGAAATTTACCTGAGCATCCAGGGTGAAAGCACCTATGCGGGCCTTCCCTGCATCTTCATCCGGCTCACGGGTTGTGACTTGCGTTGTTCCTACTGTGATACGGCTTATGCCTTCAAGGGTGGGAAGCGGATGAATGTCTCGCTCGTGCTGGAGGAGGTCAACGCAATGGCCGAACGTTTCGGGCGCGATCCTGCGCACGATGGATGCCGGTTGCCTCTGGTCGAAATCACCGGAGGCGAACCCATGTTGCAGCGGTCCACACCGGCATTGATGACCCAGCTATGCGATGCGGGCTACCGGGTCTTGCTGGAAACCAGCGGGGCGCATGATGTTTCTTCGGTGGATGAGCGAGTCATCCGCATTGTGGATCTGAAATGTCCCAGCAGTGGAGAGTCCGAACGAATGGTCTGGGAGAATCTGGATCATCTGAAAGGGAAGGATGAGTTGAAAATGGTGATTGCCACGCACGAGGATTATCGTTGGTGTCGAGAGCAGATCCGGGATCGAAAACTGGCGGAACTTTGCCCCATTCTTGTATCTTGGTGTGCGCCACTGAGTGAAGGCCAACAGGACGAGGCACTGAAACCCGGGCCAGCACCTCACGAGCTCATTTCGCGCAAGGAACTGGTCGAACAGTTGGTTCACGATGCTCTGCCCGTGCGTTTTCAGGCCCAGCTTCACAAGATCATCTGGCCCGCCGATCAGAAAGGTGTTTAAGCCCTTAAAAGGATGAAGTCAAAGCCAACCAGTGTGACCCTGCGTTCCCTTGGTCGCCATGAGTCGCCCAATGTGACTTTCATGGACCCCGATGGCACTTGGCCCATCGTCTGGCAAAGGGCAAAGGGCATGCATGTCTGGGATGAAACCGGCCGGCGTTATCTGGATTTGACAGCAGCCTTCGGGGTGGCTGCCTGCGGTCATGCTCCCAAGCAAGTCGTTGAGGCCGGGCAAAAGCAATTAGGCTGCCTGATGCATGCGATGGGGGATGTGCATCCCCATGCCCTCAAGGGGGAACTACTGGCCGAGCTGAGCCGATGGACTTACGAGCGATGGTATCGTAGGGATGCTCGCGCGGGTGGTATGAAAACGGAAAGGTCTGCCAAATCTGCTCAATCCGCCAAAAGTATCCTTTGTAACTCGGGGTTTGAAGCTGTGGAGGCTGCGCTCAAGACGGCCCATTTGGCCACGGGTCGATCGGGCGTGATCGCGTTTTCAGGCGCTTATCATGGCTTGGGCTACGGGGCTTTGACGGTGACCCATCGGTCTCATTTTCGGCGTCCATTCCAAAGCCAGCTCAAACCATTCAGCTACTTTGTTGAGTACCCATCCAATCGGCAGTCCATGCAGCAAAGTTTCGATCGGCTGGAGCGCCTGCTCAAGAAGGGGACGGTGGGCGCCATCCTTGTCGAGGCCATTCAATCGCGGGCAGGACTGAGAATGCCCCCCGAAGGTTTTCTGTCAGGGTTGCGAGAGCGATGCCATGCTCATGGGGCTTTGCTGATTCTGGATGAAATCTACACCGGCTTTGGGCGTACGGGGCGTTGGTTTGCCTGCGAGCATGAGTCTGTCACTCCTGACCTGATCTGCGTGGGCAAGGCGCTCACCGGCGGGTTCCCGCTCTCGGCCTGTATCGGATCCAGCAATGTTATGGACGAGGCCTGGCCGCGTTCTACCGGAGAAGCCATGCATACCAGTACCTTCCTGGGCCATCCGGTGGGGTGCGCCATGGCATTGGCACAGCTGGACTTGCTCAAGAGCCGAGACTTGGCTCGGGCATCTCACCGCCAGGGAGCGGGGTGGTTGAAGGAGCTTCGGGAGAGGTTTGCTCCCATGGGCCATCGAGTCCAGGTGCGCGGTCGGGGCCTGATGATGGGTATTGAATTACTGGATGCAAGGGGGTTCCCCGATGGGGCGCAGGTCGTTGCCTGGGCCAAGCGATTGCTCCAGGAGGGGGTGGTCGTCCTGCCATCCGGTGAGAGCGGGGAGGTCTTGAGTCTTTCGCCTCCACTGATCATCGGGGCGTCTCACATGCAAGAGGCCTCCCGTAAACTTCTGAAAACCTACCGACAACTTTCCTCGTTGTGACGCTGAATGAAATCAAGTCCATGCTGATGCAGCAGGGGATCCTGTTGACCAAATCTTTAGGGCAGAACTTTCTTCATGATCAGAATCAGGTTCAGCGCATTGCCGATGCCGCTCAACTCACCTCGGGGGATCAGGTGCTGGAGATTGGTCCAGGCCTGGGCCCCTTGACGCGCGCCTTACTGGAGCAGGGCGCTCAAGTCACTGCTATTGAAATTGATCGGCGTCTGCATGCTTCGCTGGAAGAAACATTTCAAGGAGAGAAGGCTTTGACCCTGATTCATGCCGATGCCCTCAAATGGTTGCGACAACACCCTCAAGACTGGTCGCTTTGGAAACTGGTGTCCAATTTACCTTATTCGGTGGGTTCGCCGATTGTGGTGGAGCTGGCTCTGGCACCCAAAGGCCCATCGGATATGGTGGTGACTCTCCAGCAGGAAGTGATTGAGCGAATGATGGCTGCCCCGGGATCCAAAGCTTATGGGGTGATGAGCCTGCTGGTGCAGTTGCGTTATCGGATCGGGCAGCGCTTTCGCATTCCTGCCAGCTGCTTTTTCCCCGAGCCCGATGTGGAATCCTCCTGCCTGGCTCTGCATCGACGAAGTGAACCACTTCTTGATGAAGACCAGAGCAGGACCTTCGTCCAGCTGGTCAAAATGGGCTTTTCCCAGCGCCGCAAAGTGATGTGGAAATTGCTCAAGCAACGCTGGAGTTCAGAATGGCTTGAGAACGCGCGCAATCAACTGGGGCTGGATCCGATGATTCGTGCGCAGGCCCTTGATCTGGATGCCTTCGTGGCTCTTACTCGAGTTCTACACGCTCCAGACAAACGGTCCTAGCGACTGGCCCATGATTGAGCGAGATCCACGCAATCGTTGACTGTAGAGCTCATATCCTCGGAACGACGTCGAGACGCGAGCAGGCGATCAAGCGATCATTCTCTTGAACCCAAGGGGGAGAGGCTTGCTGACACACCTCACTTGCATGAGGACAGCGCGGATGAAAGCTGCAGCCGCTGGGAGGATTCATGGGTGAGGGTGGGTCCCCGGGAAGCAGCATGCGCTGGCGCTGACGCTCCTTGGAAGGATCCGGGATGGGGACAGCGCTGACCAGGGCTTGCGTGTAGGGGTGGCGTGGTCGGTCAAAAAGGTCTTCTGCGGTTCCAAGTTCCACGATCTTGCCCAGATACATCACCGCTATTCGATCCGCGATGTGTTTAACGACGGACAAATCGTGCGAAATGAAAATCATGGTGAGATTCATCTCTTTGGACAGGCGGGCCAGCAGGTTGATGATTTGCGCCTGAATGGAAACATCGAGTGCCGAAACCGCTTCATCGCCCACCAGTAGTTTGGGCTCGACAACCAGCGCTCGCGCAATGGCAATGCGCTGACGTTGCCCTCCGGAAAATTCATGGGGATACTTCTTGATGAAGCGCGGAGAAAGACCCACTCGATTCATCCACTCGGCAACCCGTTGCGATCGTTCTCCAGCAGGGATGGATTGATGGGAAAGGAGGGCTTCTGCCAGGGTGTCATAGACGGTCATCCTCGGGTTGAGGGAGGCATAGGGGTCCTGGAAAATCATCTGAAAGTCCTTCCTTGCCTCACGCAGGACCGCTCCCTTGAGGTCCGTCAGGCAGCGGCCGTCGAGATGCACGCTTCCCTTGGTGGGTTCGATGAGCTGAAGGATGGTTCGCCCCAGAGTGGATTTGCCGCACCCAGACTCTCCGACCAATCCAAGAATTTCTCCGCGTTTGAGATCTAGATCGATGCCATCGACGGCCTTGACGGTGGCCACGGTCTTACGCACCAGGACACCTTTTTCGATCGGAAAATGCGTCTTCAGACCGCGGATTTTCAGGAAGGGATCACCGGTTGTGCTCATGGTGTCAAAGTGATTTCCTGATGTTGTACCCTCAGGCAGGCTGACCAGTGAGTCTCTCCGATACGTTCCAGGTGGGGGGCACTCTGGCCACAGGCATCGGTGGCATGGGTGCAGCGTGCTGCAAAGGCGCAGCCGTTCAAGGGGCGTGTCAGGTCAGGAGGTTGGCCTTCAATGGTGAAGAGCTCTTCTCCCTTGGTTTGCAACGCTGGTATCGACCG
>Ga0181581_10004484_pt1 | contig 10891 bp, 18 predicted proteins | sample 071ome_22_FD_132433 | JGI IMG/M metagenome (GOLD analysis project Ga0181581, IMG submission 132433) | Coastal salt marsh microbial communities from the Groves Creek Marsh, Skidaway Island, Georgia - 071404AT metaG (megahit assembly) | ecosystem: Environmental > Aquatic > Marine > Intertidal...
GTACATTTCCAAAATTAAATCAATCGTATGATATCATATTTGCGTACAGTGTGTTTACACATACAACATATGAATATTTTTTAAAATGTATAAATTTATTTAAAGAACATTTAAATCCTAATGGCTCTATTTACATTTCGATGATACTTTTTGAAAATGATAAAATGCTAAGATACTTTTCGCATAAACGAAATATTAGCTTTGGGAGTTGCGATAAAATAATTCCAACTTCTACCGTAGGATATTTACGAGATAATAAATATAATACAGACTTAGAAATATATGATAATTTTGTTTCAATATATGATAAAGAATTTTTAAGTCAACACGGAACAATTATTGAAACATCAATGAATCAAGACATGTTAAAAATTAATCATGATTAAACAATTGTATCGATATATTTTATTCAAAATAAAACTACGCAAATTTATGAAAAAGGATTATTTCATATATGAAACCTATAGTGATAATAGGGACGAGTCATAGTACTGTAAGATACGCTCCAAGCTTAACTGAATGCTTAAAAGAAGTATCTTCGGTCAAAAATCTTGCAGCATATGGCCATGGTATTGATACATATTTTCCTAGAGTAATAAATCAAAAAGAACCATCTATTTTTGTTATTGAAGCTCCACATCATACACGATATACTGAATTTATGAATCAAGCAAAATATGAAAAATTTAGCTATAGTACAGATGAATTTTGGACCGAAAAACATTATATGGAATATCTAACATTTTATTCTAAAACAGTTTTATTAAAAGAAGACGAATATAGAAGTTCTATTCGATCTAGTAGAAACGATTTAGCTGCTTTACAGAGAATAAAAGTTTTGGCAAATGAACAATTAGAATTAGAAGATAATATAATTAAGTGTAATATCCTAGATGGTTATTTAAAGCATAATGGACATTCTGTCTATTGGTGGACTGCTAATAATAAAATGTTATACAATTGTCAATATGACTTTAATTACTTATTAGATAAGCCTCTGTTTGATTATTTTCCGGATAAAAAAATGTATTCTGACGGGTATCATTTAGACGATAAATATTTTCAGCCTATTGTAACATCACGGTTTGTAAAGGAAATAGAAAAATGAAAAGGCAAAGCTACACTATAAGATTTAATACATCTTATGATACTGTGCTTGATGGTCTACATTCAATTGGTACCACTCTTAATCAAGAGCTAAGGGACTACGTTGAAGATGGACTAATAGATCAAAATATTGTCGACACACAGTTGGACTTAAACGATTCAGGTAATGAAGTCACTGTAACTAGACTTTGGAATGATTCAGCATATAACGAGTACATATTATTGCCATCATATGCTGGTATGATTGAAAGTATACAAAATTTATCTAATGTTGAATCAATCATAAGTTATGGATTTGAGGACGTTGACTCATAAAGTTATAGGCGATATTAATTCAGACTTAATTTTACAAGAAGTCAAACAATATTTGAATCGAGATGAACACGTATTTCTTCAAAAAGGACAAAATTTTATTTTTGATATACCATATACAAATTCATTAATTCAAAAATATAATATGCGTTCATCTAGAATTATGTGTTTAGACCCAAAACAATGTTATACATGGCATAAAGATCAATCTCCAAGAATACACTTTCCATTAATTACAGATAATCGTTGCTTATTTGTATTAGAGGATAAAGCTTTTCATATGGAAATAAATCATGCTCACTATGTAGATACAAGAAAAATGCATACCGCGTTAAACGGAACAAAAGATTTGTGTCGATACCATATTGTAGGAAAATCTAATGAATTGCTTTGATGTTGATATTTGTATACGAGATGAAGATAAAAAATGGATGATTGATATTGGAGATAATATTACTGAACCAAATTGGACAATCAGACCTTATAAACTAAATCAAGAAGAAATGAAAAAAATTTCTTATCTGTGGAAAGATTTGCCTGTACCAAATTATGCTGCAATTATAATGGTTCCTGCTAACACTATTTGCAAAACCCACGTCGATGATAAAGCTGAAACAGTAGGTGAGCGTCAACGTATTACGGCTATTAATATTCCCCTACAAGTACATGATCAAAGTAAATTTCAATATATGAATGAAGATACGGTTATTCAAATGGAAAAACTTAATAGTGCTAAATGCTGGAGAGTTGACATTCCACATAGAGTAGATAATAGTTTAAGCCCATTTAATAGAGTGGTTCTAAGTTTATCTTATGTGCAAACGGTAAAAGAAATTTATGAAATATATCATACCACTAAATAATTTTAAAATCGATAAAGCACTATATAAATCATTTATTGATACTAATTTTTTAAATAGTGCAGACTTAAAATTATTAAAAGAAAAAAAGAGATGGCATAATAACTTTAACGTTAGCGATGATATAAAAAAATCGGTTGGCCCTATATCGAACCACCTAAAAGATGTGATTTTAATCTTATCTCTATTTCCAAAATATAATATTAAAGTTCATGCAGATGGCGCTGGAACAGCTCTTAATAACACATATAATGTATCAATTAATATTCCCATTGAAAACTGTACTGAAAAAACTAAAACAGTGTTTTGGGATTTTCCAGATGAAAGGCCTATAGAATATATTCATCACGAAAAATTAGGCACAAGACAAATTGTAAATCAAGAGCAACTAGAAAGAAAACAAGAGTATATTTTTAAAGATACTGCTGTGCTATTTAGAAACGAATATCCTCATAGCGTAGAAAATGAATGCGACGATTTAAGATTAATGTTAAGCTGGAGATTTAAACCAGAGTACTCATGGAATCAGGCTTTTGAATTATGTAAGCATTATGGCCTGACATAATATAGTGTTCTGAAATATCCCATTTTCTTTTTTCTACTATAGATTTTTTATACACATCATCAAATAAATCTTTTCCTGTAATCTGTATAATTGATTTTTTTACAAGATCCATTTCTCTATGAGAAGTTACTATTGTATAATTTTTTTTAACGAAATTGTATATGTCAGGATTTAATTTATCTAAAGAATGCCAGTGTCCATGTAATATATGTTTACATCCATATACAATATTTTCTATATCATAATCATTTTTTCCTAAATATTCAGGATAGTGTAAAACTCCATGAGCTGGAATTTTATTATACTTTTCTGACAAATAGTGTACTAGTGATCTAGAAGCGGTCCTTGGAAAACTTATAACAGCTATATTAGAAATTGCGTTCTCCATAGCATTCGCTCTCCGTTAAATGAAGATCTTTTATGAATCATTTTTAAGTTGTCCCAAATAAGAATATCATTTGGCTGCCATTCGTGCTTATAAGAGTTTTCTTCAATCCATTCTTTTATAGGCTTGGTATCATAGTCATCAGCATTTCTTAAAGTGCCAAAACTACAATAGAGAATTTTTTCTCCAGTAACATGATGTTTAAACTGAAATTTTCTTCGCACTTTTTGTTTTTCTAATATTCTTAGTTGTTTTTCTGTAAAACAATTATCATGAAGATTTTGAGGTGGGTAATACTCGCCCTCAGCAAAAGGATACTTAAAATATAATTGATCAGGTATTTTGCTCATATCACAGAACCAAGTCGGAGACAAATGGGCATTGCTTACATTATAAAGTATTGTTCCAAAATAATTACCGCGGCCGTAAGACCAATCATGATGCCAATCTACATCATCTGTTCCAAATAATCCGTCATTACTTAATTTTTGTATTGTACGATTTTCATTAAGTACATGCTTATTTGTAACTAAAGGCTTACCTAATGAAGAAGCAATAGCCTCAAATTCTTTAAGCGTTATCGGGTTCTGACATGAGACTTTCACAAGTCCATTCTTCAATAAACTGGCTTTCAGGTCGTAACCAGATTCCAGCTCTCCATAATTCACGGTCTCCAACATATGCTTCCCTTTTATGTAAACTGTGGTGTTGATCGCTTAACACAATGTCATAAGCATCCCATTGATGGGTTGATACGTATTTTAAAGTATGTTCTTTTAACTTATAATATAGATCATGCTGCTCATCATGACTTAAACCAGTAAAACCTCTAATAACACTCCATGGAAAATATAAACCCTCTTTTCCGTTTATTGGATGTTTGGTAACTAAATCTTTTCGCGGAGTCTGTTTTTCAAAGCTTGTTTCACCGTCAATATCTCTGAACTCCATCATAGTTTGTTCATCACTAAAGACATTTTTATAATGCATTTTTTCTAATTTCATTTTTGCATTATAAGTTACAGTTTTTGACTTAACTTTCCGGCAAACTTTTTTTGTCTCTTCATCTAGATCTTCCCACGCCTTTTGATGGTCTGTAAAAAAAGTATTGCCTCCTGATTCAGCAGGTTGATGCATATACATGGCAACAATATCATCATGACCAGTCCTATTCATTCCAGCGCTATGCCATTCTAATTCTCCATCATCCTTACCAGCAAATAAACCATTTTGTCGCACTTTTACTAATTCTCCAGTTGCAACTGTTCCGGTTACTTTTTTATTTTGTCTGACAACTCGACCTAATTTTTTATAGAACTTAATTAGATCTTCTGGAGCTAAAGCAGTTTTATTTTTAATTACTACTGTTCGATGGTTTCCAAGAAGTTCTAAAACTCTATTAGCATCGTTTTTATAATCTATATCTTTAATTACATACATCTTCTTTTTCCATATCTAATTTATTTCCACTTAAAGAGGTCCACATAATATGCTGGTATCCGGTGTTCCACATTTTATATCGTTCTTTTGGAGTATGCCATTTTTGGGACAAAAATCTTTTATAATGATGAAACGCTTGGGTTTTTGTTTCTCTACTCATAAAAGCACAATCAAATTCTAAATCTGAAGCAACTTTTAACTGTTGAGTTATAGCATCTAGCGTTTCTTTTGACACTCTTCCCTTTAAATTTTCAAATCTATATGATGGAATTTTATAAAATCTATTTAAAATTCTACAATTGTTTTTCCATATAGGTCTCCAAGATATAGAAGAAAAGCCTCCATCAAATAAAGATATTGCTATCCATTCATCAACTTGCAATCTATCATATGTATAGTTATTTTTTAACTTATCATTAGGTAAGTCTGAAACCATTTCTTTTATTATATCTAAATATTCTAGATATAACGGATTTTCTTTAGTAACCGTATTCATTCTTTTTTACATGTTCAAAAAACGGAGCGACTGTCCAGTTTTCGGTAAGCCTTCCACGATTCGGATTATCATGATCAATCACTCCATCATCATCGGTTTGCCAATCAATAAGTCTAATTAAAACTTTTCCAGCTTTTGTCTGATATGGAAACATATAAGATGTTAATGCTTCTCCCGATTGAGGCCCTGCTTTAACAACTCCTGCAGAAGTTTTAATTAATTCAGATTTATTTATTCCTAATCTATATTCACACATTTCAATAAGTTCATCCATGCTATATGAACAATCTTTCATATATCTTCCAATTGCACCCACTGATTTCATTCTAAGAACTGGAGTAATTCTATTGTATGGCGGAGTAATATCAAAGTTAATATCATTTGCTTCAGCGCATTCAGCAAATAATTCTATTTGTCGATTTAGAGTAAATTCATTTATGCCTTTGGCAATAATTGTACCAGTATTAATCGGCAATCTTTCAGAAAATATATTATTAAGCGCGCGAACTTTTACTGTTGCCCATTTTCCGTTATCTAACTCTTTATATACGTAATCGTCATCTGCTCCATTCATACTATGAAGCAATAGACGAAGTCCAGCTTTTTTTAATTTTTTAACATATGAAAGATTAGCTAACTTTAAACCATTAGTAGTTACGCTTGGCCTATGTCCAAGCTGTTTTATGGTAGTTATAATTTCTGGTAAATCTTCTCGCATAGTTGGTTCTGCACCAATTAAGCGAATATATGTTCTATTAGGTAATTTTGATAAAAAATCAAATAACTTTTCTTTATCTAAATCCGGAATATCCCTATTTGGAATATAACAATTTGCACATTCCATATTACAGCGATGTGTCAAATCTATTACAATATTAGAAAATGTGTTTTTTTCTGGAGATAATTCAAAATAATTCATGATTTATATATAAAAAAAGAGGGAAGACAAGCTCCCCTCTTTTTTACGATATTATTTTTTAATTAGAATGAGAAGGAAGCGCCAACGACTACGTCAGTTCTTGCTTCTTTTTCTAGATCATAACCAGTTTCAACATATACTTCTGCGTTATCCCAGATGCCATATCCAATTTTTAAGTCTAGAGTTGGATTTTCGTCGAATAGTACAACTTCATCATCATAGATTGCAATGTCAGATGACAATGTAAAATCTGTTCCCCAAAGAACATAGCCGAGTGAAGGCGTAAATTCTACAGTCATGTTTTCTGCATCAACATTATATTCAGATGTTGCAGTAGCACCAATTGAGATGCCTGTAGCACCAAGCTCAGCAGCTTGGATTGATGTTGCGGATAGCAACGCAGCAGCAGTAATAGCAGCAAATTTCATTAGTTAGTTTCCTTTATAGAAAGTTATTTACGATTCCAGATTTCGTATAGAACCCAAACAGCGATCAAGCCAACAAGACCTTGTGCGCCCAATGTTGCAATCAAACCACTTACGTTAGCAATAACACTTGTAGTTGGCAAAAATGGGATAGAGCCTAGACCTAATACTTCGAGTACGATCATTAGAGCAGCAAGACTAATTCCTACTTCTGCTAACGCACCAGCCCAAGCTTTTACTTTGTTTAGAATTTCCATAGTCGTCGTTCCTTAAGTTGTTTAAACGCCACACTTCTGTTGCTAGGCAGTGGCCGCCCCCTTAATTATGCTGCTAGAGCAAAATCAGAAGGTGCAAAGTTATCGTTTGCAGTTGTGTTTTGTAGACTCAAATACCAGTCGATCCTATTTCAGCCCCATCAGAAATTATCAATTTTTATGATTGCTTGTGGTGGAGCTGCTCGGTACCGCCCCGAGGTCCTGAATACCCTCTAACATCTACGGGAATATTTATTTTTCAACTTTCCATTGTTCGGCCATATGCAAAACAATACGCCGATTCTGTGACATAATTATCACTTTACCATTATCGTCATATGCTATGTACTTATTTTTCCATTTCCTGATCGTGTACATATAATTGCAATAATGCGTAATGCAAGACCTTCATTAGATCTTTGCGAGCATCCTCCTTCGAACCTTTTTTACCATATCGTTGAGCATACTTTAATACATTACCAATACAAAAACCAGTACCATGTCCACCATCAATAATAAACTCAGTAGCCTGAAATTTATCCTTTGCATAATGCTGGGTATATGTCGAATCAACATAACTTTTAAACTCTTGTATATATTTACCCTCATTAAACGTATAAATTGGATCTTTTGGAAAATCTAATGTTATAGTTGTTAAATCATCAATCGTAGCTGCGATGTGATTATCATTGTAGATATAATCGTGATCTAGATCTACAGTATCCATAAGCGTAGTTGCATTATCAGACATATCAATATATTTGTTACTCATTATTATTTCTCCCAATAGAAGATATGTGCTCCGATACGAGCAATTCGATTTAGTTTTTTAGACCAGAATGGTTTAGAATAAGTCGCATGATAGTGTGTTGCGCCTTCAGTAATTCCACGAAATTCTCCATGAATATACATGTCACGAGCAAACTTACGAGACTTTTCCCATGTTTCATCGTCATGCGGAGTATCTGATTTACCGTCACAATACCAACTAAATTGGCAATAACGATTACCTTTTTTATATCCTTGATGAACTACTTCACACGGTGTATTTGGATAACGTGTACTTTCAACTCGATTTAAAACAACATCAGTAACTGCCATTGAATCGGCTAAACTACGAGCATGTGTTTCAAAATAAACATTAAGAGCTAAACACTCAAGCTGTTTTTCTTGTTCTTGTTTCTCTGCATAAACGATACCACTAGCATAAACACTAGTAGCAACGATAGTATTAACTAATACTGCTGCGATTAACTTTTTCATTGTACTGCCTCAATTTTTTATATGAGACCACCATAACATGTTTTAAAACGAATGTACACGGTTATTTTTCAAAATATGGAAATATTTTCGAAATTATTCGTCCGATTTCTTGGGCCAATTCCATATGTTCGAGTTGTGTCCCATTTCCAGAACGCAGCTCGATATAATGAATCCAACTACGAATGGTGCCATTAACATAGAGCCTACTAGCGGTGTTACCTTCTGGCAAAACTGCTCTTGCTTGTTCTTTTGCGATTCCATTTTTTATTGCCCAATTATATGCTTGTTTAGAAGCTTCAATAACTCTACGTTGTTGTTGCTCCCACATGCGTTGAAGGTTTTCATCGTTTGTTTGTACACTATTTTGACGATTCTTTTCATCTTGTAATCGTGCTTCTCTTATTACAAAAGAATCATGAAAAGAACGAATATCAGCGTAGCGCTGGCTAAACTCTTGAAAGGAAAACGAACGATGCCTGAGGAATTGTCTTGCAATGTCTCTGGTTGTTTCGACTTCGAGTGTTGCTGAACACATTTCGAAGGGTGACCAATGTTTGTGTTTGATGAGGTAGTCGAGGAGTTTTGGCGCTGTCTCTGAGTTGATTTGGTTTTGTGGGTTTGAGACACGGGCGCAATACGCGACGAGGTCTTGTACGTCTTCGATGCCGATGATGGCGTTTTCTGCAGGTTGAGTGTAACCAATTAATTTAACTTTCATTCTTTATTTTCTCTGCTATAAAATCCATTACAATAATATTTCTATCCGTCGATGTAGGATATGCGCCATGAACAACATTTCCTGACATAATAACAATAGTACCAGGAGTTGGTGAAATTTCTTCCCATTTTATTGTACCATCTTTTTCTGGAAAAATTGCAACAAAACATCCATCTTTTAACTTTGGCCCCGCAGCATTAAAATACATAACGCACGATATTAATACATAATTTTCGTCTTCATGTTTTTGATGCTGATGTAAAGATTGCCATCCTCCTTCTTGATATTTAATCATCCATCTAGATCCTAACATAGCAGATCTATGTTTATCTTTTTCTAAATAGTTTTGATTGCCATTTAATTTTAAAGGAATATCATGTTCTATAAATTTTTTACTTATAAGTTTAGTTAAATATTCTTCTACATCTAAAGCTTCATCTTTATCAAAATATTTTTGCATATCTCCAGAAGCAGAGAGTAAATCTTTATTGTCTTTATAATAGTCAAAATATTTACTAAATGCCTTTATAAGAGCAGTCGAATTTTGTTTTGTTTCAATTAACCAAAAATTTTTATTCCAACTAGAGTATAAAGAATCAAGCATCGTCTATCCAAAAATCCATCACAATAATATTTCTTTCATAAGAACATGGATATGCTCCATGCACTAAATTTCCAGACATAATAATTAATTTACCTGGTTCAGTCGGGGATTCGTGCCAGCCCATTGTATTATTTTCTCCTGGCCATACTGTAGCTAAAGCTCCATCAATTACTGAAGTTTCTTTACCATCAAAGTATAATACTGAAGTTATTATATTTTCGTGATTTTCTTTTCTGCCATGAGCGTGTAGAGCTTGCCAACCACCAGGAGGATATTTTATACTCCATTTTTTAGTACATTTAATAATTTTTTTCTTAATATTAAACGCTTCAAATGCTTTTTCTATATTAGATTTTATCCATTTTTCACAATCTAAAGCCTCATCATCATCATAAAAATATTGTATACCTAACGATGAAGTATAATTTTCAAGAGTACTATTAGCTTTTTCTCTAACCTCTTTTTTAAAAGCCTTAATTACAGAATAAGGATTTTCTGGCAATAATTCAATCAGCCAATATAGATTATCTTCACTTGTCTTCTGTCTTAGGCGCATTTAAAAATTCCTGTCCCCAGTGAAAATAATGTTCTCCATAATTAGGTACGCTAACATTAACATCTCCTATATTCCATACCCCGCTCGGACTTGCGGTTTTTCCTGACCAAGGAGTACCATCCATTTTATAAGAATTATCCACAGAAAAAACTACACTTCCACACGCAGAAATCATTTCTAACCAACTGCTATGCCAATTCCAATTAATCATATCATATAATCTATTATTACCTCGTACGGCATTACTACAATGAATAATAATTGAAGGATTATGATATTGTAAAGCTAAACGAGGTAAACATGGTCTATGGTCTAGAGAGTCTAATTCCATCTGTGCTCCCCAAAAGTCATTACACATGAAAACTGCAGCTCTATATCCCATTGGACCTTCAGGTAGATCTACAATATTATTTTCTAAAACGTAATCTCTCCAATTTGCGTCTTCTATACCTTCACCATTAGAATCAATATCGGTAATTCTTCCGGTTAAACAAGCTTCATATTCTGTTGTATATGTTTTATTAACAGCTTTTAAAAAATTACCTTTAGTGTCATATACTCGACATTGATTTCGTTTAAAGCCAACGTCATCTACATACAAAGTAGATAAAAATAATCCTACTCCTTTTTCTTTTGCATAAGAAGTTACTTCATGTTCAGCTTCAATTAAATCTTCTAATGTTCTTCCATTTCTTTCTAAAAAATCTGGAAAATATCCTGATAAAAAACCTTCAGGAAAAACTAAATAAGAATATGTTGGTCTATTAACTCCAACTTTATAATTGGTAGGTAAAATATTTTTATCACACTCAGAAGCATGATCTATAAAATCTTTTGCCCTTTCAATTTGTTTTTTTAAATCCCATCCAACAGGAATTTGAGCTCCCCAAAATCTTATAACATTGATTTCATCTGCACTCATAGTTTAAAATCCTCAAATCTTTTATTCATTTCAGTTTTATCATAGACCGGTGTGTCGTCAGTTAA
>Ga0181581_10004505_pt1 | contig 10864 bp, 5 predicted proteins | sample 071ome_22_FD_132433 | JGI IMG/M metagenome (GOLD analysis project Ga0181581, IMG submission 132433) | Coastal salt marsh microbial communities from the Groves Creek Marsh, Skidaway Island, Georgia - 071404AT metaG (megahit assembly) | ecosystem: Environmental > Aquatic > Marine > Intertidal zone...
CGCCCTCCCCCCGTCCGCAGCGGTACTTCAAGGTGCACGTGGAGAAGGAGGTCCCGTTCGGAGGGGGCCTCGGCGGCGGCTCGGCGAACGGCTCGACGACGCTGTGGGCGGCCAACCAGGTGTGCGAGAAGCCCGTGGCGGAGGAGGAGCTGCTGGCGTGGAGCGCGGACATCGGGTCCGACTGCCCGGTGTTCTTCTCGCGCGGGGCGGCGTACGTGACGGGGCGCGGGGAGGAGGTGGAGGACGTGGCGCCGCCGCTCCCGCTCGACACGGAGCTCTTCCTCATCAAGCCCGAGGTCGGGCTCTCGACGCCGGAGATCTTCAAGGCGCTGGCGCTGCCCCTCGGGGGCGAGGGGGTGGCCGGGGAGGACCCCCGGGAGATCCTGCGGCGGCTGGGGGCCGACGGCGCCGCGCAGCCCAACGTCGTGAACGACCTGGAGGTCCCCGCGTTCGCGCGCCTCCCCGAGCTGGCGACGCTCAAGGAGCGCCTCGCGGCCGAGGGGGACTTCACGAGCGTCTTCATGACGGGCTCCGGGAGCACCATGGTGGGGCTGGGGGGCTCGGGCCAGGCCCCGGCCTTCTGCTCCGAGGCGCCCTTCTCCGGGATGCTGCAGAGGCGCGCCAGGCTCATCGTGCGGGAGCGGGGGCAGTGGTTCAAGAAGTCCGAGCTGTGAGCGGCGCGGGCCGCCGCCGTTGAAGGGCTGTCTGCGGCGGCTGTCTGCGTCCCGGGGGGGGCGCCCGCGCCGTTCAAGGGGGGGACGCCCGGCGCGACCTAGGCGGCGGCCTCGGGCCCGGGGACGTCGGGGATGGCCACGGGGAGGCTGACGTCCCCCTTCCGGAGCCCCTTACCCTCGGCGTACACCTCCCGAAGCACCTCCACGTCGCTCCATGGCCCCTCGTCCCGCGCCATGCACTCCTCCACTGTGATCTTCTTCCGACCCCCCAGGAACTGCGGTCCCGCGGCGGGGGGGGGGTGCGGGTTCGGGCTCCGGGGCTCGGCCGGGCGACGGGCGTTCCGCGGGGCAGGGGGCGGGCCGCGGGGCAGGGGGCGGGCCGCGGGCCGAGACTCGCCTCGGGGAAGGTCTCTGGGTCGATGATGGGCCAGACCTGGTCGTCGGCCTTGGCCGTGCAGAGCTTGATCTTGTCTTGCGTGCGCTCGTCGAGCCAGGGCTTGATGACGGACCAGACGGCGCTGAACGTGTATCCCGAGTTGAGGATGAACATGTTACCGAGGTGCTCGGGGTAGTTGTCCTGGTCGATGCTGGAGATGAGCTTGAGGAGCGACTGGACCTGGGGGAACTGCATGAGGGAGGCGCCCTCGAGGTCGATGATGGTGCACGAGGAGTAGATCTCCCGGCCGGCCCTCTTGGAGGCCGCGGGGAAGCGGTGCTTGATGAGGTACTCCCACCCCCAGATGTGGAACTTGAGGAACGCGTCCTCATCGCAGTGCTTCATGATCTCGGTCATGTTGACCATCCCCAGGCGCTCGACGTAGATGGGGCGGCCGAAGCGGTCGGTGCCGGCGTAGAACATCGGGTACATCTGCGCCATCATCTCGAACTGGGGGAACACGAACGAGCCAAGGAGCGAGTCGACGCCGTTGTCCGCCCGCCACCGGACCTGCTTCTGGTACATTTCGGCCGCCCGGGGGAGTTCCCACTTGCGCGCCTGGAGGAACCGGCACAGGTCCGTGTCCGAGGCCCCCGCCCCGGCCTGACCCAGGACGCCCATTGTCTGGAGCATCCCCCGAAACTCGCCCAGCACCTTCCGCTGGTCCTCCGTGATGTACTCAACCCAGAACACCCTGCGTGTCGCGGGGATGTCGCAGGTTGTTGTCCAGGCGGAATCGGCGCCGGGGAGGGCGGAGAGGGACGTGCGGGGGACTCCGGCGGCGATCGCGGTCGTATCGAGGCATGATTCGTCCCGCTGGATGCGAGTTCGCCGCGGAGACGGCCACCCTCGCGCCGCGATGCGGGTCGATCGGCACCCTCAACAAGGAGGGGCGAAAGGGGCCTCGGGTCCCATTTCGATAGATATATCTCATAATGACGTCGTTTCAGTCACTAATATAGACATTTAACACGGAAAGATCGACGGATCTCGCACAGAAGCGCTCAGCGATCCGAAATACTAGGTTGAAGCTCTCGGATGGGGCGAACGGGACGCGCCTTTGTCTCGTTCTCGATACGGACTCAAGCGGGAATTGGTCATTTGTGACACTGTAACTACCGTGTAATATTTCGGTCCCGATGGAACAAGCGCCCGTATCACTAGTTCCTGGCGCGAAAACGCGGGGCACAAAAGATTCCAGGGCTGTCCCCCTTGTCTCCGCTCACCTCTGTTCGATGGGTACATCATCGGCCGGGGCACTGCCAGTGACCCAGCCCCACATTTCTATATCCTGCTGCTGAAATGCCTGGAAGAGGCGACCAAGATAAGACGGGGAGAGTGGGGGGAGAAGGGGGGGGCAAGAGACCTGGCCCCGTGCCTGCGCGACGGTTGTGATTCACGAGAAAATGTGATCGCTGGGGGAACGGTTCGAGCCATAGAAAGGGGAACGCGCGATCTGGGGACCTAGCAAAGCCTCATGAGATTGCGCCGGGCGCACCTGACACGGGGGCTACCTCTGGCAACCTGGGAGCTGCTCCCCAGCTTCCGGAGCCTCTGGGCGCGCGCCCGCGCTAAACAATCCGTCCCGGCGATGCCTGCCGGTTATATTTTGCGCAACTACGTCTGTAGGATCCCACTCTTCTACAACATCTCCCCCTGCTGCCGCCGAGCGAACCCTCCCGAGCAAGCCGCCTCCTTTCCTCCCCCCCCCAAAGAACTGCGCCTGGTGTGCACTGCGGGGCATCTCGGCAGCTACCAGGAGTCTGACGTCGTAAACAAGGCTTTGATTCGTCGACGGCCTCGGGGAACATGGTTCTTTACCTAGGTACGTGTCCCTGTCGCCGTCCCAAGAGCCGTCCCCCGCACCCCCTCCACCCTGCCCTCCCTCCCCCTCCCGTTGCCCCCCTCACCCGCCCCCTTTCCGCCCGCCCCGCAGTGGGCCTGGGCCTGGAGGACGAGCGGGATATCTCCGTCAAGGCGCTGGAGGCCGTGCGGTCGTGCGAGCGCATCTACCTCGAGATGTACACGTCGATCCTGATGGTGTCGCCGAGCGAGGCGCCCATGGACACGTCCAAGCTCGAGGCCTTCTACGGAAAGCCCGTGACGGTGGCGGACCGGGAGATGGTCGAGTCCAACAGCGACGAGATCCTCCGGGACGCCCAGACGGTCAACGTGGCCTTTCTCGTCGTGGGCGACCCCTTCGGCGCCACCACCCACACGGACCTCCAGATCCGCGCCCGCGAGGAGGGGATCCCTGTCGAGGTCTTCCACAACGCCTCCATCATGAACGCCGTGGGGGCCTGCGGGCTCCAGCTCTACCGGTACGGCGAGGCTGTCTCCATCGTCTTCTTCGAGCCCAACTGGCGCCCCGACTCGTTCTACGACAAGATCAAGCGCAACCGTGCCATGGGTCTCCATACCCTCTGCCTCCTGGACATCAAGGTCAAGGAGCCGAACCTCGAGTACCTCTGCAAGACGGGCAAGACGAGGTACGACCCGCCCCGGTACATGTCCATCCGCACGGCCGTGGAGGAGCTCCTCGAGATCGAGGACAGGCGGGGGGAGGGCGTCTACTCGCGCGACAGCCTCTGCGTCGGGCTGGCGCGCGTCGGGTGCTCGGACCAGAAGATCGTAGCCGGGCGGATGGAGGACCTCCTGGAGGTGGACTTCGGCGGGCCCCTGCACAGCATGGTGATCGCGGGGGAGTGCCACGACATGGAGTTCGAGCTCCTCCAGCAGTACATGCTCGAGAGCGCCAAGGCCGTCAAGCCCGACGACTGGGATCTCTACCGGCCCGAGTCGGGCGTCATCGACATCCCCCCGCTGTACCGGCGGGCGCCCCAGGCCTGAGGAGTGAGCGCTGTGCGACGGAGCCGTCGTCGGCTCTTTTTTCAAGCGAACGGCCGTAGATCACCCACGTCACGCGGCGGCCTCGACCGCCGGGGCCGCCTCGGGGGTGGGCTCGGCGGCGGGCTTCGCCTCCGGCGCCGGCCCCTCGTCGCCCCCCTCGGCGACGGCGGCCATGGGAGGGGGGGCGTCGGAGGCCGCAGGGGGGGTCGGAGACCCCGCGGGGGCCGGCTCCAGCCCGAACGCCTCGGCGTTCATCGCCGCCCGCTGCACGCTGCTGCTGGCCGCGCGGAGGAGGCGCCGCTGCTCCGCCTCGTTGGCCAGGGTCTCGGCCTCCTCCTCGGCCCTCTTCTCCTCCTCCATCTGCTGCGTCAGGGCCGCGCCCACGCCGTCCTTGAGCTTGTAGCGGATCTGGTGCCCCCGCCACACCCGCTGCACCACCCCCGCGCAGCGGTGGTAGCACGCCTTGACAGCCGGGTCCTCAAAGAGGGCGGCGAGCTTGCGGGAGATGGCGAGCTCGTCGCGCTCGCGCTTGAGGCGGCCCTCGCGCTCGAACTCCTCGCGCTCCTTCTCGCGCTCGGTGAGGGACTTGGCGTGGTTGGCCTCGACCTGCAGCTTCTTCTTCTCCACGTCACCGCGGTCGCGGTCAGTGCGGACGCTCCAGTCCGTGTTGGCCTTCATGAACTCCTTGAACTTCGAGTTCTCGAACTCGACGATCTCCTGGTGCACCGTCTCCTCGATCTTGATCTCCTGCTTGAGCCGGTACACCTCGGACTGCAGCTGTTCCAGCACGGCCCCGTTCTCGTTGCGCACGCACTCGTTCGCCCCGAGCTTGGCCCGCCTCGTGTAGATGGCCTCCTTCTCGTACTCGACCTTCACCAGCTTGAGCCGCTCCTTCTCCTTGGCCAGCAGCGCCCTCCGCCGCGCCATCTCCTCAGTGTGCTGCTGCTCGCTCTCGGCCTTCTCCTGCTTGAGCTTCTTCACCTCGGCAGACAGCTTCTTCTGCTCGATCGCACACTCCTCCTCCTCCCGCCGGTTCCGCTCCGTGTCCTCGACGAAGTCGCGGATGCTGAACTGATTGACCCACTTGGTCTGGTGCAGCTCGTCCTGCGTCCTCCCGAGCAGCCCCATGAGCTCCATGCGGATGTCCCGGACGCGGTTGATGTTGTCCACCACGTTGGGGTTGCTCTTGAGGTTCCGGCACAGCTTGGCCGTCGACTCGCGCAGGGCCTCGGACACGAGCTTGACCTCGTTCGAGTTCTCCTTGAGCTTACTCTGGTTGACCACGGCCCGCAGCGCGTGCTGCTGCTCGATGAGCTCCTGGAAACGGCTCTCCAGCTGCTTCTGCTCGGCAATCATGCGTGAGATCTCCTCCCCGACGTTCTGGGTCATCTGCTGCGCCTGCACCTGAGGGTCCACCGTGATAGCGCCGACCAGGGACAGGTGGCTCATCGTGTGGGTGATCACCGCGTACAGGTGCACCGCCTCCATCGCCGTCTGCGGGTCCCGAGTGCGGGGGGCAGTGGGCGCGTAGGGGCATTGGCAAGCATCTCCACGGCGAGGCTGGGGCGCCGCTGGGGTCTCCCGGGCTCGGCCTCCTGAGACATCCCCCTGGCTAATTGGCGCGTTTGTGATACTTATAGCCCCTCGTGGCAAGCTGAGAACCAGTTATCCGTGCTGGGGGCGTTAGCGGGGCCGGAAGGGGGAAAGGTGGGCCTGGGGCCCGCGAGCATGTCGTCGACGCTCGCCACCAGCGCCCGCGCCGGTGTCCCCTCCCTCCGATGATTTCGCAGCGCAAAAATGGTTTTCACACGTATTCGACGCGTTGTTAAGCTCGCGAGTGCCACAAGAAGTGGGAAATGCTGCGTTTTCCTGGAGGGAGACTGTGTTGTGGGTAGGCGACGCCACTCCCACGGACTCACCAGCTTGAGATTGTTCGTCTCCGGGTCACCCTCCCGCCCGGGCGGGCCCGTGCGGGCCCCCGCTCCCCCCATCATGTTTGACCCCCGCTACGGACCCCTGAAAGAAGACGCTTCGGAAGGAAGGCTATCACGAAAGGGGGCTCAGCATGTGAGAGGACGCCGCGGCGCGCGTAGTTCTCTTCTGCCGTAATGAGGCACCGTGAGAGGACACCTTGACACGGTTCTGTGCGGCGGTGGGGGTCGATGGGGGGGGAGAGAGCCCCGCACGAGGGTCGCGGCGGGGGAAAAGAACGGAGTGGGAAGACCTGACGAGGTCCTGGGGCTCTGACGAGCCTCGGCGGCCGACTGCGCGTCCGGCAGTACCGTGATTTCGTCCTGGGTTTCAATTACCCGGTCCTCGTTCCTGTTACCGCCATCTGCGAGGCAGAAATACCACGGTCGGGCAGAAATACCATCGGTCGCGGCTGAGGATCACCCGCGCTCGGAAGTCGTGACACAAAGGTGCGTCTCCTGTCCTGTAGAGTCTTGATCGAGCATCGCTGGTGCGGTTCGGCAAGGAAAACGATCTGCAGTGAACGGATGGCGTACTGAAATGCTCCCGATAGGACTGTGGGTCGCCATCGGGGGCTCGGATGTGCCCTTGCGTGCCCGCCACTCCGTCGCCCCTGCGGCCCTACCTTTCGAGATCCGCGGCGTTGCTTCCGGGGCTGCGGGACACTCTATACGTCGGCTTCCCAGGAGCGGGGGTGCTGTCCCCCAGGACCCGTCTCCTGACCCCCGCCGCGCGCCCCTGGTCCGCCCCTGCAGAGAGGTCTTGGATCGCCTCCCCCGACGGCCAAGCCCCCCCGCCACGCGAGATGATGAAGAAGAACTTCGGGGGCGTGATCACCCGGAGCGGGTCCGCGGACACGAGCGGCCTGCTGTCCCCAGGCGCCCGCAAGGCCCGCAGGGGGGGCAGCGACCACGTGGACCTCCTCTCCGAGAAGCTCCGGGACTACAAGGCGGAGAACCAGCTGCTGGGCAAGCTGCTGCAGGACGCGAAGGCCGAGGGCGACCGGGCCGGGGAGCACGCCGCGGGGCTGAAGCGGCAGCTGGGCGAGGCGAGGCAGCGGGCCGCGGCCGCCGAGGCGCAGCTCCGGGAGGCGCAGGCGCTGGCGTCGCGCAGCGTCGACGAGGCGGCGGCGGCGCGCGAGTCGCGGGAGCGGGACGGGCAGCGGCTGGCGGGGCTCCAGGGGGACCTGGCCGAGGCCCGGGCGGAGCTCAACGCCGCGCGCCGAGAGGTCGGGGCCCTCCAGGAGCGCCTCGAGGGCGCCGAGGAGGCCCGGCGGGAGGGCGCCGAGGCCCGGGCCCGGGCCGAGGCGACCGTGCGCGAGTCGGAGGGGCGGGTGCGCGAGGTCGGGGAGCTGCGGGCGAGGCTCCGGGAGGCCGAGGAGCGCGCCGGGGAGCTGGACGCGCTCAAGGGCGCCTGGCGGGAGGAGTGGGACCGAGTCAAAGAGGCTCACCGCGCCCAGGTGACGGAGCTCACGCTGGCGGGGCAGGCCGGGGAGCGGCGGTGGCGGGAGGCCGAGGCCCGGGCCGGGGAGGCGGAGGCGCGGGCGAGAGCGCTCGAGGCCCGGGTCGGGCAGCTGGAGGCGCTGGCCGGGCAGCGGGAGCGCGAGTCGGCGCTGACGCGCGCGGCCGAGGGCGACCGCGCCAGGGACGCCGACCGGCAGCGCGGGACGGCGGCCGCGGCCGCCGCGCGCGCCGAGCAGCTTGCGCTGGCCAACGTGGAGCTCACGGGGGAGGTGCAGGCGCTCACGGCGCGCCTTCGGGACGCGGAGGACGCCCTCGCCCACGCGCGCGGGGCCGCCGCCGCCCAGGCCGCCGACGCCGACGCAGCCCGCCGACGCACCGTCGCCGGCATGCTCGCCCAGGCGGCCGCCGGGGCCAACGCCGACGCTGCCGCCCGCGTCGGCGCCCCCGCCCGCCCCCACTTCCTCGGCGACGGCCCCCTCGACACGTACGTCCGCGCCCTCGAGCTCGCCCTCAAGGAGGCCCTCGAGACGTCTGACCTGACCAAGGCGCAGCTCGACGAGGCCCGTTACCTCGAGGCGCAGGCGCGGGCCATGCTCGGGGACAGCCGCGGGAAGGAGGCCGAGGCGTACCGGCGCCTCCAGGTGGAGCTCCGGCGGGTCCACGCGCTGGAGCGCATGCGGCTGTCGGACGTGGCAGAGATCGCCGACCTCGGGAGGCAGGTCCACGTGGCCCGGCAGGACGCGTACGCGGCGCGGGAGATGGCGCGCTCCGCAGGGGCGGCCGGGGGCACCCCGCTGCGGCTCCCCTACCCCCCCGTCGGGGCCGTCGGCCAGGGGACGCCCGCGGGGGCGGTCGGCGCGAGCTACCTCGACTGAGGCGGCCCGGGGGGCCGGGCAGGACTCGCGGGATTCAACTGCGGCCGGCGCTCGGCCCCGTCCCAATGCCGTCGAGGGCACAGGGGTTCGGGCGGCGGCGGCAAGTCGTCTAGGTGAAGAAGGTCACGGTGACGAAGTTGGCGATGAGCCCCAGGGCGATGGAGAAGGACCCCGCCATGGTGGCGCCGACGACCCCCGTCTTGGCCACGAGGGCGCCGAGGAGGAGGCCGCCGACCATGCCCAGCATCGAGTGGCCGAGGGCGCCGGGGACGGGGGTGTTGAGGAGGTAGGGCCCGTCGGGGTTCCGGACGCTGCGCTTCTTGAAGAGCTTGAAGGTCGAGAGCGCCAGCGACACGATGACCGCCGTGCTCGCCAGGGCCCCCCCAATGTCGTCGGCAAAGGTGGCCGCGACCATGAGCCCGTAGACCACCGCCTCGTTGATGATTTTGTTCCGCGTCACCTCGTAGTCGTAGCTCTTCTTCACCCGGTCCAGCAGCGTCGCCTCCTTCGCCTCGGCCCGCTTCCCCGTCTTCCGGTTCACTGGCCGGAAACCCGTCTTCTTGCGGTGCTCGTACTTCTCCTTGAGAATGCTGTCGTAGGCCAGCTCGATGGCCTCTCGGCTGGCCCGGTGCCCCCCGTACTCGCCGATCAGGTACTCCCGCGCGGACTCGATCTCGTCGAAGTCGGCGTTCTTCTCGATCCCCAGCCGCTGCGCGCGCGAGGGGGGGGGTCAGGGTGGGTTGTGGTGGCAGGGGCGGCCAGTGGAGGGGGGCTTGCGGGGCGACCGCGGGGCGATGCGCGCGCCGTTACCTTGTAGGGGTCCGACTCCCCGCGCTTGTTGTACTCCCGGGCCTCGTCGACGGGCTCCATGGGCTGCACCTGGTCCATAGACATGTCCCCCGCGCTCCTCAGGATCACCGTGCGCCGGGCCCCAGCGAAGTTGCCAAAGGAGGGCGAGCACCGGGAGCCGAGCCTGCGGTCGATCCAGAAGTGTAGATTGATGCGTCCTCAGATGGCATTGGCACGCGCGGAGTGAGAGGAGGAGGCTCCTCGATCCCCAGGGGGGCAGGATTCCGCCCGCCTTTGGGCGCGAGGGTGGGGGACGACGAACGGGGGTTTCCGCGCTCCCCTCGTCATCACACTCGATATCTGGGGCTCTCGATCCCCGTGTAAGCATTAAACAAGTGTAGCTTTCCCCCACACAAGCGACGCGGATTGGAAGTACAGAGAGCGTCGGGGAACTCACCGGGCCGTCTGGATAGACTTCGCCACCTGGCTCCGACCCTGGGCCACTCCCGCCCGCCACGACATGGAAACCGAGGACATTCTCGACCTTCTCCGAAAACAGCCCCCGGCCTAGTCTTTTCGAGCGCTCTCAGAGCCTGGAAAGCGGTCGGGTTGACGGACCCTGTTCCTTCGCGGATCGCTCGTGGGGCCGTCGCTCACTTCTCCGGTCAGGTTCTGGGTAGGTTCCGGGTTTGCGATTCTGGCGGGTCCCGTGGTAGGGCCGGGAGACTTCAAGGGGGCCAGGACGCGAGGGGAGGGGAAGAGAGAGGGGTGGTCAGGGGGAGCTCGGTCAGGAGAGGCTTTCCGCTGCGGAGCATGCGCGGCGCGTGGGGGGCCGTTGCGGCCCCGGCTGCTCATCCAGCCCGGCGCCCCCCGCAAGTCGTCACTCGCGGCGTGACAAGACCACCGGGCGAAGGAACACCCGCACAGACGCGACTCTTCCTCGAACGAACCACCTTTTGCCCCTTGCCGTGACGGATCAGGACGCGTGCGCGGGGAATTTCTCTCTGAAGGGCGTCAACCTTCGGTGACACGGGTGATCGCGTCGTCTGTACGCGCTTGGGTACGGGGAGAGTCGCGGGAGGATGGGGAACCAGGCCTCGGTGGAGCAGGGAGGGCCCTCGGCGTCCGATGAGGAGCCCTTCAGCGTCAACGTGAGTTTCGCGCCGTTATCCCGGGTTCTCGTGCCCTGCAACCCCCGCATTCCCGGGGCAAGGGGCGTCCACCGGCGGTGATCGCGACGGGCGCGTCGTTCCCTCGGGCCTTCCCACGGGCCTGCGCTCCCCGAAAGCAGTTCCCCCTCGCACCCCCCCCCCGCAGATCTCCCGGCCGCTGCTGGAGACCCTGGCCGGCGTGCCCAGGACGGCGGCGTTCGGGCAGCGGAGGGGGCAGCACATGAGGCTGGACGGGCAGGCCCCGGGGGCCTCGGTGGCCGTCCCCCCCCGGGGCGCGGGGGCCCGGGGCTTCCTTCCGCCCGTCCTCTCGCTGCCCGAACTGCCCGCCGGGGAGGACTCGCCCGTGGCCCGCGCCGAGGCCCGCGCCGCCGCCCTCGAGCACGAGCTCAGCGCCAGCGTCGAGATCGGCGGCCTGCTCCTCAAGAACGCGTCCGAGGAGGCCGCCCGCGTCCAGGCCCGGGCCCAGGCCCTCGTGGCGGCCGAGTTCAGCGTCCCGCGGCGAGAGCTCGCGTGCGGCGAGGAGCGGGACGCGTGCGTCCGGTGCTACGGGGAGCACGCCCGGGACCCGCTCGCGTGCCGGGACGCCGTCGCCGCCTTCACCCGCTGCTCCCGCGGCGCCTTCGCAAACTACGCG
>Ga0181581_10004509_pt1 | contig 10857 bp, 7 predicted proteins | sample 071ome_22_FD_132433 | JGI IMG/M metagenome (GOLD analysis project Ga0181581, IMG submission 132433) | Coastal salt marsh microbial communities from the Groves Creek Marsh, Skidaway Island, Georgia - 071404AT metaG (megahit assembly) | ecosystem: Environmental > Aquatic > Marine > Intertidal zone...
TCTGGTTCGTGTAAAGAAGATGATCCTGACTCCTTAGTGCACCAGGAAGTTCTTCTACCAGGCTTTCTTCTGCAAACCATGTTACATGAAAAGTTATATGAGGGTATGTTGCGCGTGAAGTCGGATCTTGAAAATGTGGCGAAACTACATTCAAATGATTCAATTGATATGATCGAGCATTTGTTCGTATCGGCCATGAAACGAATAGATATTGGTAAGCAGCTGGAATATTTTCTAGCTACTGGAAACTTAGTGAGCAAATCAGGACTTGGTCTCAGTCAAACCAGTGGCTTCACGATTGTTGCCGAAAAGCTCAATTATTTACGTTATATATCGCATTTTCAATCAGTTCACCGCGGTGCATACTTTGCGGAATTAAGGACGACAACAGTTAGGAAGCTGCTACCTGAGTCTTGGGGATTTATTTGCCCTGTACATACACCCGACGGGTCTCCATGTGGATTATTGACACACGTAAGTGCGTCAACTAAGATAGCACTGGGCGACAAAAGTATTGATTCTGTTGTGCTGACGGCTGTTATAACGGAGGCTATATCGACGTGTAGTCCATTGCTCTTACTTAATGACTCGGTGAACCGACAAGTAATACCTGTGCTGCTCGATGGCTTCATCATTGGCTACATACCGACAGAGAATTTGTCGAAAGTCGCTGCAAAGTTGCGAACTTTGAAAGTTTCTTCAAAATCAGCCATACCTAGTGACATCGAGATCGCCGTCTTGCCAGATTCTGAAGTTTCCAGTGCGTATCCATGTTTAGTTCTTTTCACTGGGAGTTCAAGGCTACTTAGACCTGTGCGAAATTTGAGCATGGGTAGTTTGGAACTTGTAGGCACGATGGAACAAAATAGTATCCGCATTGGCTTGTGCAGCGACACCGTTTGCAGTCACGATGCATTTTCACACTGCGAAATTTCATCGGGCCAGATGTTGAGTATTGTTGCAAGCTTGACTCCGTGGTCTGACTTCAATCAGAGCCCTAGAAATATGTATCAGTGTCAAATGGCGAAGCAGACTATGGGTGTTCCACTGCATTCCTTCATATTTAGATCTGACACAAAGCTGTACCGTTTGCACAGTCCACAGCGGCCTATAGCGCTTACTTCTGCATACGATAAGTTTGCTGTTGACAGCTATCCACTCGGTACTAATGCTGTGGTTGCAGTATTGTCACACACGGGATACGACATGGAAGACGCTATGATTATTAATAAGGCTGCAGTCGAACGCGGCTTTGCGCACGCCACCTTGTATAAAACAGAACCATTACTTCTGCGAGCAAACGAACGCTTTCAGGGCAATGAGGGAAATATTGAATGTGGATCGATTACATCTGTACATAGCGATGGCTTACCTCACATTGGTCAGAGGCTGAAGACTTCTTCCATAATGTATAGGTCATTTGATACCGTATCGAATAGCTACAGAGAAGTCAAACAAAAAGCCACTGATGACAGCTTTGTCGATAAGATCAAAAGAGTCAGCACGGGGAAAGGCAGTGACACAGAAGAAGCGAACGTTACCCTCAGATTCAATCGAAATCCAATCATTGGAGATAAATTTAGCAGCCGGCATGGACAAAAAGGCGTTTTGAGTTTTCTGTGGCCTGATGAAAGTTTGCCGTATATTGAGCGAACCGGCATTAGACCCGACATCCTTATAAACCCTCACGCATTTCCGTCGCGGATGACAATTGGTATGCTCGTCGAAAGTCTAGCGTCAAAAGGTGGAGCGCTGCTAGGCAAGTCAGTTGACGCATCTGCTTTCTGTCATAGGAAGTGGAGCCCGATAGACACAAACGGAGCTTTACTTAGCGAGATCGGATACAATCGCACTGGTTCAGAAACCATGATAAACGGCCACACTGGCGAGATCTTCAACGTAGATATCTACATAGGATTGGTTTACTATCAACGCCTAAGACACATGGTCAACGACAAGTTTCAGGTACGCTCAACTGGGCCAGTCAATCCAGTTACGAAACAACCTATCAAAGGCCGCAAAGCTGGTGGAGGTGTACGATTTGGTGAGATGGAGCGTGATTCTCTTCTTGCTCATGGAGCCGCGTATCTGCTGCGTGATCGACTTCATTTGTCCTCTGATACACATATATCAAGTGTATGCACATCGTGTGGAAGTCTGATTTCAACTTTCTCGAGAGCTCTTGCAATGGGCACGCAAGCAGTTGCAACGAATACCATTCAGTGTCAAGTTTGTAAAACGAGTTGTTGCATTGAAACTGTTGCGTTACCGTTTGTCTTCAAGTATTTAGCCGCCGAATTAGCAGCAATGAACATTCAAATGAAAGTGTCATTAACTTGAGGCTTCCTCACACATGGTGTTTCATGGTTGAAACTTGAGATCGATGAGTTTTGTATTCAATATTTCTTTTTAATTCTAGCCATGAATTCCACTGGTATCCTCGTCTCCAAAATATCATCAGCTTGAACGTAAATCGTATCGCGTTTTCGTTCTAACGTATTCAGCAAAGCCTGCAGGTGACACCTTTCAGAGTGAGAGCACAACGTAATTGCAATACCAGTGGCGCCTGCACGAGCGGTGCGTCCTACACGATGTACATACGTTATAAAGTGATCAGGTACATCGTACGAAATTAGTAGCTTAACATCAGGCAAATCTAACCCACGTGCAGCTGAGTCAGAAGCAACCATGACTTTTGAACGTTTCGTTGAGAATACTTCAATTGCACTCAACTGTTGACGCTTTGGCAGCGAACCACAATATTTCACCGGAAGTGTATCCGGATGGTGCTTTTTCAACCATCGCCACACCTCAGTGCAATTTGAAACTGAAGATGTGATTATCAAAACTGATACTTCACCAAAAAGAGGTAGTAACTTTCTTAGAACTTCAAACTTTTGAGCGTGTTTGGAAAGAAGCACGATTTCCGTAAGACCTGCTGCTAAACATATCTTAGAATGTGACTCGTTCTCGAGTACGTTTCGGACCGCCAAAGTCTGAATAGTTCTGATTGTAGTTCCATTATGGCACAGTGTGGCAGATGCTAAAATGGTGTGCATCCGCCTGCACACTCGTTTACCCACGAATGCTTGTGCCGATTCGTACGTCGAAAGAATAATACTGTTCAGAACGGAAGACAAACCTTGATGCATCTGGTACATCAACTTATCTGCTTCATCTATGATACATGTTTGAAGTGTGTTCTGGCGGTAAAAGCTGGCAAAATGCCGCAGTTCAGTTGGCGTCAAAATGAGGATATCCCTCTGCTTGGAATCGTATTCAAGATGATATCCGCGCGGTTGCGTCGCTGCTGCAAATCTCGCTTTTCTTCGAAATCGACCCAAGTTCGAGCATTTCTTTCGAGTAGCCAGTCGGTTTACCACTACAGTCGCTCCTACAGCCTGGGCAAAAGGATGAAATACTCCTGCCACCTGTCTAGCGAGATCAAGGGTAGGGACAACAACGAGGACTTTTCCATCTTTATCAACGCATTTCCTCAAAGCATCAAGCGTTGGGAGCACGTACGCTAAAGTCTTGCCTCTGCCAGTACTTGCAATTATCTGGTAGTCTCTTTCCACGGGCCCACCTCGAAAGTGTCGCCACGCGGAGACCTGGATAGGCATCGGTTGTAAACATCGTAGACGCTGCAAGCGTTCGAGTAATCGCGCGTCGACATCATACCACGATAAAGAAGTTCCGTACATATACGCTCGGTTTGTGTCGCTCGCGGGTCTCCTCTGGCAAAAGTTCTAACGCAGTAACGCCGTCGTCCAGAGCCTACATGTATCTGCATCGCTTCCTTGCGCACATGCACCATTAGTCCAACGGTTAGGATATGAGCCTTCCAAGCTCGAGACCCGGGTTCGACTCCCGGATGGTGCATGAGACGATGCACGATGCTGCTTGTCTTCTGACTTTTTTTTGTCGACTGTTTTTTAAAGGACTCTACACAACACGTGCACATCTCACCAGGACGCGAGAACTCACAAGCAACTTAAGTTTGTATCTGATAATCTGAACGTGATTTTGCAAACAGCACGTCGCTGTACACATCGCGACCATCGTAGCTTTATCGCCTGTGTAGCCATGACGCGGTCCGCTGCTCTTCGTTTTCTTGTGTGCACGCTAGGCAGATGTTTCCAACCAGGTGTGTAGACAGAACATAAAGAGGAAATAAATTGACATTACGTCGTTGCAGGTGCCTTTCGGAAGTTCCGAACGCTTCTGTACGCTGTACATCTTTCAAATAGCTGCTTGTATCTGTATTTAAATAGTCCACAGGCCGCCGTTGTTGATAGAAAACATTCACGCAACATTGTCGTCCGAAAATATTTCAGGCCTTGTGTTTGGAACCACGTACGTATTTGATGTTTGTTCATGAGTCGCTGAAATGAAAGCGTGAAAATAAAGGTCCTGGAAGTTGCAATACCAGTCGCTATGCCAGGTCTGAGCCGAATGCTTACTTTCTACAGTCACTTTTTCCCAATTGTTGCGGGTTATCTGAAAACAAAGTACATGTATCGTGTTGAATTAGTGCTATAAGATTCTGTTTCACGATTTCACGCGCAGGGTTATTCCATTATTAGGACGAGATAACTCTACAGCTGAGGTACGGCGAACGGTTGTTTAGGCATCCTATTTTCAAGTCTCAAAACAAGTTGATATGGAATGCACGGCACGAATGGGGTGCGAGTAAATCAGTGAAAATGTTACGCGAGCTTTCTGGTTTCTATCTCAAGGTGAGCGAACTATTTTCGTCACTTTGTGACTAAAATTTTAGAAAGGTTGCCCAAGTGTTTGCGACGAAACACGACTTTTTACCTAAACAATACATCCAAAAACTAGCATTTGTTTTCGAGAAATGTGAGCCCATGTCAATTTTAGAAGTTCGAGACATAATCCAAAATGATCTGCCATCGGTAATGAGGGATCTTGTCGTAGATGTTGAAGAGAATCCTATCGCGTGTGCCACTATTGCTCAAGTCCATCGAGCTTCAATTTCTGGTACAGCCCAGTCTGTTGCTTTGAAAGTCAAGAACGTGAAGAGTCAAAACGTAATGAAGTCGGATATGGCAAATATGCTTTTGGTCTCGAAAATAATGGATCTATTGAACATTCAGCTACCGTTTGACCATACTAGTGTTCTTTTAGAGTACAAATCTGAGGTATGTTCACCTGAAATAAAACTTTCTCTTTCACGACAGCCTGCTACAGGTACCAAAGGAGTTTGACTTCCTGAGAGAATGCAGCATGATGGATCTTCTTGGACGCTCTATTCGCGCGAAGTTCGTAGATGTTTACGTTCCTACTCCTTTGCCAGTTGCGTGCTCAGATAATGTCATCACGATGACTTTCATGAACGGGTTGAGTCTAGCGACGTTTCTTTCTGATAACTCTTCATTAGCAATAGACGGTACATGTTTGTTGCATTTTGCAAACAAATTGCTAGAAGTCTACGCCTTTCAAATTTTTGAGCTTGGAATATTTCACAGTGATCCTCATCCGGGCAACATTTTGATAAGTTCAACAGGAGCTCTCACGCTATTGGATTTCGGTCAGGTGAAGGTGCTAAGTTCTCGGACTCGCGAAAATCTTGCTCAATTAGTTGTTTCTCTTGACCAAAATTCACCTCTATCAGGACAATTATTGGATAACATGGGTGTTAAAGTTGAAAATACTAGTGCTTCAATGAAGGCGGCAATTGCTTACGTTTTATTTGACACTCGTATGGATATAGCTGAAGCTAAAATGAACCCATTTGACAGCGATTTACCACGTGAAATTCGGCAAATCAAGCTTTCCAGAATTCCCAGAGAGACCTTCATGCTTATAAGAGTGGTTGCCTTGTTGCGAGGTATTCTTTCAGCTTTGAACCTCGATGTTCACGCTCGATCAATTTGGTCCAAGTATGCTACGAAGTTTCTCCGAGGGCAAGACATACGGAATACTGGTTCTAAAGTCCCTCGTGTGCCAAGGCAAAACAACAAGCAACAAGTTAAGGAGATGGCGGAGTGGTTAACCTCAAACGGGTTGCCTGCTAGTAGAGAGCACCTCACACCACTGGCTCTTGCAGGAGTTTGGAATATTGAGGATCTGTCAACTTTACTTAGTTCAAATGAGAAAGAAACTATAAATAGTGCACTCAAATATTATACTTCGTCAGAACGCTTCGTGCTGCAAAGCAAGTTTGGTGATAAGAATGACAAGTTCTGACCTAGTATCTTGACTGATATGGGCTGAAATGCAGTACCTGCTGTATGATTATATTCTACTGACCGGTTGCATCCCTATTATGCTAAAGCATTTCGCCAGGATATTCAACGTGAGCACACACATGGTTAAGCGAGCTTGTTCTTCCTGAACGTCAAATACTTTGCACTCAGAGTAGAAATTGTTAAATAGCACACATAACGTGTAAGTATATTCACACATTTTCGATGGCATCAATTCAGCAAGTGTGGTATCGACAGCATCTTCGAACCTAAGAAGCTGTAATAGCAAAGCCCGTTCCTGTAAGGCAGAGCAGATTGGCAACGCGAGTTCACTAGAGCGTGGCCCGGTTTGCAAACCAGCCCGCTCCAGAATAGAGTGAACTCTCGCATATGTGTACTGAAGATATACCGCTGTGTTTCCTTTCAACTCTAGCATCCTTTCGAATGAAAACATATAATTTGTTGCAATATTGTTGCGAAGATCTGCATATTTCACCGCACCGATTCCCAGTTTGCTAGCAGATTCAAGTAGTATTTCTTCACTTGAATCAGCACCACGAGCTTGAAACTGATCAAAACATTGTTTCTTTGCCTCTGCAAGTAAATCTTTTAGTTTGACTGTTTCACCTGAGCGGGTTCGCAATCTTTTTCCATCTTCACCCGTTACCAGGCCGAAGCCAACATGGTCCACCACGGTCACTTTCCTTCCATCTAACCAACCCGCACGTCTACCTGCTTCGAATACTGCATTAAAGTGCTGACTTTGACTCACGTCTGTCACGTATATGATCCAATCCGCTTGTTCAATTTGAGTTCTATAGTATAAAGCGGCCAGATCGGTGGACGCATAATTGAAGCCACCATCGCTTTTCCGACAAATTAATGGCACCTCTGAATCTTGACCAAAAATACAAAGGGCACCCCCATCTGTAACCGCGATGTCCTTGTCTACGAGTTGTTGAAGAACCTCTGGTATCAAAGTGTTGTAGAAACTTTCGCCGCGCTCTTCTATCTGTACGTCAAGTTGGTCATAAATTTCTTCAAACTCTTTCCTGCTTGCCTGACAAATATGCTTCCACATGCTGTAAGTCTCTTCATCATACGCCTGAAGCTGAGTAACTACTATTTGCGCGCGTCTTTTAAAATCATCATCCGTGTCGAATTTTACTTTTGCGTTCTTGTAGAACTTCTGAAGATCAGAAATATTTTCTGTAAAAGACGTTTCATTTTCACGCATGTATGCAATGAGCATGCCGAATTGGGTGCCCCAATCGCCGACATGGTTGAGCCTAGAAACTGTAAATCCACGATATTCCAAAGCTCGACATAATGAATCACCGATTATTGTACTACGCAAGTGACCCACGTGCATTTCCTTTGCTATGTTTGGAGATGAGAAGTCCACGATGACATGTCTGCCAAATGTTTGCTTTGAGGAGGAGCCAATATTTTGCGCTAACTTAAGAGCTTGCTGAGAGATAAATGTATCAGAAATATGGAAATTTATGAATCCTGGACCAGCTACTTCAATCTTGTCAAACATATCTCCGCGCTCTAACATATTTGATATCGTGACCGCCAAGTCACGAGAACTTTTGAATTCGTGACCGTCAGTCAACTTCGAAAATAACTGCATGGAGCCGCTATATTGGTAGTCACCGAACGAAGACCTTGTTGTTTCCACTATAGAGACGTCAGTCGAAAGCGCAGGATTGACTTTTTCAACACCAGCAGAAACGACATCGGCAATTTTATCCTTCAACGTAGGCCAGTCAGACATTCCACTGGTCTCTTTTAAAACTTCGTAGTTAGATTTATCACTGCTTTGCGATGTTCTACCCGATTGCGATGCCGAAAGTGTTTTCAAGCAGCGCCGAAAAGGTCGAACAACGCGGGTTCGTTGTCTGGACTCTGAACCTAGACGCCGTTCGGACGTTTTGAACACTTTCAGAACCCCAGGTCCTACAGCGCTCAAAGTGCGTAACATGACTAGTATCCGGTAGAGTGCGAGCAGCAATAAAACCTCAAGAAGTATATAGAAGTTCACAGAAAGCACGAAAACACTTTACGTCACCTTGCAGGATACGGCGAGCCGCGAGCGGGCGCTGTATGTGAACACGCGTACGCATCGACAACCAGTCAAAGGAAGCTACTTTTTCACCAACTCCAGGCAGGGTTTGCATTTGCATATGTTCGCCAACCAGCAACGTATGGTAGGGCTACGAGAGACCAATTCCCGTGGAACGCGTTTTTTCTCTAAATGGCGAGTCATGACTCAAGATGGGGGGACTCGGAAGGTGCGCACCTGAAAGATGGCTTACAAAACCGCTTGTATGAGGACGACACATGCAAAAACAGAGATGTGACAGATGGCGTCACCGCGGATCGAACGCGGGACCTTTAGATCTTCAGTCTAACGCTCTCCCAACTGAGCTATGACACCGACTGATCCCAGGTCTTACCCAGGTACAAGGTCACCGCTATCCTCGAATGTTTCGAGGCGCGCTTCGTTACGACGTCTGTGAGGGCAAACGAATAAGTATGTTTCGCATTCAATTTACACAGGACAGTGAGACGATGTTCTGAACTTGAGCGGAGTTACTACTCAATAGCCGCCAGTAAATGAAAGCTCTATCTCGAACATCCGGGTTTTCGCATGAAGAGGCTTTGCGAAGCACATGCTGTGCGTTGTGCTGAGACCGAGAGTCTTTCAGTTGGATGAATGTTTTCACCGAGGTTGTCAAGAGTTGCAGCTGAACGGTTTCTGGCTCATCGGCGAACATCTCAGAGAAAGTTTCTATCAATGACGAAGCGTTTTCAATCCGACCAGCGTATTCACCAACTATCCATATGAGTGCTGCCTTTGCTTCAGGTCGATCTAAGGAGGTTAGCCCTTCACAGAGAGTTGGTAACGTATACTCAAAGTGGTCCGGGTATGCTCTAAAGATATCCTTCATAACGATGATAGCTTCTTGGACGACGTAGTTGATTTTACTTTCGATCAGTTGAAGAAGTATAGTGACCGCGTCGCGTGCAACGGCTCTGAATTGAATGGCACATGTGCCTATCGCACGGATGGCCTGTCGAACAAACTCAAGGTCCACCTCTGCAGAATACTCCTTCAATTCCGCCAAAACCTGACTTACGGTCTCATCCGATACTAGTTGCAGCAATATCTTAAGTTTTTCATGTTTTATATAGTAAGGATCGTTGTACTTGCAGAAGAAAATCTGTGAGTAGTTCAAAGAAGTGAGCTTTCAAAATTTTGTCTGTTGTGTGAAGTAATATTACCTCAAGATTCCTTTGAAGCTCGCATTTGTACACCGACAAATTTGAATGTACCGTGTGAAGAGTAATATATTGGATTTCTAATTCACTTCCCAAAAGAGTAACCATAGAAGATGCTATTTGCAATCTGATCGTTTGTTGCAGAGAATTTGAGACAGTCTATTGAATGTCAGTTACTTGTTCATTTGGCAGCAATGGAACACAACACCTGTGATAGTCTTGCTAAAACATTCATGCTTGCTAGAACAACGGCACCGTTCGAGTGCTGTAGATGTGCACTCACTCGCTGAATGATAGCAACAGCCTCTTCGTGACTGGAAGCTGTGTATTCCTCCAGCGCACTCAGTATATAGACCTGTCCCCACCTACATGACGGTTATATATAATAGATGTAAAAAAGATATCATCGCTTACTCGGTGCACTCCGTTAGCATTTCAGTCAATCTTTGGGCCAGTCTCGCATCGACGGTAAGGATCTGTTTTGAGGTCGCCTTTGAAATTTCAAAAAGGGACGCCATAGCATTGGAGAGCACAGTTGCATTATTTTCACTATAGATGACGTCCTTTAACATCTCAATAAATCCACTTTGAGACAACATTAGGTTCAATAACTGAATCACTTTCTGCACTCTCCACTTACCGACTCTCCACAAGCTCCTGATCAAGCCCAAACAGTTTTGCAACACAAATGACAGCACTCTTCCTCACATACGGATCCGTGTCCTACAGAAGATCAAGCTCAAAAATATTACGACTAACTCATGAACGCATACCGTGAGTGCCACTTGCAAAGGATCACACAAATATTCTGTGATACGGTGTACACGAATACAGCCCATCGTTCGCACTGCGAGCGCACGAACAAGAGGGTTGGGATCCTGGGCATCCTGCAAAACTGTGAAGTAATATCTGAAGAAAGCGGGATGGGATTACCTTGATGAAGGTATTCACAGCCAAGATTGTGAGTTCGGGTTTCGATTTCGCATAGTTTATCAAGTACAGGTAAATGAGCTTCTTCAATTCGAGACTGGTGGTCTGCATGCACTGCAGGACATCAGGGAAAAGGCCAGACACGTCTTTCCCTACTGTCATTGCCGCGATCACTTTGTTCGCGGATCAGACCAGTAATAATAATAATCAGGAGCATTCATATACCTTTTTTTATTGCCTGCTTTTGGGTGGCCAGGTCGGTACTTCTCAGTTCTGCCCGCCACTCTGCAATTTCACCTGTCGTGGCGTAGGTAACGTATAGCTCACACCCTCGAAAGTTGAATGTTACCTCGTCGTTGTGATTGGAAGAAGCGCGCATCATTCGACATTGCAGTCCCGAGCACGCAAGGGGTACTCGACAGACGCA
>Ga0181581_10004515_pt1 | contig 10853 bp, 4 predicted proteins | sample 071ome_22_FD_132433 | JGI IMG/M metagenome (GOLD analysis project Ga0181581, IMG submission 132433) | Coastal salt marsh microbial communities from the Groves Creek Marsh, Skidaway Island, Georgia - 071404AT metaG (megahit assembly) | ecosystem: Environmental > Aquatic > Marine > Intertidal zone...
CCCCTTCCCCCGCGCACCGCCGGGCCCCCCCCGAGCCCTCCCCCTCCCAAGACCCCCCCTCCTCCGCCCCGCAGCTCTCCGTGCCCGACGTGAGGTACGTGGACTGGGCTGCTGTTCGCGCCGCGGGGTTCCGCGGGTGCGTCTTCGACAAGGACAATACCCTCACGGCGCCCTACGCCCTCGAGGTCCACGCCCCCCTGCGCGAGGCCATGCGCGAGTGCCGGGACGCCTTCGACGGCAGAGTCGTGCTCCTTTCGAACTCCGCGGGGCTGTACCAGTACGACCCGGACGGGGAGGAGGCGGACCGGATGGAGGCGGGGCTGGGGATCAAGGTGCTCCGGCACGCGGAGAAGAAGCCCGCGGGCTCGGCGCGCGAGCTGGAGGAGTTCTTCGAGTGCCCTGCGGCTGAGATGGTCATGGTCGGGGACCGGTACTTCACCGACGTGGCGTACGGGAACAGGCACGGGATGCTGACGGTGCGGGTGCAGCCGATCACGCTGCGGGGGGAGAAGACCACGGTGCGGCTGAGCCGGGCGCTCGAGGACTCGCTCGTGGGCCGGTGGGGGCGCGGGGGGCACGGGGCTCCCGCGCACCCGCTCCTCCCGCCGGGGACGCTCACGCGGCTAGTCAAACCCCCGGGGATCTGGTAGCGGCCACCCGCCGGCCCTCGGCGGCCTGCCGCCCAGCAAGGCCCGACACGGTCCGGCCTGCTGCCCGGCCAGACCTGGGGGGCACTCGTGGATTGAACCAAACGCGCCGACGGCGGAGACGAACTCCCCCTGCCAAGCGAACAAGTCCCGCGGAGTGCCCACTCGGGCGGGGGAGCCCTACCAGGTGGACAGGACGCGCAGCAGCCCTGGGCCCTCAGATCCCGAGCTCGTCAGCCTCCTCCTCGTCGTAGCGCGTGTTCCTCCCGCTCGTGACGTGCAGGTGCGACATGCGGCGCTGGCTCGAGGTCCTCCGGGTGACGGTGCGAGGCCCCCCGCCACTCGAGTAGCCCGAGTCCATCCGCTGCCGGCCGTTCCCGACCTGGGACGGGGCCCGGGCCCGCCCGCTGCCGGTCGAGTCCATCCGCTGCCGGCCGCTCCCGACCTGGGACGGTGCCCGGCGGGCGCCCCCGGACTGGGAGCGGCGGCTGCTGTTCCGGCCGCTGCCGCCTATCTGGGACTCCTGGTACCGGCTGAGGTTCCGGCTGCTGTTCCGGCCGCTGCCGCCGATCTGCGACCCCGCGACCCGCGGCGACGACCCGTCCTCCCGGAAGCTGCCCCGGCCGCCGCGCATGTGCGCCATGGCGATGTTCATCTCCCGCTCGGACCGCTGCCTCGCCGACGGCCGCCGCTGCCTCAGCTGGTCGTTCACCTGGATGTTCCCCGCCGACGACCGCTTGCGGATCATCTCGCGCTGGCTGTGGTAGTTCTCGGCTCGCTTGTCCGCAGGGGAGCCGACGACCTTCACCGTGTACTCCTGGGGCCTCCCGCCGAGGCCGTCGCGCGCCGACGACACGGGCTGGAGCTCGCGCAGGTGGATGTTCCGCGCCGAGCTCTGCGACTTGCGCTTGCCCGAGAACTCGGGGAGCGTGTCATCGACCTTGCAGCAGCTGCCGAGCATCCGCATGAAACATCCGGGCTTGTTGTCCTTCACGACCAGCTCGGGCTGGTGGAAGTCGGGGTCCCGGGTGTGGTGCCCATCGCTGTGGTGCTCGTTGGAGGGGCCGCCGTTGCCGTGTCCGGGCAAGGAGTTCCGGGCGCCTCCGTCGCCGGGCTGATCCACATCGCGGGAACTCTGCGGTGGCGTGGGGGTGGGGGGGAGTGGATGGGGTGATCCACAGGGTGCCCGGGGAGCTCAGCTGCCGATCGGGGAGCCAAGGAGCTCCTCGTCACGGGGGCCAGCTTGCAGGCGCCGGTCGGGTGCACGGCCAGCCGCAGACCGCGCGCCGACCGCCCCCGGACTGCGTACGGGCCGGTCCTAGACCAAAAATGTTTCTCACCTCGTTATTCTCTGCCTCGCCGTCGCGCTTCCGCGCGTCGCCTCCCCCGCCGAACCAGCCCTTCAGGTAATCCATGGTGGTTGCGACCCCGGATCCTGCAGGAGAACCGCCGCAGAGTAGTGTCACGTCAAGCGGGGTCCCTCTTTGGCCTTTCAGCGCGAAAATACCGGCCCGTCGCGCCGTCCATGTTCCCCACCAGCCGCCAACTGCCCCACAACAGGTCTGGTGTTAGCGAGCCTGTGGGCCCTGTCCCCCTCCGGGAGACGCGGGCACATTTGCAGGATGAGAATGCAGGGTCGCGATAAGACGGGACTCTAGCCATCACAACCGCGGGCCCGATACTCTTGCATGTCGGCGGTGGCGCTGAATTGCGCGTCTCCGTAACAGTGGGATCGCGAGGGACCGGGCCGGGCCGACAGACAGCTGGCCAATAAATGCGGGCGGCACCGCCGACTCCCGCTTTCACTGCGTAATGGGCGCGCTAAGAGCACTCGGGGGGCGCGATCCGCTTCCACACACCTTGATCACCCGGCAGCGACTAGAACGTGATACCAAGAGGGCCCACACCGGGGATTTCCGCTCGCGATATGCAATTTGGGGCACATAGACACGGCGGGGCGGCCCGTTTTGCTTAAGTTCGAGCAGCGGCTCGACGGAGGCGGGCGCCACCGGGCTCCTGACCCCTGACGCTCCCTCCTGCCCTGACGAGAGGCGGGGGTCATGTGGCGAGACTCGCGGAGAGCCCGCCCAGAGGGTCCGAGCACGCGCCCCACGCCTCCCTCGCCACGACGCCCTCCCACTCGTCAGTCCCGCTCCCGCCCGCGCGCGCGACGACGCACATGAGGGCCGCGTCGGCCCCCGCATCCTGCTCCCGCGCGTCGCCCACCCCCCCCGCGCGGAGCCACCCCCGGAGCCCCAGCGCGACAGCCACCCACTCGCGCCCCATCTCGGCGCCGGCGCCGACCCCCTTGCACGCCAGCACCCCCATCCCCAGGAGTGCCCCACGCGCGACCCGCGGGTCCCCAGACCGCCCGGCGAGCGCGGCCAACGCGGCCAGCGCCGGCCCCGCCCCCTCGAGGCGCCCCGGGGCGCTCGCCCCGAGGGCCCCAAGCAGGGCTGCCAGCGCGAGCGCCTCCCCACTCCCCGCCCGCCCTCGCCGCCACTCCCCCCCAGCGGGCGCCTCGCTCACTAGGCGCGCAGCCAGGGCCCCGGCCGGCCCGAGGAGCCCCCCCGGGGCGGTCGCGACCGTGACCGCCCCGTCGTCGCCATCCTGGGCCTGTTGCTGCTGCACCGCCGCCAGGGCCCGCAGCAGGCGCGCCAGGGGGGGCGCGAGGGGGCCGTCGCCCGGCGCGGCGCCTACCACTGCGGCCGCCTCGCCGAGGACCCCCTTGGCGACCTCCCGCGTCAGGCGCCCAAGGCGCCCAGCGGCGCCAGCCAAGCCGTCGACCAGAGCTGCGGCCGCACACAGAGCGGCCTCCCGCTCCCCCCAGACCCCCCCGGGAGGCCCCGCGAGCAGGTCCCGCAGCGCGTCGGCGGCCCACGACAGGCCCCCGAGCCTTGTGATCAGGTCCTTCCCGTACCCGGGCACGCGGAAGAGGGTCCCGGCCACGCAGCACGCCGCCGCTCGCACCGCGAAGGGCTGCCCGGGGTGGGCGTGGAGGGTGCACAGGGCCTCGAAGGCGTAGTGCCTCCGGAGCAGGCGGGCGGTGCGGCCCCCGTCCTCGAAGCCCGGCACCGCGCCGATCTCCTCCTCAGTCGCCGCGGAGGCCGCGAGGAGGAGCAGGAAGTGCAGCCGGTCGACCACCCCCTCCGCGCCGACCCTCCCGCTGCTCTGGAGGTGGAGCAGGAGGGCCACGCTTTCAGGGTTCATCTCACGCTTCCGGCGCAGGAGCTTCACCAGCTGCCTGGCCGACGAGCTCCCCCGGACCCGCATGGCTGTCGCGCAGTGCGCGAGAAACACGCCGACGCCCGCCTGGATGGGCCGGGCGGGCCCCACGCCATGCCTCGCCATGCCCGCGCTAACGAAGGCCAAGAGCTGCGTCACAAGCGGCTTCTCCCGGAAGTGCCCGCCGACGAGGGCGCCGGCGTACCGCGACAGGCACTCGTGCGACAGCACGCGGTGGAGCACGTCCCTGCTCCCGAGCCCACGCAGGGCCACGGGGAGTACCGCAGAGGCAAAGTCGGAGGAGCGGACCTCCGTGCCGGCACAGAGCAGCTGGCGGAGCATCAGGAGCAGCCAGAGCGGGTCCGCGCTGCACTCCGTCAGGGGGCCGTCGCCGAGGTCGATGACGACGCACGAGAGCGACACGCGCAGCGTGTCGATTACGGGCCCGGACGCGACTGCGCGGACTGTCTGCGCCCCGGGAGGAGCGGAGCCAACACTTGGCTGCCTGCTCGCGTGGGAATCGGACGACAGGCACCCAGCCGATAGTGCCCTCTGAGCCGCCTCTCCAAACAGAAAGGACGAAGTTGCGAGGGCAGATGCGTCAAGGAACTTCGCCAGCACCGCAGAGGAGCTCCTCGCATCCTCCGACTGCCTGATCTGGTACTCGCTCCCGTCCCCGTCTTCATCACCCATCGCAACAACATCCCCGCCGTCGTCGATGTCGCTCGCGCCCGCGCCGTTCGAGAGGCCGCTATCGCTGCTTGCGTCGTCCCTGTCTGCGCCGGAACCCCCCTCCCCGCTCAGCGCGTCCCCTCCCTTCCCCATGGCTTTTGCAATGGCAACCGGCAGGGTGTCCCAGTCGCAACCTGTGAGCACCCTGTCGAGCTTGAAGAGGATCCTGGCAATCGTGAAATCCTGTTTCGAGCGCGTGCACCCGAACACCGTGAGGAGCATCTGCAAAAGACCATTGAGCCCGGTGCCAGCATGCAAGTCGCCAGGCAATGCTGTGCTTCTCTTGTCTGCGCCAAGGGCGACCACAAGCAGCGACTCGAGATAGAGGAGGAAGTTTCCCCTTAGGGCAGTCTTGGCGTCGGCCGTTTGCTGACGGCTTTCGAGCCCAGTGAGGGAGGCGGAGAGCTCGAGCACCGCGTCGGCTTGCCCGACGACGTGAAGGATGGACTCGGAGAGTCCAACAGCACCGAGGGAGATGTCGGAGATCAGGTTCTGACCAGCAGACTTCGTGTGAAAGTCAGAGAGACACTGCTCAGGCGCCAACGCGCGAATGGCTTGGTCCAGCGCGACCGAGGCGAACGCGGTGCAGTCTGATGACTTCTTTCTCTCGTCGCGCTTGCCGAACTGCTTGACTACCTGGCACAGGCAAAGGAAGACCTCAGAAAGACCCAGGACTGTCGTCAGCGCTCCGAAGGACTTGCGGGCGAACATCCCGTCAAGCGCTGCTTTCGACAGCCCGGAGAAGACGTCAAGAGCCGCCTTTATACTGGCACCATTGCGGCAAATGCTCACAGTATACGACGAGGCAGTTGATATGCAGCGAAGGCCACAGAACAACGCGCCACAGATCTGCACGATGGGTGCATGCATCTTCTCCTTGTGTTTCCGCAAGATGCTCGCGACGCTGCCCATCAGGCCAGAAAGCGCGGCGGCACTCGACACGAATAGAGCCAGAGCCTCATCTGAGCTGTCGCGCGACGTCACTACATGGAAGGCCAGACGCAACGCGAACTCAACGCGCTCAAGCGCACCGGCGATGTTCCCACCCTTGCGTCGCGACATCGCCCCCCTCACGGTCAGTAGAGCGCACCGGATATCCTCGACCACTTCGGCACTCTCCCCAACCTCGTTGTGTGTCAAAGAGATCCTTAGAGAAGAGGAGAGCATCTCCGCGTCACTTGGGTCGCCTTCGGTGACTCTGGCAGCATCTGTCACGTCGATCTGTAGGGCTTTGGCGAGATTGTCGACAGAGAGGAGTCCATCGACGACCTTCGAAAACGATGATGCGCCATTCATAGTGCTGATTAGAGCGGGTGAACAGGATGATGCGAACGCCTGAAGATGAACAGGAGGGGTCCCCGTGGTTGTTGACTTCGAGGGCTTCGCGGTGAGGTACGCCATCAGGGGCTCTGCGTAAGCGGCAGCAAGGGATGATGCCTCCGGGGTGCCGTGTCCAGCAAGAGTGAGAAGGACGTACGCCGCGGGGAGGAGGGACGCAAGAAGACTCCTCGTGGCGGGCTTCCCAGCCTTCTGTGCCTCAGACAAGGAGCACGCGAACTCGGAAGAGAAAACGTCAGCAGTCAACGCAGGGAAGAGCCTGATCGTCGCCGCGATGGCGATCCCCACCGCTTCGTTCTGCTCCGACGTAGGCGCTGACGATACAAGCTGGCGGACGACGGCTGCCGCGTTCTGGGAGAGCCACTCCACAGCAAAGGGTCGAGAAGCTTGCTCGGGCCTCAACAAGCGAACGAGGACCGAAGCTGCGGCCACGTCGTGGCGCTCGTCATCGAAAGCGGCAGAGAGGATTGAGTGCACCGCGTCCCGGGTAGCTGGGGCGGGGAGCTCGAGTAGAGAGTTGAGAACCGCCAGTTTGCCCTCCTCGGAACTTCCCCTGGGCAGTACCTCAAGGACCGAGACCAGAGGCCCGCAGGTCGCACCGCCGTGCGATATCTCTCGGAGCATCCAGATCGCCGCGTCCCTGTCGTTGCCGTGCGAATGAGAGCAGGCTTCCATTGCCGTCCCTGCGATGTCCGCGATGAGGCTCGACGCTTCACCTTCCTGACGAGCAAGGAAACGGAGGAGTCCTGTCGGAGCTGAGCCGTTCGCCTTGCCGACCATGAATGCTCGCTCGAAGAATCCAGCACCAGCGTGGTCCCGGCACCAGCAGGCAACGATGTTGACGAGTGGTCCGAAGACCTCCTTCCCCTCGAAGCTCTCAAGACCCCGCCGCAGTGACCTCAGTGAGTCCACCTCCGCCGGACCCATATCGAAGAACCGCCCACCAAGGAGGGCAAGCAAACCAGCAGGGCCGTCAAGAGATTCCCACGCTGTCGCCTCTTCTGGTCGGTCGTCGCAGATCGACTCGACGAGCTCCAACGCGGAGAGAGGCGCCGCATCTGCCGAAGCCAGCGAGAGCGCGCTCTTGATGCACCGCGCTGAGAAAGGGCGAGACCCACTGACTGCAACCCGTGCCTCGCACACAGACCCCAAGAACCTGGCGAGCATGTCCACGACCTCCCTCAGCTTCCTCTCAGACTGTGCAACCTTGCCAAGATCAGACAGTGCTGACACGAGCAATGGACTCACGGCGTACAATCCCCGCAACATACTCCCAAAGCCGGGATCCAGCACACGGCGGAAGTGCCCTGCCTCTTTTATTGCCTGCTGAAGGCAATGCCGCGCTTGTTCGAAAGCAACGTGAGGCCTCCTGCCGCAGTTCATGATAGCTTCCGCGACGAATGATGTAACGTCCGAGAGATCGTCGTCTGGAACGGCCGCCAGCGCCTGCACCCATAAGGTCGCCTCCACGGCACCTCCTGGGCCCATTAGCTCGGTGGAGAGGAGAACTGTCTCCATTGCCTCGCGGGCAGCTGCCCCCAGTGGGCCTGAGACCTTCCCGAAGTGCGCAGCAACGTACGCAAGGACCCTGAGTTGCCCCGCACTGAGGGTCGCGACTGAGAGATACACAGTCCCCGCGACGTGTGGGGTCGGAGGCCGTGTGGTGCCGAGGCACTCCTGGAGTGCCGCAGCCTGGAGGCTGTCCAGCGATGGGAGCATGCACCTCAAGAGCCTCAGCATCGCCAACAGGGCCCCTTGGTCGCACTTGAGGGCGTCAATATAGTAGCCGTCGCCATTGTCTTGACCACCGGCGCTCGACGTGGGCAGGAGCGTTGAAAGGCTCGTCCCGGAGCCCTCCCACCAGGAGGGGCACGTCATGCGGTGTTGCCCAATGGCCCGCATGGCGAGCTCTGAACCCCGAATCTCTGCCTCCCGGTCAAGCACCGACGCAAGCGCCTCCTTCGCTTGTGCCTCGTCCATGCTGATCGCGTGGTCTCCACTGGCTGTGTCAGCGTCAACCTCGTCCGCATCCGAGGAAGCTCTCCCCACGCCCTCCCCGGGTTCCCCGTGGACCGTCAAGCCCGCGTCAACCATGCGCTCCGAGATCTTCGCGAGCTGGCGGATTCTGCGGCGGATCACTCTCTCCTCCGCGGCGAGCGCCTCCCTGCTCTCTGACACCCACCGGCCCCCGCTCGCCGACAGGGCGTAGAGCAACACCTGGGGGTCTGGCAACACCTCCCTGACACACTCGTGCCACGCGGGGACGTCCGTGGCAAGGTGGGCCCTGATCTGGCCCCCGACAGCTGACACATTCTGTAGGGACTCATTGAGGATCTCCAATGTGGCCACCCGCACCCGCCCGTCCTTGTGCTGAAGCCCCCGCGTGACCATGGCCCGCGTCAGCTGGGCGGGGAGCCCCGAGCGGACCAGCTCCGCGAGCTCCGCGGCGGAGGGCGCGGCGGTCAGGCGCGGCGACATAGACGCTTCGTCGCCCGAAATGCCCCCTTGGGCCCTCGCCATACGCATGAGATCGCGGAACAGTTCGGTTGCCGCGTGGAACTGGGCGTTGGGCCGGGGCTCGAGCGGGCAGTTGGAAAGGTCACGGAGGGCAGCTGTGGCCAGGGCAGGGCTTGCCTCGCAGGCGACGCGGATGACCTGGGCATGGTACGGAACTACGCTGGGCCTCAGCTTGGCGAAGAACGAGGAGAGAACCGATGACGCGGCGCCTGCAGTGCCGCTCCCAGCTTGCTGCCCAACGTCCCTGCTGCAACCCCACACGGAAGCCACCGGGCTCGCCATCCTGAGCAGCCCGGGCGCGACGCCCAGCACAGGGTCCGTACACGCACGTTTCAGGATCCGCTCCCCCAGTTCCCGCGCCTTGGCGGCGGTGTTGTCGGAGGGGACCTGAGAGGCGCAGATGTCGGCGAGCTGCACGAGTGAGTCGACGTCAAAGAGGGTCGACTTCTGGGCAGGGGTGAGTCTGCTCCCCTCAGCCAGGACGTGCGATTCGAGGGTGGCCATAATGTCGGCGAAGATACCGGGCGGGTCCCCGCCGATGTGGTGCATGAGCCCAGAGGTAAGGGGCGGGCAGGAGAGGGCCAGCGACACGAGGGTGGGATCCCCCGACCGAAGCAGCGTGAGGACCCACAGCACGAAGCTCGGGCGCGTGGGGCGGCCAATGACCGTGTTTCCGAGGAAGTACGTCCTCTCCCCCATCATAGAGAGGGGTGATTCGGCCCCGGCGGCGCTTTCCCCGTCCTCGCTGGCCTTGTACTTGGGCGGCCGGGCGAGCTTCCGCAGGGCGCTCAGCTGCCAGTCGAGGTGCTGCAGGAGCTCCTTGGCCAGCTCGGGGCTCTTGGTCGAGATTGCCGTCATGAGGTGGAGCGCGCCGTTCGCTCTACCGCGTGTAGTCGCGGAGAGGTGGTGGTGTATGGCTTTCATGCGGCCTCTGATGAGCTGTCGGGCCTGCGGGCGGGGAGAGGAGGGCGGAGGGAAGTGTGGGCGCGCTGCCCTCTTGGCGGGCCACTTGCAGGGGGAGTGGGGGAGGGGACCCGCATGGTTGCTTGTTTGGCTCATGGTGTCTCACCAGGTTATCCGCGTCGACGGAGATGTCCTGCGACGCCCCCTTGCTCCCCGACAGCTCCATAATCCTGGCAGCGGTCAGGAGCAGCTTCTCGTCGATCTTAGCCTGGAGGGTGCCCTTCTTCTTGCTGTCCCACACGGTCAGGATCTCCGTGAGACGCGTCGATGCGCCGTGGAATTTTTGTAGGACCACCAGCCCGCCCTGCGTCAAGGGGGGTCGAGGGGGGTTGATGGGCCACGGGGGCGGCGCGGCGGGAGGGCGTTGGGGGTGGGACGAGAGGGGGGCGGCCTCGCCTTGGTGTGGAGGGCGTTGTGCAGCTGTTCGATGCCGAACAGCATCACCTCCGGGTCGTTGCTCGCCCGGAGGTTCTGCACGATAGCCACTGCGTCGATGCCTTTGGCGTCGCGCTCCTCCTTCTGCTTGGTGAGGAGCAGGTCCGTGGCGTCGGTGATCCGCAGCGCCTGCTTCTTGCTCAGGGTCGCGGCCCCCACGTAGTTCTCCCTCTTCCGCTTCCCGGCACCCTCCTCCGCGGCGGAAGGGGCCGCCGCAGTGGCCGCGCCGAACGTGAAAGCTCCAGAGGGCGCCTCGGGCATCTTGGACTCGGCGAAGAGAGAGCGGAGATTCACCGCGGGCGCCCCTTTTGGGGGAGAGGGGGGAGGGGGGTACTCCATGGGGGCTTCCTCCGGTTTCTACCCCATGCACAACTATATTCGTGCTTTGATGGCACAACTGGCGTACTTACACGCAAGGGCGCAGGACCGACCCTTTAACCCGCGTGCTCGTAGCGGCTGCCGGCAGGGAGGACGCCTCAGGTCAGGCCGCCGGGGGTGGGGCCGACTGCCCGACACGACGAAGCGGCAGGCGGCGCACCGTGCGCCGCGCACGGGGAGCCCCGCCTTAGGGGCGTTTTGGTGCCGCTGCTCGAGCCGCTCGGGACCAGCTCCCGGGGCCGTGATGGCAAGCTGTTGCGCTCTCCCAGTGCCGTCGCGGTGGCGTGGCACGTGCCAGGTTGCACTCCCCCACGGGGGGGCAACGCCGTTGTCGGTTGCCCGAGGGAGGGGTCCCCTTCGCTCCAAGGCTACAGGCAAGTCTCTCTAGACGCGATATCCTCGAGATGGGCTGTCCGTGATAGACAGGGCATGTGTGACGGATGCGCGCGGGAATCGAGGAGCGGACGGGGAGATTTCCATCCGCCTCTCCCGGGCTGCGAAATGCTTTACGGGGCTCGGTGGGAATTTCATTCGCCCGCGGAGTGAACGCTAGTCGGAGGGCTCTTATGCGTCGCGCGTGGGGTACGGTCGTCTAGACCGACGACATGGCCAATGCCC
>Ga0181581_10004520_pt1 | contig 10839 bp, 11 predicted proteins | sample 071ome_22_FD_132433 | JGI IMG/M metagenome (GOLD analysis project Ga0181581, IMG submission 132433) | Coastal salt marsh microbial communities from the Groves Creek Marsh, Skidaway Island, Georgia - 071404AT metaG (megahit assembly) | ecosystem: Environmental > Aquatic > Marine > Intertidal...
CGCCCAACGCTTCTTTAAAGACAGGTATCTGAATAGATGAATCGATGATATTGCACACCTGTGCGAGCTGTTTTCCAAGAGGGCCGCCTCTGATTTTGAATCTCTTTTCCGATTGATTTAATCGACGCTGCATAGATTGCAATGATAATTTGATTTACAGTAACGAGATAGGCTGGCCTGTCGTTTAACCACAGCTAGCCCATTTTAGCAGATAGATAGGCTGGCACAAGATAGACAAGCATGCAAACTATGCGGGCAATTGGCGGCATGGCGATACAACCAGTTTTAAACCATCTAATGCGTACAACCAGACAGATGCTGAGGCTCTGTTTTTTGCTATGTTGTGTGCTTGCCACTGAAAGTGCAAGCGTTCTTGCCGATACAGATGGCCCTGTTTATCGACAGCTATCCAGCCTTGATATGGTGCCGTCTGACCCACTGGCAAATGATGCCAGACAGGCCTATCGCTCCGCTAGCTATCTTCAGGCACTACGCCTGTCCCGAGATGTGCTGGCGCGGCATCCGTCTAATCACACAGCCTTGCTGGTAATGCTAAAATCCATGAGCAAGCTTGGTATGACTGGCCAGATGGCTGATGCCGCTATCAGCTATGCTGAACGCTATCATCCCTATTCGGCGACGATTAACACGGCTATCAGCCAGATGTATCTGGCACAGGGAAATCTGCGCAAAGCCAGCGATTATCAGCAGCTAGCCAGACGCCAACATTGCGCTTTTAATTGCCAGCAATAACCTCAGACAGTGATGTTTTCATTTTGGCTGAGGCGGGTTTCCCGGCACAGGCAGGCCGCGCAATGCCTTGTTGGTGCGCATATATTGTGGCGGATAGACAGCATCAGCACCAAGTACCTCTGCGGCGTGCCATGCCCAATGCGGATTAAACAGCATGGCTCTGGCTATCGCTATCATATCTGCCTGACCTGATCTGAGGATGGCTTCTGCCTGACGCGGGTCTGTTATCTGGCCAACTGCCATTGTCGGCAGGCCAGTGGCCCGCTTTATTTCTGCGGCAAATCCGGTCTGATAACCTGGCCCGACATCAATTTTCTGCAAGGGTGAATTGCCAGCACTTGAGACATCAACAAAATCAGCCCCATGCGCCTTTAGCGCGTCACAAAATATGATGGCTTCGTCAATATTCCAGCTTGAACTATCTACCCAGTCTGTTGCAGATAGCCTGACACCTAATGCTTTATGGCGTGGCCAGACAGCACGGACCGCATCAAACACCTCAAGCGGAAATTTCATCCTGCCTTCGATAGAACCGCCATAGCTGTCATTTCGCTGGTTTGACAGAGGCGATAAAAACTGGTGCATCAGATAGCCATGCGCCATATGCAATTCTACCACATCAAAGCCGATTCTGTCAGAACGTTCAGCTGCCAGTACAAATGAGTCTTTCAGCCTTTTCATCCCAGCTTCATCTAGCGCATCAGGCACATCCCACCCATCTGCATAGGGGGTAGCGGAGGGCGCACAATTTTTCCAGCCGCGCGCATCAGATGGTGCAAGCGGCTTGCCGCCAGCCCATGGCATATCTGTTGAGCCTTTTCTGCCAGCATGGGCTAGCTGGATACCAAGCTGGGCATTGCCATAGCTTTTGCAGAAATCAACAACATGTTTGAAGGCCGCTTCCTGTTCATCATTCCATAGCCCAAGACAGCCGGGCGAAATGCGTCCTTCGGGCGTAACGGCGGTAGCTTCGGTAAATAACAGCCCGACACCAGCAACAGCAAACTGTCCCAGATGCATCAAATGCCAGTCATTTGCAACCCCATCAGCCGCACTATATTGGCACATTGGCGCTACAATAATCCGGTTTCGTAAAGTTAGTCCGCCAACAGGCATTTCTGAAAACAGCTTTACACTCATTAATTTTATCCTTTAACCGTTAGATTTATTTTTTTGCCCTGAGCCGAGCTACTATAGGCTGTCTCAACCAGTCTCATAATTTCAAGATATTCACGGGCAGAATTTTCAGGGTTTTTATCATGATTCCAAGCATCTGCTATATGCTGGCATAAGTGGAAGACGCAGTCACCACCAAAAGCGTCTCTTTCCGGATGTGCTGGCAATAAAATTTCATCATCCTGCTGGTGATGGCGACGTAAGCTAAGCTGGCCATCCCCTTTTAGCATTATCACCCCAGCTTCTGTTTCCAGCCATGCTTCCCCCATCGTCAGGCGTGGGTTCTCTGCCAGATGATCAGTTAGCCGGTTGCCATCAAATATCGCCCTAATCTGATTGTCAAATTCAACCATGATCACGCCTGCATCTTCACCTTTCAGCACAGGGTTAAGCTGTCTTAGATCAGCATATAAATTATGCGGAGTGCCAAATAAAAAGCAGAATAGGTCCAGAAAATGTATCGCAGTTTCATGGACCAAAAAGCGCGGCATCTTCTGAAAATAGGGCTGGCGGGCAAGATAGGCATCTTTGCCTCTGCCATCTCCGGGACGCAAGGCAAAGCGGAATTGATAAATCTGTCCGAACACACCATCTTCTATGCGGGATTTAAGCAGACGATACCATGGCTGGAAACGAAAATTTTCATGGATCACAAGCGAGATACCGGCAGCTTCAGCTTTGGCCGTAATATATTCTGCCTGTTCTAGATTCTGGCAGAAAGGTTTCTGGCAGATGATGCGTGTTATACCTGCTGCAATCGCTGTTTCAATCAGCCCGCAATGCGCATCTGGCGGCACTACAATATCAAGCACGTCAATAGGCTGTGATGCCAGCATCTGATCAAGGCTATGATAGAGCGGCATTGAAGCTGGCAGTTTTGCATTCGGGCTTGGATCAGCAATGCCAACCAGCGTTGCACCTGTACAGGCTAGCCATGCCTGATGATGAAGCTGGGCAAAATAGCCTGCACCAACAATCCCGATAGATAGGTTTTTTGTATTCATATCCCTGTTTATAGCGTTGTTATGTCTTTAATCAAAGTGCTAGTGTCATAAGATAAACACACAGATGAGGGCACTATGAGCGAGAAATTATGGGAAGTCTATGCGCTGAAATATTCTGAGCGTAACAGCAGAACACGTTTTGACAGTTTCATGTTTGATCCTCATCACAATGACGCCCATGATATGGATTATTTTGTTTGGGTGTTGAAATCAGGGGATGAGATCATTCTGGTTGATACCGGCTATGATGAAGATGAAGCAAAACAGCGGGGCAGATCAATTTTGCGCTCGCAAACGCAGGCACTAGCCGCATTAGCTATCACACCAGAGCAGATACAACATGTTATCATCACCCATCTTCACTATGATCATGCAGGCTGTCTGCATGAATTCCCAGAGGCGCGTTTTTATCTACATCCCGATGAAATGGCCTATGCTACAGGGCCGTGCATGTGTGAAGATGTATTGCGTATGCCTTTTACAGGTAATCATATTTGCGAGGCGGTATCTGCGCTATATTCAGGCAGGCTGGAATTTACCAATTCAGATCACAAGATAGCTGACGGGGTTACTACCCACCGCGTCGGTGGTCATTCCAGAGGCTTGCAGGTGGTAAAGGTGAAAACTGCCTCTGGCTGGATGTGTTTGGCCTCTGACGCATCGCACTATTATGAAAATTATCTGACACGACGCCCCTTTCCGATTGTGGTGGATTTACAGGAAATGTTTAATGGGTTTGACACCATTCAGGCACTGGCCTCAAAGCCTGAGCTGGTGATACCCGGCCATGACCCGCTTGTCGGGCAGATTTTTCCTGAATTTGGGACATCTGGGTTTGTCTGGCGGCTTGATGCAGGGCCCCAAAAAGCCCTGCCTCAATTTTAGGGTAGTCTTTTTTGGGCTAGAGTTTGCCTTCTTCTTCAAGCACCTTGCGTGCGGATCGCATACATTCTACACCCTGAGGAACACCACAATAAATGGCAATCACATGCACAATGGCCCTAATTTCTTCTACCGAACAACCATTGCCAAGTGCGCCTCTGCAATGAAGCTCCCATTCATGCATTTTCCCCAATGCGCCTATCATGGCCAAATTCATCATTGAACGGGTTTTGGCGTCAATTACCTCGTCACCCCAGCCAAAACCCCAGCACCAGGCAGTCATCGCCTCCTGAAAGGGTTTGCTGAATTCATCTGCCGTTTCCAGCGTCTTTGTCACATACTCAGCACCAAGTGTCTGTTTACGCTTTTCAATGCCGGTTTCCAGAAATTTTTCCATACTCATTCACTCTCTGTTTTTTTTGATTCACAATATTTTCGTATCTGAATTTAGCGTAGAGTGAAGTAGAGCACTAGGCTAGTCACTTGGCTCATATATTTCACCATTCACCTTATAGATCGTGGCTTCGGCGATGTTTTTTGCATGATCGCCCACACGTTCAAGATGTCTGGATACAAATAGCAGATGCACTGAACTATCTATATTGTCCATATCTTTGGTGATGTTCAGCATCACTGATTTCGAGAATTTTTTATGCAGATCGTCTAACTGGGCATCACTGGCATGGATTGCGAGTGCTTCTTCAGGGTTTTCCTGATTATAGGTTTTTAGAGATGCAAATAGATTGCTAGATGCCATTTTACCCATTTTACGAAGTTCTACGGCATATTTTTCTTCGATGAATAGCTCGTGAGAAAGTGCTAATTTGGCCATATTTTTTGCCAGATCGCCTACACGTTCAATATTCAGACCTACCTGAATAGCAGATAGTACTTTGCGCAAATCATTTGCCATAGGCGAGCGCAATGCCAGAATATTTTGTGATAATTCTGTTATTCTTGCCAGCCCTGTATTGATTGACCTGTCAGTTTCAATAATTGTTTGCGCAGCTTGTTTGTTGGCATTCAGCAACGCGTCAACGGCATCATCAACCATCTCTGTGGCGGTTGTGCCCATAGTCATGACCAAAGTCTGAAGCTTGTTTAGCTCATCATCATAGGATGATACGATATGCTCATTCATAATCTATTTGCTCCTAGCCGAATCTGCCAGTGATATAATCCTGCGTTCTGCTTTCACGAGGGTTGGTAAACATTTGTGTTGTATCGCCATATTCAATCAGATTGCCCAAATGAAAAAACGCAGTTTTCTGTGAAACTCGGGCAGCCTGTTGCATGGAATGTGTCACGATAATGATTGTATAGTCTTTTGCCAAATCTGTCATCAATGCTTCTATTCTAGCTGTGGCGATCGGGTCAAGGGCCGAACATGGCTCGTCCATCAAAATAATTTCAGGCTGGACAGCGATGGTTCTGGCGATACATAGTCGCTGTTGCTGGCCACCAGAAAGACCTGTTCCTGGCTGGTCTAGCCTGTCTTTTACCTCTTCCCATAAGCCAGAACCTTTCAATGCCTTTTCAACAATTGTCTGAAGTTCTGAATTGCTTTTTGCAAGGCCATGAATCTTGGGGCCATAGGCAACATTGTCAAAAATGGATTTTGGAAACGGATTTGGTTTCTGAAACACCATGCCAACCCGCGCCCGCAAGGGCACAACATCAATTTCTGGAGCATAGATATTTTCATTATCGATCAGAATTTCGCCTTCCATGCGGCATCCGTCAATCGTGTCATTCATCCGGTTCAGAGATCGCAAAAACGTAGATTTACCGCATCCCGAAGGCCCGATAAAGGCAGTTATGGTCTTAGGCAGAATATCGATAGAGATATTATTGATGGCCTGTTTATCACCATAGAAGATATTCACATTTTTACATGTAACAACGGGATCTGTCATGATTCTGTCCTGTTTAATCTAGTCAAAATTTTATCTACCAGCGTCGCTCTAATTTGCGTCTGATGAAAATCGCAATGCCATTCATGGCAATCAGAAAGCCAAGCAGAATAATAATCGCAGAACTGGTTTTTTGAATAAACATTCGTTCGGCAAAATCTGCCCACATAAAAATCTGTACTGGCAGAACTGTGCCAGGATCTGTAACCGAATTCGGAATATCCACAATAAAGGCAACCATCCCGATCATCAGCAATGGTGCGGTTTCCCCAAGTGCCTGTGCCATGCCGATAATTGCCCCTGTCAGCATGCCCGGAATTGCCAAAGGCACCACATGATGAAAGGTAGCCTGCATTTCAGATGCCCCAATGCCAAGCGCGCCGTCCTTGATGCTTGGCGGCACAGCCCTGATAGAGGCACGCGAGGAAATGATAATGGTTGGCAGGGTCATAAGCGCGAGCACAATCCCGCCTACAAGCGGGATAGAACGCGGCAAACCAAAGATATTAATAAAAATAGCCAGACCCAAAATCCCAAATACAACAGACGGCACCGCTGCCAGATTATTGATATTAATTTCAATAATTTCTGTAATTTTGTTTTTAGGGGCAAAAACTTCTAGATAGATGGCCGTTGCCACACCAAGCGGGAAGGCGATGATAAAACAGACAAATAACGTATAGATTGAACCAAAAAAAGCACCTTTTATGCCTGCCATCTCGGCATTACGCGAGGCACTGCCAAAAAATAGATAATCAGAAAGCTCGTAGCTGATGAGGCCCTCTGCCTGTAGTCTTTCCAGAAATTCTATCTGGATGTCATTCACCCGCCGTAATTTTTCTGGCGTTTCTTTTGAAATAAACCCTCTTAAATAGCTATCTGCATCATCATCAAGTGCAAGCTTGACCGGCTGAACTGTATCCAGCAGGCCGATATTAGATTTGACAAAATCTACCAGCCTTACATCAGAGCCATTTGACAGCATCTGTCGGGCAGCCTTTTTCTGAGACCTGCCCTTTGCTTCTAGCTCGGCATAGATTGCTTCATAGACCAGTTTTTTAGCATCGCCATCAAAAAATGACTGGTCAGACATATCGCCTAATGGATCAAGACGTGATGAATCAAGATATACATTTAAGGTCACATAATATTGAAAAAAGCCCGGAAGGCCCTTTGTGCCAATAGAAATAAACAAGGTTGCCAGAAACAATAATGCTATCGCAATGGCAGAACGGCCAAGCCAGACAAACCGGCGTTCTTTGGCACGTCTTGCCTTCAGGCCGGCCAGCAGGCGCTGTTCTGTTTGTTGTTGCTGCGATGTTTTATCAGTCATATTGTTCTCTATATTTCTTTACAATCTGCAACGCTGCAAAATTAAGGGCCAATGTTATCACGATCAGGGTCAGGGCCAGCGCAAAGGCAGAAAGGGTCTTTGCTGATTCAAATTCCTGATCTCCCACCAGAATGGTTACGATCTGTGCGGTTACAGTTGTTACCGCATCAAGCGGATTGAACGATAGATTTGCAGCCAGCCCTGCGGCCATCACCACAATCATCGTTTCACCAACGGCGCGCGATACAGCCAGAATAATACTGGCAACAATGCCTGAAAGGGCGGCAGGCAATACCACATTCTTGATCGATTCGCTTTTGGTTGACCCAAGCCCCAGAGCGGCATCTCGCAATGATTGTGGCACCGCATTTATCACATCATCTGACAGGGACGAGATAAAAGGAATGATCATGATCCCCATTACAAAGCCTGCGGCTAGTGCTGATTCAGATGCCACCGACAGCCCGATATTCTCGCCAACCCCTTTAAATAGCGGGGCCACTGTCAGGGCGGCAAAAAATCCATACACAACAGTAGGAATGCCAGCCAGAATTTCCAGCAGTGGCTTGACAATCCCTCTGGTTTTTTTAGAGGCATATTCGGACAGATAAATTGCCGATAACAGCCCAATCGGAATAGCAACACTAAGCGCAATTAGCGAAATCAGGAATGTTCCGACAAATAGCGGGATTGAACCATAGGCAGCGATGCCGCCCTGTCCTGAACCTGCACGTGCCGCGCCTTCAAATTCAGGATTCCAAGTAAGGCCTGTTAGAAATTCAAGCGGCGGAATAAGCCGGAAAAATCTGATTGATTCAAAAATAACAGAAAAAACAATGCCAATAGTTGTCAGAATGGCAACCACCGAACATAGAACCAGAAAGACAGAAATCAGCTTTTCAACAGCAGAACGCGCTCTGAAATTAATATCAATTTTTCTGAGCGCATAAAAACTGGCAACGCAACAAATACCAAGAGAAGATATCGCCATAAAAATAAAAGATGTTTCTCTCCAGCCATCTAATTTGATCGCCAGTTCAGATACCCAGCTTTCAACCTCACCGACTGAGATGCCATCTGCAAGATTATGGATACGTGCAAGTGCCACCGAACTTGAAAAATCATCCCCTGCTTTAATTGCATCTGGAATATCTGCTAGTAACAGCCTGTCTAGCAGGATGGTCTGGGACAATTGCCATAAAATAATGGTAACAGCAGGCAGGATAAGGGCAAGAAGGGCAGGATATGTGCCGTAAAATACCGGCAATGAGTTTGGCCGCCTGCCAAGTTTGGCAGCCAGTTTTATGATATGGGATTTTCCATAAAAAAATGAGGAAAGGGCGATACAACCACAAATAAGTAATATCTCTAAATAATACATTACCGCCCCCCTTAGAAAAAACGTGCCACAAAAGCTGTGGCACGCCAATCGTGATATTTACGACTACTATTTTAGCGTGTCAGCTGTCAACTTTGGCAACTCTACCATAGCTTTTGCATAGGCTGCACGTTCTTCTTCAGGCATAGGCACCATGCCAGCATCTGTCAGAATACCATCCTCATCCCAATGCTTTGTCCATTCGTTCATATATTCGGCAATGCCGGGAATGACATTCATATGTTCGTGCTTTACATAAAACCACAATGCGCGCGAGATAGCATATTCACCAGATGCGATTAATTCGAAATCTGCTGGTGTGCCGTCAACAATTGCGCTCTGCAATGTGTCGCGGTTCTGGTCTAGGTAGGAAAAGCCAAAAATACCAAAAGCATCTTTATCTTCCTGAAGCTTCTGGACAATCAGATTATCCTGCTCGCCAGCTTCAACATAGGCGCCATCTGTGCGCATGGCACGACAAGATTTTGCTTTTTTGCCTGCTGCTTTAAGTGCCGATTTAGCCAGCGCATCTTTGCCGCAATAGGCTTTTTCATTGACCATTTCAGCGAATGATGCACGTGTGCCAGAGGTTGTTGGCGGTCCATATACGCGAATCTCAATATCTGGATAGCTTGGGTTGATTTCGCTCCATTTTTTGAATGGATTTGGAATCATTTCTTCGCAATTTGCGCTTTTGCGGCCGGCGGCACAGGCAGGCACTTCTACGGTAAGCGCCATACCAAGATCAGCTTTGGAAATGTTTAAAGTTGTGCCGTCAAGCGAGTTCGCCACAGCAATCCCATCATAGCCAACTTTGATTTCTGTCAGACTAACGCCATTTTTGTCACAAAATTCAAGTTCGGCAGGCTTCATTCGTGATGATGCATTGCCAATATCAATAAATTCAGTGCCAATACCTTCGCAAACGCCTTTTTTGCCGACCGACGAGCCGCCTGATTCAACAACAGGTGTCTTGAAATTCGGGTTTTTACCCATTTCTTCGGCAATGATGGTGGCAAATGGCAATACGGTTGATGAGCCTGCCATGCTCAACTGGTCACGCGCATGTGCTGTGCCTGCTACCAGCAGACCAGCCATAAGACAAAGAACAAATTTTTTCATAATAAACTCCACAGGATTTAACGTAGATACAGCACTAAAATTCCTGAATTGCACTTATATGACAAAAATATGACAAATATGTTACAACAGCGTCTGGCAGCCAGTTTATCTAGCAGTTACGCGCCGATAAAATCATGGTGACGCCATGCTTCATATAGACAAATGGCAACTGCATTTGACAGATTCAGGCTTCGAGACCCGTTCTGCATGGGCAGAAAAAGCTGATTCTTGGTGGTGATTCTGCTTTTTATTGCGTCCGGAAGACCATTTTGTTCATTACCAAATAGTAACGCATCACCTGTTTTAACATCTGCCTGATCAAATCTGGTGGTGCCAAATTTGGTAATTGCCCACAGATTAAGCGGCTTCTGGCTAGCAAGATAGCTATCCAGATCAGGCCATCTGGAAACTGTTGCCAGCTCATGATAATCCAGCCCTGCGCGCCTGCATGATTTCTCATCCAGATGAAATCCCAACGGTTCGATCAGGTGTAATCTGGCACCGCTATTGGCGCATAAACGTATGATATTGCCTGTATTTGGCGGAATCTGCGGCTGATATAGAATAATGTCAAACATCTAAATAGCACTCCGGTCTATGAATGGGCAATTTGCAGAAATAGCTGCATTTTAGGGGCTGTTATACCGCCCTGTTTACCCCTAACCCCCCAGATTTGATACCATCTATATGCAAAAAAACAGGTGATATCACAGGGTGGTTAAACCATAACAAATCATATTTTTATCAAAGAAGGTAAATTATCTGGTTTGCGTTAACCATTTATTTACTTATCTGCCTGTACAGTAGCGTTTTCATATTTGCCTGAAGGTTAGGAGTCCTGGCATGAAAACGCATAAGTACGCAGAGCAGTATGTTTATTCTGTGATAAGCCTGTTGCTTTCAATCATGATATCGCAGTCTGCATTATCTCAAACATCAGATAATATGACAGCTAGTGACGATGCCCAGCTTGTGTCTGATCTGCAGGCAGAAGCCAATTTTGAGACTGAGCTTAGCTTTCCTGACGAGCTGATCATAGCAGAGCCTCTGGCAGTTGAAAGAGAGCGGGTGCTATTCATTCAGAAATTACGGTCATTACAGGCCGAGATTGAGATTCTAGAAGCTGAAAGTGATAATTTCGAGCTTGATATCGCTGAAAGAAAAGCGGTGCTGAGAAATGCCAGAACACTGGCGGCCAGTCTTGAAGAAGAATATAATCTGATTAAGCCACTGGTAGATGCGGGTCATGAACCACAGGTGAAATTAATTGAGATTTCC
>Ga0181581_10004521_pt1 | contig 10839 bp, 15 predicted proteins | sample 071ome_22_FD_132433 | JGI IMG/M metagenome (GOLD analysis project Ga0181581, IMG submission 132433) | Coastal salt marsh microbial communities from the Groves Creek Marsh, Skidaway Island, Georgia - 071404AT metaG (megahit assembly) | ecosystem: Environmental > Aquatic > Marine > Intertidal...
AGTATCGGGCATGTCGAAACTGATTTCCTGCTCGCTGTGATACTCCTCGATCTCAGTAGCAGTAATACGGAGACGCATGTAGCGCTTATCCGTATTCAGGCCTACGCCACGGAAACCCTTGGAGGATTTCACCTTGTAGGCGTAGATGATGATTACTTCTTCAAGATCACCCTCGGGTGAATAGTAGGTGCGATATGCGTTCTTATCGAACCAGTAAAGCCGGTAGGTCTTCTTGGTGGGGCGAATGTAGAAGAGGCCTTTACCGTATGCCAGGAAGCGATCCCAGATCGCATCTAAACGTGCGTCCAGCTTGTTGAATTTAATGACCTGCTGGATGAAGTCAAACCGCTGCGTACCGAAGTTATCTTGCGCCGGATAGAACTCGACACCCTGCCGAATCCCAAACATTTTCATTTGGGAAAGGTGCGAACTGACCAACATGGTGTCCGCTGAACCTTGACCATCGTGGTTCACGACGGATTTGAGGATAGCGTCAAGGATAGATTTACTATCGCTCATGGGTGCTTAACGGTTCGGATTATTCTTCAATATCGTAGCCAGCAGCAATTCGTTTGAGAGTAATGACATCATCCTCAACTTCGAGTTCAAACCGTTCGTTGGGCTGAAGCGCCATGTCATGGCAGAGCTCGTCGGGGAGAGGGATGACTGCAGAACCATATGCGTCCTGCTCAATCTCTACGTTGAAATAGCCGGTGGACATTGGAAACGATTCTTTAAGTTTAAGTCCAAAATACTTTATCTTCTGTCAGCTTAGAACTGAAGCTCCAACTTGCCTCTGGTCATTAGGCCGTTGCAGAGCCAGACCAAAGCATCCACACAGTCATCGTGTGAGCTGACACCGAAATTGACGATCTCATCCGTCAATGGACCGAAGCGACGGTACTTATTGAAAATGATCTTCCGCTGCTCGAACATCCCCATGATGCCCCGGAAACGTGCGACTTTGTCCCCACGGAAGCCTTTGACCGCATGCCAGTTCAGGTTGTAGAGACCGTGGTCACCAAGACAGATGCGCTTGAAGTCAGCCTCCAGGGAAGCCTGGTAGGCAACCGCTTCTGACCAGATGTCGATGTTGCTGCCGGTGGGGAAGTACTGAGTGCCGTCTTTGTGGACGATGCCCCACTCTTCCATCATTTCCATCAGGGCCTCGAGCTTGTCGAGGTTGCCCATGATCCTGATGCGCTTGCAATCGATGATGTGGATCTTGTCTCCAACGCGTCCACCCATCACAAACACGGTGAAGTCGTTCTGCTCCCGGACACCAGCAGAAAGGTCAACGCCAACACCCAGGGCATCGAACTGCGTAGAGATGGTTCCTTTGACGATCAAGTCCGGCGAGAGGGACAACTCACTGGTTTGAACGATCTGGTTCTGGTACTGGAAGCTGAATGCAACTGGTGCTTGCCGTCGGCGATCCTGCAGGTACTCCAGGGACCACATCTCCGGCCAGTAGGAGATCTCGTCCCCATGCTCATCGACGGTGATCGCTGACTGCACGATCTGTACCCAGTCGTTGGAGGGCGTGAAGGTGCTGTTGTGAATATCGTCGTGGCGGAAGCGGGTACCGAGACAGATGGCCCGTCCACCCTCAAACATGGTGGGAACGATAACCGAGTTCCAGTTATCCTCCATGGCAGCCCGGATGTCCCGGTTCTTGATATCGTCCGCGCTTTTGATCGCGTCATCGATGATACAGAGGTGCGAACGTTTCGAGGTCACAGCACCTTTCAGACCTGCACAACAGACGGTGAATTCTTCTTCACCAGTCGATTTGATGCCAGCGAACTTCCAATCAATACTCCAGTATTCGTTGGAGTTAATGCCCTTGGCGATCTTTACAGTTGGGAAGATTTCTTTATATGTTTTACTTTCTTCGATGATTCGTTTGATCGCTGCACTCTTAGGACGTGCAACGTCAACCGTGTAAGAAATATAGAGGATTTTTAGCGGTTTCTTGTGAAGAGCATGTACGCCAACAGCCCACGCAGTGTAAAGACCGAGAATCGTGGACTTTGCTGAACCACGTGGAGCGAGGATATCAATGTTGGGTCCGCCGATCCCAATTAAACATTCGGTGTCCTGGCCAGTGCACAAATACTCGTGCCATTCCTTGTGGTGACGTGCAGGTGGTTTGTCACCAACAACATCACAGAAGTAAGCGAAATCTACGCGAGCACGCTCGACATCAATTGAAGTCGTCTTTTTAACGACGCGTTGTTGTGCAGCTGCTCGTGCAGTTCTGCGATAAACGCTATAAATACTGGTGCCTGCCATGCCTGAAGCATAGCGCAGTAATTTTTACGATTCTTCCTGCAGAATCTTTGTCCAAACTCCCATCGAAGCTTCCTGGAGTGGACCCTCGATCGGATCGTCACGGAAGATCGTCAGCATCTCTCTAAGAGCACGATCGGCTCCCGCCAGGATGAGTCCTTGCTTATCCATGAGGACCTTTTCATCGTTGAGCTGTTTGATTGCTCCACGAAGTTCTTTCTGCAGCATGGCAATACGGGACGTACCCATATCTTGTTTCACCATGCCCATATCAATGGCATCTCTGAGTTTGGAGATGTCTTGCGACATGTTGTCGATCTCCATCTCCAGTAGGCCACTGAAATCCCGTTTCTTAAATTCCTTCTTGGACCATTCGTCGCATTCCACGATGCTGCCTGCATACCCGAGAAACCGGGCATACAGGTACATCTGAATGGGGGATCCAGATCGTTTACAGAATGTAAGAAAGGATTCGCGGTCTTTGTCGGTTAAAGACTGAATCCAATCGATCATGTCCGGTACTGCTGTTGAGCTTGCTCGTAATCTCGGCCTTCTTTATAGCGCCGGAACATCTCCTGCTGCAAGTTCGTGAGTCGAGTTTCCGCACCGGTTGTCTGAACGGTCTTCCGTTCTTCGGTGCCAGCTGTTTCGAGGCCAGCACGATACTCAACACCAGTTGCAGCGATGCCTTTCCGCTCTTCCTCACCAGCAAGACGACGACTGGCACGCTCCTCTTCAGCGGTCTTACCAATCGTTAGTCGCTGTTCTGCACCGGCAGCCTGGCCACGTCGAATATCTTGACCGGCGAAGAACTCAGCGTTCGTGCGGTCTAACTGTGCGCCCAACTCCATGTTGAGACGCATTTGCTTACCACTGACTTCATTGAGAGCAACTTGAGTCTGCAACGACTGGGTAGGAACAGGAGTCGGTGCTGCTGGCGGCGGCGGGGGAGGAGAATATACGACTGTCGGGGATGGAGAGGGTTTGCTGCCGCCCATGGTGTGTTACTCGCTTTTAGTAGTTTATCGTGGCTTGATCAGCCTGCAGAAACAAATTTTCCTGCGTAAGAACCAGCAAACTGTTTAGCAGCTTGTTGTTGTGCAGCGACGGCACGCATCAGATCGGCTTCACCAGCTTGGGCAGACAGCATCTGATTTTGCTTGGAGGCCATAATATTCTGGATAGCGCTCGGCATCTGCTCCTTAGTTGTCAGGAACCGCTCGCTGGCTGCTAATGCACGACCAGTGGCACGACGGCCTGCCTCATCGAGATAAGGCATTGTAGCCGCTAATTGTTCCTGAGTCTGACGAAGCGCTTCTTGACCAGCAAGCCGACGCTCGAGAATATTTAACGGAAGATCCGCATAACGTGACTCCCTATCAATCTCATAAATCCTTTGAACTTTTTCAGGGTCAAGACCGGAGATCTTATAGAGCTCAGCGTTGCGCTCATCTTGTTTTTTAGTTAAACGCTCAGCCTCTAATTCAGCTTCCTTGGAGCGTTTGTCATCATCGGCTTTGAGGAGTTCCTGTGCCCCTAAGATCTGAGTTAAAAGCGCATTAGAATCTGGCTTCTGTTCAAACCCCGTCTTCTGACGCAACCAAGCCAGTGGGCTAGTGTCACGAGGAGTGGGCGCCTCAGGAAAAATTCCCCGAGGATCAATTCCCCGCCTCAATACTTCACCGTAAAGGTCGATTGCGCTTTGATTCAGATTATCAAACGCTTGATAACTCATATCACTGATATTGATACAGTTGAGTGAGGGCCTGACCAGCTTGCTGAGCAGCTGTTCCACCCATCTGCAAGCCAGCAGCTTGAGCGTTCTGCAGCATTGCAGCGCGGGTTGCGATATTTTGAGCAATGCCCTTCATCGCTGCCTGGCGCTCAAAATCGCTCTTCTTGGTAGCTTCCGCTGCTTTGTAAACCTCGGGAAGAAGCGTCCGCATTGCATCACGCTGAGCTTCAGCCGATTTGACGGTCTCTAAACGGCGTCCCATGCCACTGGAGCCGAGGACATCCAGAGGGCTGCCATAAGGATCGGTGGGACCGTATTGACCCATGCCAGCGGGAAGATTTGCTCCGCCGTAGATCGGGCTGCCATCCGGACGGTAGCCCAGTAAACCAGCTGCGGTTTGGGCTGCACCACCCAGGGGAGCACCGAGGAGATTGGAAACACCTCCACCAACGCCACCAGCCAAACGACTGATTGCAGGGGCGGCAATAGCAGCTGCAGCTAAAGGAATACCGATTTTAGCGACTTTCGTGGCGGTGCCACCGAGACCAGGAAGATCAACCATGTCGGGAGCAACTGCCCCCACTGCTTGGGTTGCAAGACCAGGAGCCGCTCGCATCCCGGCTTTAGTAAGACCACCTAAAGGTGCTTTTAACCCCATACCGGTCAAATAGCCAGTACCGCCACCCAGAATGGCTCCGGGGATACCGCCTGTCCTCAGCCCCTCAAGGGCACTGAAGCCTCCCATAATACGGGGCAGATACTGCATGGCCATCCGGCCACCCGTTGCGAGTAAAGGAACAATAGCGGGCGCCGCCATAATTAAATACTTCTTTCTATGAAATTTATTTTAGGTTGAATAAATCAAGTGTCAGACAAAACGATCAATCATGCCACCGACAGCGGCGCCAATGGGCATACCAAGGGGGCCAAAAACACCTGCTGCCTGACCGAGCGCACCTGCCAAGCCACCAGCAGCTCCAAAGAGGCCACCGCCACCACCGCTCTGTTGTACACCAGGGATAACAATTGGCGCGTGTTGATTAGGCATGACAACACCAAGGTTGTCTAACACCTGACCACCAAAACCTTGTGAGCCGCGTCCCAACGCATAAGGCAGTTTTGACCTGGCTTCATCTTGGTCAGCCTTTTCTCGGGTTCGCTCTAACCAACTATTGGCTTTGCCGAACGCCTCTAACCGCCTGCCATCGAAGGGTGATGGTCCGGAACCAAAAGAGCCTTTCTTATCTACGTCAAATCCGCCCTTCCAGTAATCGGAGCTCCCCATAGAGCCCCAATCGGTTTTGCCGATTCCGGTCGCACCTTTAAATGGGCTATCTGCTCCCAGTTTTGACCAACTGGCACTGCCGTATGCAAAAGGATTGTCGCTTCCCATGATTAGAATTGGTGAGTGGTGTACATTGCCCTGGCGGCACCCATGGGATCAATCGCCACGGTGGCGCTGGTGTCCATACCAGCAGCTGCAGACATCGGCTGATTTGCTCCAATTCGAGCATTCTCCCGAGCTTGCAGTAGCCTCAGCTGATTCTGATACTTCATCTGATCCAGATAAAGATAACCAGCCTGCTCATTGGTCAGCGGCAGCGTCCCCGGAACGTAAGCCTGACGTGTGAACTCAGTTTCCTTGGGCTTATCTAATACCCCCTCTGCTGCTTTGATGCCAGCCGAAGCGGCAAGTTGTGCAGCAGGAACAGCAAGTTTCGCGCCAACGGAACCGAGCTTAGGCGTCAGCAAAGCTTCCAATGCTTCACCGCTTAAGTAATTAAAAAAGGTATCCATAGCCTGACCGGCTAAACGTTGGCTTTCAGGTCTACCTGCCATCAGACATTTACTCCTTGATTCGGAAACTTACCTGCGGTGTTTGGGCTTCTTTCATTAGAACCAGCCGCTGCGGGCTGTGAAGCTATTCTACCTAAAGTCGCACTTGAGATTCTTTCCTCTTGAGCAATCAAGCCACGATCGACAGACTGAGCATATTTAGCCAAAAATTCGTTAGCAGCGATATCGCGATCATCGCCAAAAGAAGGGGCATCTGTTTGCGATAAATTCACCATCTTTTGCTCAGACTGCGCAGCAACATCAGAATTAAACTGGTTGTTAGCTGCAAATCCAGATGGATCGGGATTTCCCTTCTGACTCAAAAAAGGATTGTCCAGTTGTTTCGGATCAAAAATACCTTTCTTGAAACGACCGAGCATTTCACCACCAGGCCGCTCTCCACGGGCAAAAGCATCAGCGGCTGGACCAGTGCGTCGACTGGGAAAAGGAGGGAAAGCCATTAAATTCAGCTCTTCTTGCGATTACGCAGCTTTGTAAGGGTCTTAGCCAGGTTGGCCTGCCTCACAGTGCGCTTGTCATATTCATCGGGATTAGCTGTGACCTTGGCGGCAAACTCTTTCGTTGACATCCCACGCTCCTCGGCTTTCTCTTTGAAAGCACCAGGGCGCTTAATAGCGTCATCGATCCAGTCGCCGCCTTCAGCCATTAATCCCAAATAAATATAATTTTATCAGCCGACAATACCGCCGACCTTGGAAGCGATCTCAGCAGCCTTGGCCAGCTCAGGGGAGGTGGACTCCAGCTTGCGGACTTTGTCAGCAGCCACAGCGGGCAGCCAGCCTTTGGCCATTTCGAAAGCGAGTTTCTTGATCTCTTCAGCGGTCAGTTCACCATCAGCGACGGACTCCACTGCAAGCTCAAAAGCTTTGTCGATCTTTGAGCCATCCCAGTTATGGAGGTTCTGATCCAGGATGGGGTCGACGATGTCGTAAGCCTTCTGGACCAGATGACCGTACTTGAGGAAGTTCTTAGCGGTCAGGTTGGTTTTCAGGAATACCGCCAGAGCGGTAACAGCAGCGCCAATGATACTGGCGATGACGGGTTCGAGGAAAGTCATACTATTGAACTATTTGAGCAAAGTCTATAGCCGGTCTATTTTTCAATCAGACCGGAGATTCTGCAATCTTACCGATAGTTTCGATAGCTTTTTTCTTTAAAAATGCAGCAGCAGGTGAACCACGGAAAGTGGCGCGATCGCCTTCTTCAACGGAAGTCTCACGAGCAGCGGCACGTGCTGCAAGAGCGTCACCAATTTCTTTTGATTCAGGGGTTATATTAAACACGATCTCGGATTCACCACCAGTGAGAACACCTCCCTTCCCAATAGGAAGTTGAACGCCGGTTTTAATTCCTGTTGCTTTTGGAGTTGCAATTCGACCGATCTGACCCATGCCACTGGGGAAACCCTCTTCGGCGTACTGACCCATGGCTTCGCGATAAGGATCAGTCATTGCATAAACATAATCCTTAGGGCCACCTTTGGTTTTCAGCTCGATACCCATCTCACCGCCAGGGTAAAAAGTCATCTCCGAAATTGCACGACTACGCTCAGGATCGATTCCGTAAGTTTGACTAGGACCTTCTGCCTGACTCATCGCACTGAGGTAAGGATTTGTTGAGAAGCTAGCAGTCTTAACTTCACGTGCAACTGGAGCAACTTCGATGGCTGTTCTTTCAACTGCCGGTTGCGCAGCAGCAGCACCGGTCACCTGTGCAGCAATTTCCTTTCGCCTCTGTGCGGATTGCAGACCAAGTGCACGGTTGAATAAATCTTCCGCTTCACGTTGAGCTCGTCCGACAAACTGACGTGCGGCGTGAACAGGAGATTGCTTCGTTGCCAAATTTTCCGCCACGGTGGTCGGTTGCGGGGTAGCACGAGCTTCGGCAACGCGTGCTTGAGTTTGCGCAGGGAGCACACGTTGATTGATGTCAGAAGCAGGATCAGCTGCAGTTACATCACCAGAGACCTTGCCAACTGTAGAGAGCGGCTCAGCAGCGACAACATCGTTGTCAACCTGGGGCTCATCATCCAATTGAAGTTTTTCGGTGTAATTGCCCAGGAACTCCCCAGGATCGAACATGCCGATCGCCTCTTGGATGCTGGCGCGATCCACTGTTCTCTTCTGCTTTGCAAGCTCACTCATGGCAGCTTGCTCAGGCGAGGATCCTCTTTCGTAGTAGCCTTCCGTATGCTCACGTGCTTGCGCAAGCAAGTCTTCGAAGCTGCCAGGGGTCGTTGCTCCCGGCATCGTCTTGCCTTCTTGACCGGGGATCTGACCAACAGTCTCTGACTGTCCAGGGATTAATTCTCCCTCCTCGAAAGGAATTCTTCCTCGGATCCCTTTGTACGCAGGTTGTTGAGCCCTAGTAGCAGAAGCAGCGGCAGGGGAAGAAATTTCTGTCGGGGTATAACCGCCACTGCTAGTCGTTGTGGATTTTAGATAAGCGAGTGGATCCTCCGCAGTATCAGAAGCTTTATTCTCAGTACCGCGATCCGGTAAATTGCGAAGAGCCTTGACACCTAAAAGGGTTGCACCAGTAGCAAGCCCTAAACCCAAAGCAGTCTTGCCGACCGTATCGATCGTCGAGCTGATACTTTCTGCTGCGCTCTGTAAAGGATTGCGTCCCTGCGCCAGTTGGCGATTGAACTGGTATACCTGTGGCGCAAGCATCATCTGCTCGACAGGACTTCCAGGCATGGGATTTCCGGTCATGCGAGACCAGAGAGCAAAATCCTGCGGCGAAACAGGCATATCTATAAATACGGATCCTTATATAAAAGATTTTAGGTTCACTAAATACCGTCGCTCCGTTCCCCCTACTTGGCCTTAAAAAAGGCAAAAATGGGGAAAAAATTTGGGCAGCTATCTGGCGCCCCCGTCACAAAACTTTACATGCATAGAAAAAAAGAACCCTGGCCGCCCCGGTGCTGTAGGATGGGGTCGGGCAGAGTCTGCCTGAAAACGACCCTTAGGAGAGTCAAGTGACCAGCGCCATCGAGCTCAACACCGTCCGGACCGCCCTGCACCGTCTGGAGAATGACGGCTATCGCCTGCTGCAAAGCAGCGATGGGATCCAACGCTTCAAGCGGGGCACTGTCGAGGCGCACCTAGAAGCAGCTGACGGCACCGACCAGGCCACCTTTTTCCTGGAGAAGCCCGGCCACCAGTGCAGCCTGTACGTCGTCTGGGGGCTGGGGGAGGACTGCATCGCCGACTTCAGGGCCGACTCCACGGCAGAGCTGGACCGGATCGACGAGATCATCTACGCCTGACCACCAGGGGGCTTCGGCCCCCTCCACCTAGCAAGGAGACTGACCATGAAACTGAACCTGCCCTACGTCATTCCTAACCAGCAACCACGCCACACGGCAATGGACCTGGCGGCAATGACAAGCGAGAGCATCATGCTGGGCGAGCTAGTCGCCTGGTTACCCAACGCAACCCTGAACGAGTTCCTGGCAGACTTCGCCGAACACCTAGAAGCCGGAGATTTCGACGATCTCCTGGACGACTGACCACCTGGGGGCTTCGGCCCCCAAATTTTCAAGTTGATAGTGAGTTGCAAAACTACATGTTGATAGTTGATAGTGAAGAGGGCGGATTTGTTGACATACGGGCCGCGTTGTGGCCTATAGTGATGAAGCAATCGCACTTAGCAAGCGATGAACACTGCACTTACGCTCAAGTCCAGCAACGCCAAGACCGGCCCGATCCCGGTCAGCACCACCAGCCGCACAAGCTGCCCCGCCACTTGCCCCTTGGCCGGTGATGGCGGCTGCTATGCGGAAGCCGGTTACTACACCCGGATGCATTGGGACGCGGTGACCGCTGGCAAGCGTGGCATGGGCGAGCTGGCTTTTATCGCCGCCGTCCGTGATCTCAAGCCCGGCACCCGTTTCCGCCACAACGTTGCCGGTGACCTCTGGCATGAGGCCGGTGTGATCCGTGGCGACCTGCTGCGCAAGCTGGCCGACGCTGCGAGTCACCTGACCGCTTGGACCTACAGCCACCATCTCCGGACTGCCGCCAACGTGGCAGCGATCCGATCCGCGATCCGACGCGGTTTCACCGTCAACCTCTCGACTGAGGTTCGCTCCGAAGCCGCCAAGCTCGCCAAGCGTGGCCTGCCTGTGGTTTGTGTGGTTCCCGGCGACTCTCCCGCCAAGTTCGAGCACAACGGGGTGACCTTCCGGCAGTGCCCTGCCACTTTTGAAGGCTCCCCGACCCAATGCGCAAGCTGCGGCGGTGGCACTCCCCTCTGCGCTCGGGCCGATCGCGACTTTGTGATCACGTTCCCGGTGCACGGTGGCCGCGCCAAGACCGCTGCGGAAGCCTGCAACTGATCAAACGGGGGCTCCGGCCCCCTTTCACCCTACGTTTCACGCCATGCACAGCCCTTACCTTGGTTGGATTGTCCCCCACGAGTGGCAAGAATCGCCAGAATGGCTTGAGGGAGAGCCCGAGCCTGACGGATACCCCGACGATTGCGACGCCGAAGGCTACCTGATCGACCAAAACTGACCGAAACAGCCCCGAAAGGGGCTTTTCTGTTGATAGTTGATAGTGAGTTGCAGTTATTTACAAGAATTTGGCGCAAAATCGCGTTGATAGTTGATAGTGAAGGGCTGGACGGGCTGGTAGAATGAATGGAGCGAGGTAAAACTCGTTTGTGCGTCTTAGAAATGCACGTTTTTCGCGTTTTTTGAGTACCTGTCTCAAATGCAGGTACGCTTGGACACGCGCCAGGGGGGTAAATCCCTCCGAATTGGCCCGAATTGTGTCGAATTGTCTCGATTTGCACACTTTTTGCCCCTTTTTGACCGTTTTTGGTAGGAAAAGGGAGGCCGTTGGGCCTGATCTTTCGTGGGATTTGGGCCTGTAAAAATTTTCGGCAGGGCTTGTGGAAATCTTTTCGAGGGTTTCACACTGTCCAGCCGATGATGTAGGCTCGAT
>Ga0181581_10004529_pt1 | contig 10827 bp, 9 predicted proteins | sample 071ome_22_FD_132433 | JGI IMG/M metagenome (GOLD analysis project Ga0181581, IMG submission 132433) | Coastal salt marsh microbial communities from the Groves Creek Marsh, Skidaway Island, Georgia - 071404AT metaG (megahit assembly) | ecosystem: Environmental > Aquatic > Marine > Intertidal zone...
TACGCCAATGAGATGACGGCTGATGAGTCATTGATCCGAATGGGAAGGCCACGCGCTATATTGTGACAAAAAGTCGCCACTGCAGAATTGTAATTGGGGCGTGCTAGCTTGCCAAAAACATTGGGTAAGCGATAAATAAAAATAGGATTGCCGGTTGCTTTGTGAAGCGCTAGTAATGCTTCTTCAGCAGCTCGCTTACTTTTACCGTAGTCATTATCTAAATCCGCCTGGATTGAAGAAGTAAGCACAACCGGAATTGCCCTTCCCGTAGCATTAATTGCAGTAGAAAGCGATTCAGTCAGACTAACGTTACCCGTAGCAAACTCATCAGCAGACTTGGGGCGATTAATTCCCGCGAGATGAAAAACCCAATCGACTTCTTCGAGTAATTCAGGAAGTTCGTCAACACTATGACTTCTTGTGAAAGAAACGCATTCAATAGTGTTCATTTCACGAAAGTGCAACAGCAGATTCTTACCAATGAAGCCATCAGCTCCGGTTATAAGTACCCGCATGGTTTAATCCTCAGGTGGAATATACTCTCCTCGCTCTAAGGCCTGAATAAACTTCAGCTTTCTGAGTAATTGCTTCATTCCCTCAACGTCCAGTCTCTCAGTATTATGCGAGTTATAATCTTGGGCATGAGAGATCTTCTCTTCACCCTGCTCAACAAACTTGCCGTAATTCAAGTCACGAAGATCCGGCGGAACACGGTAATAGTCCCCCAAATCTTCTGCGCGGACCATTTCCTCACGACTGAGTAAAGCTTCATATAACTTTTCACCATGGCGAGTGCCAATAACATTAACAGGATGATTAGGCACACCCATAATATCGGTTAATGATTTAGCAAGAGTATCGACTGAAGCTCCTGGTGCTTTTTGTACAAAAATATCACCATTGTTACCGTGTTCAAATGCATATAAGACTAGGTCTACGGCATCAGACAAAGTCATCATAAATCGCGTCATATTAGGGTCAGTTAGTGTTAATGGTTTACCTGCGTGAATCTGATCTACGAGTAAGGGAATTACTGAGCCACGAGAAGCCATCACATTACCGTATCGTGTAGCACAAATAGTCGTTTTTGCCTGATCAACATAGCGAGATTTTGCGACGATGACTTTTTCCATTAAAGCCTTTGAAATACCCATGGCATTGATCGGATACACCGCCTTATCGGTACTCAGGCAGACAACGCGCTTCACCTCATTCTGAATGGCCGCTTCCAACAGATTTTCGGTACCAAATACATTCGTCTTAACCGCCTCCATGGGGTGAAATTCACAAGACGGCACCTGCTTCAACGCCGCTGCGTGATAAATATAATCAACTCCACGGGTTGCATTAAGAATGCTGTTGTAGTCACGTACATCACCAATGAAAAACTTCAATTTTGGATTAACATAGCGCTTGCGCATGTCATCCTGCTTCTTTTCATCACGGCTGAAGATACGAATTTCAGAAATATTAGTTTTTAAAAACCGCTTAAGCACGGCATTACCAAAAGATCCTGTACCACCGGTGATTAGGAGCGATTTACTTTCGAAATATTTAGACATCTAAACCTCCAATAACATCCATAAGGTAATCATACCTAGCATCAGCTGAATTCATATTAAGAAATGAGGAAATATCATCATTCAAATTAGTATTATTGGAGCTATTAATAGCTTTTTTGAAGGAACTAGAAGAATCAAAAGGAAAAGTAAAAGTAGCACGTAAAAAATTCTTTGCGCCTGAATATATAAGAGGAATTCCATGTGAAAGAAAGGAAAAAGCACGATTAGGAATAACAATAGAATCAATTTCGGGAAGATCAGATCTATAAGGCAAAAAAGCAGCAAGAACATTATTCAAAAAGTCTAAATTATCTAGATCATTTGATTGATGAAAAATAAAGTTAGGATATTTAGAGAGATGCATAATATTACTTGATACGGTCTTTTCAATAGGACCACAAAAATTAAACAAAAACTCCGGACAGGAAGAAATGATCTCCTCAACTAAAGAAAAATTAATGCGATTATCAATATAACCCCAGAATAAAACGTGCCGTTTGTTTTTGTTAAATGATGTCATAAATCTAGAAGTAGACCATGGTGGAAAAACATGTACGGGTGAAGAAGTAGAAATTTTAGTTGCTAATACTGAAGATACACAGAAAACTAAATCACTATTATCACATGTAAGAGATTGAATATGCGTGATTGAACTTGTATTAAAACATTTAGCTTGAGAAGGAAAGTCATCATTTATAAATGTAATTATCCGATTTGTAGGAAATAACTTTCTTATAAAGAAGTAATCATAGTTAAAGTTTATGATAATTGGTGAATCAATATTGAGAGTATTGAGTACATTTTTAATAGATGAGAGTTCCACCAAGGAATTCAAAAAAGAAAAAAACGGTAAAAAACGAAGTTGATGGTGAATTAACTGCATAGAGTTTAAAGGCAAAATACTCTCATATCTAAAGACATCATGTCTTAATCGAGAGAATGGAAATTTAGGTCTCTGAAAAAAATATACATTATGGCCATAGGCAGTGAGAAGAAATGCAAGTTGATGCCTAATTCGAGGGGGCTCTGAAAGATTTGTTTTTGTAAAGAAAATAAAGTTCATCGTTATTAATTATCTTAAATGAGATAAAAAGGAAAAGGAAGAAGGGGTAAATAACATAAAGCTGAGTTAATGATGAGTTAAAGAAACTATGATTTAAAAGGATCAAACAAGAAAAAAAGAAATATAACCTTAGGCCGTGTGCGCGACTAAATTTAAATTGAAAATAAATTTTTTTCAACACTATAAAAAAGAATATAACAAAAGAAATTAAATAAAAAACACCAAATACCAAGGTAATATCCAAGAAAGAATTATGCGCACCAGAGTGATATTCAGTAGGAAAGCCCAAAAGAAAAGAATATACAGAATCAAATTTATCCACTGAACGAGACCATTGATCTAAACGGTCAATTCTCATATCTTTGGAAATAAACTCATCCATAAAACGCATATATAAATTACTATTAAATAGTTTAAATGCAATTAAGAATGGGGACGCGAAAAAAAAGAATAAAAACCTTCTCGGGAAATACCTATAAGAATATATATAAAGAAAAATCCATACATACAAACCATCAAGAATTGAAACACGCCGACCAATATCAGATATTAAATACAATGACATTAATATAGATGGCGAGGTTATGTAGAAAAAAAATAGGTTTTTAAAAGATATAAAAATTATAGATAGCAAGTAAAGGGAAAGTACGAAAGGCAAGGTGACATAGTATTGATAAATAGGAGATTCAGAAAATACTGCAAGAAAGTAAATTATAAATGGGAATAATAAGTATAAAAAAATAGCGAATCGATTGAATTCAACTTCAAAATATCGAATTAAAATAAAAAAATGGTATGCAATAACAGGTGGAATTATATATTTAAAAAAATTTAAATTTAAATCCTGGATAAATAAATACGATAAACCTTGTAGAGCTATTAACCCAGGAAAATAATATACCAACCTATCAAAAATTTTTTCACGAATGGATCTTGATACAAGAAACAATGTAGATAGGGTGAGGAAGATTATAGATGGAAAATATACATTGAATTCTCTTGAGGAATCATTATCGTAAATAAAGATCTCACCAGTGGAGATGCTTAAAAATATTGGCAGGAGTGAAACAACTAAAAGAATAGCAACCATTTTTTGAATATGCTAAATGTAATGTATTGGCAATAACTGAATCAGTTAAACATTAATATTATATAAAGAGATTTCCAGTTATAAACTATCTTATATAAAACCAAATCTTATAAGATGTCTTGTTATAAATCGCATTTACACTATAGTCTTTGATTGATATCGATCATAAATTAAATTATTCTATTTATTACATATCTAACGAATACAACAAAAAGTGATTCACTTGTTTTCAATTTGAACAAACTTACAGCTGCTAGTAAGGCTTCATATAAATTGCCCCTTTTCAATAGTTGATGAACACGGTACGACTCACTTGCTACAGATCTAAATGGAATTCCTTTATGTGGATTTGATATTTCTGTTAGGTCCAATATTGCTTTATTGAATAAGTTATTTGCATTTGAGCTATCAGCATTAGTTAGAAAATTTAAATATGCGGCGGAATTTAAACTTGATAACGTTTTATCATCCGATAGGATTGCGTCAATAAGAAACTTTAACTCCTCCATACCTTTGAAAAATATAATATCTTTATTATTGCTGAATGATGATTCCAAGGTAGTGTTGTGCTCGGTTAGAGTGAATTTTCCAACAGATGCAATTTCATACACTCTTCCCTTATAACCGCTTCTTCTTGTTTGATTAGGAAACGCTAATCCCATGTTATAATATGACACTCCACTAAAATTAAGGTTTATTTTTGTATGCTTAAATGCCTTATACATATCTTCTTCTTTGAGAAACCCACCATCTAATCCAGGAAAAAAACAGTTATATTTTTTCTGCAATTCTTTTAGTAATGACTCTCTTTGCGGTTTTGTTTTATCGACCCTTCCAATAAATGATAGATCGTAAATAGGGTCTATTTCTTTACTTCTCATCTGTATTGTAGGATGAGGTGCCAATCTTACAGGTACGTTATATTGAGAAAGTAACTCCTTTGTTACAGTATCAAATGTAATAAATCCATCATAATATTGCACTAATGATAGAGTTTGCATAAGCATATACTCGTCATCACATCCAACATGAATCTTGTATGCGTTTAAACCTTCAAATATTTGTATTGTTTTGATTTTCTCAACTGATATAGTCAAATCTATAGAGATCAATATATCTATAGGTTGACATCTTGAGCTAAGCAAGAAGTCATAATTATTTTCCCAAGTCACCTTTCCAAATATCTTTTTTATTGATTCATGGACATGTGAATACACACATCCATTTTCTGGAGTTACCAATACAACATGTTTATTTATCATAAGTAGCCTATATTATTTAGCAATCTCTTTTGATTATTCACTTCTTATATTATGTGCTTCATAAGAATTTCGTTCAGTAGCAGTTTTTGTCAAAACTCACTGCTCAATTGCTTTTGCTGCCAACATTTTTCCAATTGGAATCGCAGAAGTAGCTGCAGGAGATGGTGCATTACAAACATGAAGCTGCTTCTCTGTACTCATAAACAGGAAATCGTGGATCGCCTCGCCTGTTGAATCCACAACTTGCGCTCTAATTCCCGGCCGGTATGGCTTTAGATCCTTGAGTGTCAATGATGGGCAATATTTTTTCACCTGCTTCAAATATGCATATTTAAAACTTGATGCATAGAGCTCACTGAGCGCATTCTTTTTGTATTTATAAAGTAATTTCCAAAAGCCTGGAAACATCATGAAATCGAGCGTATCAGATACAGAAAAACCTTTTCTATCATATGACTCCCTTTCAAAACCAAGGACTGCATTTGGTCCAACAGTCACACTTCCATCTACCATGCGAGTCAGGTGGATGCCTAAAAAAGGTAATGAGGGGTCAGGTACTGGATAAATCAAATGATTGATAATGTTACTTTTATCTTTTGGAAGTTGAAAATACTCGCCTCGGAAAGGAATAATTCTAAAGTTGACATCTAATCCCCCCATCTTAGCCATACGGTCAGCCTGCAAGCCAGCGCAGACAATTAATTTATTAGTGGTTATGTCAGTAACGCCATTAGAAATCTTAACCACATTTTCCGTTTCAACAATGTTTTTAACTTCAAAATTTGTAACTACCTGCCCACCCCTTTCTTTTAAAAGCTCTGACATGGTTTTACAAATTAATGCGTAATCAACTATCGAGGTTCGAGGACTAAGAATTGCCTCCAAGCCTTGTACATTAGGCTCTAAATTTTTAAGCGCTTGTTTATCTACTCTCTGAATATTCAAACCATTCGATTCAGCTCTAGCATAAAGCCCTTCAAGTCGTCCAAGTTCTTCATTACATGTTGCAACAATGAGTTTCCCGCACTCATCATATGGAAGGTTATATTTTCTGCAGAAATCTCGGGTTTCATGTAGACCTTCCTTGCAGAGCTGAGATTTTATACTCCCAGGAGCATAGTAAATACCAGCATGAACCACACCACTGTTATGGCTGGACTGGTGAGCACACAGAACCCTCTCTTTTTCGACAAGAATAACTTTTGAAGAAGGTTGATTTTGTAAGATCTGCAACGCAGTGGAAGTACCAACTATTCCTCCACCCACAATGCAGTAATCGTATTTCATGAGGTTTTCTCGTAACTAATTCACAAACCCCTATCCGATCAAATTATCAAAGGGTGCATGATTAGATAACTGATCTTCAAATACCGTCAGACATTGCCGTAACGTGTATTTTTAATCATCGTATAACCCTTTATCAAATCTGAAATACCAGCATCTAGAGAGAACTCTGGCTTCCAACCTGTGCCTTCAATTTTTGCATTAGAGACAATATAGTTTCGTTGATCGGGATCCTTAGCTAAAGGAGCCTCAGGGAAAATAAAATCAGGCAACTGCTTCTGAATCGCTTGGCATAACTCAAACTTGGAAACGTTTGCTTCTGTTAAGCCGACATTAAAAATTTCACCTTTTAATTTATCGAAATTATCCAGTCCATGCATGAACACTCGCGTCACGTCTTTCACGTGAATATAGTTCCTCTTGAAATGCGACTCGAAAAGTACAACAAACCTGTCGTAAACCGCTCGATAGGTAAAATCATTTACTAGTAGATCGATACGCATCCTTGGCGACATACCAAAAACTGTAGCCAACCTAAAACTAATAGCATTACCGTGCTCCATTAAACGTTGTTCAATTTCCACTTTTTCTAAGGCATATTGTGAAATTGGGCGTAACGGAGACTCTTCATCACAAAAGTTATTATTGTCGCCAGTACCGTAGGCACTATTCGTTGTTGGCATCAGAATAATTTGATCCTTGCTAACGTTGTCGAACATCCAAAGTAGTGCTTCATGATTAACAGCCGCCGCACCTATTGGATCTTTTGCGCACAATGGCGCCCCAACATAGCCCGCAAGAGGTATAAGTACCTCAGCCTCTTTAAGCAGGGGAAGCATTTTATCTTTGAGGCGCACATCAAGCTTATGGACTTTAAATTTAGGGTGATGACAGACGTGGTTTAAGCTAGTCTGACCAAACATGAAATTGTCGACCACGGTCACCTCATGGCCTGCGTCAAGTAAGGCGGGAACCATAGTTGATCCCAAATAACCGGCCCCACCAGTAACCAAAATTTTCATGGTAACTCCTTAAACAAAAGTTATTTTAAATATGTCGCTTAATCTTTCTCAGGCATTTAAGCCATTAATCCTTGATGCTCTATTATAGTCCTCAGGCACGCCAATATCTATAAAATTAGCATCGCCAAATGGCACACCCGAAAACGGCACCCCAGAATTTAACAGGGTCGGAAATATATCTAATTCCAATGAGGATTTAGTGCCCCCTAGTCCCATAATGAAATCTTCAGGATTGATTAGATATACACCGCCATTCGCATATACAAAATCCTGAGAAGGGCTAGCAGTTAAAGATCGAATTTTTTTAGTTTCAGGATTCCAATCCAAGCCCATGTATCGATCAGTGTCATTTGTTTTAATTAAGGAGAACTGCACACCTGAATTGCCATTTTTTTCGTAACTTGAGACAAGTTCACTCAAGGGAATCTGAAAAAAAGTATCTCCATTCAAAACCAATGTAATGTCATTTTTATCTAGAAAAGTTAGGGCTTGAAGCAAGGCCCCACCAGTACCTAAAGGTTCTTTCTCAATGGAGTATGAGATAGGAATGCCATGGAATTCATCACCAAAGTGTTTAATTACAATTTCAGCTAAATAACCCACCGCAAGAACAAAATGAGTTGCCCCTTGAGCTGACCAGTATTCGAGAAGCCTTTCTAAAAAAGGTCTGCCATTAATTTGAGCCATTGGCTTAGGTACATCTGACACGACACTCCTAAGACGTGTACCAAACCCTCCTGCTAAAACAATTGCCGTTGTCATGCCTTACAGTTGATTTAGGATCGTCGTAATATCATCAATTTCACCAAATGATAAATCTGGGAAATTACCGATGTAGAAACCATAAAAATGAATATGGTCTGTGACTGGAAAATCTTTATAAGCATCTTCCTTGACGTATCTTTGAACATAAGGCTGTCTTACCTGGTTTCCACCTCCAGCACTACCCCGCCTGAACTCAATTCCAGCATCAGACATCAAAGACATTAACTTTGTTACTTTAGAGGTATTAGCTTCCTTAAGAACGATATTAAAAGCGTAATTTGAACTTCCTTCCAATTCAAAGTCCGTTTCATAAATGGAAGAGTCTAGTTTTTCTAAAAAATATTTAAGATTTTCAGTTCTTGCAGAGACAATGCTGTCTAGTCTTTTAAGCTGCTCTAAACCAAGTATTGCTCCTATCTCGGTATTTCTAACGTTATACGCAGTATGGGCAAATATAAACTCTGGGTTTAAGTCTGGATATTCAGCTTGCCATTTATCTTTGGTGGCTTGATTGGAAGCCTCACGCACCATGCCATGCGACCTAAGCATACGAACTAATTCATAAACCTTCTCATCATTAGTGCACACCATGCCTCCTTCGATTGTGCTCATATGATGAGCATAATAAAAAGAGAAATTCGACATCCAACCAATAGCTCCAGCTTTTACGCCTTTGTGTGAAGCGCCATGTGATTCGCATACATCTTCGATAAGAGGGATATTTAGTTTATTTAACTGCTCAATTAGCTCATCAGAAAGACCGTTAAATCCTTGAGCATGAGTTAAAAATACAGCCCTCGTCTTATCTGTTACTTTCGACAATGTCTCATTGGTCTTCATCGCCAATGTTCTAGGGTCTATATCAACAAAAACAGGCTTGAACCCACAATGTATGATTGAAGAAACATCTGAACTCCATGTCAAACTCGGGAGAAGCACCTCGCCACCATCTGGGTGAAGATTACGCAAAACTGCCATCGACAATAAATTTGCAGATGCACCAGAATTAACAAATACACTGTACTTAACACCTAACCATTTTGACCATTCAGCCTCAAATTCTTTAACTTTCGGCCCATTAGTTAAGATCGGGTCATCTTGCTGCAAATGATCAATGACTGCATCTAAGTCAGAACGCAAAATGTTGTTACGCATTAAAGGGAAATTGGATGGCATATCTACCTCATTCAATCCATTTTTTTATTTTCTTAAACAGTACATTCATGCCTATGCCAACTAACTCATGAAGAGACTGTCGATCACCAATCTCAAATTGGTATCCACCCTCAACACCAAAGTTCTTATATTCACACTTAAGACTATAAGAATTAATTAGATTCAAAATACGCGAATCTAACCCACCTCGACCAGCAAACCCCTCTTCAAGACTAACTACATATTTATAGTTTTCAAGAGTCTCAATCATCATTTTATCACTAAAGTGTGAAATATCAATCAAATCCACCAGGCCGCATGAGACACCCACGCCCTTCAGTTGAACTATGAGCGCTTCAGCAGTATGTGTCATATAACCCGTGGAAATAACACATAGATCGCTCCCGTGCTCTTTCTCAATAAAGCCGTTCCGGGGAAAAGAAAAGCCTTCCTCATAGATCTGGGGAAGGACCTGAGCATCCAACCTTAGATACTTAATACCTTCAGTTGCCACGCATTCACTTACGAGTGATTCAGATACAAACTGATCAGAGGGTGATAACACACGAACATTGGGCATTGATCTCATCAACGAAATATCTTCGTAGCATTGATGGGTTGGACCTGAAACCACATAACTATATCCCGCTCCAACACCAATTAAAGTCACGTTCATTTTACGAACATTTGAAAGTAGAGCTAAGTTAACTCGTATTTGCTCGAAACAACGCATCGTAATAAATGGCGCAATAGCATAAGCGAATACTTTATAGCCCTCCAAGGCAAGGCCCGCAGAAATATTGATCAGATTTTGCTCAGCAATGCCTACATTTATAAATCGCTTCGGGTAGTTATCACGGACCCTATCTAAAACAGGAGAGCCAAAATCTGCTGTGACGAAGTAAAGCTTATCGTCATCTTTCATCAACTGGTGAATCCTTTCCAATAAGGAATCCCGCATAGCTCTTAGCTTAATTCCTTCCATCAAAATTTCTCACTAATGAGCATATCGATTTGGTCGGGGTTTATAGCCGTAACATGGGACAGGTCAGCACCCTCAAGGCCAGGGACTCCTCTGCCTTTCTTGGTATTAGCTATGATTATTTTTGGCCGTTTTTGCTGATCTGATTTAACAAGATCAAATGCCTCTAACAGACACTGCATATTATGTCCATCAGATGCATTAACAACAAACCAACCGAAGGCTTCTAATTTCTTTTTTAAGTCGAGATGTGACACTACATCTTCAGTTTGTCCCAGCATACAGATAGCATTGTTATCAACAATCACTGTTAAGTTGTCTAATTGATGTTGCGTGGCGAACATGAACGCTTCCCAGTTAGCACCCTCATGTAGCTCACCATCCCCAACGACCACATAGACCTTACTTTTAGATCCTTTAGTTTTAAGTGCCTTAGCTACACCAGCACCAACTCCAGCACCATGACCTAAGGATCCATTAATTGTCTCGTATCCAGGGATAATCGGGTCTGGTATACCGCCCAAAAAAGATCCCGCCTTGCAGATACTTTCTAATTCTGAAAGATCAAAGAAACCCAAGTCTGCCAGTATGGGATACATACACAAGGAACCGTGACCTTTACTTATGATGCATCTATCTCTA
>Ga0181581_10004538_pt1 | contig 10818 bp, 9 predicted proteins | sample 071ome_22_FD_132433 | JGI IMG/M metagenome (GOLD analysis project Ga0181581, IMG submission 132433) | Coastal salt marsh microbial communities from the Groves Creek Marsh, Skidaway Island, Georgia - 071404AT metaG (megahit assembly) | ecosystem: Environmental > Aquatic > Marine > Intertidal zone...
CGAAGGCCGGAATCCAGTCGATTTCGGGGTATTTCTTCGACCATAGCTGGACCCCGGCCTTCGCCGGGGTGACGACTTAATCCAAAGTCCACTTCCCACCCCAAAATCAGACAATCATCCTTCGATCGGGGCGTCAGGATCACGCACCGCGATAAGGCCGTTCGAGGTCATCTCCAGCACAATTTCATCGTTCTGATTGAAAATTTGCGCGCGGCTCTTGAACAGGCCCATTTCGCGGCGCGACTGGCTGCGACGTTTCGAGATAACTTCGCTTTCCACGCGCAAAGTATCGCCGGGATAGACCGGCTTCTTCCACTGCAGATTATCGACCCCCGGCGACCCGAGCCCGGCCTGCTTCACGTTCTTCATATTCTCGACCATCATCGCCATGGTCATGGCGCAGGTGTGCCAGCCGCTTGCGGAAAGCCTGCCGAAATGCGTTCTGGCAGCGGCATCATCGTCGAGATGAAAGGCTTGCGGATCGTATTGCTTCGCAAACTCGATCACTTCCTCGCGCGTGACTTCATAGCGGCCAAAGTTTTGCTTCGCACCGATCTCCAGATCTTCGTAATAGATCATGTCGTCGCTCATCAGGCGCTCCGATTTAGACGTTGAATTTGAACAGCATGATGTCGCCATCCTGGACAAGATATTCCTTGCCTTCCTGACGCATCTTGCCTGCCTCTTTTGCGCCCGCTTCGCCGTTCAGAGCTATGTAGTCGTCATAGGCGATGGTTTCTGCGCGGATGAATCCCTTCTCGAAATCGGTGTGAATCTCGCCAGCGGCCTGCGGAGCTTTCGCGCCCTTTGCGACCGTCCATGAGCGCGCTTCCTTTGGCCCCGCGGTGAAGAATGTCTGCAAATCGAGTAGCTCGTATCCGGCGCGGATAACGCGCGCGAGGCCACTTTCATGAAGGCCCAGCGCTTCAAAATATTCCGCGCGGTCTTCCAGTGGCATTGCAACCAACTCAGCCTCGATCGAAGCCGAGACGACCACTGCCTGCGCGCCTTTTGCTTCGGCCTTGGCGAATACCTGTGCGGACAGTTCATTGCCCTCTGCCGCATCTTCCTCAGCAACGTTGCAGACATAGAGAACCGGCTTCGCTGTCAGCAATTGCGCCTGCGCGAAGACCCGCGCTTCTTCTTCGTCATTGGGCTGTGTCAGCCGGGCTGGCTTGCCTTCGCGCAGCAATTCAAGCGCTTGGCCAAGCACGGATGCCATGATCTTGGCTTCCTTGTCGCCGCCGGTGGCGCGCTTCTGCGCATTGGGTACACGTTTCTCCAGGCTGTCCAGATCGGACAGCATCAGCTCGGTCTCGACCACTTCAGCGTCGGCCAGCGGATCGACCTTGTTGGCAACATGCTGAATATCGTCATCCTCGAAACAGCGCAGCACATGCACAATCGCGTCGACTTCGCGGATGTTGCCCAGGAACTGGTTGCCCAATCCTTCGCCTTTGCTTGCGCCTTTGACGAGGCCTGCAATGTCGACAAACGCCAGCTGCGTGGGGATAATCTTGGCCGAACCGGCAATCGCGGCGATCTTGTCGAGCCGTTCATCCGGAACGGCGACTTGGCCGACGTTCGGCTCAATCGTGCAGAAAGGATAGTTCGCAGCTTGCGCAGCCTGCGTCTCAGTCAATGCATTGAATAGGGTGGACTTGCCAACATTGGGCAAGCCGACGATCCCGCAACGGAAACCCATCGCAAAACTCCGGTAAAAGTGATTTCGCGCGCGCCTTAGCGGGTTAGCGGCGCGGGGGGAAGCGCGATGCTCGACAGATTGTGTGAAGCTGCTAACTCTTTGTGCAACAACAGGGGATAGACAATGCGCAAACTCATCCTTGCTGCTGCGTTAGCGAGCGCCATGCCGTTCGGACCGCTAGCTGCTCAAGACACTTTGCTGCCGGTTGCTGCCGATACCGAAACGGGCACGATCATGGTAAAAATGTCAGCCCCCGACGATGCCGGCATAGCAGGACGATATCTTTATGTTGCGCAGATAGAAACAGGCGTGGGATCAGCCGCGACTGGTGTAGATCGCGGCGCACCTTTGCGCACAGGGATCCTGCGGTTCCGCCGTCTTGGCAAGAAGGTTGTGGCAGAGCTTGAGAATACCAAGTTCATCGCGCCCAATGGTTCGCAGGCACAACAGGACTCCATCGCCAACAGCTTCTCAAATGCGACCATGTGGGTTGGCGATATCAAGGAAACGTCCGAAGATGGCAGCTTCAGTTTTGACTTCGCGCCTTTCTTAGCCAAGGATCACTTCGGCTTCGCGCAACAACTGGGCGACGGGTACACTCTGCAAGGGGATTACTCCCTTGCGGACCCGGCGAAGGTGAAGGCCTTTCCCGAGAACGTGGAGTTTTCCGCGCTGCTCAGTTTCACCTCCAAGAAGCCTGATCCATCGCTGCGCAATGTGTCGCCAAATGGCAGCGACATCTCGCTATGGGTGCGCCATTCGCTTGTCGAACTGCCGGATGATCCGATGCCGCGGCGCACCGATCCCTATGGCTTTGCGTTCAGCACGCAAACCTATGACTTTTCTGCGCCTCTGGGCAAATCCATGCTGTTCAATCTGGCCGAACGGCACCGCTTGGAGAAAGTCGATCCGGCGGCCGAGCGCGGTCCGGTGAAAGAGCCGATTGTCTATTACGTTGATGGGGCCGCGCCAGAGCCCGTGCGCCAAGCGCTGATTGATGGTGTTGGTTGGTGGGCAGAGGCGTTTGACGAAGCGGGCTTTATCGATGCTTTCCGCGTTGAAGTTCTTCCAGCAAACGTCGATCCGTTCGACATGCGCTACAATGTCGTCAATTGGGTCAATCGAGCAACCAGGGGCTGGTCTTATGGCCCCAGTATAGTCGACCCGCGTACAGGAGAGATCCTGAAGGGCAGCGTAATGCTCGGCTCGCTGCGCGTGCGGCAGGATATCATGATCTTCCAGGCGCTGATGGGGGCGGGGCTTACGGACACTGGCGATCCCAACGATCCGGTTCCGGTTGCGCTGGCGCGGATTCGCCAATTGGGCGCGCATGAAGTCGGCCATACTTTAGGCTTGGCGCATAATTTCGCGGCCAGCACGCAGGATCGATACTCGGTCATGGATTACCCTGCGCCACGGGTGGAGTTGGTCGATGGCAAGTTGTCCATTGCCAATGCATATGGCGTAGGCGTGGGCGAGTGGGACAAGTTCGCGATCAAATATCTCTATGCTGCCAAGACAGATGAAGAGGCCCGCGCCATGGTACAGGAAGCGCAAGCGAGGGGGTTACGCTTTGCGTCCAATGCCGACACTGATGGAACCGGCGCGGCCAATCCATATGGCGGGTTGTGGGATGACGGGTTGGAACCTGCGGCCGAACTGCACCGGGTGCTGGATGTGCGCGAAGCGGCGCTTGAACGCTTCAATATTGATGCGATCCCTGCGGGTCAGGATCTGGCGAGCCTACGCCGCGCGTTCGTGCCAATCTGGCTGCTTCATCGCTACCAGACAGAGGCGAGCGCAAAGCTGCTTGGCGGGGTCTATACTCCCATCGGACTGAACGGAGACGATGTCGCAGTCTCAAAGGTTCCGGCTCGCCAACAGGATGCCGCGTTGGATGTTCTCATGCGTGCCCTGTCAGTCGAAACGCTGAGCATACCCCGGCACCTATGGCATGCGCTGTCATACGGTCCGCGCACTGATTACGATTACTCGACCACAATCGAGATCATGCCGATGGCTGGTGGATCGGTTTTCGATCCCATGCGCGCTGCCGAGATCGGTGCCGTCGCGGTTCTGGACAATTTGCTCTCGCCAGAGCGGCTCAACCGGATCGACATCCAGCAGGCAGACGGGATGGCCGCGCCCGATGTCGAACTTGTGCTTGACCGACTGATCGGGCATGCCAATGATTCCGCCAGAAAGGGAGCGCTGGGCCGCAGGATCGCGACCACGATAGCGCTGTCCATGGCCAAAGCATCGCGTGAAAGCGCGCTCTCGCAATCGATTGGGATGCAGATGGACGGGCGCATTGCGACCTGGGCGGCGGAACTCAGCCGCAGCCGTGCCAAGGGTGCTGACGGAGACTGGGCGCGCGGGCTGGGCGCGCTTCTGTCAGATCGTCAGGCGCTGGATGTGGCGATCAGCAACAAGAGCCTGTTGCCTGATCTACCGCCAGGCAGCCCGATCTGATCAGGTCAGACGTTGTGAACGTCCTTTATCCAAGGACCGAAGGCGGTCTCACCCAGCCAATCGACCTGAACCTTCGCAGTTAGATCATTGATAGCAATCTGCGGCTTGCTGCCCGGATGAACCGCCTTTCGCAGCGGACGCGTGCCGGGCGGCATGGAAATGATTTCGGCAATGGCATTTGGCACATCCATCGGGTCCGCAGTGCGGCGAGTGCCGTCTTCCTGCCCCATGCGTGCAACCAATTGCGGATAGCCGGCGCGCTCGTCAAAATTGAGGCGTTCCTTAAGTTCACTCGCCAGTTTGTTGCGATTGACCCAGACCTTGGTCGGATAGCCGCCCGGCTCGATCACGCACACTTCCACGCCGTGCGGGACAAGCTCATAAGCCATTGCTTCGCTCATCGCCTCCAACGCGAACTTTGTTGGCGAGTAATGCCCCGCTGATGGAACGATTAGGCGCCCTAGCTGAGAGGAGATGTTGAAGATCAAGCCGTTCTTGGCGCGGCGCATCGCGGGAAGGACAGCGCGCGACATACGGTGAGGGCCATAGACATTGGTATCGAAGATCAGCTGCGTTGCGATCATATCCTGCAACTCGATCGGGCCGGCATAACCGATCCCAGCATTGTTGATCAGAATATCTATCGCGCCGCCTGAAATCTCTTCCGCTTTGGCAACACCAGCGGTGACTTGTTCATCGGACTGCACGTCAATCTCGATCACATGCAGATCAAGTTTTTCCGTGTTTGCCAGCGCCTCAAGCTCGCCCGCTTCCGGGCGCGGCAAATTGCGCATTGTGGCAAAAACCTTGGCACCCTTGCGCGCGAAACCTTCAGCCATCAACCGTCCGAAGCCGGAAGAACATCCGGTGATGAGGATGCTTTTGCCGCGCATGTCGTGCGTGACCGCAATCTGATCTGGCTGCGCGAAGCTGGCGGTGGCTGCAAAAGTTCCAACAGCTGTGCCACCAGCAAGAAGGCCGCGACGGGAAATACTGCTCATGATCTACTCTCCAGGTTCGACAACCAGCGATCGAGTTGCTGTGGTTTCTTGAAACACAGGATGCGTGCTTCAGATGCCTTGAGCAAGTTTTCGGTTCTTGGTCGCGCGTGGCGGTTCCAATTCGCAATGTACCAGAAGAACTCGAAATTGAACCTTTCAGGGCAATCTTCTGCCATGTCCGGTCGAGATCGCCCGCGGTAAAACCACACTCGTTTGGCTGCTCGCCAATGGCAAAGGGTGATTGGGTAGTCCAGGTAGACAACCGTATCAGCGCGCTTAAGGCGCGCCTCCATCGTGCTGCCATAGTTGCCATCGATTAGCCAACAATCGCTCGCGACAATCGGCGCCAGAGCTGCTCGCAATTCATCTTTCGAGCCTTCCACCCACCCGGCACTTCAATGGAGCTTGTCCAGGTGGTAGATTGGCAGGCCTAGAGCTGTCGCGATCCGATGTGACGCCGTGCTCTTGCCAGCCCCGCATAGCCCAATGACTATCACTCTTTGCATTGTATCAGCCATTCATGCGCAACGCGTAGTCGCTCATGAACCGGGCATCATCTCCATTCGCCAGCAATTCGGCTTCGCTTCCGATCGCCCCCAGCATCTGAACCAAATCATCTTGTTCCGTTTTGCCATAGTTACCCAGCACATGGCCAGTGACGCGTTCCGTATGTCCAGGGTGACCTATACCGATGCGAACGCGGCGAAAATCCTCGCCTATGTGCTGAATTGTAGAACGTATTCCGTTGTGTCCAGCAGCCCCACCGCCGCGCTTTACCTTGATCTTGAACGGTTCGAGATCAAGCTCGTCATAAAATACGGTCAGGTCTTGCGGACCAAGCTTGTAATAACGCAGCGCTTCGCCAATGGAACGCCCGCTTTCGTTCATGAAAGTCGCAGGTTTCAGCAAAAGCACTTTTTCGGAGCCGATCCGGCCTTCCTGCACCCATCCTTGAAATTTCTTCTGCACCGGGCCGAACGGGTGCATTTCAGCCAAGACGTCACACACCATGAAACCGACATTGTGCCGGTTCATGGCGTAACGCGGTCCAGGATTACCAAGGCCAGCCCAAATTTGCATGCAGATCCCCTAGCGAGCGGAGGCAAAAAACAAAACACCGGACTTCTTTCGAAGCCCGGCGCCTTGGTGATTTCTCAATGAGAAAGCGGTTGGAAGCGAGTTACTCGTCGCCGCCTTCTTCGCTGTCAGCTGCGTCATCGCCGCTTTCAGCGTCCGCTGCTTCGCCTGCATCTTCATCGCCTGCTGCCGCCTCATCTTCGCTCTTCTTAAGTGCGGACGGAGCAACCAGCGTTGCGATGGTGAAGTCACGATCAGTGATGGCGCTCTCGCTGCCCTCTGGCAACGTCAACTCACTGATGTGGATCGAATCGCCCACTTCCTTGCCAGTGACATCGATCTCGATCTCGCCCGGAATCTTGTCGTTTTCGCAGACCAGTTCCAGTTCGTGACGGACTACGTTGAGAACGCCACCCTTCTTGAGACCTGGTGATGCGTCTTCATTGATGAAGACAACAGGGACAGACACGCCAATCTTGCCACCTTTGGTCATGCGGAGGAAGTCGACATGTTCCGGACGATCTGTGACCGGATGGAGCGATACGTCCTTGGGAAGAGTGCGAAGGATTTCGCTACCTAGCTTGATCTCGACGATCGAGTTCATGAAGTGACCGGTCCCGAGTTGCTTGACCAGTTCTTTTTCTTCCAGATGGATTGTCGTTGGTGCTTCTTTGCCGCCATAAATCACAGCGGGTACTCGGCCTTCGCGACGCAGTGCACGGGAGGCTCCCTTGCCAGCCCGTTCGCGCGTCTCGGCCGGAAGTGTCAGAGCGTCGCTCATGTTGCTTACCTTTCGAAATGCTTATTTGGTTACTTCGCGCGACACACCTCCAGGGATGACCATGACGCCGAAGCGCGGGCCTTTAGAGGGGGTGCAGATGAATGGCAAGCGCTATTGCAGGCGGGTGAGGGTGTATCCGCGCTGTTCAATCAGGGTCGTCAGCCCGTCTGGGCCAACCAGGTGGGCAGCGCCCACAGCGATGAGAGGATTGGGCCCATCAGCCAGTAGGTCGTCAATTTCTTTCATCCAGGCACGGTTACGGCCGGCTAGTAGGGCCTCATAGAGTTCGGGATCAGCCATAATGCCCGATTGGGTTGCGTTGATCAGCCCTTCCTCGTCACCGCTGAGCCATGCCTTCCGTAATCGCTCCGGATTGTCGCCAAGCGAGCGGTACTCGGCTATAATTCCGGTCAGCAAATCTGTTTGATCCTGCGGTGCCAGATCATCAAAGATGCGCAATTGGGTGAGTGTGCCTTCGAGCTCGCGCACCCGATGGTCGGGGAACTCAAGCAGAAGTGCTTTGTCCGCTCCGTTACGCGGGGAGCCGGTGTTGGAAACCCGCGCGAGCATAAGAGCTGCTGCCCAGGTTTCCACATTTGCAAAATCGCGTGATGAAAAATGTCCCTTCGCCATCATTTCATCGAGTTGCTGACGGTCTTCGGCATCGACCCGGGCCCGTATGTCAGGTTGACCCGGGGTCGTGGCAAGAATGGTGAATGTGCTGCTGATCGAGCGTGTGTCAGACAAATCGCCAACTTCAACGACAAGTAGCTGTGCCTGATCGATAACTCTTTCGAGATCAGCGGTTCGCCATTCGACCCCGTCGGACAGCGCATGAATAGTGCCAAACAGCCAGCCTTGAGGCTCGCCTTTGGCGTCCGCGATCTCGTACAAGATCGGAGACGGCGTGGGCTGGGCGTTTTCCACCGTTTCACCGCCAGCTTCGCAACCAGCCAGCACCAATGCACCCGCCAGCAAGAAAGCGAACCTTGCGATCATTGAACGCGGATTGTTTCGATCTCGCGTTCTGCCAGATAGTCCTGAACGCTCTTGTCACCCGCGAGGTGGCCAGCACCCACGGCGATGAAGACAGTGCCAGGGATGTCTAAACGCGTGTCAATCCAGTCGGCCCAGTTGCGATTGCGCATGTAGACGAGGCTCTCAGCGACCGCGGGATCGGTCAGGCCCTCGTTCATCAGTTTTGCCAGGGCATCGGCGTCACCTTCGACCCATTCTGCGACCATCTTGTCGAGCATGGGCTTGATCTCGTCGATGCCATTTGTGGCGTCGATCAGGAATCCAATCTGAGATTCTTGGGGTAGTTCATCGAACACGCTGATCTGGAATTCGATGGTCTCAAGTGCTTGCTGGTCTTTTTCGCCAGCCTTTGTGAGCAGCACTTTCTCAACGCCAGCATCCGGCGAATAGCCTTGCTGCAGCAAGGGCAACATGCTCATCATCATACCCGCATACCATGGCTCGAACTGGTCAAACGCCGCTGGCGGGACAGAAAGTTTGCCCATCGCTTCTTCGAATGAAGCCTTTTGTCCCTCTGACAGCAGGCTGCGCAACGTGGTGCCTTTCGGTAGGACCCCCATGGTCATCACTAGAGTTTGCATTTCTTGCCCGATTTCAGGGCCCATCTTGATTTCGGTCACGATACTATCGGATTCGGCAAGCGCGTTCTCCAGCATCGGTGTCGACCATTCGACGTCTTCGGGTAGCGCGTGGACGGTTCCAAAGAGATAGATCGTGGTGTCTTCGTCTGCGACTTTCCAAAGCGCGGGGGATCCCGATTCTGTCGCGGTTTCTTCTGATACCTCAGGCGCAATCTCATCTTGTGCCAGGGCTGGCCCGGCCAGTAGAAAAGCAGACACGGTTAGTGCTGTGGTGATCCTGATGCGCATCTTCGGGTTAATCCTGTCTCGCTAATGTTGAAATCGACCGTATCCGCACCTGCCCTTAACACGCAATGAAGTCTTGCTGTGTATCGTGGGAAAATCATGCTTACGCGCGCCAACGCTGCATCGCAGCATTGACGAGGGCAGGGGGTTGAGCCATTGGCCTGCGCTATGAGTTTCGACCCGCCAAAACGCGATCCAAAGCGGTCTTTTCAGGACATGATCCTTGCGCTCCATGATTTCTGGAGCGCAAAGGGATGTCTGGTGCTGCAACCTTACGACATGCGCATGGGCGCTGGCACGTTCCACACCGCCACCACGCTGCGCGCGCTAGGGCCGGAGCCTTGGAACGCAGCTTTCGTTCAGCCATGCCGCCGCCCGACTGACGGGCGCTATGGCGAAAACCCCAATCGCCTGCAGCATTACTATCAGTATCAGGTGATCCTGAAACCAAGCCCGCCGGATATCCAGCAATGGTATCTCGATAGCCTTTTGGTCATCGGGATCGATCCGCTCAAACACGACATTCGGTTTGTCGAGGATGACTGGGAGAGCCCGACTTTGGGCGCATGGGGCCTGGGCTGGGAAGTGTGGTGTGACGGAATGGAAGTCACGCAATTCACCTATTTCCAACAGATGGGCGGGTTTGACTGCAAACCCGTTGCTGGCGAGCTGACCTACGGCCTCGAGCGCCTCGCGATGTATATCCAGGGCGTCGACAATGTGTACGACCTCGACTTCAACGGTCGCGGTGTAAGCTACGGCGAGGTCTTCCTCGAGAACGAGAAACAGATGTCGAAGTGGAACTTCGAGGTTGCTGACACAGGCGCGCTGTTTGACCTGTTCAACAAGGCAGAGGCGGAGTGCAAGAACGCACTTTCGGCCAATGTCCCGATTGCGGCTTACGAGCAGGCGGTTGAGGCGAGCCACATCTTCAACCTGCTGCAGGCGCGCGGCGTAATCAGCGTTCAGGAACGCGCGAGCTATATGGGCCGCGTACGTGATCTGGCGCGAGGAAGCTGCGAAGCCCATATGGAAAAAGAAGCCGCGGGCTGGGCGGAGAAATATCCGGAGTGGTCGAAATGAGCGACTTCCTCCTCGAACTCCTATCCGAAGAAATCCCCGCGCGGATGCAGGCTGGTGCGCGTGCCGAACTGGAAAAGCTGTTTCGTCGCGAGATGGATGCGGCGGGCGTTTCTGTCGGTGATCTGACCGTTTACTCGACCCCGCGCAGGCTGGCGCTGATCGCGCGCGAACTGCCGACCGAGACCGAGGCAGTGCGTGAGGAAGCCAAGGGGCCGCCCGAAGGCGCGCCCGATCAAGCAGTCGAGGGTTTCTGCCGCAAGAATGGCGTGGCGCGCGATCAGTTGGAAGTGCGCGACGTTAAGGGTCGCAACACCTATTTCGCGGTTATCGAAAAGCCGTGCAGGGCAGTGAAAGATCTGCTCGCTGAGGCTATCCCTGCGATCATCCGCGATTTCGCCTGGCCCAAGTCGATGCGCTGGGGCGATGCCTCGATCAGCACGGAAAGCCCGCGCTGGGTGCGTCCATTGTCTGGCATTGTGGCGATATTGGGCGAAGATCTGATCGAATGCGGCGTAGACAGCATCACAAGCGGCTATGCAACGGTTGGCAACCGGTTCCATCACCAAGGTGAAATCACCATCGGTTCGGCTGATGACTACGTCGAGAAGCTGCGCGCATGTCATGTGATCGTTGATCATGGAGAGCGGCAGGATGCTGTGCGCGCGGGTGCGAAAAAGGCAGCGGAAGATGCGGGCCTGAAGCTAGTCGAAGATGAAGGTCTTGTGATCGAGAATGCCGGCCTGACCGAATGGCCGGTGCCGCTGCTCGGCCGTTTCGATGAGAGTTATCTCGACG
>Ga0181581_10004542_pt1 | contig 10817 bp, 10 predicted proteins | sample 071ome_22_FD_132433 | JGI IMG/M metagenome (GOLD analysis project Ga0181581, IMG submission 132433) | Coastal salt marsh microbial communities from the Groves Creek Marsh, Skidaway Island, Georgia - 071404AT metaG (megahit assembly) | ecosystem: Environmental > Aquatic > Marine > Intertidal...
CGGCTCCGAGGCCACGGCCCCTTCCGCCGGTCCCAGCTCGACCGGAGCCCCCCCGCGCACCCGCCCCGGAGCCTGCCCGGCGGGAGCCCCCCCGGCGCTCCGCCCCTCCCCCCTCGCCTCCCTCGACGCGGCCTCCCCTGCGGCGGGGCTAGGCGGGCGTCCTAGCGGTCGCGGCCCGGCAGGTCCGCCCCGGCCGACGCCTCCGCGGGCCCCGGCGCCCACCCCGCGAAGGCCGCCGCGTTGAGGGCCTCCACCTCGTCCCATCCCCACGCGTCCACGGCGGGGTCGAACTCCCGCGCCCCGGCCGCCGCCCCCGCCGCGAAGAACTCGCCCACGACCCGCGCCAGCTCCCCCGCCGACAGACCGCTCCGGTGCCTCCGCCGGTCGAGGGGCATCCCGTAGCGCTCCCGCTTGGGGAGGGGGTCTCCCCCGCCCTCGTCGAGCCGCAGGATGGGCGCCCTGCGGCGACCCGGGGGGCGTGGCGCACGTGTGTGCGGGGGGGGGGGGCGTTGGGCGGGCCGGGGCGCCCGGGGCGCCTCCCCCGGGCAGGGCGGGTAGACCTCAGTATAGTGTGCAGGGGTGGGAGTGCCCGGATCTCGCCTGCCCCCAAGGCGTGTACACTATACTGAAGTCTACCTAGACTAGACTCCCCTAGATAGGGGACGGTCACTCACGTGTCCTTGAGCGGGCTCGCCCCCCAGCGGAGCCCCCCGGAGCCCCCCCCGCGGCACACGGGGTCCCGCGCGTTGAGCGCCCCGGCGAGCACCGCGAGGTCCAGGCGCGGGGCCGTCCTCCGGGAGCGCACGTTGGTGTACTGGGTGTAGGCCATCTCGAGCTCGAAGCCATCGGAGGGGGTGAGGGACGCGACGGCGTCGGCGCGGCCGACGTGGGCGGCGGAGAAGAGGGAGTAGTAGTGGAGGGGGACGTTGGAGACGACGAGGGCGAGGCCGAGGGCCGGGCAGAGGACCGAGCGGAGGACGGCGTCGGGGCTGCCGGGGGGGAGGGGGGGGAGGGGGGGGGCGGGGCCGCCGGCGCGCACGGCCGCGCGCGCCTCCTCCACGGCCGCGGCGACGGCCGCGGGGTCCGCCCCCGGGACCTCCACGCCGCCCCCCCGGGCGGCCCCCCGCAGCTGCGCGACGACGACGTCGTACTCGGCCTGCCCGGCCAGCGCCCCCCAGGCGCGGCTGCCGGGGCCCGCCCGGGCGGCCGCGAGGGCGCCCGCGACGCGGGGGAGGATCGCGTCGAACTTGGGCACCGTGTCGCGCATCTCGTACGGCGCCGAGAACTCGCGCTCCGCGGCGTTCATCCAGCAGTTGAGCCGCAGCGCGGCCAGCAGCAGCCGCCCCTCGGGGGCCCCTGCGGCGGCGTCCCAGCCCCCCCCGTGCGCGCGCACGAGCTCGAGGAGCCCGGGGGCGCCGGCGGAGCGGGACACCATGCGGTAGTCGCCGACGAAGGCTGTCGCCTCGAGGAGCTCCGCGTGGTCCCGGGCCTCGGCCGGGTGCATCAGGGTCCACGCGGACAGCAGGGCATCCATGTCGAAGTGGTTGCAGGTGACCAGCGGACGCGCGCAGACGTCGGCGAGGGCGGGGTCGGCCAGCGCCGAGAGGCACAGCCCCGTGGACGTGTCCCGGTTGACCAGCCCGGGGGGGTTCCGGTTGCGCTTGTGGTGCGTCAGGGTCACGCAGGAGCCGTGCGGGCAGTCCACCACTGCGGGGGGGGGCACGGCGGGGCGGTGGATCGGGCGCGGGTGGGCGGCCAGCCGAGAGGACGGCAGAGGCTCCCCAGGGGCGGCCCACGCGGCACGCTCCACAACAGGCGATCGGCCCCCCTCGGCGCTCACCGATGGTCTTATCCAGGTCAGGATTCGGGGAGAACTCGACGAACTTGGTGGCCCGGCTCCGCGAGAAGTTGTTACGGCGATTGCGGCGCACTGTCGAGGCCCCGGGGGCCAGCGACCGAGGCGCGTACGGGAACGACGGCATAGTATCGGTTTATGGGGCGTAATATCGAGGAGGTCACTGGAGCGACGGGAAAGATTGTGGATGCACTGAACATCAACCCTATGCAAAATCCGTCCAAAAGCGTTTCGGGGCTCAATGCGCCTCGTGGACCGAGTCTCCCGGCCTCGTGTCCACCAGAGCGCGACGCCCAACGATAGAAGTGTAGGTTGCGGGGCACTATAGTGAACCGAAAACCTGTGCGGACGCAGGACCGAACCCTTCTGACGACTAGCAGCTCCCTTCAAGTGCTTCGTCCGTCCTGTGTGCGGGTCGAACCGGGCGCTCGCTCGTCAGGCGTCCGCCTCGGCGTCCGCCTCCTCCTCCTCCCGCCCACTACCCCCCTGCCGGACGCCCTGCCGCAGCCCGAGCACGATGAGGAGGTTGGTGACCGTGAGGAGGCTCTCGGCAGGACCGTGGATGAAGTCCACGTTCGCCAGGGACGTGTGGTAGTGGACCTTGCAGTAGATGCCGGCCGGGATGGTCGCCCCGACGAAGACGAGGAGGAAGTAGAACCCGAACACTGTGAGCTTCGGGAACGCCTTGGACTTTGTGAGGAAGTAGAGGAACCCCAGGTACGGGAACAGGGACAGGGCGAAGAGCGTCGGGGAGATGCTCTCGATGCTCTGCGGGAGGGGACCGCGGGCGGGGGGTTTGCGGGCGCGATGAGGACCCATCGCCCTTGAAGAGCGGCGCATCGCGTGGCAATGTCGACGCTCCCTCCGTCGGAATTGCGCGTCGGACCGCATCGCGCGCGTGCGGGGCGCCCTCAGGCGATATCCGGGGAACTGCGCTCCGAGCTCCACCGCACCTGCGTGAGCTCGGCTGTGGGCGCCCACGCCTGGTCGAAGGGGAGCGCGGGGCACTCGAGGCACATGAGCTTGTTCATGTTGCTCATGAAGTCGCTCGGGCTCTGGCGGATCCTCCCCAACCTCATCTTCCTACTTTGTGGGGGCAGCGACACCCCCCCCACCCTTGTCCGCGGCGCCGAGGCGCACGCGGCCCCCTGCACCCCCACAAACGACGCCTGCATCCTACACCCCGCAATTATCTCGCGATAACGCAACTGACTGCCGAGGAGACGGCCTTTCCACTCGTCGCCAGGGGCCTATCGACGGGACGATGCCTGCACGGGGAGGGGCCTGGTCACTCGTCGCGGGTGCCGGGTGAGGGGGCCCGAGTGCGGGCCGCGCCGTCCCGCCGCTCCGTTTGACCCCCGACGGGTGTCCCGGGACGCGGCGCGCCGGACAGGGGGTTCAACTGGCGCGCCGCGCCTGTGACAGCGGCCCCGCCCGTCAGAACGTCTCGGCGATGGCCCTGCAGAGACTGGGCGTGGCGACGACGAACCAGGGGTTCAGGACGTCCTCCTTGTTGTACACGACGTCCCGGAGCTCGCGCACCTCCTCCCGCCAGTTCGACGGGCCCCCCGCCTGCACCACCCGCCCCCCCGCCTCGCGCACGATAGCGTCGGAGGCCGCCGTGTCCCACTCGCAAGTGCCCGCCAGTCGCGGGTAACAGTCGGCGCGCCCACAGGCGACGAGGAGGAGCTTGAGGCTGGACCCGACCTGCTCGAGCTTCGGGTCCCGGAACAGCGCCCCGATGAACTCGCCGGCCTCGGCGCTCGTGTGGTTGGCGCTCGACACGACCGTCAGGCCCGGGGCGTCGGGGGCCCGGTCGGCCACCGCGATGCGCTGCGTGCCCCCCTCCGCGTCCCTCATGAAGGCGCCCTGCCCCTTGGCGGCCCACCACGTCGTGTCCTGCGCGGGAACGTGCACCACCCCGGCCACTGGGGTGTAGGCGCCCGACGGGCCCCGGGAGACGACCCCGATGTTGACGGTGAACTCCCCCGTCCGTGCGATGAAGTCCTTCGTGCCGTCCATGGGGTCGACGATGAAGAAGGACTCCCAGTCCTTGCGCACGCCGTACGCAGGGGGGCTCCCCCCCTCCTCGGACAGGACCGGGATGGTCGGGGCGATCCGTGCCAGGCCCGCCACGATCACGTCGTGGGCCCGCAGGTCGGCCAGGGTCACGGGGCTCTCGTCGCTCTTGTGCTCGAGCCCCCACTCCTCCTTCGGGGTCCGGTACACCTCCATGATGGCCCTCCCGGCCTCCTCTGAAATCGCCACGACGTCCTGGATCCTGCAGGCGCGCGTGCGAGGGTGGACGGGGGGGGAAATCGGACCCGGGATGTCGGGCCGCGTGGGGACTGCTCCCTGCGGCGTGTGCGCAGCTGGAGCCATGGGGCCAGGCTCCGCGCGGATGTCGCGTTCTCGGGAGTCATTTTTCCCGGGAGAGTCCCGAATCTTCGTGATAAAGGCGCCGGTCGCGCTGTTTACTCACTTCACCGAGACCCCGGAAATAACGACCTCCATGACCTGCTCTCCGTTCCTAGTGCGAGGGTGCGAGACGCGAAGATGCCGAGGATGAAATACTGCCGGCCGCGTCGCGCCAGAGCGCATGACCCGGGACCCGCGGCACGCCCCGGCGGCGTGCTTCGGCGGTCACACTTCAAGCACCAGCGCAGCACCCACGGCGACAGCCTCCCGGGCAGCACCACCGGAGGGCCCGCCCGCCGCCCGTCGGTCGGCTCCGCGGGGACCCTCACTTGGCGTTGGGGTCGGTGGCCACGACGTCGATGATATCCTGCACGGAGCCAATCTTCTCGACCACCGCGTCGGGCATCTCGATCTGCGGTCACGGTCGGGGCCAGCAGTCATGTCAGGGCCAGCGGTCACGTCAGGGCCGGAGGCCACGGCCGGACCAGCGGTCAGCGCTCGGGCGACAGGGTCCCCGCATCCCGGGACCTCCCCGGGGCGCCGACGCCGCCCTGGCCCATGGCCGGCATGGAGAGGGCCGGCGCGGCCTGCGTAGAGCCCGGGGGGGGGGGTAGCCCCGCGGCCCCGAGCGGCGGCTCCCGGACTCACCCCGAACTCCTCCTCAACGGCCATGAGCAGCTCGGTCTGCTCGAGGGAATCGAGGCCGAGGTCCCGGCTCAGCTTGGACGACTCCTCCAGCGCGGCACCCTTGAGAGAGGGCATGTCGTCGGCGAGCTTGCCGAACACCTTCCCGACGCGCACGGACACGAGGTCGCGGTCGAGGAACCCAGCACCACTCACGAACCTCCCCTGCGGGCGGCACGGGGGCGGGTGGGCGGGTCGACGTGGGGGAGGGGGGCTTGGGGGGGAGGGGGCGGGGGGAGGGTGTCCCCTCCGCGGCCTCGCTTCGGCGGGGTCTGGGGCTGAGCGCCAGCTCGGCTCCCGGATACCATGAATAGCACCGTAGAGCCTCCGTCAGGGACATCTTCACGGCCTATGACAGTGCATCAGGTCCACGGTCGCGCGCGAGAGCCATCTCCCCCATCGCGGCTTCTCGGGACGATCACGGCGACGCGGGCGCCAATCCCACCCCGTCGATCGCACACAGGGAGGTCCCCGTGATAATCCTCCCGAATATACGCACGACACCCCCGCCGGACCCCGTGCGCCCAGAATGCAGGCGCTTCTTCGGAGGGCGTGGTGGGGGATGGGGAGGGCGCACCTGGATGCCCCCCCAAGCGGCGGCAGCCGACTGCTGCATGGCCGTACCCCGGCAGACCTCGGCGACCCTCCTCAGCATCTTCTCCCGTCTCCCTCGTGAGCTCACACAGATCCGGACGGGCCCAAAGACACTGTTAACGTGGTCCGTTCTCCCGCGGGCTACTTTGGAGGCTCGGGGTGCGGTAAAGGAGTGGTGAGAGACAATCCTGTGTACGTGTGCGGTTTTGCGGGGTCACAGAGACCGCCAAAAGGGCGTGGAAAGGGGCCGAAAGGGGAAGGGGGGAGAGGAGCGGGGGCGCGCTTGCTCTGGCACCTGACAAGAGCCTCCCCCTTTCCCCCCCTCCCCCCTCCCATTCCTCCCCCGACCGCCCCTTCCGCCCTCATTTTTCGTGTTTTGAGACCTGGGTCCCGAGCGCCGCCCTGCTCGCCCCGCTCTCGCTCGCGGAGAGAGAGAATTCCCAACGACCCCTGGCCCGTCCGTCCGTTGCCGGGACTCTGTAAATCCGTGGTTTTATCGTTTCTTCTCGTTATAGCGGAGCGAAAGAGCGCCGCAGACTGGGAAATCGCTCGATAGTTCCCCGAGACTGCCCCCCTTTTCGTGGTTTCTCTTCGTGCACCTGAGGAGCGGGACAGCATCGAGGTGAGGCGCACAGGCGGAAAATCTCGCCGTTCTCCGGGTGGAAGCGCCCACGTTGCGCCCCTGAGACCCCTTGCCCGTGCGCACATATCACCTCCCAGGCCCAGTTTCCCCGGCGAAAGCCTTTCGGGTCCGGACAGCCTACACGGCCCTCTCGCGCCCCGCGTGCCCTGCAACGTCGCGTGAAACCCATCATCTCGGAGGTAATATGCTTGATGTCGTCGTGTCCAATGCTTCTCGTTCCCTGGAAGCCCCCACCGGGGGGCAGGAGCTGCCCGATAAAACCCGTCCCTCCCCTTCCCCCCCGCAGGCTGGCCCCAGAAGAGCCCCTCGTAGGCACCCGCTGGACCGACGGAGAGTATGGACTCGGCCAAGCGCTCGGAGCCGGAGCCCATCCGGCAGGTCGTGGGCTTCCAGGTCGCCGGGGAGTCCCACAGCCCGGCGTCCGTGTCCCTCCAGGGCCAGGGCGGCGACCGCTCCGGCTCGGAGTCTTCTCTCCAGCCCATCGTGACCATCCCGCCGGCGATCCGCTCGCAGCGGGGGTCCGTCGCCGGCCAGCACTCGGACGTGAGCCTCCGCGCGGACAACCTCTCGGGTGACACCCCGGGCACGCCCACTATCTCGCGCCGCGCGCCCACGACGGTGACGGGCGCCGGGCCGGGCCCGGGCCCCGCCCTCCCGCCCCTGGCCCCCTCGGGGAACGCGAGCACCCAGGACGCCCGGTCGCGCGGCCCGTCGCGCCGGGTCTCGGTGACCGATGGCCGGGTCGAGGACGGCGGGGCCTCCCGGCGCAGCTCCCTGGGCGCGCGACCCGGCGAGGACGCCACGAGCCGCCGGCGGTCGCTGCAGGCCGAGCGGGGGACGGTGTCGCCGGCCGCGCGGGTGTCGAACGTGTCCAACAGCCACGACGACCGGCCCCCGTCGCCCCCCGCGGCGTCGGCGGCGGGGGCGCCCAAGCCGGACGAGGGCGGGCCGGCGGGCACCGGGAAGGGGGGGTCCCCGGGCACGTCGGACGGGGGGCAGCCCCAGGCCAAGGCGCCCGCGTCCCGCGGGCCCTCGGGCGACGCGGAGGCGACGGCTTCGTCGCGGGGCGGCGACAAGGCGCCGGCGGGGAAGCGCGACGGCGCCAAGGGCGGCGGCGGGGACGCGGGCGCGAGACAGGGCAGGGACCCCCCGCCGCAGGGGGGGCGCCCCCAGCCCCCCCCCGCCGAGGAGGGCAAGCGCCACTACAAGGACATGACCAAGGCGGAGCGCCGGGCGCTGCAGGAGGCGCAGAAGGCGGCCAAGGCGGCGGCCCGGGCGGAGGCCGAGGCCGCCAAGGGCGCCGCGGCCGGCGCGGGCAAGGCGGGCGCGGGCAAGGCGGGCGCGGGCAAGGCGGGCGCGGGCAAGGCGGGGGAGGGCAAGCCGCCCCCGGGCAGGCGGGCGTCGCAGAGCGGCAGCTTGGGGGCCGCCGGGGACGCCTCGGCCGGCAAGCCCGCGGCCGGCCGCGGCCGCCAGACGGAGACCGTCACGCGCACCACGGTCGACCTCTTCACGCACCTCGAGCAGCCCGACCCGACCCTCGTCGAGCGCCTGATCGACCAGTACGACCCCAAGGTCGACCGCTTCCCCGTGCACCCCGAGTGGCTCAAGATGGCCCGGGACACGGCCGAATACAAGGTGAGCGTGCCCCCGCCCGCCGAGGCCGATGGGAGGGGGCCTCGGGTCCGTCCGAGGACGAAACGAAAAAGAGCTCAGAACCCACGTGTTCGAAACGTCTTTGCTCAAGTGGTCTTCTTTCCACCGAGGACAGCCCGCGCCCCCCCTCCCCTGCCCGGCCCCGCCCGCCCGCGCCTCGCGGGCCGACAGCGACCCTGACGACCCGCCCCCCCACCGCGGCGCGCAGGTGCTCGGCGGCGACGCCCGGTGCGACCGCCTGTTACAGGCGCTGCGGGAGCTGATCCGGGACTACGAGCCCCCCGCGGACCCGTCGCGGCAGCTGGCCAAGGACCTGCTGCAGCGGATCAACAAGCACGTCGACTTCCTGCTCAAGTTCCGGCCCCAGGCGGCGTCGATGGGGAACGCGACGCGGTTCATCAAGATCCAGGTGGGGAAGCTCCCGCAGGACGCCGGGACAGAGTGGGCCAGGCACCGGAAGCGGCTGATCGAGGCGCTGGAGCGGTTCCAGTGGGAGCGGGTGACGGTGGCCGGGGAGGAGACGGCGGCCAACGCGTGCGACAAGGTGGCGGACGGGGACGTGGTGCTGTGCTACTGCTACAGCGAGGTGGTGGTGCGGAGCCTCCTCATGGCCCGGGAGCAGGGCACGCGCTTCAGCGTCGTGGTCGTGGACTCGCGCCCGCGCATGGACGGCACCAAGGTCCTCCGCGTCCTGACCGAGGCGGGCATCTCGTGCCAGTACGTGGACGTCGCGGCCATCTCGTACATCATGCGCGAGGCCACCAAGGTCTTCATCGGCGCGTCCGCCGTCCTCGCCAACGGCTCGGTCTACGCCCGCGCCGGGTCCGCCCTCATCGCCCTCGTCGCCAAGGACTCGAGCGTCCCCGTCATCGTCCTCGCCGAGACCAACAAGTTCCACGAGCGCGTCCAGCTCGACTCGATCACCGCCAACGAGCTGTTCGACCCCCGGGACCTCCTCAAGTTCTCCCACGGCGGCCCGGACGCGGCTCAGCTCCGCGACGTCGAGTCCCTCCCGAAGCTCACGCTCCTCAACCTCAACTACGACCTCATGCCCGCCGACCTGGTGGCCGTGGTGGCCACCGAGGCGGGGCTCATCCCGGCCACGAGCGTCCCCGTCATCCTTCGCGAGTTCCGCAAGGACCTCCAGGCCAACTTCGGGCACTGACGCCTCGGGCACTGGCGCGGGGGCGCCGGATTGAAGGGCGCGGGCCCCTCAGGCCGAGTCCCGGATGCCCCACACGTCCCGCACCCCGCCCTCGACCGACGGGTCCAGGACGAACATCGCGGCCGCCCTGCCCACCTTGTCCACCGGCACGGGGGGCACGAAGGCCGCCCCCAGCGTCGGCACCCCCATCAGCCCCTGGGCCACGCCCCGGAGGGGGCCGCCCAGCACCGCCTCGAGGGGCCGCCCGACCAGCTGCAGGGGGAGGCTGACCCCGAGGCCCTCCACCCGCCGCGCGCCGTACACCATCCCCGGCCGCAGCGCCAGCCCGTCCCGCCCGTAGCGGTCCGCCAGCGCCCGCTCCGCCGCCCGCTTGCCCTCCACGTAGCCGCGGAGCACCGGGCCGGGGAACCTGAAGTCGTGCGCGCTGACGAAGGCGAACCTCGGGACGCCCGCCTCCTTGCACGCCTCGATGGCCGCCACGTTGGCCTGCCCGCAGATGTCGAACATCTGCGCGTTGGAGCCGAAGGCCCCCACGCAGCTGACCGCCCCCAGGGCACCCTCCAGCACCGACGCGTACGTGGCGGGGTCCCGGGCGTCCCCCTGGACCCACTTCACCCGGCCCGTCCACTCCTCCCCCGTCGACGGCGCCTTCCCCGACCGGCTCACCGCCGTCACCCCGACCCCGGCGCCCAGCACCGCCCTGCGGGGGGGGGTCCCCGTCGGGAGGGGTCGCTGTGGGAACGCGGTGCGCCGCGCTCGCGGGCGGGGAGGAGGTTCCCCGCGTGTCGGGGGCGTCTATGGGGACTTTAACGACGCGCGTCGAGCGTGAAACATGTTGGAGCGTCGATAGGCCCGCTCGCGGCGACAGGGCGCGCGGGAGAAGGATTTCCTGGCCCCCGGGGAGCCTCACTTGCAGGTCGCCGAGCCGATGAACCCGTTGCCCCCGAACACGACCACGTGCGGGAGGTCGCTCTCCGGGGCCGTGGACATCGCGCGCGACATGGCGCGCGCCAGCCGGGCTCCGCGGGACATCTCGGACGACTCGAAACCTGGGAGGACGCCCGCGCTGTGTCTGGGGGGAAAGGGGGGCAGGGGTCTCTGGGATGGACGGTTTGGGTGGGCCGCGATGCTCCCGGTCCTCGAGAGGGGCCCGGGGTTGGCGGGGGTCGCCTCCCCCCGCCCGACAGCGGGGGACCGACTGGGAGGGGGCGCTGGCGAAGCAGCCCCCTGCCTCCCTGGCAGGGGGGGCTGAGGGGTCGGGCTGGGCATCGGTCCGCGTCTCCGCCGCCTCGCTGCGCCCCGGGTCGTCGACATGCGCGTCTCCGGGGCAGATGCGCCCCAGGCTCCCCCCCGCCATGCCCAGAGTCGAGCCATCGAGATCGTTCCGGACGCCGTCGCACGAAAGGACGAGCCCAGGGTGGTTTTTCCCGCTGCATCACATTCGCCGTGCTTGGCGCAAAGACGCTGAAGATAGAGGGCGTGCCTGGGTGCTGACGGCACCCGTGTGCTTTAACTGGTCGAAGACAGGGGGGAAATATGAGCTTGGAAGAGCGGTTCAACAAGGCGAAGCCGCTTCTTGAGAAGGGCCTCCCGCCGCAGACGGTCGCGGAAATGGTGCGTGGACCCCCCGCCGGCTGTTCGACGCCCTACAATTCGCGCCTGCGACGTTTGTTTGGGAAGAACCCGTCCTGTTGATTGCCGACATGGCGGTATCCGAGCAGCAGATGCGCGTCAGCCGCGGGAAAGCCCCTGGCATGTCCCCCCTCGCTTCCCGCCACCGCCCTGCCCCCCCCTCCCACCGGCCC
>Ga0181581_10004546_pt1 | contig 10812 bp, 9 predicted proteins | sample 071ome_22_FD_132433 | JGI IMG/M metagenome (GOLD analysis project Ga0181581, IMG submission 132433) | Coastal salt marsh microbial communities from the Groves Creek Marsh, Skidaway Island, Georgia - 071404AT metaG (megahit assembly) | ecosystem: Environmental > Aquatic > Marine > Intertidal zone...
CGGTGCGAATCGGGATGTTCTGTAAATTGGGGTCAGAAGAAGACAGACGCCCCGTGGCAGTGACGGCCTGATGATAAGACGTATGGACCCGCCCGGTATGCGGGTCAATCATCTCTGGCAACTTGTCGGTATAGGTGGACTTTAACTTGCTGAGGCTGCGGTACTCCATCAGCACTGCGGGGAGCGGGTAATCCAGCGCGAGTTCGGCGAGCACTTCCTCCGCGGTGGAGGGCGCCCCCTTGGGAGTTTTGCGCAATACGGGCAATTCAAGCTTGTTAAACAGAATCTCCCCGAGCTGCTTGGGGGACCCGAGATTAAATGGCCCGCCAGCCAACTCATGTGCGCGCGATTCCAGCGCCAGTATCCGCTCGCCGAGCTCTCGACTGTGTGCCGCCAGCGTCTCTCGACAGACCAATGCGCCGTTGCGCTCTATTCTCGACAAGACGGGCACCAACGGAATTTCGAGGTCACGGTAGAGCGCGCTTAACTCAGGGGTATCTGCGAGCTGCTGGGACAGGCGCTGATGGAGCCGCAATGTCACCTCAGCGTCTTCTGCAGCATAGGGTGCCGCCTGTTCGATGGGCACCTGGTTAAACGTAATCTGTTTGGCGCCCTTGCCGGCAATCTCTTCAAAGTGGATGGTGCGCTCGCCGAGATATTTCAACGCCAGCGTATCGAGATCATGGCGACTCCCTACGGCATCGAGCACGTAAGACTCCAGCATGGTGTCTTCGCGAATGCCCCGCATCGTAATGCCATGATTGGCCAGAACATTGGCGTCGTATTTGAGATGCTGACCAATCTTTCCCTTACCTTCGTCTTCCAGTAGCGGACGCAAAGCCTCCAGCACGTCCTCGCGATTCAGCTGATCAGGCGCGCCGGGATAATCATGCGCCAACGGCACATAAGCCGCCGCACCGACTTCAACGGCAAATGACACGCCAACAATCTGCGCCGCCATATAGTTCAAGCTGGTCGTCTCAGTATCGAAAGCGAAACACGGCGCAGCATTGAGCTTTCCCAGCCATTGATCAAAGACTTGCTGGTCGAAAATTGTGGTGACTGCGATGCTTTCGCTGGCCGCACTGGGGGCGATACTGCTTTCATCTTCGGGCGAATCGCCCGAGGCGGGGGTAACACCACTCGCGGGCGCGTCACCCGAGAGCAACGCGTCTAGCCAGCTCTTGAACTCGAGCTCGCGAAAGAGCGCTATCAGCGTGTCTGTGTCGGGCGCCACCGAGCTCAGCTGACCTGCCTCAAGCCCGAGGTCGCAATCCGTTTTAATCGTCGCCAACTCGTAACTCAGCTCAGCGTCGGCACGCGATGCTTCCAATTTCGCCGCCAAACCCTTTGCACCGCGAATAGGCAACGTCGCAACCGCTTCGAGTTGCTGGTAAATCGCCGTAATACCACCCAGCGCCTGAAGCAATGCGGTTGCGGTTTTTTCGCCAACACCGGCGACGCCGGGAATGTTGTCGACCTTGTCTCCCATCAGCGCTAGCAGGTCAATAATCAATGTGGGAGGCACGCCGAATTTTTCAACCACCCCCGCAGAGTCCATGGTGGTATTAGTCATGGTGTTGATCAGCGTCACGTGTTCATTGACCAGTTGAGCCATGTCCTTGTCGCCCGTTGAGATCACCACCTCTCGACCCTCGCGGGCAGCCTCAACCGATAACGTGCCAATAACGTCGTCCGCCTCAACACCACCAATGCAAATCAGTGGCAATCCCATGGCGCGTATGGCGTTGTGTATCGGCTCAATTTGCTCCCGCAACTCCTCCGGCATGGGTGGGCGATTTGCCTTGTATTCGGCGTAAATCTCATTGCGAAAGGTCGGGCCTTTAGCGTCGAACACCACCACAAGCTGATCATCGGAGAAGTCTGCCGCGAGCTTCCGGATCATGCCAATCACGCCCTTGGCGGCACCCGTATTCAGGCCTTTCGAATTGGTGAGTGCTGGCAGTGCGTGATAGGCCCTAAACAGATAGGAGGACCCGTCTACCAGGATCAGGCGATTTTTCATCGGGTTAGTGCTCCCACAAATACTGGGTAGAACGCAAGGTTACCCGCATTTTGGGCACGTCGAGCGGCGCGCGGAAGAAGCCATGTAAATCGCCTCTGGGGTTGATCAACATCACGTTCGCGCTGTGTTCCATTTGGTAGGCGCCATCAGGCTCCGTCACCTTCCGAAAGGGGGCGTTGAGCCGCTGTGCGACACTCAGAATTGACGGGAACTCACCGGTGATTCCAACGAACTCCGAGTGAAAGTAGGGGACGTATTCAGCCAGCCGTGCCGGTGTATCGCGCGCGGGGTCAACAGACACCATGATCACGGCGGTAGCCTCTGAGTCGGTGCCGGAAAGTTGCCGCTTAAGCTCGGCGAGCTCTGACAGCGTGGTGGGGCAAATATCGGGACAATGTGTGAAACCGAAGAAGATCAACGTCCATTGTCCTATCAATTCTTTGTCGGTGAAGCGGGCACCGGTGTGATCCAACAACTCAAACAAGCCGATATCCCGCGGCGGATCAAACAAGAACAAGCCATTTGCCCGCGTCTCGGCCAGACTCATGATTCGCGGCTCGCCAACACGATGGATAAAACTGGCGACCACGATAACCATGAATGCGACGACCCCGACAATGGTCCAGCGAATGCCGCGCTGTTTTGCTTGTGTCACTGCCAAACCCTCGTCACATCGTCAAACCTTGAGCGGCTATACAATCGCCGGCGGGCAAAGCAGCGTGAAGCCTCCTCAGATTCGCACCCTGCCACACTAAACACCCGAGTTCTTCAGCAAAAACCGCAGGTCGCTAATGACGTCTTTATAGTAAAGATCGTCCGAGATCCGCATCATGATCCAGCCCGCGGGGTCAACAACGTACCATTGGCTCGGGGACGACAGCACCTCCGGAACCAACGTTTCGAGCACCCCTTTAGGGGCCGTTAACACGGTCATGCCGGCGTGCTCGACCGCCAACCACTCACTGAGTACCTCGTCTCGCCCGGCAACGTTCCCACCCTGCTCGTTGTCGTTACTGATCGGCAGACTCACCGCGCCAGGCGCAGTATCGCTCAGCAAGACCCTGGCAACACGATTGAAATCTTTACCCAGCGCCAAATGTATTTGCCGAGTCTGGTAAAGCTGTTGCTGACACAGGCCGTCGCACTCGTCACCCCGCTGCACGACCAGCAAGCGCCACTTGACGGGCAAGTCCTGCCAGCGCGTCTCCGCAACACCCTCGTGCCGGAAAGCGATCTCTTTCATTGAGCGCGGCGGTGCAATCAAATCGCCATGATTGGCCGTCCCGACGCGTCCGAGAATGTCGATATACCCACCCTGCACTGCCCACCAAAGCAGCGTCGCCGCCAACATCATAGCGACCGGAATACCGCCAATCAGCAGCAGCACCCTGCGCGCTCGTTGTTGGTCGGCGTGCGTATTCGGCGAGTGAAATTTGTCTATCACGCGCGAGAACCCCTTTGAATCAGGGCCCGTACATTTGTCATCCGAAGGAGTCCAATCAGCATCAAAACCAGTGCCATCGCGAACCATTGCACGGCATACCCTACGTGTTTGGCCGGTGACTGGTTGACCACAGGCCACTCGGCAAGGAGCGCGACTGGCGAATCGGGGCTCACTCTGACCTCGTACGGAAAGACCTCTGTCCCGGTGAGCAGTGACAGAGTGGTCGGCCAGTTTTCCCAGTACAGGGTTTGTACATGAGCTGGCAATGTGTCGGGCGGGAGTTGGGGTTGCATCATGATTGGCTTGGTGCTCGGGACATAAACGCGGCCCGTAACGATCGTTGGGCCCTCCCACAACCGCGGCGTGGGCGTCGTGCGGCGCGACGGATCCCCGGCCAACCACCCCAGATTGAGCGGTATCAGCATCCCGCCCTCCAAATCCCGCGCCAAAGCAACCACATGGTATCCCGGTCGACCTCGGTGCAAGCGGTTATCAAGGAGCAAATACCCCCCGTCGACTAGTTCGGCCCGCCACTCAAGTTGCCGATCCGCGCGCGCTTCAGGAGCGACCGTCTTAAGCAGATGCCGGGGGGCAATTGCCGGCAGGTCGCTGCGCGCTTGCCAACGAGCCTCCAGTGCGGCCTTCTCTTCGGCACGGCCCAGTTGCCAAAACCCGAGGTTTAGTAACAGCGCCAGCAACACCGCTCCCGCCAGCACGGCGCGAACATCCCCGCGGATCTCCAGCGGCCCGATACATCGGTTAAACTGCATTCATCACTCCTCGCCCGCGCCGACGGTCTTCTATACGCGCACAGAACAGGCTCTCTGCATGATCAAGACACTCATCATCCTGCTTATGATAGCGCTCGTGGTAAGCCTGGCATCCGGACTGGTATTCCTCATGTCTGATCAGGGTGACTCGCAAAAAAGGCGCTTATTCACCTCTCTGGGCGTGAGGCTCACGCTTGGAGTGTGTCTACTCGGGGTCATCTTATATGGCGTCATTACCGGCCAGCTCGGGCACAAAAACCCATGGGATGCTGGGCCGAACCCTGGGCAAATCGCCCCGCCGGAATAGCCCGCTCACGGGCCGACCTGATAACAAAAAAGGGCGCCGTGGCGCCCCTATTGCACATATCTCGGGTCACAGAATATAGACAAACAAAAACAGGAACACCCAAACAACATCCACAAAGTGCCAGTACCAACTGGATGCCTCGAAGCCGAAATGATCGGTCACCGTGAAGTGTTTGTTTTTCACCGAGCGGATCAGCTGGATGAGCAGCATGGTCATACCCATGGCCACGTGAAAGCCGTGAAATCCGGTCAGCATAAAGAAAGTCGAACCGTAAATGCCTGAGTTGAGAGTCAGCCCGTAGAGCGCATAGGCTTCGTAATACTCTGCCGCCTGCAGCCCCAGAAATACGAGCGCCAGTCCCACGGTAATACCCAGCCAGAGATTAAACTTGCGGCGGTTATCCGCCAAGATGGCTGTGTGGGCCACGTGAACCGTAGCACTGGAAGACAGCAGAATGATGGTATTCCACATGGGTAACCAGGCATACCAAGCGTGTGCATCGGCAGGCGCCATGGATTTTTCTTGGGATATGAAGGCGCCATTGTTGGCGATCGCCTGGGCATCAGCCCCGCCGACCACTTCCTGAGGCGTGGTTACGGGCGGCCAGGCAAACTCAAACCCGGGCCACAGGAGCCCATTCATGCGCCCGCCCTCACCTTCTCCGGCCAACCATGGGCCAACAAACTGCCGCACGTACAACAAAGCGCCGAAGAACGCCGCGAAAAACATCACCTCCGAGAAGATGAACCAGAACATACCCAGCACATAGCTCTGGTTGAGCTGACTGCTATTCATACCCGCCAAGTTTTCGCGAATCGCCGTACCAAACCAGCTGGCGAGCGTAAAAATGAAGAACACGAGGCCTACCGTTAGGACCCACACCGGCGTACTCGAAGACTCCGCAGAGCCGAAAGTCATATCGTTGAGCACCATACCGGCGCCAAAGACCGACAAGATCAAACCGATCGTGGCACGCACCGCCAGACTTGAAGACTCGGGTACGTAATATTTTTCGTGGCCGGCTGTGAAAGATGAATTGCTCGACATAACGATATCCTCGTTGGCTGCGCCTTAACGGACAGCAAGCCCCTCGGTCACTGACTGGGTGACATCAAATAGGGTGTAAGAAAGTGTGATGGTGTGAATGTCTTTGGGCAAATCCTGATCGACAATAAACTGCAATGGCATCTCCGCGAACGCACGAGCGGCCAGCGCCTGTTGATCAAAACAGAAACACTCGGTCTTGTGGAAATAAGCAGCCGCGCGACTGGGCGAAATGCTGGGGATCGCCTGCGCAGTCATCTCAAATTCAGTGGGGTTAGACGCGCGAAACACGGTGCCATTAGCCGCGCCCGGGTGCACACGCATAACCCGCGCATCCGGTGCAAACGTCCATGGCATCCCATCGTTGTTGATTGCCACGAACTGCACGGTCACTTGGCGGCTCTCGTCTACAGCAGCGGGAACCGCGGTGTAAGCCTGCCCGGCGGTTTTGCCGTTAATACCCAGAGCGTCGCACAGCACGTTATAAAGCGGCACCATTACCACAAAGACAAACGCAAACATGGCCATGGCGGCAACCACTAACTTTAAAGCAGTGTCAGTCGCCGGACTGTGACTTAAACGCAGCATATTTTTTGACCGGTTGATTGCCGCGATTAAATCGTGCCCGCGGGCTTGGGCACGACGGGCGGCTCTTCAAAAGTGTGGTAGGGCGCCGGGGTAGGTACCGTCCACTCGAGACCTTCCGCGCCGTCCCACACCTTGTCTTCGCGCACGGGTTTGCCGGCAACGATAGTGGCCACCACGTTGTACAAAAACAGCAATTGCGACGCGCCGTAAATGAAGGCACCGATCGAAGACATCATATTGAAGTCAGCAAATTGCAACGCGTAGTCCGGGATACGTCGCGGCATACCCGCGAGACCGACAAAGTGCTGCGGGAAGAAGGTGATGTTGAATCCAATAAACGAAATCCAGAAATGGGTTTTACCCATGGACTCGTTGTACATGCGGCCACACCATTTGGGTAACCAGTAATAGACGGCCGCCGTCATAGAGAACACGGCGCCCGCAACCATTACGTAATGGAAGTGCGCGACAACAAAGTAAGTATCGTGATACTGGAAGTCAGCGGGCGCGATAGACAGCATCAAGCCGGTAAAGCCGCCCAGCGTAAACAACACCAAAAAGCCAATGCAAAACAGCATGGGCGTCTCGAAGCTGAGCGCACCGCGCCACATCGTTGTGATCCAGTTGAACACCTTGACGCCTGTTGGCACCGCGATCAGCATCGTCGCGTACATGAAGAACAGTTCACCCGCTACTGGCATTCCCACGGTGTACATATGGTGGGCCCACACAATGAATGAAAGAAACGCAATAGACGCTGTCGCGTAAACCATCGAGGCGTACCCGAACAGAGGCTTGCGAGAAAAGGCCGGGATGATCTGTGAGACCACACCGAAAGCCGGCAGGATAATGATGTATACCTCTGGGTGCCCAAAGAACCAGAAAATGTGCTGGAACAGTACCGGGTCACCGCCACCGGCGGCAGAAAAGAAGCTGGTGCCGAAGTGAATATCCATCAGCATCATGGTCACTGCCCCTGCCAACACGGGCATCACCGCCACTAGCAAGAAAGCCGTAATCAGCCAGGTCCAGACGAACAACGGCATCTTCATATACGTCATGCCGGGGGCGCGCATATTCATCACGGTCGCGATGATATTGATCGAGCCCATGATGGACGACACGCCGAGAATGTGGATTGCAAAAATGAAGAAGGTCACCGAAGGGGCAGCGTAGGTGGTCGACAGCGGTGCGTAGAAAGTCCAGCCAAAGGCGGGGGCACCGCCCTCCATAAACAGCGTAGACGCCAGCATCAGAAAGGCGGGCGGCAGAATCCAGAAGCTCCAGTTATTCATGCGCGGTAGCGCCATGTCCGGCGCGCCGATCATCATGGGAATCAACCAGTTTGCCAGGCCAACAAAGGACGGCATGATGGCGCCGAAGACCATTACCAAGCCGTGTAGCGTCGTCATTTGATTGAAGAAGGCGGGCTCCACCAACTGCATGCCGGGCTGAAACAGCTCCGCTCGGATGACCATGGCAAAAAAGCCGCCGAGCAAGAACATGGCGAAAGAAAACCACAGGTACATCGTGCCGATGTCTTTGTGATTGGTAGTGAACAACCAGCGAGTGACGCCTTGCGCAGGTCCGTGATGATGATCGCCCATCGTTATAACTCCCTTAACCGTTCTTCATGCCGTTGATATCACTCGGCTGGACGACATCGCCCGTATTGTTTCCAAACGCATTGCGCTGGTAGGTCAGTACCGCCGCCAGCTCCACATCGCTCAGCTGCCCGCCAAACGCCTGCATAGCGGTGCCCGCGACGCCCTTAGCAACGACAGCCATATGAGCCCCTACGTCACCCAACACGACCGGACTCCCAGCAATGGCGTTGCCAATGCCGCCTTGGCCTTGCGCACCGTGACAAGCGAGACAAGCACCGTCGTAAACTGCTTTACCCTTGGTCATCAGCTCGTCCGCTGAAAGTGTTTGCATCGCGAGCTGGTCCTGAGCAAGAGCAGCGCCGCGCTTCGCCGCCATCCATGCATCAAACTCATCCCTTGAGACGGCGTGCACTTCCACTGGCATAAATCCGTGGTAGGCACCACACAGCTCCGTGCACTGCCCGCGGTAGATACCCTCTTGGGGAACTCGCGTCCACGCCTCGTTGATAAATCCTGGGATCGCATCCCGCTTGACGGCGATTTCGGGCACCCACCATGAGTGGATAACGTCGTTAGCGGTGATCAAAAAGCGCACCTTGGTATTGGTGGGAATCACGAGCGGCTCGTCGACTTCCAGCAAATAATTGGCGCCCTTTGCTTGTGTATTGTAAATCTCTTCTTGAGCGGTAGCGAGGTTGGAGAAAAACGCTACATTTTCTCCCGACTCCTGCAGATATTCGTACTTCCACTTCCATTGATAGCCGGTCACCAGAATATCCAGCTCGGCCTCGTCGTTGTCGTAGACCTCCAGCAACGTCGAGGTAGCCGGTACGGCCATGGCAATCAAAATTAAGAACGGTACCACCGTCCACGCGACTTCCACTTTTGTGCTCTCGTGGAACTGGGAGGCTTGATAACCCTTGGATTTTCGGTGGGCGTACATCGAGTAAAACATGACAGCGAACACGGCGACGCCAATGACAACGCAAATCCACATGATGAGCATATGAAGCTCAAAAATATCGGCTCCAATCTCGGTCACTCCCGGTGACATATTGACCTGGTTCTGCGCCATCACTAGCGGCGCGAATAAGGCCAAAGACGCTCCTGAGAACAGTTTCCCCATCGCGTGCGTACTCCGTCTGTTGTGTGGCGCGCAACCCCGAGCCACTGAGGGGGTAAAAAAACGGCCGGGATTATAGCGAAATTGCGGCAAAATCCATGGGCAAAAGGTCACAGCCCAGCGACGGCGCGTATGGTCGGGGGAGGGCCATATGAATGCCAATGTTTTTTATTAATTTTCCGCATAATCTGCGGTTATGGAGTGTTGATATATCTAGCTATGAATCGAGAAGCTTCACCGCTTCCGCTACCGTCTCGACTCGCCGCGCCGCCGCGCGCGTCACGCGCGTGGGTGGGGGAGCCGCCGGAGGTGTCGGTCGCGCCTCCACAAATCCGCAGGCAACACAACGGCGCTCATCCGCACCGGCATCGATCACCATCCGGTCTTCTGCCTGACACTCCGGGCAAACGGCTCCTGCGACAAAACGCGGACGCTGATTGGTGTCAGCTGGAGAATCCGACATACTCGCGACTCAACAATCTGGGCTGGTTAGTTTAGCAAGCTCAAACGACCGCTGGAGAGGCCAAATTAATGTCTTTGAGTTTCCGAGGTGAGGACAATATCCGCGAGGTATTGGGCTGCACCCCCTCGCTGGGAGAGCGAGTCATGATCGACCCGACCGCCGTGGTCATGGGCGACGTGAGTCTGGGCGATGATGCCAGTGTCTGGCCCCAGGCCGCCATGCGCGGTGATGTTCAGGTCATCCGCATTGGCGCGCGCACCAATGTACAAGATGGTGCCGTGCTGCACGTGACCCATGATGGGCCTTACAACCCCGGGGGCTACCCCCTGCACATCGGCGATGACGTCACCATCGGTCATAAAGCCCTGCTACATGGCTGCACTGTCGGTAACCGTGTACTGGTCGGTATGGGTGCTGTGGTGATGGACGCGGTCGTGGTTGAAGACGACGTCATGATTGCCGCGGGGGCTTTGGTGACGCCGGGGAAGCGTTTGAAAAGCGGTCACCTGTATGCGGGCAGTCCGGCGCGAGAGGTGCGCGCCTTAACTGAGGCGGAACAAGCGTTTTTACCTTATAGCGCGCGGGGCTACGTATCGCTCAAACAGCGCTACCTGGACAACAACCGCTAGCCCAGCTGGCCTTCCCGGAGAGCGGTGATGACCGTATCGGTTCGGGGTGCGTTGCCCGTCCAGAGGTAGAAGCTCTCGGCGGCTTGCTCGACTAACATTCCCAGCCCGTCTCTGACCTGAGCAGCACCGTGCGCTTGGGCCCAGCGCATGAATGAGGTCGGCTGTGCACCATATGCCATGTCGTAACACACACCGTCACCGGCGAGCGTTAGCGACTCAGGCAATCGCAACATCTCACCCGATAGCCCGGTGCTGGTGCCATTAATCACCCTATCCCAGGGCCCCTCGGGTATTTCAGCATAGGCGCCACCCACCACCGAGCATTGCTCACCAGACCACTGCGCGGCCAGAGCCGCTGACCGATCAGCGGTGCGGTTGGCAATGAATATGCTACGCGGGCCCTCAGCGAGCAGTGCAGCGATCACGCCTTTCACAGCGCCACCCGCCCCCAACAACAGCACGCGCGCGTCGGCGAGAGGCCAACCGGCATTGGTCACGATGTCGGCAATTAATCCTTTGCCGTCGGTATTGTCGGCCAACAACCGCCCGTCGTCGCTCACCGTTAAAAAATTGGCCGCTCCTGCGGCGCGGGCTCGATCTGAAGCCTGATCGGCTAACTCAAATGCCCGTATTTTGAAGGGCAGCGTGACGTTCAGTCCTCGGCCACCCTCCTGAAAAAACTGACTGACCCAGTCCTCAAACAAATCTTGCGCCACCAACTCCGCGCTGTAATGGATAGCGCTATTGTACTGGCTGGCAAACGCCGCATGGATTTTGGGTGAAAGGCTGTGGGCAATCGGATTTCCCGCAA
>Ga0181581_10004547_pt1 | contig 10812 bp, 10 predicted proteins | sample 071ome_22_FD_132433 | JGI IMG/M metagenome (GOLD analysis project Ga0181581, IMG submission 132433) | Coastal salt marsh microbial communities from the Groves Creek Marsh, Skidaway Island, Georgia - 071404AT metaG (megahit assembly) | ecosystem: Environmental > Aquatic > Marine > Intertidal...
ATTTTGGAGAGCCGGCCCAAGGCAGCGGAGACATTGGGTTTACCGGGTGTCGCCTCGAGAAGGGGTTGCATGACCAAGGGCTTCCCCATTTGCCAGTCGGCTGGCAAACCGAAGGAGACATCCGATTGCTGAGGTGGAAAGGACGGAGTCATTTCATGAATCGGTCGGCCTTCGGTCTTGTCGATCAATGCCAAATATTCTCCTTTATTGGAAAGGCTGAAGTTGGTGTGCAAGGCATCCTGATCCGCCGCTCGATCTTTTCCAGATGCAAAGACGATAAGAAAGGCTCCAGGTCCCAGTGATTGCTCGGGAAAGGTCCATTGCGTGGGGTTTGCGCGATCATCAGAGAGAGCAAAATCCTCAAGATCAACGATGTCTGAGCTGACATTTTGAATCTCAATCCAGTCCACTCGATCCCCATTCTCATCCACCAGCCCCGAATCGTTCTCAGCCATGATTTCACTGATCACCAAGGGTGCCTGGGCTCCCTGGAGCGAGAGGGAAAGGGCGCAGAAAGCGCCACACAGAGCCATAGAGTTTTTCATGCTTTGAAAGCTCCTCTTTGGGTCCCAATTACCATCGAAATACAAGCGGTGGTTCATGGCCTTGCGAGGTTCCGAATGCGTTTAAGTTCATCGGCACTTGCCTTACCATCACCATCCAAATCGGATTGCAACCACTCGCGCTGCCGAGCGTCCAGCCTGGGCTGAGAAACACCTGCTTTGGCAGCATGGTCTTTCAAGGTGGTGGTGGCCACAAAATGATCCCAGCTCTCATAGACACCGTCGTCGATATCTGAAGCGAGTTTGGCTATCTCAGTCGGTGCCAGGGTTTCGTCGCCATTGCGATCATACAGATCAAAGAGTCGTTTCCTTTCACTCCAATACCCTTTTTCAGACTCTTCGCCCGAAAGGCCTCCATCTCCATCCTTGTCGTATTTCTCGACCCAATGATCCGGGGCATCAAAGCGAACGCCCTCTTTCCCTTCTTTTTCATTCTCGCCCCCTTTTCCTCGGCGAAAGGATTTTCCCCTTGGCTTGGGGGTTTTTCTCATGGCTTCCCGCTCTGAAGCATCCAAAAAGCCATTGGCGTCCAGGTCAAATTTTTGGACCCATTGTGCTCGTCGCACCTCGTATTCCGAAGCTTTCTCCTCATTAGATTCTGTCGCATGAGACAAGTTCTCACCGGGCACTGGCGCATCAGCCGTAGTGTAGTTCGATGACTTACTGGAATCGCTGCAAGCAGAAAGTACTGCCAGCAGAAGCAAGACCCAAGCCGACTTGACAGACTCCGGGGGATTTCCAGCTTTTGCGAAGTTTTGAATAATTTTCATGAGAGTCTGATGTTGATTTCGCTACCTCAGTGACACAGGAACACATTAATCATGTTTCTCATGCGGTCACGGACTACCTTGCCCACAAGCCGAAACGACCCAGGCAAAACCGGCTTTCGAGGTATGGGAGACCACTTAGCAAGAATTGGATGGGTTACAATCCTGTGACGCCCAGCAAGGTTGTCTCCTGACAGAAAAGTAGCGTTTTTGATGAAAAAGCCTCAAGGAAGCCATTGGCGAATCGCCCTTAAAGGTTCAAAGTAGGGATATGTTCATCCATTCGGTCTCGCACGCCGTTCCAAAAACTTACTTTTCCCAGGCCGACTGCCTTCATGCCTTTCAGCAGGCTTCCTGCTTTCATCAGCTCGAACCATCTTCACAGAAACTACTCAAGTATGTGTTGGGCCGAGACAATGGTATCGAACAAAGGCATTTGTGCCTTGAACGGATTGAGGAAGCTTTTGAGGCGAAACCCGATGTGCTTCACCAACGTTTTGAGGAGAATGCGCCAAAGTTGGCGACTCAGGCAGCCCTCACGGCACTAGACAAGGCCAAGCTCCTCCCGAAGCAAATCGATGCGTTGCTTATCTCCACCTGCACCGGATATCTGTGTCCGGGGCTCACGAGTTATGTCGCTGACAATCTTAAGATTCCAGCGGACCATGTCCTTTTAGATCTGGTAGGACATGGATGCGGCGCGGCCGTTCCCAACCTGCGCCAAGCCCAAGCGCTCATCGACTCTCACCAGGCCAAAAATGTACTCTCGATATGCGTTGAAGTTTGCAGCGCTGCTTTTTATTTGGATGATGACCCGGGAGTCCTGATCAGCGCTTGCCTGTTTGGAGACGCCGCTGGAGCAGCTGTTTCATCGGATACCCCACCCAAGGACCAACGCAGTGTCAAGACCGTGACCTGGTGCTCACAACTCAAGGCGCATCAGCGCGATGCGCTTCGTTTCGAACAACGCAAAGGTATGCTACGAAATATTCTTTCGCCTGAAACCCCCTATCTAGCTGCGATCAGCGCTCATGAGGATTTTCAAAAAGCTCTGGTGAAAGAGAAGATGGAACCCTCCATGGTCACAGCTTTTGTGACCCATGCTGGAGGTCGGCGCGTTCTGGATGCGATTACCCAGTCGATGAATCTTTTACCCGCTGACTTAGCCATCAGTCGCCAACTACTCGCTCAATACGGCAACACCAGCAGCCCTTTTGTTCTGATGGCACTTGAGGAACATTTGAAACAGGGTTCCCCCGCGGGTTTTTGGTGGATGAACACTTTTGGTGCTGGCTTCAGCAGTCATGGCTTGATGCTAGAGGTCGCCTAAGAGAGCATGCAAAGGATCTTACAGCCTGAAATGCTGGATGGATTGCCAGCGGATCACCCTGCAGCAGTGGCGTCTAGAAAGGACTTGAGAATCATCAATCGGTTGATGAATCACGTATCATTTCTCAATCGGTCGACACGCTGGATCCAGGACAAAGCAAAGAAAAGTCCGGTTCGGATCGTCGAACTGGGAAGCGGAGATGGTAGCCTCGCGTGCAGGATGTTATTGAGATGGGGTAAGGTAGCTACTGGAAGCCGCATTCTTTTTGTGGATCAATCTCCCTGCTTGGAAAAAAATCATGCGGAGCCACTCGACAGATTGGGATGGGAAGTCGACAACCAGGTGGTAGACGTCTTTAAGTGGTTCGAAAAAGATGCTTCTGAAATCGATTTATGTTTTGCCAGTCTATTCGTGCATCATTTTACATTTGAGGAGATCAGTCGCTTATTTGATCAACTAAAAGCCAGGACAAAAGCGTTCGTCTGTCTTGAACCTCGACGAGATTGGAAAGGCCTTTTAGCGGCCAAGGCCCTTTGGTGCATCCGATGCGATCCCGTCACCTTAAATGATGCATGCATCAGCGTACGCGCTGGATTCCTCAATCAAGAACTCTCCCAGATTTGGATGCAGAACACCGAAACATCATGGGATATGGAAGAGCGCTCAGCCGGTCTGTTCAGTCACCTTTTTTCCGCTAAGAACCTGTCCGATAGATCATCATGAGTCTCAGGCCCATCACCATTGTCGGCGGAGGGATCAGCGGTTTGTCTTTGGGCATTGATCTCCAACTAAAAGGCTTTGCAGTTCAGCTTTTTGAAGCCGGCGATTATCCCCGCCATCGGGTTTGCGGTGAATTTCTCAGCGGACAAGGTTATCGCCAACTCAAGGAATGGGGGTTGGCCAAGTCATTCCTGGCAGCCGGTGCCGTCGAAGCAACTCACTTTAAATGTTATGGCCCAGCGGGCATGTCTCCAGTCTTACGTTTGCCATCGCCTGCCTTGTGCCTCTCTCGTTATTGCATGGATGACTGCATGGCAGAACATTTCAGAGAACTAGGCGGCCATCTCATCACTCGGTATCGCGTTCATCCTGCTGATTTTGAGCAGAAGGAGGGAACGATTTGGGCACACGGCCGACTCGCTCAAACACGTCAAAAATGCACCTGGATTGGTTACAAGTGTCACATTAAGGATTACCCATTGGCAGCTGATCTGGAGATGCATTTTGGCAGAAATGGCTACGTGGGTCTTTGCCGCGTGGAAGATGGAAAAATCAATGTATGCGGACTGACGCGCATGGCAGAACGGGCCTCAGCGATGCCCGGAAAAGGCCGTTGGCTGCCATGGGCCTTGTCATCCCTTCACCCCTCAAAACACAAGAACCTTCAGAAAGCACAATGCCTTGAGGACAGCCTTTGCTACACGGCTGGTCTGCAATACAAAGCGCGGTGGTTTGAAAAGACACGCACAAAAGCTGTCATTGGAGACCATAGGACGCTCATACCTCCGCTTACGGGCAATGGCATGTCCATGGCGGTGGAATCCGCTCATCTGGCCACCTCCTTCATCCAAAACTATTTTGAGGGGGGCCTTCAGTGGGATGAGGTCTGTCAGCAAATGAACCGAGCCATGAACAAACGTTTCCGAAAGCGCCTCCTGGTTGCCGGCGTGCTACAGAGACTGATCCTAGCACGCCATGGTGAGGGGATCCGAAACAACCTCATTCAAAACATGAGTGCGTTTCACCGATATCTGTATGCTTGGACTCGCTAAGAGCCCGATGAAGGATCCCGAGCAATGTATTCAAAGGAAAACTAGATTAAAGGCTGAAAGACTGGGAAATGATGCCCATTTCTCACCACCAACCATTCAAAATGGTTGCCATCCAATGGGTTATTAACAGATGGTAGAATGATACTTTTTTGTATACATCTAGTTTGGTTTATGTATAAATAGAGTGGCTATTCCTTAATAGTGATTCATCAAAAGTGGGCTTCTGCAGAGGGTGCAGAGGCCCTTTTTGATGTCGTGGGAGCCTTTTTTGATATGATTTGAGGCTGACAGGAGGTTTACCCATTTTTTTCGTGTTGAAGAAACGCAGATCACGAACCCTCAGAAAGGCAGGAGAGACTACCTTCGAGAGTCCCCTTGAAACCAGGGAAGATCTTTCTGGATGAACTCCTGATCTTCAAACGCCGAATGGCCATCGACATAGGTGATCACACTGCCGGGTTTCGAGCCGCTACCAGAACCATGACGAGCGTGCTGTTTGTTAGGAGGATTGATGGTCGACCCAATGGGATGAGGCCCCCCAGCATTGTAGACCCGCTCGTGATCCCAGTCTGGAGCAATAAAATAAGTGGCACAGCCAAAAAAGAAAATGGAGGTGGGTTCAGGCACGGTGCTGAATTTGGGCATCTTGATGCCCGCGGGACCCGCCATACGCTCGTTGATACCATAGGAAGCAGTGAATTCGATCGTCTTTGCATCCGGCCCACGGCCACTCATGCGCATCCGCACCTTCCTTAGGTCACTGTGGTCGTAAGGTCCCTCATGTTCGGCAGGGTCTTCAAAAGATTTGAGGCTCTCAAAATAACCTGCTGCGATCATGGACTTGATCCAGTCGGTGTGGTCGGAAGTGGTGGCCTTAGGAAACTGACCATTGAAGTCATCCCCATACATCATGGTTGCCAGCGCAATTTGCTTCTGATTGTTCATGCAGAGAATCTTGCGCGCAGAGACCTTGGCTCCTGCCAGGGCGGGAAGCAATAAGGACGCAAGAATGGCAATGATGGCAACCACCACCAACAATTCAATCAGGGTAAAAGCACGCAGAGACTTCATGATTTGCAACGGGTTATCGAAAATCGTGAAGTTTCACGCCAGAAAAATCAAGCAGGAAGCTAGGAAGCCTCGGCTGCCCGTGCGTTCAGCTCTGGCTTTTCATCCATGCCAACCATCAGGCGCGCATCCTGGGCAAAACACTCCCAAGGCCTCCATCGACACCCAGGACTTGCCCCGTCACCCAGGAGGACTCCTCCGATAGAAGCCAGGCCATGCTGTGAGCCACGTCTGCGGGAGAACCCAGCCGGCCTAAGGCGTGCATGCCTTGGGATGCCTTGCGGTTGGCGTCGCTGGAAAGGAGAGATTCTGTCAGGGGTGTCTCGACCAATCCCGGTGCCACACAATTCACCCGGATACCTCTTGCAGCATAGGTCGCTGCTGCGGAAAGGGTCAGTCCCATAATGGCTCCCTTGGCAGCGGCAATAGCCTCGTGGTTGGCCATCCCAATCCTTGAAGCTGCCGAGGCCGTCAGGACAATAGAACCGCCGGTGCGCATCATCGCATGAGCAGCAGCTCCCAAAATACCAAAAGCGGTGCTTACGTGGGTGTGCATGACATCATTCCACTCTTCCTGTGACGTCAGATGAGCTGGTTTGAGCAACAGGCTGCCGATGCATACCGCGACTCCATCAAGACCATCCATCTCTTCCTTAGACCTGGCGATGGTTGAACGAACCGCCTGCCAATCATGCATATCCACCACTTGAGTACCGTCGCATACTTCGGAAGTCACCTTCTGGAGCCGATCAGCGTCTCTACCAAAACCACAAACGTGATGAGCTTGTTGTTTCAGTTTCATACCAAGGGCCGTACCGATACCGCCGGTGATTCCAAAGATCATGTATTTACGCTGTTTCATAGGATTTTCTACCCCGCCCTCATCGAAATTTGAGCCACTTTTCATGTGCCATCATCCAAGAAGCTGTCAACCGTCTCCTTTCCATTCGATGAGCTAGACTTAGGTTCAAGAATGCAGGCGATCCAAGTTAATCCAAGGCCAACGAACAACCTACTGGTAAAAAGACCGTTGCATCATCGCCACTCGGAGTTAAGTTGCTCTATTCTGTCATGGATGAATTCTGCCTCAAAAAGATGTCTTCGATGCTTTCAGACCTCGATCACTTGATCGAAGGAACCAATCCGAGGGTGCAATCCATTCCCAACATGACGGTGCACGTCATGCTCCAAAAGATCCGAAAGGATCTCAAGCAGATGGATACCCGACTCTTTATGAATAGCCGCTTCCTGGAGGGCTTGATCGAAGATTGATGACCAGGGCGCATGAAAGTCCCTACCTCAGAAAATGGCATGCAGCCCTTCATATCCCCGTAACCGCTTTCTCCTTTGACCTTGGCTCGCAGCCCGCGCAGTCTTGAGGGATGTTCCGTTGGTTCCGAAATTGGCGCAGAAAACGCCTGCTAAATCGCGGGATACCTGCATCCTACGGAGAGATCCTCCAAGAGAGTTATCCGCTTTATCCGCATCTTCCAAAAGCACTTCAGAGCAAACTACTGGTCGAAATCACCTTTTTCATCGCTGAGAAAAGCTTTGAAGGGTGCCAAGGCCTCGAGGTCACCGAGGAGATGAAAGTTTTGATTGCCGCCCAGGCGTGCCTGCTCCTCTTGGGCAATGAGACAGTCCATTTTGATTCTTTGAAATCCATTCTGATATACCCTGCGGCGTATCAGACCAAGCAAACGGCCGAGGCCTCTCAGGGGGTCATGACCGAAACCGAATCCACCGTTCTCGGACAGTCCTGGGCCCATGGCACCGTCTCTCTCTCCTGGGCCTCGACGCAGGCAGGTGCTCAGAATCGTTACGATGGACGCAATGTGGTGATCCATGAATTTGCCCATCAACTTGACCAGGCAACGGGGCACGCCAATGGGCTACCAAGGTTGAGAGCTCCCTCACGCTACGTTGCGTGGAAAGAAATCATGAGTGCAGAGTATGAGCGCCTTCAGGATCGCGTCGATCGCAGACGCAAAACGATCATGGATGCATACGGAGCCACTCACCCGGCCGAGTTTTTTGCGGTCGCTTCGGAATGTTTTTTTGAAAAACCAGCCCAGCTCAAAAAACACCGGCCGTCCTTATATCTGCAGCTCAAAAAGTTTTATGGTCAGGATCCTGTGTTTTATGACGTCGGTGAGAGTTCATGAAATAACTTTTTGATTGGTTCCGATCTTGGAGAATTTGTCAGTTTTAACTGGCGACGTTCGTTTTAAACGGTTAGTAAGATTTACCATGAAACACAGCGTACTATCACTTGCACTGGGGCTTTGCATCGCCACTCCATGGATGAACGCAGCCGATTCGCCAAAGGTTGCAGACTTTTCAGGGGTCTGGACCACTACGGCCACGATTGACGAATTTGATTCCAGAAACGCCCGACTCACCGTTTCCAAGAAAGAAGGGAAGTGGACGGCCATCATGGTCAACGAGGAAGGAGAGCGAACCGACCTCACGCGAGTGGTGCCTACTGAGAAAGGGTTGACCGTTGAGTTCGACATGGAGCGCGATGGTCAACAAGCGATCATTGGAGCCAAGGCGCAGTTGGACAAAGAGGGCGAACTCAAAGGTGAGTGGTATGCCAAGGATGGTGATGGCTTTGAACTCATGAAAAACAAATGGGTTGCCGTGCGTTCCATCAAAGATGACATCGCTGGATCATGGAATGTCACCGCCAAAACCGATAATGGAGACATGGATCATGCGATGGTCATGAAGAAAGAGGGCAATCGTTTTTCGGGTTACGCCTCGAGCAGCGAAGGGGATGCCGACTTTTCCAATCTCAAGTTGGAAAAAAACACCTTAAGCATGCAAGTGCCATACGGAGGCGGCATCGTGAAAATCAAATCCAAGCTCATCGCCAATGGCCAGCTCAAAGGGAAATGGACCTTTTTTGATGAATTTGATCAGGAAGTCGCCACCGGAGAATGGATCGCCAAAAAGAAAGCTAAAAAATCCTGAGGCTTGTCCAAAGACATTCCATTAAAAACCTCGGAACCGTTCCCGGCTCCGAGGTTTTTCTTTCCCCGGTCCGAGAACTTCCGTTGCCATGACATTAGGATAAACAGAGTGATAGAACTCAGCTCCGGGTCTCTCAACCCTTCAGACTTGTCGGCAGCCTTTGATGTGCAAAAATTGGATAGGCACTTTGCGCTCTTGCGTTCTGGAATAGTGCTTCTCCATTGAAATGAAGGATTTTTGAGACAAACCATGAAGTCTGATCGAACAACAAGAAGCATTCTATTTGTCGATGACGAACCGTCCGTGCTCGAAAGCTTGCGCCGAGTCGTTGAAAAGCATTACCCAGCCACATTTGCCAAATCAGCCAAGGAAGCCATTGAGGCCTTCGAACAGAAGGGTCCCTTTGCCATGGTGATTTCCGATTTTCGCATGCCCAACCTCAATGGTGCCGAACTGCTCCTCGAAATCAGGAACAGGGACCCAGATGTCGTGACGATGCTCTTTACCGGGGCCGCGGGCTTTGATGATGTTTCCGAAGCCGTCCGCATGGGGCAAATCTATCGCCTCATTGGAAAGCCTTGCGGAGCCAAGGAAATGCTTCAAAACCTGGAGGATGGGTTCCGGCAATATGATGCCATTCGAGCTGAGAAGAATTTATTGGAGCAAACACTCAATGGAGCGGTCAGCGCCTTGACCACTATCCTTTCGGCAACCGAACCTCTTTTCTTTGGTCGAGCACAGCGAGTCAAGAAATTGGCCTTCAAGCTGGCTGACCACATGGGGATTCATGACCAGTGGCGACTGGAGTTAGCCTCCATCTTTGCATACCTGGGCTATCTCAACCTCCCTCCAGCTATGCAAGAAAGGGTTTACCACAAGCGGATTGTCCCTGACAAAGTCACTCACCTGATAGAAGGCTTTCCACGTTTTGCCGCCGATCTGGTGAAAAAAATCCCCAGGCTGGAGAAAATCGGTAATATCATTATTTCGATTCCCCGAGACTACGACACCAACTGGCAGGAAGAAGAACACGTCCGTCGCCTGGCCTCGGTCATTCGGCTTGCCAATGACTTTGATGAGCTCTCTGAAGCCCATTACGGTCCCAAGGCCATTCATCAGAAACTGAAAGACAGGCAGCATCAATATCTACCCGGAGCCATGGAAGCACTCGGGAACGTCATCGACCTCGAGGTCGATAGCCTTCCCGAAATAGAAATTCCGTTGAGACAAATCCAAATGGGCATGACCTTGCGACAGGACATTCGCCTGACCGATGGGCTCCTCCTCGCCTCGAAAGGTACGGTCATTGATGAGGTAGTGGTTGAACTCATGGACAATTACCGTCGGACTTACGACGAAACCTATCTTCCTGCTTTCGTTCGGGTCATTGAAGATCCACCCGAAAAAGACGAAGGCACAGCCTAATCTAGATCAAGCATCTTTATGAAACCTCTTCTTGAATCACGCGGAATCCCACGCTTTCTCAGAACCATCTTTTTTTGCGGCGTTTTCGCTTCCTTAGTGACCCGAAGTGAGCCCGACCTCTCCTTGGAAAATTTGTTTCCAGGGGATCGCTTGGTAGAGGTGCAGATTTCACTCTCCGCCTCTGATTGGGATGCCCTACGGAATCAGAGTCGAAGCTTCATGGAGGCCCTTAGTCCTCAGCGACGTACGTCACCCCCGCCCACTCCTTATGAGTATGTCCCCGCGAAAGTGACCATCGACGGAGTGACTTTCAAAAAGGTCGGCCTGCGCAAGAAGGGTTTCATAGGATCGCAGGATACCACGCGACCTTCCCTGAAAATCAAACTCGACCTTTTCGAGGCCGGACAGGAAATCGATGGGCTTAAGACACTCACACTGAACAATAACAAACAGGATGTCACCCTGATGAATCAGTATCTCGGTTATCGGATATTTGATCAGGCCCAATCCCCCGGATCTCGTTGTGGATTCGCCAAAGTCACAGTCAATGGAACCAACCTTGGAGTGTATGCTCACGTGGAATCGGTGAAACGACCCCTACTGAAAAGGGAATTTGGGGATGACAGCGGGAGTCTTTATGAGGGGACCGTGGTTGATTTTTTCAAAGGATGGGAGCAAAGCTTTGAACTCAAAACGGGCGATGCGGAAGCAAGTCAGCCCCTGATTGATCGCCTCACTGAAATCCTTTCAGGATCATCCTCAAAGCCTATGGTGAAAGGGTCCATGAAAGGAAAAGCATGGGTACCGACCCATGGATCCCTGGACGATCAGTGGTTTTTGCCGAACTTCGATGACAGTCGGTGGCAGGAGGGCGAAGGGGCTTTAGGTTATGAGTCAGATAGAGGGTTTGA
>Ga0181581_10004548_pt1 | contig 10811 bp, 11 predicted proteins | sample 071ome_22_FD_132433 | JGI IMG/M metagenome (GOLD analysis project Ga0181581, IMG submission 132433) | Coastal salt marsh microbial communities from the Groves Creek Marsh, Skidaway Island, Georgia - 071404AT metaG (megahit assembly) | ecosystem: Environmental > Aquatic > Marine > Intertidal...
AGAGCCATGTGTGTCCTTCGCCCTTTGAAAGTGATCATCGAGAATTATCCGGAAGACAAATCCGAAATCATGACATTGCCCCGACATCCCAAGGATGACAGCATGGGCAGTCGCGAAATCCCCTTTACCAGGGAAATCTACATTGACCGCAATGACTTTGAGGAGGTGCCACCCCCGGGCTTCAAACGGCTGGTCACCGGCGGCGAAGTCAGGTTGCGGGGCAGCTATGTCATTCGCTGCAATGAAGTGATCAGGGACGGCAGCGGTGCTATCAATGAACTGCGCTGTACACTGGACGCAGCAACCCTGGGAGCCAATCCGGAGGGCAGGAAGGTCAAGGGCGTGATTCACTGGGTGTCGGCTGCAACTGCCCTGGATGTTGAAGTCAGACTCTATGACAGGCTGTTCACTCATGAAGATCCGGACAGCGCCGAAGGCGATTACCGGGATTACATCAACCCAGAATCACTGGTAGTGATGACAGGTTGCAAGGCCGAGCCCGGTCTTTCAGGCGTTGCCGCTGAAGACCGCTTCCAGTTCGAACGTGAAGGCTATTTCTGTGTCGACCGAAAAGATGCGTCGGCCGATAATCTTGTGTTCAACCTGACTGTGGGGCTGCGCGATACGTGGGCAAAGCAGAACAAATAAGCAGCCTCCTCGAAAACCCCAAACAGACTTCATTCCCCAGACAAGAACAGCCGTGCTACAGATATACAATACCTTGACCCGTCAGAAAGCCCCCTTCACACCGCTGGAGGCCGGCAAGATCCGCATGTATGTATGCGGGGTCACCACCTATGACTACTGCCACCTGGGGCATGGCCGCATGCTTGTTGTTTTCGATGTCGTGGTGCGCTTTCTGCGAGCCCTGGGATTCGATGTGACCTATGTCCGCAACATCACCGATATCGATGACAAGATCATCCGGCGGGCCAATGAGCAGGGTATTGCGTTCAATGAGTTAACTGCGAAATTCATCGATATCATGCATGAAGATGAGCGGGCGTTGAACATCCTGCCCCCGGATATAGAGCCGCGTGCCACTGGTCATATGGACGAAATCATCACAATGGTTGAAACGCTTGTGGAGAAGGGCTTTGCCTATGCTGCGGATAACGGGGATGTATATTTTTCAGTCACGAAGTTTCCGGAATACACCAAGCTAAGTGGCAAGAATCTGGATGAATTGTTGTCAGGAGCGAGGATTGAAGTCGAGGAAGCAAAGATCGATCCGCGTGACTTTGCCCTCTGGAAGGCTGCAAAACCGGGTGAACCCGGCTGGGAATCTCCCTGGGGATTCGGCAGGCCGGGCTGGCATATCGAGTGCTCCGCCATGTCGACCTGCGCTTTGGGGGAAACGTTCGATATTCATGGCGGCGGCAGCGACCTGGTTTTTCCGCATCATGAGAATGAAATCGCACAATCTGAGGCGGCAACAGGGAAGGAATTCGCGAGGGTATGGATGCACAATGCGCCTCTGCGAATAGACAACGAGAAGATGTCAAAGTCCCTGGATAATTTTTTCACTATCCGGGAGGTCCTCGAAAAATATCCTGCTGAAGTGGTGCGCTATTTTCTGGTTTCCAGCCATTATCGTAGCCCGATCAACTACACTGCTGAGACTCTGGACCTGGCCTACAGTGCGCTGGAGCGCTTTTACAACGCATTAAAGGATGTCGCGCTGGAGTCAGAGGATGTGTTGAGGAATTCAGAGTTCGAGAGCCGTTTCATGCGCGCCATGGAAGATGATTTCAATACTCCGGAAGCTATTGGTGTGTTATTTGAAATTACCCGTGAGATAAACCGCCTCAAAGCGGAGGACGAGCGCGGGGCAATCTCCCTGTCCAGATTATTGGTCAAACTGGGCGGGATTCTCGGAATCCTGCAGGATGACCCGGCGGCATTCTTGCGCAAGGGTAGTGAGGGTGTAGACGCGGTCCATATTGAGTCCTTGATTCAGCGTCGGAATCAGGCCAGGATTGATAAAAACTGGCAGGTAGCCGACGAAATACGGGATAAGTTGAAGTCCCTGAAGGTCGTGCTGGAAGACAAGGATGGCGTGACAACCTGGCGCGTCGAAAGGGATTGAGCCAAGGCCAGTGGGAGCGACTTTTCATTGACGCCAACAGCAACCATGAGTATCATGCCGGGCTCTTCTTACGAGTGAAAACCCGGGGTATAGCGCAGTCTGGTAGCGCGCCTGCTTTGGGAGCAGGATGTCGGGAGTTCAAATCTCTCTACCCCGACCATATTTTGCCTGGGCTGGAGTTTTCCAGTAATGTGTAGGACCTGATTCAAGCGCCCGTAGCTCATCCGGATAGAGCATCGGCCTTCTAAGCCGAGGGTAGCAGGTTCGAGTCCTGCCGGGCGTGCCAGAATGCCCAGGCAAACAGCTGGTATCTTTATAGAATAGAAACCGGCGTATAAGCGATTAATGGTGGCCGTAGCTCAGTTGGTAGAGTCCCTGACTGTGACTCAGGTTGTCGTGGGTTCGAGCCCCATCGGCCACCCCATTCAAAGGTGAGAGATCACCAATAAAAAAGCCCCGCATTAGCGGGGCTTTTTTATTGATACTGTTGATCGTTTTAACTAACTTTTTTCCGGCAGATACTGCTCGTTGAAGTGTTTAATAAAGCGGCGGCTTTCACTTGGCTGCCATTTGAAATCTCAACAGCCATGGAAACAATTTGCTGCTCTAAAGAAGATGTTAAATCTTTTAGAGATGATTTTGTTCCACATCTGGCTGAAGTCAAAAAGTTTTCTATTTCATCAGTAATTTTTCTGTATGAAATATTTTCACTTGTATATGGAATTTTAATTAATAACTTAAAGAGGTCTTGTTTTCTTTCGGTATTAATTATTGCTAGCAATAAAAATGTTGTGCCTATTGGAAGAACAATTGCAGCGTTTACTTTAAATCCGAACTCCATTAGCCCTAATACTGTGAGTAATGATATTAGTAATGGTGAAAAGCTAACTAGAATCAATCTGCATCTTTTTACATTTTCATCTACTATTTTCCAGCTTGACCCGGCTACAAGTAGGAGCAGAATTGGGAAAGAAAATAACAAGAACAGTAATTGGATCAGGAAATAATAATTGCCAGGGGTTCTAGTAATAGAATAAGAAATATATTCAAAACCGGAAATAATTGAGCTAGTTCCCAAAATTAGATAAGTATATGCGAGTGATATTAAAACTATTGCCTTACTTATCGATTCGTGGTTTTTTTGAAGGACGGGGATGTTGCTTATTTTTATTGTAAGGGAAAGTACTGAAGCAAGTGTAATTATCATAAATACATAATAAAGCTTCATTAAAAATAAATTAGGGTCTGTAATTCCCGTGTAAGTGGAGAGTTCGATTGTATTCAATCCGACTATGCCTGAGAGAAATAAACTCAAGAGCAAATTATTCTTTAGCAGATTTCTTTTGTCTGCATTTGCAATAAGCCACATGCTTATTATCAATGCTACTAGGGGGGGGGAATGCTAGCCAGGTTGAATAGGTCATAGCTTCGTAGATTCCTTTACATTTTGTGTTACCAAATAATCCCGCCTTGATAGCTGGACAAGCCACTTCCGCCACCAATGATCAAAATCTTATCATTATTATTTGGCTTTGCAATATGCAGAGCCAAGAGGATTGTGACTGTTGTAACATTTCCAAATTTCTCGTATGTAACTGGAGATTTATGAATTGGAATTTCAGCCATTTCACAAATGGATTCATGGGATTTTTTCCCTACTTGATGGCATGCTAGCAAACTGACATCATCTGGCTTCCAATCTAAATAATGGTAAGTGTTTGAAATCAGAGAAAGATGTATTTTTGCAATAGTGTCTGTAATTCCTTTCATCAACATTTGCCCTTCAATGACCCCATTTTCATATTTGTAATAGCAGTACTCTGCATATTCCCCTCTTGAGTCAAAAAGCATAGTTTGAATACCAGTATTTGGCTTATCTTTCCTGCGCAATATTAATGCTGAGCCGCCATCTCCAGCTGTAAGCATCCCGAGTCTGTCTCTTAGATAACTATCAGGCTCTTCTTTAATCCTCTTGATAAATTGTTTGATCCCATGGCTCGCAGTTTCACCGGAGCAAACCAATGCTGTTTCAACGGCTCCACTAGCTATCATTGAATCTGCTAATGTCATTCCACTAATAATTCCTTGACAGGCATTCGAAACATCAAGGCATATAGCTCTTGATCCCAGTTTGTGTTGGACGACGTGAGCAGTGGACGGTTCTATATAATCTCTGTCGATTCCACAGAAAATGATCAAATCTATATATTCAGGCTTTATATTGGCTGCTTCTAGTGCCTGGATAGAGGCATTTATTGCTAGTTCTGAGGGCCTTGTTTCGCTGCTAGCAAAGCGGCGTTCAACAATTCCAACTCGAGTATCAATCCAGTTGTGTGGAATGCCAAACCTAGATTCCGAGTTTATTTCTTCCATAAGGCTGATAGATGTAACAACCTCGTCAGGCATGTATATACCAACACTACAAATCTTGCTATTTCCGTTAACTACCATCTAGCGTTCTCCTGTTTGTGCTGCTAAAGCAATTTTTGCCTAACTGGTTTAAAATATTGCTTAATTCAAAAATTTCACTTTTGAAATTGCGTTTATATTAGCCCTTTTTACTATTGCGAAAAAGAAATTCTATTTATTAACAGTCTGCCATTTGACGCCCATTTTCAGTGCTGATATTCGTTAATCGTGTTTTTGGTGGAACGGTTATTTTCTGACTTCTTCCCGGCTTTTTTCAGTGCGGGGCACGGAGCAGGAAAGGAGTGGTTGCCAACACGAGATTTAGTGGCGAAAGGTAACTAAATCCGCAGGTTTCACGTTGGTCACCATGTGTGTCGACGCCAGTCACAAATGGGCAAAAGCGGGGAATACGTTGAACAAGGCATCAGCATTGAAAATTACCTTGGAAATCAATCAGGAAACCAACCTTGATGAGTTGATGGCGCACCTGTGCCTGATGCAGGATGCCATGCCCGCCCAGCAATCCTCCAGTGATGGGTTATTGCCTGATTTCACGATCCACGAAGGTGAACTAGCCCCCAGGGAGGGGTGCTAGAAAGACGTATCCGGGCACCTGGTGTATTTCCAGAGGTAACCGCCCCGGCTAGCTATCTTTTTGATATCGGTCTTTCAGCGACTCATAGAGGTTGTGCTGGAAGTTTTCATGTTCCTGGTCCAGGTCGGCCATCGCTTCAACCAGATGTTCATTGTCTTCCCGGCCGCCCCACATTTTCTGGTAGGTTCCTTCCTTGTAGCCGTGATCCTGGCGAAAGAAATTCAGGACGTTTTTCCCAACGTACTGGCAGAACAGGTCGTTCCAGTCCATCCTGCAATCTGTCATCAGGGCTTCGAACAGCGGCACGCTGATGCGCCCTGCACAGGCTAACCCAACACTCAGTTCCAGTTTTTTCAGGGTATCCAGCGTCTTCACATGATAGGTCTGGCCATCGAAGTCTATCTTGTCATCCCCGTTGCACAGGCGCATCAGGTTGAGCAGGGCCAGGGGCTCGTCATCCCGGTGTTCGAGCAGGATATGTGAAAGGGTAAAGTGCCAGATATCGACCAGTTCCATCTGCAACTGCTCGAGATCGCATTCCTGTTTCTTCCACCATTTCCAGCCGTGGTGCTCCATGGCCTCGGCGCCCTCGACAATGACGGCCCGCAGGTAAGGATAGGCTGCCTCAACCCAGCGTGGATTGACCTTCGCGTTCATCTTCGATTGCAGGGCAAGCATGATCTTGGCCTGGGGTTCCTTGAGCATTGTCGACAACCTCGTTATGTCGGGCAGGTGAGTGGAAATTCGTTCATTTGCCTGGATTGATCAGTTGATTGATATCATTATGCCTTACCGGTTCGCCCCAATGCCTGATCAGCAAACTGCAGTCCGTTTTGGTCAGCAGATCAAGGTGTCGATACCCCAGTTCATTCCAGTAATGCCTGGAGTCATTGAGCATGGGTAATTTCTCCCTGATATCACTTTCGGTCAACGGCTCTTGGGAGGCTTTCGACAGGCTCGCCATGATGGCAGTCCGGTAAATATCCTTCAGGGCTTCCGCCGGTTCTTCTTCACCGGATTTCATTCGGCTCCTGAGTGTGATCATGGTCTGCCGGAAGGCCAGCATCCTGGGGTATTGCCTGCTGCAAAGAGCGAGGGCCTCCTGGAAGCGTCCGGCATCGCGCAGGGCTTTTACATCCTCCCGCCAGGCAGCCGGTTCTTGGCCGCTGGCTGAAAGCGCCTGCGCTACAGTAACAGTCGATCGCGGCTCTGGTGCTGCGCTCAGCTCAAGGTCTACCAGTGGCTGCAGCGGCATTCCCTGGTCGGCAATATCCCTCGTTTTCCTCAAGTGGCTGGCATGCAACACCTTGATCAGGGCGATCACCAGGACGGCGGCTACAAGGAAAATCAGGAAAAGCGGCATGGTCGTGCAAGTTTCAGTGGCAAGGTCCGGGATTCTAGCAAGCACGCCGGGGTGGGTCGAGGGAGTGTACTCAAGGCAAAATTGGCCAATCTCACGCAACTGTACTATGTTGAACCTGACACAGGGAAGTGTCAGCTTCCGGAAGCTTCCTCCCCCGGCGGGTCAGGCCCAGCATCCGCCCGGCCAGGGCCCTTCAGCCCGGCAAATCAGGCGGGATTTTGTTATACTGCGCCGCTTTCAAGCGCCGCTGTAGTTTGCATGACACCTGCTATATCCATCAAAGACCTCTATAAAACCTACGATAACGGGTTCGAGGCCCTCAAAGGCATCAGCCTGGACGTGGCTGAAGGTGACTTTTTCGCCCTCCTGGGCGCCAATGGTGCCGGAAAATCGACCACCATCGGCGTCCTGTCCACCCTGGTCAGGAGAACGTCTGGCAGTCTGCAGGTCTTTGGCCAGAACGTGGACACCAACAGTTACGAAACCAAGTTGAACCTTGGCGTCGTTCCCCAGGAAGTGAATTTCAATCATTTCGAGAAGGTCTTCGATATTGTCGTCACACAGGGCGGCTACTACGGCCTGCCCGTGAAGCTTGCCAAGGAACGTGCGGAAAAATACCTGAACCAGCTGGGTCTCTGGGATAAGCACAACCAGCAGGCCCGCAATCTGTCAGGCGGTATGAAACGCAGGCTCCTGATCGCCAGGGCGCTCGTGCATGAGCCGCGCCTGTTGCTATTGGATGAACCTACTGCAGGAGTTGATATCGAACTGCGCCGTTCCACGTGGGATTTCCTGCAGAAAATCAATAGGGCAGGGACCACCATCATCCTGACGACCCATTACCTGGAGGAAGCGGAAACCCTGTGCCGCAACATCGCCATGATCGACCGCGGTGTGATTGTCGAAAACACCAGTATGAAGGCGTTGCTGCGCAAACTGCACCAGGAGCACTTTGTCCTGGATGTGCGCCAGGAACTTGAAAAGGCCCCGGTACTCAATGGTTTCGGTTGCGAACTGCTCGATTCCAGCACTCTCGAAGTCGTGCTGGAGAGCCACCAGGATCTCAACGATGTGTTTACAGAACTTCAGGCGCTGAATATCCAGGTTAAAAGCATGCGCAACAAGTCCAACCGTCTTGAGCAGTTGTTCATTTCCCTGCTGAAAAAACCGGAGCAAACGACGCCGTGAATGGTATGACCCTGAACTACAAGCTGACGGCGTTCAACACCATCGTCTGGAAAGAGGTTCGCCGGTTCCTGCGTATCTGGATTCAGACGCTGGTGCCGCCAGTAATCACAATATCCCTGTACTTTGTCATATTCGGCAACCTGATCGGGCGGCGTATTGGGGATATGGGTGGGTATACCTACATGGAATTCATCGTTCCGGGGCTGATCATGATGGCGGTCATCAATAATTCCTATGCCAACGTGGTGTCGTCGTTTTTCAGCCAGAAGTACCAGCGCAGTATCGAGGAGCTGCTCGTTTCGCCCGTACCAAACTACGTCATACTTTCAGGATTCGTCATCGGGGGCGTTGCCAGGGGCCTGGCAATCGGTGTCATCGCCACCTTTATGTCCCTGTTTTTCAGCGGCCTACACATGTACAACCTATTCATCACGCTCATGGTGGTGCTCATGTCGTCCATCGTCTTTTCGCTGGGCGGTTTCATCAACGCCATTTACGCCAACAAGTTCGACGATATCACCATCATTCCAACGTTTGTGCTCACACCGCTGATCTACCTTGGCGGTGTGTTCTATTCGGTGGAGCTGTTGCCTGAATTCTGGCGCCTGGTGTCGAAACTGAATCCCATTTTTTACATGGTCAATGCATTCCGTTACGGCATACTGGGCGTCTCCGACGTGAATGTCTGGTATGCCTTTACGATGCTGGTCATCTTTACCGGGGCGCTGTTCGTCTTTTCCCTGTTCCTGCTCCACCGGGGCAAGGGACTCAGGCACTGAGCGGTTGGCTTGACCATGGCTGACAACCCGCTGGGCAAAACCACCAAGTACCCCGATCACTACCAGCCGGAATTGCTGGTCAGTATCGCCCGCAGGGGAAACCGGCAATTACTGCAGCTGAACGAAGGCGAGCTGCCGTTTACCGGTGCCGATGTCTGGAATGCCTACGAGATTTCCTGTCTCGACAGCCATGGCAAACCCTTTGTCTTTATCGGGCGATTCATATTTCCGGTAGATACGGAATTTCTGGTGGAATCAAAATCCCTCAAGTTGTACCTGAACTCCCTTAACCAGGAGAAAGTTGTGTCTCCGGGGCAGCTCGCCGAAACCATTGCCAAAGACCTGTCCAGGGCCGCGGGAAGCCAGGTGGAAGTAATGCTGACGACACCCGACTCCATGACCATCCCTGATCTGCCAGCCGGGCGCTGTCTGGATGCGCTCGATATAGCCATGGATACCTACGAAGTATCCCGGGGCTTGCTGGAAGAGAGGGATGAAGAGCTTTTCGAGGAAATCACGGAAGAGGTGCTGTATACCAACCTGTTCCGTTCCAATTGCCCGATCACCAACCAGCCGGACTGGGCCACGGTTACCATTTGCTACCGGGGCAGGAAAATCCCGGATACGTCATTGCTCAAATATCTGGTTTCCTATCGCAGGCACAATGATTATCATGAAAATTGCGTGGAACGCATTTTTTGCGACCTGATGACGGTGTTTGAACCCAGGGCGTTGACCGTTGAAGCCAATTTTCTCAGGCGCGGCGGACTGGATATCAATCCGGTCAGGACCACGGAACAGGCTTTGAATTACTCCGCGTTTCCGCGCTATATCCGTCAGTAACCGTAACTTCCGGTATAGATTTACAAGACTCCAACAAAAAACAGGAATTCCCTTGGACGCAATTACAGCCCTACAAACCAGAACAGCCTCTCCACGCCTGGTGGAGCCGGCGCCTTCTGCAAACGAACTGGATACCATACTCAAAGCCGGCTTGCGGGCGCCTGATCATGGCATGTTGAGGCCGTGGCGGTTCCTTGTCGTAGCAGGAGACGCACGGGCTAAACTCGGCCAACTGTTTGCCGACCAGATGGAACCGCAAACAGATGAACAGAACAAAAAACTCCTTAATGCCCCTCTGCGAGCCCCGCTGATCATCATTGCGGTCGCTGAAATCCAGGACCATCCCAAAGTGCCCGCCGTGGAACAGATCTGTGCCACAGCAGCAGCGGTACAGAACATGTCAGTGGCTATCCATGCCCTGGGTTATTCCTCCATCTGGCGTACAGGTGCGCCGGCTTTCCATGCCGGTGTGAAAGAGGCTCTGGGATTCAATGCGCGGGATGAAATAGTCGCTTTCCTGTATATCGGTACACCTACGCTGGCTGATCGTCCGGTGCCGGAAAATGCCGTGGCCGATTATGTGAAGGAGTGGGGCTTAGCGGTCTTGTAATTGGCCGGTGCATTCGCTAAAGTGCCGCCTTTTTTCGGGCGAGACCGAAAGATACAAAGAATATGGTGAGGTGTCCGAGTGGTTGAAGGAGCACGCCTGGAAAGTGTGTATACGGAAACGTATCGAGGGTTCGAATCCCTCCCTCACCGCCACTAATAAAAAACCCGGCTTTGCCGGGTTGTTTATTGCTTTAAAATCGCTTAAAACATCGATCCGCCTTTCACCACCGGTGTGCCGTCCGCCCGTGTCGGGATGTTACCGCCGCCTTCCATGAGCAGGCCATAGACACCTTCCTTGCGGGCAGGATGACCTTTTACGGTAATGGCCTCGCCAAGTGCAAAGGTATCCTTGGTGTAGCCCTGGCGCTGCAAGTGAACCACTGCGGCGCCGCCGTAGCTGATATCCCAGTCCCGCATCACACCGGTGGCATCCGGAGCCGTGATGGTCAGGTACGGATGTGGGTTAATGAAGGCCCATTCCTGGACGGTGCCGGTCAGTTCCAGTTCCTGGTCTTCGTGATAGATGCCACTGGTGCTGTGGTGAGCGAATACCTGGGAGACCAGGGCTGCCGCAGCGACGAGGACAAGGATCAGTTTTTTGCTGGTATTCATGGCTTTCAGATTCCTTGGTTCAGTAATTGATACGGGCCGGATCGGGATCGTCCGGATATTTGGATGTTTCGAAACGCAGGCTGCGACGGGCGCCATCGAGCTCACAGGTCCAGTTGGCATCCAGTTCCTGAACCGGTGAGGAGTACACGGTGAACTCCCAGGGTTCTTTCAGGAAAAAAGCATCGACTGTGGATACTTCCAGTTTCAGGTTTCCGTTGTCGATGGAAAAGCGCTCGGTCAGCTGCTTCTGGGTGGATGACGGGATGCGGAAGTCTGCGTTCAATCCTTGTGGGTCGAAGGTGAACTTGTCGGTTACCACGACCA
>Ga0181581_10004553_pt1 | contig 10797 bp, 2 predicted proteins | sample 071ome_22_FD_132433 | JGI IMG/M metagenome (GOLD analysis project Ga0181581, IMG submission 132433) | Coastal salt marsh microbial communities from the Groves Creek Marsh, Skidaway Island, Georgia - 071404AT metaG (megahit assembly) | ecosystem: Environmental > Aquatic > Marine > Intertidal zone...
ACCCTCAGCCCCCCTCCCCTCGCCGCCCCTCCCCCCCCGCCGGGTCATAACCCCGCGTCGCGGTCCCCGTCCCCGGCATGCGGGTGTGCGTGGACACCCCCTCGCGCCCCGCCCGCGCGGCCGACGCGCCAGGCATGAGCTCCCTGTAGTGCCGGTTGTACAGCTTCCAGACGCCCATCGCCCGCGTCAGGAGCTCCACGTCGGTGCCGTCGAGGCGCTGGTCCGGTGCCCGCGGCAAGGCGCCCCGCCAGGGGCCTCCCCCGGCGGGCCCGGCAGAGAGGGTCCCCCGCAGCTGCTCGATCAGCGCGCCGTCCCCGCCCTTGACGGCCGCCAGCAGCGCCAGGGCGTCCGACCGCGCCACGGCCGCCCCCGCGTGCTCCCCCGTCCGCGGCGGGCTCCGGCCCAGCCCCCGCGCGTCGACCCCCCCCGGGGCCGGCGCCCCCCCAGTGAACTCCCCGGCCGGCGCCGCGGCCCCGTAGATCAGCCGGTTCAGCCGGGCCCTGGCGTTCTCGACGGAGAAGCGCGACAGCGCGTGCAGGGCGCGCCGCTTCAGGTGCTCGGCGCGGAGCGCCTCGGCCCGCCGCACCCGGCCCATGTGGGTGGCGTCGACGCCGGTGCCCTCCCGGAGGCCGGCGAGCGCCCGGCGCTGCAGCATCTTCCCGCGGACCGCCTCGGCGAGGAACTCCTTGTCCCGGTTGCGCCGCAGGCGCTTGGCCACCGCGGCCCACACCCGGAAGGCCTTCTTGAGGGGCCGCTCGGCCCCCCACCGCCCCCGGTGCCCCGCGATCCGGGCGTCGTCCTCGCCGCGGGCACGGCGCGCCCCCTCGGCGAACGCCGTGAGGACCTTCCCCCGCCAGAGCCCCTCCGCGAGCTCCCGGGGCCTCCGGGCAGCCTCGGCGGCCAGCCTCATCCCCTCGAGGCCCTTGCGCAGCAGCCGCCGCCGGTCGTACTCCATCTCCGAGCGGAGGCCCGCGGCGCGGAGCTTGGCGCGCCCGGCCGAGAGGCCGAACGGGTTGAGCGCCTCCTTCGCCGCGGCCGCCCACCACGCGCGGAACACGGCCCGCTTGGTCCGCTCCACGGCCCCCGCCTCGTCCCGCGCCGTGCGCAGCGCTGCCAGGGCCCGGTGCGCCAGGCTCGTCGAGCGGTAGGCCTCGGCCGCGAGGTCCATGGCGGCGTCCTCGCGGAGCCGGCGGCGCTCGTCGGCGCGCTCGCGCCAGCGGCCGAAGTACCGCTCCATGATGTCGAACTCGTGGCGGTATTCCGGGTTCCACGGCCCCTCGCAGGCGTCCCACGCCTCCTGCGCGCGGGAGAAGACGCGCACCAGCAGCGCCTTCTGCGCGGCCAGCGTCTGCCAGTGCTCGAAGGCGAGGCGCAGGCGGCCCCGGTGGCGGGCGGCGACGACGCGGTGGTAGTTCTCCCGCAGCAGCTGCCGGCGCTGGTTCCACGAGATCCACGACGCCAGCGCCTTGGCCTGCAGCTGGCGGTGGTAGTGCTGCGTGGCCTCGATCGCGGCCTGCAGGGCGGCGGCGCGGCGGTGCATCCACAGGGCCCAGCCGAGCATGGAGCTGGCGAGGAGGTTGCGCTGGCGGAGGCAGTCCGCGGAGGCCTCCTTGCTCTGGGCCCACCCAGCCCACTGCCCCAGCATGCGCCGCTTGAGCGCCCGCTGCCCCCGGGCCTCGGCGAGGGCCGCCGCGTTCTTGCTGTGCCGCTCCCACAGCAGCATGCTCTGCATGGTCCTCCGGGCCAGCTTGCGCAGGAAGAAGAGCCGCGCCTGGCCCATCGGCGTCGTCGGGCGGCAGTCCAGCCGCACCCTCCAGAGGTCGTGCAGGATCCCGCCCCGGGTCCCCACGGGCATCCGCGGCCCCCGCCCCTCCCCGTCCCCGTCCTCGTCCTCGTCGCTGTCGTAGTCCAGCATCGCCGCCCCGCCCCGCCAGTTGGCCCCGCGCGTCCCCGGCGGCGCGAAGTCCAGCAGCCCGTGCGACCCCCGCGCCCCCTCCAGCCACCAGTAGTACCGCTCGAAGCCCGCCTCCTCCGGCTCGCAGGGCGACCCGAAGCGGTTGTAGAAGAAGAGCTCCGGGCGGTAGATGAGGAGCTCGCTCTCGTCGACGCCGAAGACGTGGGTCCCGTTGGACTCGGGGAAGAAGGGGGACGCGACGTCCCAGGTCGCCCCGGCGTCCCAGTGGAACCCGATCTCGAGGAGGGAGGTGAGGTCCGCCTCCGCCGCGATGCGCTGCGTGAGGGACCCCATCACCGTGTCGAGCTCGGGGCCGTCGCCGTCGTCCGAGTAGCGCCCGGGCTCGGGGCGCCGAGGGGCGCCGCGGTGCGGGCCCGCGCCCTCCAGGCCCACGAAGGTCGTCGTCAGCGCCTCCACGCGGCCCCGCTGCGCCCCGCGCCGCGGGCCCTCGTCGGGCAGCTCGTCGGCCGCGCTCCGCCACCGGTCCAGGTCCCCCCACGGGACCCGCGCGCAGGCCCCCGCCCGCGCCAGCAGCCCCGCGGCGGCCCCCAGGGCCTCGGCCTCCGCCTCCATCCGCCCCAGCGCCGCCTCCGCCGCCCCCAGCCGCCCCCTCACCGCCAGCGCCAGGGCCTCGAGCTCCCCCTCGAGCTCCCGGTGCCGCTCCCCGACCCCGTCCAGGTACCCGGGGAGCTTGCCCGCGACGGCCTCCACGTCGGCCACCTCGGCGGCCCGCAGGCGCGCCAGCTCCCCCTCCTGCGCCAGCGCCGCCCGCTGCTCCACGAGGTCCTCGACGAGGAGGAAGGCCTCGGCCTCGCGGGCCTCGGCGTCGCGGACGCGGCCGGCGGCCTCGGCGAACGACTCCTCCCGGGAGGGGTCCACGGGGTCGATCGGGGTGGGCATGCTGGCGCTCGAGGCGGACCCCTCGGCCGCGGAGGAGGCCGTCGACCGGTCCGCGGGCGCGCGCGGGGACGGGGACGGGGCCGGGCCGGACGGGGACCCCGGCCGCCCCGCCCGGGTGTCCCGGAGAATGCTGGTCACGCGGCTCTGCTCCGAGACCTTGGCCTCGAAGGCGGCCATCGAGAAGTCGACCGCCTGGCCCGTGACGTCGTCCACGTCGGCCGCGTGGGCCTCGGCGCGCTCGGCGCCCGCCTCCATCTCCCGCCGGACGGCCGCGAGCCGCCGGAGCAGCTCCTCGGGCTCCTCGACCAGGGTGCGGAGGACCCCGGCGCTCGTCAGCAGCGCCGAGAGCCCGCCCGCGGCCGACTCGGCCACCTCGGCCGCGACGCGCCCCGTCGCCTCGACGGCGGACCGCGCGCGCCCCGCCGCGGCGCGGGCCCGCGCCGTCATCGCCACGGCGCGCTCCGCCGCGGCGAGCACGGGGCCCGCCGCCCGGCCGAGCGCGAGGTCCACCCCGTCGGGGTCGGACTGGGCGCGGGAGAGGGCGCCGGCGGCTTCCGCGACCGCCGCCGCGAGGGTCGCGACCTCCTCCACGGAGCACGTGAGGGGCCGGGTGGCGGCGTCGGTCGGGTCGACGCCCGGCAGCCCGGCGCGGAGGGCCCCCAGCGCCTGCGCCAGCGCGCCCGCGACGTCCCTGCCCGCCGCGAGCGCGGTGGCGTGGCCGGCCGAGAGGACCCCGTCGAAGCCCGGGACGGGCGACGAGACCCGGACCTCGGCGGTGAGGAGGCCGTCGAGCCGCTGCAGGGTCGCCAGGAAGCGCACGTGCCGGGCGTGCCCCGCGGCGCACTGCCGGGCGGCGATCCGCACGCCCTCCGCCACGAAGCGGAGCTCGACGGCGTCGCCGTGCGCGCTCTCGAGCATGTGGCCGGCGACGGCCCGGAGCACCGCGGTGGCCTTGGAGGACCCCCCGACGGACGTCATCGCCTCGAGGAGGTCCACCAGGACGCCGCGGAGCGACCCCCACCCCTCCCGCGAGCCGACCCCGAAGTGCTCGGCGGGCCAGTCGAAGCCGGCGGGCACCCCGAGCAGGGGCACGGGGACCGCGGCCGTCTCGGACGGGAGCTCGTGCGCCGAGGAGCCCTCGGGCCGGAGCGCCGTGGTCGACACGTTGAACCCGCCGGCGGCCGGGACGAGGGCCCCCTCGCCGGGGCCGCCGGGGACCCGCCCCAGGGCGTCCCGCGTCACCCGGCGCCGGCCCAGCTCCCCCAGGTTGAGCCTCTCGCCCAGGGAGAGCGGGGGCAGGGGCACGGGGCCCCGGGCCTCGCGGTGCGAGTCCTCGTGGCGGTCCGGCACCCCCTCCCGCCGGTGGGCCTCCCGCCGGGCGTCCTTCACGGCGTCCCAGGCCGCCCAGCGGGCGACGTCCTCGTCGCTGGCGCCGAAGCGGAGGTGCGGGGCCAGGCGGCGGAGCTCCTGCTTGCAGAGGTGGATCTCGATGTGGGCGGCCTCGAAGCGGAGGGCCACGCGCTCGAAGCCGGCGCGCAGGGCCGCGGGGAGCTTGGTCAGGGCCTCGGGCCGGGCGGGCCCCGCCCCCGCCCCCGCCCGCGCCCCCGCCCGCGCCGCGTGGCTCCCCGGCGGCGCGGAGATGTGCCGGGGCCGCGAGGCGGCGCTGATGCGGTCCCCGAGGGCCCGGCGCGTCTGCAGGAGGTGCCTCCAGGCGGTGAACGGCCGCAGCATCACCGACTTGGCGTGGAACGAGACGGCCGCCGCCTGGCCCAGCCGGGCGAGCTTCTGCGACGTGGCCAGGGCGGCCCAGTGGGCGAGGGCCGAGCGCTTGAGCAGGCGCTCCCGGAGCGCCACGACGAGGCGGTAGGACCGGGTGAGCACGGCCTCCTTCCCCGCCCACGACCGCCAGAGCCAGAACGCGGCCCGCTTGTCCTCCCCCACGACGCGGGCCCGGAAGGCGTCCGCGGCGCGCTGCTTGGCGCGCCGCTCCTCGGCGCCCAGCACCAGGGCGCCCAGCCCGGCGCGCAGGAGGCCCTGCCGGGCGCGCCAGTGCACCTGGTCGACCAGGTTCTCCCGGTCCCTCCGCAGGCTGGCGTTCACCTGCAGCGCCATGAGCGCCAGCTTGGCGCGCAGCCTCACCGCCAGCTCCCGCAGCAGCGCCAGCTTGAACCTCGACCCCTCCCAGGCGTGCTTCTCGGGCCGCAGGGGCTGCGAGGTCCTCCGGTCCGGCTCCCGCCGGTGCGTGGGCGCGTGCTTCGACTGCCCCGGCCCCGCGGCCCCCGACAGCCACTGGACCCCCGGCTTGGCCCGCTCCGTCCGCGACGGGTCCTGCTGATCGAACCTCGCGGACCTCTCCAGGTGCTCGGTGTAGGCGATGTCGCGCTCCACCTGCCGCAGGCGGCGCGCGCACCCGCGCAGCGCCTCCCGCGACAGCGCCTCCCGCGCCGCCAGCACCACCCGGACCGCCCCGAGCTTCTCGACGAGCCCCGGCTGGTCGGACAGGGCGAGGGACGAGGCGGAGCGGTCCCCGCGGGACGGCCGCGACCGGCCCGCGGGGCCCGGCAGGCCCAGCGCGACGAGGGCCCGGGCGTCGCGCGACTCGCTCCCGCTGCTGTTGCCCCCTGACCGCCCGCTCGACGACGGCGAGTCGGCCCCGGGGCCCCAGTCGCCGCTGTCGTCGCTGCCGCCGCCGCCGCCGCCGCCGGCGAGCGTGATCTCGAGCGCGCTCCCGGGGCCCCGGCCGGCCCCCGCGCGGGCGCGGTCGCGGGGGTCCAGGGACGCGTGCGCGAGCCAGACCGCCGACGCCCCGAGCGAGTCCCCCAGCGCCGACACGTGCTGGCTGGCAGCGGAACGGAGGTCCGGCACGGACCCCACCGACATGCCGAGCACGCGGAACGCCTCGGACACCGTCAGCCGCGGCGTGGGCGGCGCCGGGCCGTACGCCCCGACCCCCACGGTGTAACCCCCGCGGAAGCCGGGCAGCTGTTCGTAGGACCTCGCCACCGCGGCCCAGCTCTCCCCGCCCGCGGGGCCCGGAGGGGGCCCCGGGCCGTCCCGGTGGCCCGGGCCCGACAGGAGGGGGGCCGAGGGGCGCGCGAGCGAGAGCGCCTCGAGCATCGCGTGGACCGTCTCGAACGACGCGGCGTCGACCTCGCGGGCGGCGGCGTCGAGGGCGGAGTGGCCCTCGAGGCTCAGCGCCCCCGGGGGCTCCCCGCCGGCAGGCTGGGGCTCCCGGTCGGGGACGGCCCGGCCCGGGCCCGGCAGCGGCAGCGGCGGCGGCGGGGCGCCCGCGCAGCCCCCGGGCACCACGTCGACCGACCCGGACACGATGTCGGACGGCGCCGACGACCCCATCGACAGCGACGGCTGCGCCGCCCCCCCCTCGACGCCCCCGGCCTTGGCTTCGACGGACAGGTAGTCGGTGAAGGCCCCCAGGGCGCGGGCCTTGGCGGGGGAGGCCTGGGTGGACTGCGCCCGGCGCTCCGGGGGCGTGCGCGCGGGGGCGCCCGCGGGGCCGCGCGGGGGCCGCGCGGGGGACGCCCGGGGGGGGCGCGGCGCGCTCACCGCCCGCCGGCCCCCGCCGGTCCCCGCCGCGGCGACCGTGATCGCCCGCGGGGCCACCCGCCCGTGGGCGGCGAGGGCGGCGATGCTGGGGACCTCCCAGGAGGAGGCGAACCCCGGCTCCGGCACGGCGCCCGGTCCCGCGGCGCCGTCCGAGGACCCCCCCCGGCTGCCGCCCGGGGAGGCGCCGGCCCCGAGGCTCCGCCTCGCCCGCCGCACGGCCTCCCGCGCGATCTCGTCTGCCGAGTCCCACTGCCCCGACCTCGACGGCCGGGAGGGCCCCGAGCCCGCGAGGGACCCGCTGCTGCCCGGGCTGCCCGCCGGCGGGGCGCCCCGCCCGGGCGGCGCCCGCCCCCCCGGCGGCGTTGACCCGTACCGCCCCCCCGGCCCCGGCGGGCGGTGCCAGTCGGAGCGCAGGTCGGAGCTCGAGGACGGCAGGCTCGAGTCCTGAGTCGACTCCCCCGGGGGTGCGACGGCGAGGGACGGGTCCTGCGCCCCGCGGACCCGCTCCGCCCGCGCGGGCCCCGCCGGACCCCCGCTCGCCTGCACCCCGGCGTCAAACCAATGGGTGCCAGTGCCGAGCGCGACGCCGGAGAAGGCGTCGGGCCGGCGCGCGGGGTGGGCCGGGGGGCTGAGGGGCGAGGAGCTGCGGCCGAGGTCGGCGCTGTCGTGCGCCGGGTCGCCGGCCTCGGCCCCCGGGGTCCCCCTGGAAGACCCCTCGCACGGGCTGGACGCCCCGGCCGCCAGGGCGAGCGCCCGCCGGGGCCCCGCCGGGGCCCCGCGCCCGCTGTCGCCGGGGCCGCCCTCCTCGCTGGCGCCCCGGCGCGCCGGCCGGCCCGAGGTCGGCGTTCCGGCGTCGGCCAGGTCCGAGAGGCGCCCGGCCCCCGCCCCCGCCCCCGCGCCCGACAAGACCCCGGGGGGGTCTGGCACCCCCGAGACGGAAGACCCGGGGGAGAGGAGCGCCCCCCTCGCCGCGCCGCGCATCATCTCCGCCACCCGCTCCAGGTCGTCCACGTCCTCGTCCCCGTCGGTCCCCGCGCCAGTGCCCGGCCCCGCGCCGCCCCGGGGCGACGCCGCGGGCGACGGGGAGTGGGGGGACGGCGGCTGGCTCGAGCGCGGCCGCTCCTCCGCCAGGCCCGCGGTGAAGGAGATGTCCGCCCGGTCGGGCCCCGGCTCGGCGGGCGCGGGGGGCGACAGGGCCAGGCGGGGCCCGGCGGGGGCGCCCCTCCCGCCGCCCTTGGCCAGGTGGGAAGGGGGCGGGGACAGGAGCTCCCCGCGCCCCTCGAAGCCCGGCCCCGGCGGCCCCGCCGCGCCCGGCGGGGAGGCCCTGGCGGGCGACGTGGGGAGCGGCCCGAGGCCCCTGCCCGTGAGGATGTCTTGCACCGCCTGCAGCCCCGTGCTCCGCTCCTCCCGCAGCCGCTGCATGAGGTCCTTGGCGGCCGCGATGCGAGATGACAGAGAGCGCGCGGCATCCATGCGGGGGGAGGTCGGGCCCGGGGAGGGGGACCGGGAGCGGCGCTCGGCGAGGGCCGTGGAGGGACCCCCCCCGCCCGACTCGTCGTCGCGGGGGGCCATGGGCCGCGGCGACGGCGACCGGGACCGCTGGGCCTCCTGCGGGTGGGGTCCCGGGGGGGCGGGGGGGGGTGCGTCGGGGAGTGCAGTGCCCTTCGGGCGCCCCCGCCGCGCGAAGTGGGGCGTGGGACAGTGATTTCGCGGGCGGGATCGGCGTGCTTCATCGACGTTTGACTCACCGCGCGCGCGCGGGGCGGCGGTCCGCGCAGCGGCAGGTATCCGGGAGCCGATGCCTCCGCCTCCTCCTGGGGCCTCCACTCCCGCGGACTCGGGCGCTCCCCGGCTATCCTCTTTCCGGACATGGCAGCTGCGAGGGCGGTGAAGGGGTTCTCTTAACGCTAAGATCAGTATATCCTCGTCGTTTTCCGACTCTCGTCTCCCATCGGAGGCGGGGAATCGGGGAGAAGGGTGCGGGTGGAAACCGGTGGTTGTGATGGAAGACAAAACGCGGCCCCGCGCCGTCGATTCTACCGCGACGATGCCTATATACATATTCATGGACATTTTATGATCGCATAAACGTGAAGGTTCCCAAAAAAACAGCGAAAGATCTCTGAGAAGTCGCATATCCGGGATCAAAGTACGAACTCGAGGTTTGAACGACAGGTGAGGGGCGTTTCTCACCGGCTGGCGAGGCGTAATGGGGGCCCGGGTTCCGCTGCTTCAGGTTGAAGCTGACTTTCTTCTCCGGCTTCGGCGGCATCCCGTCGACGGAGGCGACGCCGTCGAGAGGGTCGCGGGTGAGGTGCCCTCCTTCCGTCCTTGTTGTTGGCCTCCTGGGAGGGGCAGGTCGATCGCACAGCGAGGCAGTCGGGTCCCAGGCCCGTCCTCGCGTGGATGGCAATTGAGCGTCTGGGCGGTGCGTGCGGTACCCTTGGGAGGGTCGAAACGACTGGGAGGAGGGCTCGGGGAGCGCCCGGGGCACCGCCCAGAGTGGTGGTCAGCCTCAGCGGCCTGGCGGCCAGGCCGGCCGGGCCTCCCTTGCACGAGAGGCGGGCTGGAGTGAGCCCCCTCGGGTCGGCAGCACCGCGTGGCGCGCGCTGGGGACTGATTGGAGACCAGATGAAGACGCTTGCCGACATATAGTATACTTGAGCACCACGCACGCCACGACTCGCCCCGCACGAGTTTTCCTCTCACCCAAAGGTAAGAGCCGGGACTGCCCCCTCTCCGGCGCACACGCCCCGCTCACTTCTGTCGGTACATTCTCATCGCTCTCCCGTACAAGTATGACCCTGCCGCGACATAGGACTGATCCAACCTACACCGGCGCCGAAAATCGGACCTCGGTCGGGACACCCCCGAGATCGGTCGCGGGTCGGGGGGGGCTTCCTAGCCACCTAATGGGGGATGATACATGTATTCGCGCGTGATTCGCTGAGATCGTCGCGAAAACAACCAGTAATCCTCGGTTAAGCGGTGGAAATGGCCTCTCGGTCCCCAGAGACACGCTCCCTCACCACAGGCCTTCCCACTGCCTCCCACCAGGAAGTTCCACGGGCAAGACCATGTCCGCGTCCGTTGTCGCGGTTCCCTCGGCCCTCCGCGGTATCGGGCCCTCGACCGTGAGGCGCCCTTGCGCCCCCGCCCCCCCCGCCGCCCGCCGGCCACGGGCCGTGGCCGCGCGCGGTCTCGGCGACGACCTCGCCTCGGGCTTCCTCGACGTGGCGTCGCTCGTGAGCGGCTCCAGCTTCGGGAAGAAGACGCCCTTCGACGCGCTGGCCACCCGGATCGGGGACGTCTGCTACGCGGACATGCAGGGGTGGCACATCTACTTCAGGGACATGAAGGTGAGCGACGCACCCCGGTGCCGCCGCCCGCGCCGCGCCCCCACGCGCGCCGCCCCGCCCCGCCCCGGCACCTACCTGGCCAGCGTGCGGGAACCCCCGACCCATCGTCCCCTTCGGTTCCGCCTCTCCCTCGCGCAGGCGGAGCCCGGGGCGGACGTGACCATGTCCCAACTCCTAGCCAACCAGATCGGCCCAATGATGACGCGCGACGGCGTCGACGAGCGCGACGTGGAGGGTGTTTTCAAGAAGGTCCCCGTGTCGCTGGGAAAGCGGAAAACGCTGTCGCTCCTCGACGTGACCCCGTCCATGTGCATCCGCGACCTCATGCGCGAGCTCGAGGACGCCGCCCGCGACCTCTGAGCCGGCGCCGCGCGGGGAGGGCCGGCCCAGTGCCAGCGTTTGCAGAGTTGAAGCCGACGACGAGTCTTTTCGTGGCCCGTCGGGCGCGCCCGGTCCCGGAAGACGCGAGTTCGGGGTCGGGTGTGTGACCGGTGCCGTGGCGCGTTCCCGCAGTGCTCATGGCGGGACCCGGCTGACGAGGGGGCGGGCAGCACAGGCGACAGACCCTGCCCGCGTCAGCGGATGAGACCTGGCGACACGCTGCTGCGACGGTGCCTCCGATCGATGGGAGCCGCCGCTGCCGCTGCCGCTGCCGCCGCCGCCGCCCGCAGTAGGGGCCCCACGCTCCCGCGGCCGCAGGCGTGGCGCGTGTCTCGGCCCGGGCCCCCGCGGCGCCTCCGGTCCTCTCGGGCGCGGGTGACGGCCGTCCCCCCCTGGTGGGCGGGCGGGGACGAGGGCGGGGGCGGAGAGGAGCCCGCAGTCCGGGAGGACGACGGAAGGGCCGCCCCGTGGGAGGCGGACGCGAAGCCCAGGGCCCCGGGGGGGGCGGTGCCCTGGGACGACCCGCCCGCTGGTGGGGCGACGGAGGCGCTCCCGTGGGCCCGACCCGAGGGCCGGGCCGGCGGGGGGCCCTGGGGAGGCGGGCCCGCGAGCGCCGAGGAGCAGGAGGAGGAGGAGGAG
>Ga0181581_10004560_pt1 | contig 10784 bp, 2 predicted proteins | sample 071ome_22_FD_132433 | JGI IMG/M metagenome (GOLD analysis project Ga0181581, IMG submission 132433) | Coastal salt marsh microbial communities from the Groves Creek Marsh, Skidaway Island, Georgia - 071404AT metaG (megahit assembly) | ecosystem: Environmental > Aquatic > Marine > Intertidal zone...
CGACCACGCTGGTGTCGGTGGGGCCTGGGTCGCCGAGCTCGTCGTCGGTCCCTCCGACGACCACGCTGGTGTCGGTGGGGCCTGGGTCCCCGAGCTCGTCGTCGGTCCCTCCGACCTCCAGCTCCCCGACCACTGGGGCGCTGTGGCTGCCCGCGCCGCCGTCGCCGGGGCCCGCGGGCGGAGTCATCGTACGTGGGCATGGAGTGACGGCCACCCCCCCGGCCACGCCCCCGACGAGGTTCTCGAGAATCCCGACCACCTCCCCCGTAACCCCGAACTCGCTCACGAGGTCGGCCGCCTCGCTCAGCGTCCGGTCCTCCCGCCTCGGGGAGCCCCCCTCCGCCCAGACGGGCGCCCCGCCCCAGCTCTTGTGCCCGTGCCGCTTGGCCAGCTCGATGCCGTTCAGCGCTACGCTGTGCCGCCTCTCGGAGGCGGGGTCCTCGGACGACACCGCGACGGCGTCTCCCCGCCGGGACAGAATGGCCTCGACTCGGACACCCGTCCTGGGACACGCGAACGACCAGCGTGCTCCCTCGCCGAGCTGGCCTTCGCTGGGCCGAAGCGACGGGTCAGGCCGCTGACCTGGGGGGCTCCAAGCCAGGCGTCCGCGCGACCATTGGCCCTCGCCTTCCGTATCTCCCTCGCTCTTCATGAATTTACACCTTATTTAAGACGACTGGACGGGTATTATTCCCCAGCGGGACGTCGGTGACGCCGGTCCCGGCCACTGATGTGTCCCCCTGCTCTCGCCGGGAAAGGGGCAGCGCCAGTCATCCACGGCGCCATCACCCTCGCCAGCTCGCCACCATGTGCGTCATGATCGCGATATCCCTCAGAAGCATACAGTATCCCCATCTATTCTCACCTCGCGAGCGCTCGTGCGTTGGGAATAACTCCGAGAAATCAAGGGGCGGGAGCCCTGGGAGCGCCCTCCTCTGCGGGGTCGAGCCCGCGTTCACCTGCCGCGTGAGAGTTTGACGCTAGAAGCACGCCACCCCGATCCGCATGGGGCCTGTCGGTGCCTCGTCCCAGGCGTCCCCGGCCCCTGACTGTCAGTGAGTCACTGTGACAGCATGGACCAGCGCTGCCAGCGCTGAGGGGAACCCTTCTGCAGTGCAGAAGGGCGCTAGACGGCCCACCCAAGGGGAACGGTATGGATGTTTGAAGCTCTATCGCGTTGGGGGGGGGCGACTATCATGCTATGCGTTTCTATCGGTCAGGCAAGTCGCGGGGTCGCGGGGACCGGGGGGCGGCAGCCAGCTGTCCGCCGAGCTTCGAGCCCTCCAGCCCGGGCGTGGCCCCGGACCCCCGACCCTCCCACCCGCCCGCTCACTTGTTGTGCAGCCCGTTGAGGCTCGCGAGGATCTGCGGGACGGTGAGACGGAAGCGCCCGGAGCGGTCGCTGTCGCGGAGCCACATGAAAGCGGTGGCCCGGTCGAGGGGGGACTGCCCGGCGCCCCAGGTCTCCACGAGGCGCTCGAGGTACTCGCAGGGCATCTCCGCGCCGGTGTTCCCGCCCGTCAGGTCGTGGGCGGCCCGGTAGAGCTCGGCGCCCCCGGCCCCGGCCCAGGCCCGGAGGGCCGCGAGGGCCGGGAGGTCCCCCGGGCGCACGAGCCCCCGGGCGGCGCCCCACGCGGCCTCGAGCCCCTGGAGGAGGGCCTCGTGCCCGGCCTCCCGCGCCGGGGCCGCCCCCGTCGCGTCGCGGACCTGCAGGCGCAGCACCCCGCGCAGGAAGCCCGCGTCGTCCGGGGAGAGGAAGGGGAGGGCCTGGCGGAGGACGGCGTCCCACTGGGCGCTGGGGGGGGAGCCGTAGTGCCCGCCGCGGTTGCAGGCGTCCCGGAGCAGGGACGGGGTGGCGCGGAGGGTCTGGACGACCCGGTCGAGGAGCAGGTGGCTGCCCGACGCGGAGAGGCTCGTGGCCGTGAAGTGCGGCGCGAGGGCCGCCTGGAGCTCGGGGAGGGTGATGTAGCCGTCCCCGTCCGTGTCGCGGGAGGACAGGGAGCAGAGCAGGGCCTGCTTCTCGCGCGCCGTGGCGCTGGGCACGGCGTCCTGCAGCATCCGCATGAGCTCGTCGGCGTCCAGCCGGCCGTCGTGGTGCCCGTGCGCCCCGTCGTACTTGCGGAAGACCCCCTCGACGTTCTCCGGCGACTGGAGCAGCGTGGCGAGGCGCTGGAGGAGGTGCGTGAGGGTGAGGCCGTCGTCGGTGACCTCGAGGTCCATGCCCAGGCGCGAGAACATCTCGAAGTTCGACACCAGCTCCTCCTTGGTCACGTGCCCGTCCCCGTCCACGTCCAGCATCGCCGCCAGGACCCGCGCCTTGCCCTCCGACACTTGCAGGTCGGCGGCCACCTCGCGCACCAGTCCCGCCAGCTGCGCCGCGTTGAGGCCCCGGCCCGCGGGGTCGTGCCGGGCCCAGAGGGTGTCGAGGTCGCTCCGGTGCGCGCGCAGGTGCGCGTCCAGGTCTTTGAAGAAGGACACCCCGCGCGAGGCGGCGGCGGCGGCCGGGGCGGCGGGGGCCGGGGCAGCGGGGGGCGCCCCCTGCCCCCCGAAGAAGGGCGCCAGGGCGGCCTGCAGCTCCGGGAGGGAGATGAACCCGTCGCCGTCAGCGTCGTGGGTGGACAGCGAGTAGAGGAGCGCCCGCTTCTCGTCGGCCGTGGCGGCCGGCACCGCGTCGCCCAGCATCCTGAGGAGCTCGTCGGCGTCGAGCCGGCCGTCGCCGCGGCCGTGGTGCGCCGCCGCGTCGTACTTCTTGAAGACCCCCTCGACGTTGGTCGGGGACTGCAGCAGTGTCGCCAGCCGCTGCAGCAGCTGGTCCCCCGTGAGGCCGTCCTCCGTAGCGGTGAGGTTCTGGCCGAGCTTGGTGAACATCGAGAAGTTGTCCAGGAGCTCCTTCTTGGTGACGCGCCCGTCGCCGTCGATGTCGAGCATGCACGACAGGGACCGCAGCTGCCCCTCGCTCAGCGCCACGTCGGGGGCGATCTCCTGCACCAGCCGCCTCACCGCCGCCCGGTCGAGGCCGTGCCCCAGCGGGTCGTGCCGCGCCCAGAGGGCGTCGAGGGTGCTGCCGCGCTGTTTCAGGTGCTCGTCCAGGTCGGCGAAGAGGTTGATCTGCCTCCGCACGACCGACTGGGGGACGACCGGAGCGGGGCTGGCGGCCCCGGGCGCCGCGTAGGGCGCCGCGTGGGGCGCCGGGGCGGGAGCGGCGGCGGGGGCCGAGAGGTGCTTGCCCACCGCGGCGAAGAACTCGGCGCGCGAGATGGTCCCCGTGCCGTCCGCGTCGAGGTCGCGCATGCGGAGGAGCATGGCCTGGAGCTCCCGGACGCTGAGCTCCGGCACGGCGGCCCGGAAGAGCCGCGCGAGCTGTGCGCCGTCCAGGGACCCCCCCCCGCCGGCGTGCTGCGCAAAGAGGCGGTCGGCCTCGGCAGTCGTCCCCAGGGCCCCGCCGACGCGGGCAAAGGCGCCGTCCACGTCCGGGACACCCCGGACCGGGATGCTCGAGCGCAGGTCCCGGGCCATGTCGAGGACCTGCAGCAGCTCCTCCAGCGTGATGGCCCCGCTGCCGTCCACGTCCATGACGACAGAGAGGTACCGGAGCATCCCGTCGGTGGTCTTGACGGACGGGACCAGGCGGCGGGCCAGGACAAAGACGTCGGCGCGGACGAGGCCCCGGCCCGAGGCGTCGAGCTTGCGGAACTCGGAGACCAGGGTCGGCTGGGGCACGGACAGGAGGCCTGTCAGGAGCGTCGAGTGCTGCTCGGCGGCCCCGCCGGGGCCCATGCCCGCGCGGCCTGACGCCCCGGCGGCCTTCACGGCGTCCTTGACGGCCTGGGACCAGTACGGGAGCAGCGCGGCGACCATCTCGTCCCTAGAGATGCGCCCGTCGGACGAGGCGTCAGCCGAGCCGAGGTTGACGAGCACGGCCTGGATCTCGTCGTTGGTGGTGCCCGGGAGCGTGTCGCGGAAGAGGCGCACGAGGTCCCTCGGCCCCAGGGCGAGGTCCTGGTCGGCGTCGTACGCCCGGAAAAGGGCGTCCACCTTGCCCGGCTCGTTCACGATGAGGGCGATGCGGCGCCAGTAGTCGTTGACGTCGACGCGATCCTTGAACTTGAGGGCCCCGCCGTGCCGCGTCACGTGCTCGTAGATCTGCAGTGCCTCCTCCGCGGAGATGCGCCCGTCGCCGTTGATGTCGAGGATCTTCCACACGTACTCGAGCTGCGCCTGCGTCACCTCGTGCGACTCCCCCTTGCGCTTGGCCACCTCGGCCACGGCGTTCTGCACCAGCGCCGAGAAGGCGTCGAAGCGGAGGCCCGTCGGCCCGCCCACGCCGTTGAACGTCTGCTCGTACCGCTGCCAGTAGTCCCGGAACGCCAGCCCGGACGCCTTGAGGTAATCGTCCAGCACGCCAAACATGTCGAGGTTGCTCGGGGCCTTGTCCATGAAGGGCTTCAGGGCCGCCGCGAGCTCCGCCTTGTCGAGGCGCCCGTCCCCGTCCGTATCAAGGGCGCCGAGCTCCATCATCAGGGTCCGCGCCTCGACGTCCCGCAGCGAGGGCATGGCGTTCCGCATCATCCGCACCAGCTCGCTCGACTCGACCTGCCCGCTGCGGTTCCTGTCGTACTGCAGGAGGTACGCGGCGACGCCGCCGGCCTCGCGAGCACGCCGCGCCATGCGCATCAGCACCGTCCTGCGGAGGGTTGCCCCGGGCGCGCCGTCCTTGTCCTCCGCCTTGATCATCGCGACCGCATCGTCCATGGCGTTCTTGAACTCCTCGCGGTCCACGTCGCCGTCGCCGTTCATGTCCAGGAGGTGCCAGAGGGTCCGGGCCGCGCCCTTGGGGAGGTCCGCGCCCGTGCTCTTCACCATCCGCTGCACGTCCGAGAAGGCGAGCTTGCCCGTGCCGGAGCGGGAGAAGCGGGAGAACAGGAAGGACGCCCACTCGGCCTGCTCGCTGGCCTTGCCCAACTTGCGCATCTCCCTCCGCGCCCACCCCACCAGCGCCCCGACCGTGTCCTCGAGCGCGTCCCGCGCCTGGGCCCCGCGCGTGCCGCCGGCCAGCCCGCCGATCCCGCCCGCGGGAGCGTCCAGCCGGGCCAGGTACGGCGCGAGGAGCTCCTTCATGTCCTGCAGCGTCACGCCCTCCGCCCTCCCCCCGTAGCTGCTCGCCTTGGCGCTCATGACGTGCATCAGGATGTCCCGCTTCTCCTTGTCCCGCAGGCCCGGGAGGAGGGTGGCGACCATCTTGGTGGCCTCGGACCAGTCGATGTCCCCGGACCCGTCCAGGTCGAAGTGCTCGAAGACCCTCTCCAGGCCCCCCGTCACCCCCCGGCACTTGCGGGCCATCATCGTCATGAACTCGTCCACGCCGACGCGGGACCCGCGGGGGACCACGAGGGCCCCGTCGCGCACCATGATCAGGCCGTCGGCGGCGTCGATGAAGTCCCGGATGGACACGCGGCTCTCGCCCGACGTGTCGACGAGCGTCGCCACGAACCGGAGCTCCTCGCGCAGAGGCTCCACCGTCAGGGCGTCGTTCAGCAGGTCCCCCAGGGCGTCCACGGAGAGGGCGTCCCCGTGGGCACCGTAGTCGCGCCACAGGTCCCGGAGAGTGTCCGCGCCCTTCCACCGCGCGAAGGCCTCCACCGCGTACAGCAGCGTCCCGTCCTTGACCTCGGGCTTGGGGCCCCGCCCGCCCGCCCGCCGGTCCCGCCGGTCCGGCTCGTCCCCGGCACCGCGGAGGTGCTCGAGCCCCGCGGCCACGTCGCCCCCGTCGTCCTCCTCCTGCGCCCCGCGGGCCCGGGACGCCCGGCGCGCGTCGAGCTCCTTCCAGATGCTCTCGGCGCTGACGGGGCCCAGGGCCTCCCGGTCCCCGGGGCCCCGCCCACGGCGCCCGTGGTGCCGGTCGGCCCCGCCGAGAGAGAGCTGACGGTCGAGGAAGCGGTTGCCCCAGTCGTCCTCCTCCGAGCCCTCCCCGGCGAACTTGTCCAGCACGTTCCGGGTGAACCGCTCCATCTCCTCCCGCGACTCCCACGCGGCCAGGTCGCTGGCCCGGTACGTGGCGTCCCTCCGCGCCGCGGGCGGCTCCCCCTCCGGGTCGAGGGGGTCGGCCCGGTGAGCCCGGGGGTCCCGCTTGTGGCGCCCGTCGGGGACCCCGAAGAGGTCCTCGCGCCTGATCAGGTGCTTCGGGTAGGCCCCCAGGTCCGTGGCCGCCCCCAGCGCGCCCACCCGCGACCGCTCGTCGGCGTCGTCCCGCGCCTCGTCGGGGCCGCCGGCGAGGGGGTCCCGGAAGCCCATCTCCTGCGACATGGCCGAGACCTGGGCGAGGAAGGGGGCGAGGCGGCGGCGGATGGCCTTGTGGACGCGGGCGCGCTCGGCCTCGATCCCCCGCCGCTCCTCGGCCACCCGGCGGCACTTGTCCAGCGCGCGGTCCGCCCGGGCGGCGCCGTCCCTGTCCCCGGGGGCCACCTCCTCGCGGTAGGCCCTGGCCGACTGCTCCATGCGCTCCACCTCCCGCTCCGTGGGCAGCTTGCGCGCGCGCACCGCCAGCTCCCGCATGGGCCCCTCGAACTGCTCCTCCTCCTTGTCCCACATGCGCCGCAGCTCGGCGCGCGCCAGCTTGGCGAACTCCTCCTCCTTCTTCTTGAAGGCGCGCTGGAGCCTCTCCAGCTCCTCCACGAGCGCCTCGGCCTTCCCCAGCTCCTTGACCGCGTCCTTGGCCGCCCTGGCCACCCCCTCGAGGTCCCGCCGCTGGCTCCCCGGGGTCTCGAGGAGCTCCCGGTGCCTGGCCCGGAGCTCGCTGATGCGCCGCTCGATCTCGGGGATGGGCGCCATCCCGGCCTGCTCCTGGCGGATCTCTCGCACGCGGGCCTCGAGCCTCGGGCGCATCTTGACGTTCTTGTGGTGCATCTGGAGGAGGCGCGAGTTGTTGATCGTGTAGGCCGGGGGGGCCTGCTTGCCCTCGCGCTCCTCGGGCATCCCCTGCGGGGCCGGGGCCCAGGCGTGGGCGTGCTTGACGGGCTCTCCGCTCGACTGGAAGAGCGCCGGGCGGCGCGGGGGCGACTCCAGCTCGTCCCCCGAGGCCCAGTCGGCCAGAAGCAGCGCGTCCCTCGGCATCTTCCGCCGCTCCCGCTCGTGCCGCTCCCGCTTCTCCTTCCACTCGGCCAGCTCCTTCTCGTACTGCCTCCGCTGCGCCTGCTTGACCTCCCTCCACGACATGCCCGCCCACTCCTTCTCGCCCAGCCCGGGCACGCTCAGCGACCCGTACCTGTCGTGGGCCACCACCAGCCCCGCCGGGAGGTCCATGTGGTTCTTGGGCGCGTACCCGCGGCGGTGGGGGTCCGAGCCGCTCGTCGACGTCGTGGTGGGGGAGGTGCTGGTGTCGCGCTTCTTGCGCCGGGACTTGGACTTCTTGTCCTTCTTGCCGTGCCCCGACCGGGGCTTGAGGCCCTTGCGGGGGGGCGCGCGGTAGCCCGCGTCCTCGCCCGTCGTCCTCTGGTCGCTGGTCGTCGTCTCCGAGGTCTCCTCCCCCCGGCGCCGCCCGCGGCTCGGGTCACGCCGGGTCCGCGACTTGGAGCGGTAGGCGTTGGCGCCCGGGCCCACCTTGTACGTGCGCCCCTCGAGCGCGTCCCCCAGCAGGTCGCGGCGGCCGCGGTCGGCGCGGCCCGGCTCCGCCCGCGCCGGGGACCGCGCCGGGCCCCGGCCGGGGGAGCGGGGGCCGCCGCGCCGGCCGGCGGGGACCCCGCCCAGCGCCCGGTCGGCCTCCCCGGCCACGTCGTCGCAGGCGCGCTGCGCCGCGCTGCGCATCTCCCCCAGGAGCGCGAACGCCTCGTCCGTCTGCTCCCGCGGGGCGTCCACGCGCCCGCCCCGCCGCTCCAGCTCCTCCTTCCCCTCCGCGCACAGCCCGTCGCAGGCCCGCAGCGCCTCGTCGCGGGCGACGCGCGTCTCGAGGGTGATCGCCTCGTGGAGGGCGGCGCGGGCGTCGGCGGCGTCGCGCGGGTCGCAGGCCCGCGCGGCGTCGAGGAGGTCGTTCACGACCCCGCTGGAGGAGGCGTCCCCGAGCACGGGGCGCAGGAGCTCCTCCCGGAGGACGTCGCCGAGGGCCCGGGCTTCGTCCCCGAGGGCGGCCACGGCGCGGGCGCCGTCCCTGCCGCCGACGACGACGGCGTCGAGGAAGGGGTCCCTGGCGCCGGCGAGCACGTCCGCGACGCCGCCCCGGGCGCGCTCGCACGCGCCCCGCAGCGCCCCCAGGGCGCCGTCCGCCGCCCGCCACAGGCCGGCGGCCCCGCCGGCGCGCCCCGCGTCCCCGGCGGGGGCCCCGCGGCGGGGCTCGTCGCGCCCCCGGGAGGCCGGGCGGTACCCCTCGCCCCGCGCCCGGCCGTAGCCCCGGTCGCGCGCCTCGGCGCCCGGGCGCCCGCCGCGGGGGTGCCCCTCCCCCCGCGCCCCGAGGCCCCGGTAGGCTGCGCCCAGCCCCTGGGCGGCCATCGTGGTCTGCGAGCGGACCCGGTGGCCGCCCACGAGCTCCCCGGAGTCGATCTGGTCGAGGACCCCGCGGACCCCCTCGAGGGACTGGCGGAGCACCCGCACCGCCGAGCCCCCGGCCGCCCGCCCGTAGCGCCCCACGGGCCCCCCCCCCGACGGCTCGAGCGCCTCGAGGACCTCGGCGAGCTTCTGGATCCCGTCGAGCTGCCTCCGGACGTCCCCCGTCTCGGCCTGGCCGCGCGCCAGGAGCAGCAGCGTCTCCTCCAGCTCCCGCGTGGACACGCTCAGCTTCTGCCGCAGGTGCCCGACCTTGTCCAGCAGCTCGGTGGACGCCCGGGCAACTGACTCCTGGGCCGGGTCCCGGCGGCCGGGGGCCCCCTGCGCGGCGAAGACCGGGACCATGGACGGCGGGGGGTACGAGCCCCGCGGGTCCCCCGCCCCGCGCGCCGGGGAGCCGCCGCGGGCCAGCGACGGGTCGTACGAGGAGAGAAGCGGGACCGGGCACCCGGGGGGCCCGCCAAGGGCCCCCGCGTGGCCCAGGGAGGCGGAGAGGTCGACCGACTGCGACAGCGGCTGGCCGCGGTGGTAGGCGGCGTACACGGGAATGTCATGGGACCTCCTCACGGGGGCGCCGCCGCTCTGCGGGGGCGCGGGGGGGGGGCGGGGGGGGGGGACCCCGGTGCGGGAGGGCGGGGGAGGGGCCAGGCCGTTGTTGAGGTGGGGAGGGGCCCGAGGGTCCGCCGCTCACCTGGCCGGGCGTCCCGGCGGGGACCCAGGCGGGCATCCGGGCGTTACCGACGTCCTGGAGGGGGGCCTCCACGCCCAGGTGGCCGTACTGAGGGGCCATCTGCGCCGCAATGGCCGCACCTGCAGGGGGGCGCACCACAACGGACGCGGGTTTGAAGGCGGCATTTCGGGGGGGCGACAGCCGGTATGGGAGGCTGTCCTCGGCGATTCAGTGGCGCGATCGCGATAAGAGCACCCGAATCACGACGAGTGCGAGGACCGAGGACGCCATATCCACCACGGGCGACGAAATCGCGGCCGGGAGGTCGACGCGGGGTGGGCCGGTGACCCCCGCCTTGAAGGCGGTCCCGGAAGTCTCGAGGAACGGCCCAGCGTGAAACGGCAGGCTCCGGCACCATCGCCCGCATTGAAAGCGGCGGCGACAATCTTTTGCGCCGGAGACTCGGGGCCACGCCGTACTCACGTGCATTGGAAAGGCGCAACTCGGTCGTTTGCCCCGCCCCCTTCTCTGCACGGTTGTCCCCCTCCCCCGCGCGGGTATTTTCGAAGTAAAACCCGACGTCACTCATACTTCTTCGGGTCTCCAGGCGCTCGCGATTCCTCACTGGAGACGCCCGATGTCGGGGGGTGTGCGGTTGTTACGACCCAACTCCTCAGCCAGTCACAAGGCGTGCGGAGATGCGACGCACTTCTTGTCCAGGAAGAACAGCAGTCCTGCCCGCCACGACGGAGCCTCGGCCGCATATAAGGCGGGAGGTGGACGGGGGGAGCTCGGGAGGTGGACGGGCGGAGCTGCAGGCTTGGTCACCCGAGACAGACCGGCGGGGGTTCCTGGCGCCAAGTGAGTCCGCGGCCCGAGGTCGGTGCCGTGGGTGGGCGAACGCGCATCCTGCCCCTTATGGGACAGCAGCGGCTGGTCCGGCGGCCCACTCGCCGCCTCCGCCCCAGGGACTCCCCCCCGCCTTGGTCCGCCGCCCCGATGACGTCCTGGCCCGCCGCCGCTCTGGCTCCCGCCACCGCCGTCGGTGTCGTGCCCCGCCGCGAGGGCGTCCCCGCGGCTTCCGGTGGGATGGTCCGCCAGCTTCGGAGGAGGGAGTCTCATTCCAGGCGCACGGACGTGTCCACTCATGCCTTCTCCTTCCTCCAACCCAAGGCCAAGGCGGAGCCCCGGTCGAGCTCCGCCCCCGACGTCGTGAGGACCTTCTACCGGCTCATCAACGAGGTGAGCGCGGATAATGAAGCGAAACACCCGCTATGGGACGGGGCACGCCGGGATAGCGGGTTCGCATAGTGCGGGGGGGGGCGGAATCGCTCGTGGCCACCAGAGCGCCCCGTGTCACGAAGCCCTCCCGCCTCACGCCCTCGCACCCCGTCGCGCGGCGGGGTCGCGCCGGGGAGGATTTTACGGACGCGTCGAGCAGTCGCGCCCCGCTCCGCGTGGCGCTGCCGGCCGAACCCGGGTCGGAGGAGATTCCGATCCCCTTCAGCCGCGGGTGCTCGTTCGTCCGGGTCGACGCGTCGGGGCGGATCGTGTACGCCCGCGACACGGTGGAGCCCGTCGC
>Ga0181581_10004564_pt1 | contig 10777 bp, 5 predicted proteins | sample 071ome_22_FD_132433 | JGI IMG/M metagenome (GOLD analysis project Ga0181581, IMG submission 132433) | Coastal salt marsh microbial communities from the Groves Creek Marsh, Skidaway Island, Georgia - 071404AT metaG (megahit assembly) | ecosystem: Environmental > Aquatic > Marine > Intertidal zone...
GAGTTTTCGCGTGGCGTACGACGTCCCTTGCGCCGAGGGGTCATTCTTCTTCATCTTGGTGCGCTCCTTCTTCCGTTCGCGGTTCCATCCGTCCGTGGGCATCGCTCGAAGCGCATCCTCGCGCTGTTTCGGCGCGATGCCGTCCAAACCACCCAATTCTTTTCGTCGTCGTTCCTCTTGTTTTCGCACTTCGTCCTCCAACGTTGGGAGCGGTTTCGAGTACATCTCGATCAATTTCTGTCGAACGCGCTCCAAGTGCGCCTTATCCTCCTCCGTCGGCACGTACGATGGATCCGTCACCACGTCGAGGTACGCCTTGACCTTACACCGCGTCTCGACGCTCTTGGCGACGAATCTCGTCAACGTCTCGTGAAGCGTCGGGTCTCCGGGTCGTCGCCAACAGTCTTCCTCCACCGAATTTCCAGACTCCGATTCCGATTCCGACTCGTTCGCGTCCTCCGAGGACGACGCCTCGTCCGAATCGTCCGAATCGTCCTCCTCCTCCGCCTCCTCCGCCTCCTCCGCCTCCTCGTCGAATCCGCGGCCTTCGTCCCGGGACGCCGCGTCTTTGCTCGCCGAAGCGCGAATGCGTCTCGCCAACGCGTCGTCCACCTCCTCCCCCGAACTCGATCCATCCTCCGACGCATCGTCGGCGTCATCTTCCGCATCGCTCGGCGACGCGTCCTCGTCCTCCTCGTCCTCCTCGTCGTCGTCCCCGCGCGCGACGTCGTCCCCGGCGGCGGCGGCGATCGATTCCTCCAACCGCGCGCGAAGCGTCGCCTTGAGCCCGTCCGCGGGTAACCCTCGCGCGAGGAGCGCCGCGCGAAGATCCACGACGCGCATCTCGTCGATCGGACGCGTCGCGTCGCCGTCGACCCCCGTCATGGCGTCGTCAATGAGTGACGACGGACGTTCGGCACATCGCCGCGCGTCGTCTCCGCGCTCGTCGTCGCGCGACGCGAGACCGTCGACGACGTTCGGACGCGCCATGTCTCGCGTCGACGCGTCGTCGTCGTGGTCGTCGACGACGATGACGCGCGCGTTCGCGCTCGAACGCTCGGCGGCGGCGTTCGTCCCGCGGCGAAACGGTGCGGTGGCGCATCATCGACGCCCGCGCGTCGCGCGCGCGAGCGCCGACACGTCGTCCTCGTCGACGACGACGACGCGACCGAAGAATCTCATCGTCATCGGTGGACGCGGAAGCGGGAAATCGAGCGTGTGCAGACGGATCGCGGCGAGCGATAAGAGGTTCAAGTTGCTCGTGTTGGATGATTTGATTTCGTACGAGGCGTCCGCGTCGATTCCGGATATCGTGGCCGAGCGCGGGTGGCGGTACTTTCGAGATTTGGAGCACGAGGTGTGCGTGAAATCGACGGCGGCGTTCGCGGAGGCGTGGACGCTGATCGACGCCGGTGGTGGGGTGGTGACGGATTTGGACGCGAACGGCGAGGAAATTTATTCCGAACGTAAAGTGGCGGCGCTCAAGGCGAACGGTGGGATCATCGTGTTTTTAGATCGAGAGATTGATTATCTCGTCTCGCGCATCGAAGGGGATTCGAATCGACCGGATCTGAGCGCGTCGAAGAGTTTTCGAGAGGTGATGGAGCGGCGTTTGCCGTGGTACAGACGCGCCGCAGATTTCGTCGTGGACGGCGGAGGAACCGAACGCGGCGGCGAGCGTCCGCTCGTGAAAAAGAAGCGACTCGCGAGCACAATCGCCGCCATCTTTTACGACGAGACGGGGGAAGCGCCTCTGGTCGATCAATGGTTTCAGCTCGACGTCGACAAAGAGTTGCAGAGACGCCGCGCCGAGCGATGATCGTGTATATTCCTGTAATAGGCACGAGGGAGCGTTTTTGTTTTAATAAATACTCTTCTCTTTTCGCGTGCATTTTCATTCATTCTTTAAATCTTCTTTGGCTACTTCTCGCGCGCGCACCGCTCGCGTCACGGACGAAACGATTCGTAATCCGGTTCGTTCACCTCCCCGTCCAAGAGCGCCTGCGATAACCACGCCAACTTGGCGGGCGGCGGAAACGTCTCGTCGCTCTCTCTAAACGCCTTGACCGCCTCGCGAGAACTCGCGGGCGTGCGCGTCGGGAACATGCAGTGGAAATCTAAATCCGTCAGTCCCACCCCTTGATCCTCGGTCTCGTGACACAACCATCGAATCTCACGGTTTTGTTCATCTGTCCACGGTCGCGCGTCGTCGAGTCGAAACTCGCGCGTCGGTACCCATCGACAAATGCCCCCCTTCTTCTCCCACCCGCTCGGTCGAGGTTTCGCCAATTCCTCGCGCATCGTCTTGAGCGGCGTCACGCGTCGCTCAAGGTCGTTCCCTCCCCCGTTCACGTTCGCTCGTCCATTCTTCTTTTCGTCGTACGGACATCCCGGCCACGGTCCCGGGTACACGCACCGCGCCTGCGCGTCGAGCTCGTCGGCGCTGAAAATGTGCTCGCGCTCAAACTTTCGCGGTCTATTGTACGCGTGCAAAAACCTCGCGCACGCCCCGGCGGTGATCTCGTGCACCTCGTATCCACCGACGGCGACGACGCCGAGGAGACGCGTGGTGAGCGGCGCCACCATGGCGAGGTCGGTAAAGTCAAAGTGCATCGTCTCCTCGATGACGGCTTTGAACGCGACGCCGCTCGGTTCGCGCTGTTCGTCGGCGGACATGAACGAACCCCAACTACTATTTCTACTCATGGACATCATCGAGCGCGCGCCGGCCGCGTTGGATCTGTGCGCGTGTCCGTCGAATGATTCGGCGCCCGTCGACCGTCGCGGCGGTCGCGGCGGAAGATTTTCCGGAGACGTCGGACGCTCGGGAGACATCGCACGCTCGGGAGTCTGCAGCGCGTCTAGCGAATCAACGCTTGACGATTTCTCATCTCCCGTCTCCGAGCTCTCATCCTCGGCGACAGTCTTGAAGACGTCCGATAATCGTTGCGATTCGCGCTCGTCGCCCCGCGTCGCTGTCGCCGCCGCCGCCGTCTGCGCGCACAGCGTCGACGTCATCTCCGAGTTTGAGATGCAGAAAATGTCTCGATTCCCCAGAAACCTCGGCGCCTCGAACACGAGCAGCGGACACGGAATCCCTTGTCGCATTCGATCGTACCCGAACGGCCACATCCACGGATCGAGCATGACGCAACACTGAATGCGCGCATCCGTCTGCGCCAACATGCCCACCGCCGCGCCGCCGAACGAGTGGCCCATCGCCGCCACGCGTCCGAAATCTAAACGACCGAAGAAGTCACTCTTAGGATTCTCGTTCATCTCCATCATCTGATCCAACGCGTACTTGCAGTCGAGCACGCGCCACCGCAAGTGTTGGTTTCTAAACTTCCACCAGTCGTACGGCGAGGCGTCGTTGGGCATGTCGTACCCTCGGAAATCCGCGGTGGATCCGTCGGGATAGAGCACGAGCGCCGCGTCGTGCGGATGATCGACGCTCAGTACGATGTAGCCCCAACTTGCGAGCTCCTGTAACAGGGCGCTGTTTTGTTCCTTCATCCCCGAGAAGGAGTGCGAAAACACCAACACCGGAAACGGACCGCCCTCCGCCACCGGCGCGTCCTCGAGCGCGTGCATGCGAACCAATCGAAAGTAATTCACGCACCACTCGGGAGCCCAAAAACTCACCGCCAATGATTTCGCCAACAACGGTTCGAGCCAATTCGCGCGTCTGTGCTTCTTCTTGACGCGTTTGAGCGCGACGTCGCACGCGGGATACCACACGTTTGTCATCAACACGCGGTGCTCGGGAAACGCGCCTCGACCCTTTGTGTTCAACAACCAATTCTTTCTCGACCGATCCGTCCACATCATCGTCTTCTTCCCAACCTTGTACGGTCCCGTGGGTCTGGGCATGCGAAACACCGGGATCAACAGTCCGCTCGCGATGCTCGCGAATGTCGTCGCGCCGCCGCCCAACGCGCACGCGCGTCTCGCCCACAACGGCAACGCGCTCCCCGCCGCGCTCACCGTCATGCACAGTCCGGTGCCGATGTACGCCGGAACGACTTGCCATCGATGTCCATCCATCGTCCACTGCGCGAGAACCGCGAGCAAGGGCATGGCGCGACGCGCCGGGTGCATCTTCGCCAGTCGCGCGTCCATGGCGACGCGCTTCGCGCCTCTCGCGCCGTCCCACACGCGTCGCACGGAGACGACCGAGGCGAGCCAGAGGAGCGGTTCGAGCGGTCGTCGGAACGGTCCACGAACGACGCGAAACGCGCGACCGAGGGCGCGGAACACCATGACGTTCTCGCGCGAACGTGATTAATTAATCAAAGTTGGCCGTTCGTCTCAAATTCAATGGATTAGTCGACGAATCGTCCCTCGGGGCGTCTTCGCGCGCGACTGCGTCGACGAAAAGGCGTCGAAAGGCGCGCGCGCGATGACCACCGTCGATGGGAACGCGTCGACGCCCGACGCGCGCGCGCGACGTCGCGCACTGGCGCGAGCGAGTTCGTTTCGGCTCAAAATTTGGACCCGGACCCACTCCTCTTGAGTCATGAACCGTCAGTTGGAACTAGTCGAAAACTCCCCGAGAAAAGCCTCCGGGCCGACGGGGCGCGGTACAGCGAGTCGCGCGACGGGACGCCATGGCCGTCCGCGCGCGCGACGATCGCCCCGGGGACACGTCTCCGCACCTTCCCTGGCAGGTATCGCACGGATGGTGCGGGAAACGCGCGCCGTGGCGCGCGCGCTCGCGCGGGCTCATCGACCGTCTGCAGCTCGCGGTGTCCGAGGCCGGTCGGCACGCGATGGACACGTGGCGTGGACGAGAGAGCGGTGAGGACCGCGATGGGCACGATCGTTTGAGTCGTCGACGCGCGAGAGCGAGGCGTGCGTTGTTGCTTCGAACGGTGGTGGTGCTCGCGGCGTGTTGGGCGACGGCGCGCGCGGCGACGGCGCAGTCGAGGCGTCGCGGCAGGAGACTCGATCGAGCGGACGGTGGATGGAAGCTGTTGGGACGAGACGGGGAGGGCATCGCGTCGACGTCCGAGGCGAGGCGGGTGGCGTGCGCGAGCGACGGTGAGGGGGAGTTTAAGGCGACGAATCAGAGGTTTCAACCGCGGCGGCCGTCGGCGAGCGGCGTTTGGGATAAGGTGGCGTCGGCGCTATGGCGAGCGAAGAAGTCAAAGACGGTGCTCTTCACGGGAATGAACGCGAATTCGGAATACGGGAAGACGCTTTTGGAGGGGTTTTTGAGGCATTACATCGACTTCGGACAGATTCCCGCGGAGAACGTCTTCGTGGTGCTGCACTCGCGTCAAACGACGCAGTCGATGCTGCGCGAATTGGAGGAATTGATGAGTTCGTGGGGGGTGACGTACGCGAGGTACGACGGCGCGATGCTTTTACACAGCGAATTATATAGGTACATGCAGCGACAGCTCGTGGGTGTCGTGGACGATGAGGATTGGATGATTTTAGCCGACGTGGACGAGCACCTCTTCGTGCCGCCGAGAGTGGAACTCAAGGGGGAAAAGTACAGCATTCCTCTGTTCCTCTCCGACGCTGACGCGCTCGGGTACGAGATCGTGAAAGGGGTGTGGATCGATCGCGTCTCCGAGGATGGGTCGCTGAAGTCGGATAAAGATGGTTCTCTCAATTCGAAATATCCGAGAAAGTGTCGCGTCGGAGCGTCGTGCGACGTGCGAAGATGGCAGTTGACGACGGATGACGGCGCGCAATCGCTTCCTCGAGACGCCATGGTGGTGGCGCACAAGCTTAGGTTTGACGTCTCGGACGCGCGCGTTTTGCACGACTTTGGGTACGAAGACATCGTTCCGGCGTCTGCGTTAAACGTGCCCAAGGATAACGTCTTTCCGGTATCCATGTCGGTCCAGCACTACCAGTGGCACACGGGATCGGTGGAACAGCTTCAGGAGGCGAGCGTGGCGCTCGGCAAGTGCTCCATGACGTCGGCTGCGGAGGCATGCAAGACGTTGGCGACGAAACTGATCACGAACGGCATCACGCTGACGGAGAAGACGTGCCCAGAATTGTCTTGCAGCGAAACCGCGTCGCACGCGGAGCGGACGACGCCTCGCGTCGCCATCGTCACCACTGTCTGGGAGCACGTGGATGGCGTCAGTCGTACGATGAAGCGATTCGCAGATTATCTACGACATCGAGGTAACGTGGGCGTGCTCGTCATGTCGCCGGATCTCGCGGACCGAGATTACGCCGCGGCGAATTCGTACAACAGCGTGTTCCAGCTCGTGGCGCCGGTGCCGTCCATCGAAGTTCCGGGACGCCCAGAGTATAAAATGGCGCCGCCATTACAGGCTCGTCAGCGCGCGGTCTTGGAGACGTTCGATCCCGGCGTGGTGCACGTCGCGGCGCCGGACATGTTGGGTCACAGCGCCGTGCGATGGGCCGCCGAGGTGGGCGCGTGCTCAGTGTGTTCCTACCACACCGCGTTCGACACGTACATGCAGTACTATCACGTCAGCTTGTTGTCGTACCCGATTCGACACATGCTCAAGGATTTTTATTCCATGTGCGACATCGTCGCCGTGCCCACGTACGCGGCGGCGAAGCACCTTCGCAAGATGGGCGTTCCCGGCGAAAAGATGGGTTTCTTCCCGCGCGGCGTCAATAAAACGCTCTACAATCCAGGCATGCGGGACATGGAATACAGAAAACGAGTCTTCGGTGCCTCCGCGGATGAGCTCGTCATCCTTTGGGTCGCTCGAATCGTGCGCGAGAAGGGTTTGGTGAGCTTTGTCAAGACCATCAAGGCGCTCAACGCGGCGGCGAAGAGGGACGCCGGGCTCCCCAAGTTTAAAGTCGTCGTCGCCGGCGCCGGTCCGGATTTGCCCTGGGTACAAAAGAGTCTATCGAAATACGATAACGTCGTCATCTTGGGACACAAGGGTGGGGAAAATCTCGCCAAGACGTACGCCGCCGGGGACATTTTCTTCTTCCCGTCGAAGACGGAGGTGATTCCGAATAACCTCATCGAGGCCATGGCGTCCGGATTACCCGTCGTCACCGACGACGTCGGCGTCAATCGCGCCATCGTACAGGACGAAGTGAGCGGTATCATCGTGAAGAACACGCGACCGATTCCCGGAAACGTGAAAAACTACGTCGACGCGCTCACGCGGTTGATGAAGGACAGAAAGCTCGCGCAGCGCATGTCCGAGGCGGCGGTGGAGAGCACGAACGGTTTGACGTGGAAGCGCACGTTTGAATCGCTTCTCCACGCGTACAAGAGGTGCAGACCGTTGCAACCGTACGCGCGGCACATTCCGAGAAAGTATCTCGATAATCCCAAGCTCTACAAGCGTGGCGTCGAGGTGACCGAGTCGCGACGAGACGTCATCGTCGACCCCGACGCGCCGGCAAATTCGCTCCTCTATCGCATCTCTCGCGGCATCAACGGCGGATACGTGCGCTCACTCGAGGACGCGGCGAAAGACGACGAGACGATGGCGGCGAACGGTGAGTTCAGCTAATACGTAATAATTCTTTCAGTATCATTCGATTGGAATTTGCACATGTGCCATTGACAACGGGAAATTCTACATCAAGACTCTTCTTGTGTGCGTGCTGCAAAGTTCATTCTTTTTAATAGATGCGCTCGAGAACATACCCAACCATAGCCTCTAACGATCGCTTCGCTTCGCTATCGGGAAGCTGTCGGAGCGACGCCAGGGCGATGTCACCCTCCTGCTTGGCCAACCGTCTCGCCTCCTCGATGCCGTGCTCGCCGACGATATCGATCGCCTTTTGCAAGTCGCCCTCATTCTCAAACTGATTCTCGATGAGCCCGCGGAGCTCGGGGTTCGCCTTGAGCGCAAAAATCGTCGGCGCCGTCAGGTTACCGCTCGCTAAATCCTGTCCTTGCGGCTTACCCAACTGCTCCTCCGATTGCGTAAAGTCTAAAATGTCATCCACAACTTGGAAAGCCAACCCGAGGTGCTTTCCGTATTCGTACATATCAACCTTGACGGACTCGGTGCACTCGCTGAACACCGCCGCGGATTTACACGAAGCGGCAATCAGGGACGCCGTCTTGTTGTGACTCTTCTCCAAGTATTCCTCGAGAGTCAAATCGCAGTTAAACAGGGCGCCCGCCTGCGAGATTTCTCCGTCGGCGAAATCGGCGATGACTTGAGAGATGAGCTTGATCACCTCGAGGTTGTCCAAGTTGGCCAAGAACCACGACGATTGCGCGAACAAGAAATCACCCGCCAGAATCGCCACGCGCGTGCCGTACAAGGTGTGAATGGTTTCCTTGCCCCGTCGCGTGTCGCAGTCGTCCAACACGTCGTCGTGCACCAGCGACGCCGTGTGAATCATCTCCGTAATCTCCGCCAGTCGCCTCTGTCTATCCGTTATATCGCTCATATTCATCAACTCTTTCGTCGCCCGCGCGACGAGAAACACCAACACCGGTCGCAACCGCTTCCCACCGGCTCCGAAAATCTGGTCCGCCGCCGCCAAGAGCAGCGGGTTCTTCCTCCCGATGATGTCTCTCAAATTCATCCGCATCTGCTCCATATCCTCCGCCACCGGCGCGGTGATCTTCGCGATATCGTACCCTTCACTCTCATCGCTCGATCCGAACGACGTGTTGTGCTCGGGATCGAGCTCATCGAACGACGTCCTCGCGCTTCGTCCCATGCCTCGTCCGCTCTTATCCGCCTCCGTCACCGCCCCGCGCCGCGTCGTTCGCCCCCTTCCCTCCGAGCGCGTCACCGCCGCGCCCGCACCGCGCGCCTCAAACCATCCTCGCACGCTCGTGTACGCACCGCGTCCACTCTCGACGCCCTCCGCGCGCGCGACCGTCGTCGTCCCGCCGCCGCCTCGGCGCGCCCGGCGTCCTCCCCGCGCCCGCCCCTCGCCCGGGCGCACCAACGCGCGCGCGTCCGGTCGCGCGCTCGCACACATCGCGCGCATGTCTACACCAGAACTCGCTCGATTCCTCGCTCGTTCGCGCGCGCGACCGATCGACGACCGTCACCGCGCGACGATCGAAGCCTCGCGCGTCGACCCCGATCCTCGCGCGGCGCCGCCCGTGAATGCGTCGACGTCGGCGCGCGAGAGAGCGCGCGCGCGCGGTGAGCGGAAGACGCGCGGACGAAGAGAAACGCGCGCGCGCGTCTCGTCGTCACTCGCGCGACGCGATGCGCGTGCGCGGACGTCCGTCGAGGCCCGTCGAGCGCGCGTGTGACGACGAGACTGGTGACGTCGTCGGCTGTCGGGACCGTCATCGTGAACCCTAGAGTTTATCGAGAGGCGTGCGACGGTCGTTGATTGGTTAAAGAGAAACTAGGTATGTGTTTTGATCACAAAGGAAAGGGGTGACCGCGCGCGAAGAATGGCGATCGAGCGGTGCGCGACGCGCGTCGTCGGCGTGTTCGTCGTCGCTCCGATGTCTCATCTCGCCCCGGCGCGCGGTCGGTATAAGACTTTATCGATGATGCCGTAATCCAACGCCTCCTCCGGGGTGAAGTGCTTGTCCCGACGAATCTCCTCGCTCACTTGCTCCACCGAACGACCGGTGATGGCGGACACTTTTTCGTTGATTTGTTTTCTGATGCGCATAAGTTCTCGTCCTTCGTTGTGAATGTCGGACGCGCTCCCGCGGGCGACGCCGGAGGGGTGGTGAAGCATGATGCACGTGTTCGGAAGCGCCGCGCGCTTGCCCTTGGCCCCGCTCGCGAGCAACAACCCGCCCATCGCCCGCGCGCTCCCGAAACCCACCGTCCCGACCTCAGAGTTCAAATACTTCATCGTGTCCATGATGGCCATCGTCGGCACGATGTTCCCACCCTCACTGTTGATGTACAGGTACATCGGTTTCCCTCTGTCGACGCTATCCAAGAACAACATGGTCGCCACGAGTTGGTTCCCGAGCTCCTCATCGATCGTCTGTCCGATCCAAATGATTCGCTCGCGGTATAAACAGTTCCATATGTCTACCCACTGCCACATATTCTCGTTCGGCGTCTTGTACGGCACTCTCGGGACACCGATGGGCATCATCGTCTTCGTCGCGCGTCCGCCCCGCGTCTTCGAGGTCTTCATCGATCTCCACGCCCGCTCCGCGAACGTCTCGCACCTCGCGCGTCCATCGCCTCGACGCAGCGCACCGGCCAATCTATTCCCATCGACGAACCCACCGTACGCGCCCACGCGCGCGACCGACGCCGACGCCGAGACACCGCGCGCGCTCGTCGCGCTCGACGAGGGTCGACGCCGATCGCGACGAGGGGCACCACCGCTCGCGCGATGGAGGACGACGCGCGCGCCGGTCTCGGAGGCGAACATGACGACGATCGATTCGATGTCGCGCGCGCGCTCGTCTCGCGCGTCGTCGTCTCACCGCGTCCGTTGTCGTCCACGTCGGCGCGCGCGAGGGAGGGTCCCGACTCGGGATCGTCGTCGAACCCTAGTCTTTTATCACACGACTCCAGGTAGTTGTACACACATACCTTTATACAGGTTCTTCATACGATACCCGAAGATACTCATTTTGACGAGTCACGAATCGTCACGGAGTCACCTTCCGACAATCCCACGAGGGGAACCTGCGGTGACCGTTCTGGTCGTCCCGCGACGCGTCGTCACATCGCGTCGCCGTCGACGACGAGACGGACGGTGGACGACGACCGACGATTGGACGCGCGCGCGCGCGCGGTCGTCGCGGAGACCGTCGCTCGTGAAGCATGAACGCGGAGGAGTGCGAGCGGTGCCTGCGCGCGATTCAGGCGCACCGACCGGACATGAAACAATTTCTCGAGCCCGA
>Ga0181581_10004575_pt1 | contig 10767 bp, 8 predicted proteins | sample 071ome_22_FD_132433 | JGI IMG/M metagenome (GOLD analysis project Ga0181581, IMG submission 132433) | Coastal salt marsh microbial communities from the Groves Creek Marsh, Skidaway Island, Georgia - 071404AT metaG (megahit assembly) | ecosystem: Environmental > Aquatic > Marine > Intertidal zone...
AATCATGGAGACAATTGGTACGCAGAGATTGGTCGCATCAATCCGACCACCAAGACCGGTTTCAATAACTGCCAAGTCGACCTGGCTACGAGCAAAGTGAGTGAAGGCCAGGGCAGTCATGACTTCGAACCAGGTCGGTCCGGCGTGTCCTTGTCGAGCCGCCCGGCGATCAATGGCTTCAACGGCAGGAATGACTCGCTGAAAGGCCTCCAGCAGATCTGCTGTGGAGATCGCTCGACCACCTACCGTGATGCGTTCTTCTATGCGATCGACGTGGGGGGAGAGGTAGCAGCCCACACGATAGCCAGCTGACCGCACAATGCCTGCCAGCATGGCGGCAGTGGACCCCTTTCCCTTGGTGCCCGCGAGGTGGGCTGCCGGAAAACTCCGTTGCGGCTGATCCAGTTCCCTCAGGAGGCTCCGCATCCGAGTGAGGCCAAATGAACCAGCGCGGGGCGTCTGCCGCTCAAAGTTTGCCCGCTTTTCCAGCCATTGCAGGGCTCGAAGCCGATTCAGGCGGCGGGGCTGATGAGGTTGAGAGGTGGTCACGTGTGGGTCTCGGCAAGGCAGGCAGACTGGCTGCTTTTGCAGGGCAAGGATGGTTCAAGCCAACAAACCGCAATTGATTTTCGGTCCTGATTTTCTGACGCTCCGCCGTCGAAAAGTCTATGGTCCCCGAGAAGAACCGTCAGCCAATGATTTCTCGTATCCCAGTCGCATCGATTTCGCCCCTCTGGAGGCGGCTGGTTACCGGTGTCATGGGGGTGCTCATGGCTCTGGCTGGTCCTGCCGGATTTGCCAGTGAGTTTGGTGGAGATGCGGATCGTCTGCCAATGCTGTCGCCGCTCTACATCCCCCAGCCTGACGAAGAGCCGGCAATTATTGTTGACGTAGCCGAGAGCGGCATTGATCCGGCTCTTGACCCGTGGTGCCAGCGTTATGGCGGCTGTTCCTCGTGCATTGCCCCGGCCCGACTACCCTGCTGGCCACGCTGGTTTGCCAGTGCGACTGGATTGGTGATGACCCGCACGCTTCCCGATGGTGCCACTTCAACCGGCCCCGGGGGACTGAATGTATCGACCCGTTCAGCATCGGCGAGTTGGCCAGGTGGCGTTGATCTGCGGCTGGGACGTTGGTTTGGTGACGAGCAACAGCACGCAGTCGAACTGATCTACTGGGGTGTTTACAACATTGGCTCGACAGCCCCCCAGCAGACTGGCGCTGCCAGTGGGGCGCTGACCCGTTCCGATCTGGTGAATGACGTGGAGGTCAACTGGCTCTATTCGCTCGGTGATCGTCCTGAGTTCCATCAGAGCGCCCGTCGGTTCAACTGGATGTGGCTGGCAGGCTTTCGTTTCTTTCAACTGCAGGATGAGTTAAGCCTCGTGGCCGATCCGGGCACCATCGATTTTGATGTCACCACAAACAACAACCTGTTTGGGGGTCAAATGGGAGGCAGATTCGATTGGGCGTTTGCTCCCAGGATGCGGTTTGTCATTGTTCCCAAGTTTTTGCTTGCTGGAAACTCCATCAGCAATCTCGCCGTCAGTTCGAGCGGCGGGGTTTCAACAGCTGATGTGCGGTCGACCTTGGGGGTATTTTCCTGGCTCGGTTCGGTTGATACCTCAGTGGCCTGGGATATCACAGAACGCTGGAGCCTCTCGATTGGATACCGTGTTGTTGGCGTTGGGAATATTGCCCAGGCCGACGGTCAGTGGCCAGGCACGATACCCGCCTCAGCAGCGAGTCTGAGTGGCGTTGCTGCAGGATCCGAATCGATCATCCACGGTGGCTTTGCAGGGTTTGAGAGCCGGTACTAGTTTCAGGGTTGCGAGGGCCAGGATGGCCGAGCAACCCTGAGGCCTCGGACCGGCGTGACCGTCGGCCACTCGGCGAGCCCGCCTCCTGCGGGCATTGGTAAGGCGAGCGATCGCTGGCGTCGAGGGCTCACTTGGGATGCTGGTTGCTCGGCCATCACTGGTAATGCTCGTAATGCTGTTGGGAGCGAAACGTGCCGTTCGAGTTGGTTGGTATTTCGGACTCGGTTTTGAGCGGGATTCGCCGACGTCCAGCGTGGGTCGGTGTGCCCAGGCCCTTTCGCCGGACACTCGCTGCGGCCGCTCGTTCGACGCTGCCTGCGCTCCGCCATCCATGGCTCCGCTGGCCAGCTACGCCGGCTCTCAGGGCACGGGCACCCCGACCGGAATATTGAGATGGGGTTCCGTTCCTGGGGAAGCATGAAGCTGTGCGGGATCGCTGAGCGTTGCCCGAAGCCAAAGGTCGCGTGTCGGCATCTTCTGGTGCCGAGCAGCATTGGCTTTCGAGGAAGGGGCGCAACCCTGTCGCTTCAGATTGGCGTGATGAATGACGCTCAGCCGCCGCAGTAATCAATCGCCCTGGCGATCTCGCTCTTGAGATCCTTGCGGTCAATGATGCGGTCGACGAATCCATGCTCGAGCAAAAACTCACTCGTCTGGAAGCCGGGAGGCAGTTCCACACGAATGGTTGCCTTAATGGTTCGGGGCCCAGCAAAGCCAATCAAAGCCCGTGGCTCAGCGAAGACAAGATCACCTAATGAAGCAAAGCTCGCGGCAACGCCCCCCATTGTTGGGTTGGTCAGAACCGAGATGAACAGGCCACCAGCTTCCGAATAGCGAGCCAGTGCTGCCGAGACCTTGGCCATTTGCATCAGTGAGAGAATTCCCTCGTGCATGCGGGCGCCACCGCCTGAGGCACTGATGATAATCAGGGGCAGTGACTCGGAGGTTGCTCGCTCGACAAGGCGTGCTAGACGCTCCCCGACCACGCTTCCCATGCTGCCCATAATGAAAGACGAGTCGGTGACCCCGCAGGCAACCCGCCGTGCACGAATCATGCCGGTCCCAGTGAGGGCCGCATCCGATAGCCCAGTTCGCTTCTGTTCGGAGATAATCCGCTTGGCGTAAGGCTTCTTATCGGAGAACCCAAGCGGATCCGTCGGCAAGAGCTGCCCATCCCATTCTTCAAATGTGCCTGGGTCGAAGAGTTGATCAATTCGCTGACGAGCTGAGACGTACCAATGAAAGCCGCACTGGGGGCAGACATTGAGCATCTTTTCCGCTTCCTTGCGGTAAATTGTCGCACCGCAGCCGTTGCATTTCAGCCAGAGCCCTTCGGGAACCCCACGCTTGGGCCGAGGCCCCGGCCGTCGTTGGCTTTGTGTCGATTCGGGCGGGGAAGATTCCCCGGCGTTTGTGGTCACTGCTGCCCTGTCAGTTGTCCGGCTGGTCATTGTCGACTGCCTCTGCGTCATGCCTTTTCGCCGATGGTGGAAGCCGGTCCTTTGGCTTGGCCCGCGAACCGCCGCCGCCGGCCCCATCAGAAGTCATCAGCCTACCAATCAATCTGGCCGTTGTACCAGCACGATTCGTGCAAAAGCGGCTCTTAGGCCTGTTCTCGGGCAAGGCTCTCAAGATCCCGGATGGCTGCCGCATAGTCGCCACTGCGAATCACGGCACTCCCGGCCACAATCAACTCGGCACCGGCATGGGCCACCGAGCCGATGGTTGAGCTGGCAATTCCCCCATCCACCCCGAGGTGTAGGGGGAGGCTGCGACGGTGACGAAGGTCCCGCAGGTGACTGAGCTTGGTCAGGGCGGAGGGCTGAAATGACTGCCCTCCGAAGCCAGGCTCAACACTCATGATCAAGATCCCATCACAGTCATCGAGAAAGGGTTCAACCCGCTCAACTGGTGTGTTGGGACTGATTGCGAGATGGGCCCGGCACCCCTCAGCCGCAATGGCCTTCAGTGTGGCTGTCGGGTCTGGCAGGCCCTCGATGTGAACGGTGACAATGTCAGCACCAGCCTGTGCGTAGGCGACAGCTGTTTGTTCTGGCTCATCAACCATCATGTGGACTTCGACCGGCACGCTGGCCGCACGCCGGACCGCCTCAACCACGACCATGCCGTAAGTCAACTGGGGGACAAAGCGTCCATCCATGACATCGAGATGGATGCCACGGGCGCCGGCGGCCTCAAGGTGAGCAACTTCGTCGGCCAAATGGCCAAAGTCGCAAAGCAGCAGCGCTGGCAGGACAACCGGCCCATCGGCCAAAAGGGTTTCGATTGAGGTCGCTGATCGTGATTCAGCAGGAGTGCTCATGGAGTCGTAGCCCCAACCGGGCAAGAGTGGGGTCGGGAGGGATGCAGGGTAAGGAAAATTGCCTGCAGAGTATAGCAGTGAGGCCCATGAGATCGGGGGGGCAGGTCTGGAGCGGGACCGGGGAAAACCCGTTCTCGCTCGGCTTCTGGTCGGTTTTTCAGGAAGAAAATGGGGCTGGAGCCCCGTTGCTCATCAAACCCTCACATTCTTTGGCTATGAATCACCCCAGAATAGAAGCCGGCCGGTCGCGGTAAATCAAACCTACATTTACAGGAGAAACGAAGAATGCGTCACGGGACTCTTCATCCGGTTTGCTGGAGCCTACTCGTACTGGCAGTCTCTGTGATGGCGCCAGTTTTTCTACAAGGGGCTGATCTCGATCCTGCCTTGAAGGGCTATGAACCGGTTGGTGGTGAGGTTGCCGGGTCTCTGAAGTCCGTAGGGTCTGACACGATGAACAATCTTGTGGCCCTTTGGACGGAGGGCTTCAAGGAGCACTATCCGAGTGTGCGTGAGGGGATTGAAGGGAAGGGTTCCTCATCAGCACCGCCATCGCTGATGGAGGGAACGAGCACCTTTGGCCCGATGAGTCGTGACTGGAAGCCGACTGAGATCGATGCGTTCAAAGACAAGTTTGGGTATGCCCCGACAGTGATCCCGACCGCCATCGACATGCTGGCAGTCTATGTTCACAAGGACAACCCGATTGAAGGGCTGTCGCTGCAACAGGTCGATGCAATTTTCTCGAAAAACCGCAATGGTGGAGCGAAGGAAGCAATTACAACGTGGGGTGATCTTGGCCTCAAAGGCGAGTGGCGGGACAAGCCAATCAGCCTCTACGGCCGGAACTCAGCCAGCGGAACCTATGGCTATTTCAAGGAACACGCCCTGTTCAAAGGAGACTTTCAGTCATCCGTGAAGGAGCAGCCTGGTAGTTCCTCTGTTGTGCAGTCAGTCGCCAGCGACAAGTTCGGCATTGGCTACAGCGGAATTGGTTACAAAACAGCCGATGTGAGGGCCATTCCTTTGGGCCTTTCTCCCGATGGACCGCTGATCGCTCCTGAAGCGGCAAACGCCTATTCTGGTGAATATCCCCTGTCACGGTTTCTCTATCTGAGCGTCAACTACAAGCCGGGAAGTCAGCTTGATCCGCTGCGGCGAGAGTTTCTTCGCTATGTGCTCAGCAGCAACGGTCAGGCCGGTGTGCTCAAAGACGGATACCTGCCAATCACTGCGACGATCGCCACGCGGAGCTTGGCGAGTGTCGGGCTGGAGTAGTCCTGGAGGCGAGGATCACTCGGCTGCGAGGGGCCTCAGTGGAGTGGCGTCTGTTCTACCGGTACAACAGAGCATCTACGATCCTGGGACTCAGAGCCCGGATCCAGCAACCCAGAATCCGAGCCCGGCAGCGGCCGGCCTTGCCACGCCCGAGTGCCAGTGACTGACTGCGGCTGAATGCCAGTTATGGAAGAGCAGACAACATTCACTGGCAGAAGTCGTCGCAAGCGAACCCGCTCAGGTGTGCTGCTGGGAGACTGGCTAGCCCGGCTCGTGATCACGCTGGGCGGTCTCGGTACGATCGTGGCGGTGCTGCTCGTGGGAGTATTCCTGCTGGCGGTTGCCGTGCCGCTTTTCCGGTCGCCACTGATTCAGTTCGGTCGCTCGACCGCAGTCGGCCTGCCGCCGGCAGGTGTGTTGGCTGCCGGCCTCGATGAATCTGGGGGGCTCCTCTGGTTCTGTGGGCCTGATCAGGTTGACGTGCTCGATCTCCGTACGGGCAAAACGCTTCTGACAAGAACATCTGCTGATGCCGGTCTAGAGGGCGTGACTGCCGTTCGCAACATGCCTATCGGACTCGATGCCGCAGCCGGATATCGTGATGGTTCATTCCGCGCTGGACGGTTAGGCCTGAAGTCATCTTTTGTCCCCGTTGCAGAGGTTCCGAAGGAGGCCCGGAAGCTTGCTGCTGGCGAGGCAGTGGCCGTCGGCGAGTCAGTCTATTTGCGGAATGCCAATGGAACGACCACACGCGTGGATCTGATCGCTGAGTTCTCAGGCCACACCTCGACGGTGCTCGATCAACCAGTGGTCGATATTGACTTAGCGATGCTGACGGGTGGTCCTTGCCTGGTTGCGTTGGATGCGACGGGGCGGATCCGCGTGGAAAAGCTTTCGTCACGCCGCAATCTTTTGACTGACGAAGTTGTCACCTCGGCAACAGGCACGACCATTCCGCCTCAGGATGGTCTACCGGCGCGGCGATTCTTGCGTGTTTCGGGGTTGGGCGATCAGCTGTTTGTGTTCGGTGTGCGTGGTGATTTTGAACGCTATCTCATTCGGAAGGTCACGCAGCCAGAACCACTCGAACGGCGGGATCTGATTGAAACAGACGCAGAAATCACCGCATTGACGCGACTCTTCGGTGGTGCTGCGATTGTGATCGGGGATAGTGCCGGTGTGGGGAGGTTGATCTTTACCACCCGAGGTGGAGAGTCGGTAGCTGCCGATGGTCGCGCGACGGTTGTCGCCAAAACGTTTCCGGCACCCTTTCCTGATAAGGCGGCGGCCATTACCAGCGTGGCGGCCTCACCTCGATCCCGTCTTTTTGGCCTGGCCTCTGCCGACGGGGCGATCAGACTCTTTCAGGCTACCAACGAAGCTGGCCTGCTCACTGTCGATGCCCCAAGCAGTGAAGGAACAAAAGAGTCGGTTTCGCTTTTACTGCTCAGCCCACGAGAGAATCGTCTTGTGGCAGCTGGGGGTGGTCGGGTGACGGACTGGACGTTTGACCCGGGCTATCCCGAAGTGTCGCTGAAGGCACTCTTTGGCAAACTCTGGTACGAGAATTATCCGCAGCCTGTTTTTGCCTGGGAGACGACGGGCCATGAGTCATTTGAGCCAAAGCTTAGCCTGGTGCCGCTGATTTTTGGCACGATCAAGGCAACGCTCTACTCGATGCTGTTTGCAACACCGCTGGCATTAATGGCGGCGATTTACACCAGCCAATTCATGCATCCTCGCTGGAAAGCCAGAATCAAGCCAACCATCGAAATGATGGCCAGTCTGCCGAGCGTGGTATTGGGTTTCATGGCTGGGCTGATCTTTGCACCAGTGATTGAGCAGCATGTCATGACATTCCTGTCGTGTCTGATCACGGTGCCATTAGCCTTGCTGGTTGGAGCCTATCTCTGGCAGCTCTGGCCACCCGGCTGGCGAAGCCGGATGGCTGGCTGGCGGTTTCTTGTGGTTCTGCTGGTCGCTTTGCCGGCCGGCTTGGCCACCGGCTGGATGGTGGCTGCCTCGATAGAGCAGCTCTGTTTTGGTGGCGACCTTTTTGCCTGGCTCGACGGTCGTGGAGGAAGCGGCTGGGGCGGGTGGATGCTGGCGCTGCTTCCGCTTTCAGGCATTTTTGCCGTCTTTCTCACGGGGCGGTTTGTCGGCCCATGGATCCGCCTCCGCAGCACCGGCTGGAGCCATCGCCGCACAGCGACGGTGGCGCTGGGAACCTGCCTGTTGGGCATGGTTGTCACTGGGCTTATAGCGGGGGCTGGGGCCTTGTTCTTTGATGCCTTGCGTCTTGAGACACGTGGGGGCCTGCTTGGCACCTATGTTCAGCGGAATGCGGTGGTTGTTGCGATCGGCATGAGTTTCGCCATCATTCCACTGATTTTCACGATCGCCGACGATGCCCTTTCGAGCGTGCCTGATCATCTCCGCAGCGGATCGTTGGGCGCGGGGGCAACCCCGTGGCAGACGGCAGTTCGGGTGATTGTTCCTGCGGCAGCCAGCGGGATGTTCTCGGCTGTTATGATCGGCCTGGGCCGTGCTGTTGGGGAGACGATGATTGTGCTCATGGCTGCCGGGAATACGCCCTTGATGGGCTGGAATGTGTTCAATGGCTTCCAAACGTTGTCGGCTGCAATTGCGACCGAACTCCCCGAAGCTGCCCGTGGGTCGTCTCACTATCGGGTGCTGTTTCTGGCTGCCGTGCTCCTGTTTGCCATGACCTTTGTCGTTAATACGCTGGCCGAGATTGTCCGGCAGCGATTTCGGAGGAGGGCACATGAGCTTTAGTCGCCCTCGTCGTCGCGGTGCCCGCTCGCCATTCTCAAGCCTTGTTGCCCATGGTGAGCCATGGGTCTGGCTCACAGCAGGATCGTTGGCGATTGCCATTGTGATGATTGTGGGGCTGCTTGGCTTTATTGCTGTGCGTGGTGCCGCCACGTTTTGGCCTCAGCCGCTCGTTGAGTTGACGCTTCAGGATGGCAGGCGGGTCCTCGGTGAGATCACTTCCCGTGAGTCTGTCCCTGCCGAGGTGTCCCAGCCAGCAAACCAGCTGGCCCAACGACAGCTGCTCCGCACCGCCAATTTTGAGTTCACAGGACAGCACTACGAGTGGTTTGATGACAACGCAATTGCCACCAGTCGGCAGCCCATCTGGGCAACGGCAGTAGAGCGGTTAGAGGGGGGGCGGTTTCACGGGTTCCCAACCCGTCTGCTGCATGACGGTCAGCCTGTGGCAGAAGGGGCTGAGGCGGCGTGGCGGGAGTATCAGAAAATCCGCCCCGACGTCCGTCGGCGCTTTGTCGATGCTCGCCGGATCGATCGAGACGATCGTGGCGAACTCCAGCGGCGTCTGCGGACTGCGCGGCTGGCGGTTGTGTCGGCCGAACTTCAAAGTGGCCCTGACTCAGCCTCTGTCGCCGAGGCGAAGGCGACAGAGGAAAAAGTTGCTGCCCAGGTGGCCGAGGCTGCGCAGAAACTTGACCTGATCACTGATCGACTTCGGAACGAAAATCAGGCCTGGGGCTTTGAGTTCAAGACCGCCGATGATCGCACGGTCGTCCTGCCGGTTGCCGATATCGTGCAGGCCTGGCAGCCGAATAGGCTGGGTGTTGTGGGGAAATTGCAGGTCTACGGATCACGCTGGTGGGAGTTTCTCTCCGATGATCCTCGCGAAGCAAACAGTGCCGGTGGTGTCTTTCCGGCCATCTGGGGCACCGTCGCCATGACGCTGATCATGGCCCTGCTGGTTGCTCCCTTTGGGGTTTTGGCGGCCCTCTATCTCAGAGAGTATGCATCGGGCGGCCCCCTGACGGCAGCGGTGCGTATTGCCATCAACAATCTCGCTGGGGTGCCGAGTATTGTGTACGGCGCCTTTGGTCTCGGTTTTTTCTGCTACGGCGTTGGCGGGCGGCTCGATGAACTCTTTTTCAGGGCCAGTCTCGTTGCTGACAACCAGCCCACATTTGGTGCGGGCGGCCTTCTTTGGGCCTCCCTGACCTTGGCATTGCTGACCCTTCCTGTGGTCATTGTGGCCACTGAGGAGGCGTTGGCTGCTGTGCCAAAATCGATGCGTGAGGGTTCCTACGCCTGCGGGGCGAGCAAGTGGCAGACAATCCGCCGCATCGTTCTGCCCCGGGCACTCCCTGGGATCATGACGGGCCTCATTCTTGCCATGGCGCGGGGAGCTGGTGAAGTTGCGCCTCTCATGCTGGTAGGAGTCAAGAAAGTGGCGCTCGATCTGCCAATCGATACAACGTTTCCGTTTGTCCATGCGGAACGAGAATTCATGCACCTTGCTTACCTGATTTATGATGTTGGGTTTCAGAGTCCCAACAGTCAGGCTGCCAAGCCGATGGTCTTTACGATCACGTTTCTCCTGGTGGCAATCATTGCACTGCTGAACATTGCCGCAATCTTCATTCGCTCACGGCTGAAGCGGCGTTATGTGATGCAGCAGTTCTGATTCCCGCGAGTCCCGAGTCCCGAGTCCCGCAATCTCCACAGGCATCTGATGATGGAAACGGAAACAACACAACCTGCTGGTGCTCCGACTGAGGCCGCGAAGCCGGAGGTCCTCAGCGATCGGCTCGTGGCAGTTGCCAACGGTGACGACGTGCCCTCTGAGGTGCATCAACGGGTGCAAAAAGAGACGCCGGTTCTGGAAATCGACAGGTTCAACCTTTGGTACGGCACCAAGCAGGCCCTGCACGGTATCTCCATGCCAATTCCGCACAATCAGGTGACGGCCCTTGTTGGCCCTAGTGGCTGCGGGAAGTCGACCCTATTGCGCAGTGTGAACAGGCTGAACGATCTGGTGCAGAATGTTCGAATCACCGGGGACATGCGTCTGAATGGGGATTCCATTTATGACCCCCGGATGGATGTGATTGACCTGCGGAAGCGGATGGGCATGGTGTTTCAGAAGCCCAATCCATTCCCCATGAGCATCTACGAAAATGTCGTCTATGCCCTGCGGATTGATGGCGAGCGGAACCGTGGTGTGCTTGATGAAGTCTGTGAGGTGAGTCTGCGGGGGGCGGCACTCTGGGACGAAGTAAAAGATCGCCTGCACGACAGTGCCCTGGGGCTCTCCGGTGGCCAGCAGCAGCGGCTCTGTATTGCCCGGGCGATTGCGGCAGAACCAGAGGTGCTTTTGCTTGATGAGCCCTGCTCCGCGCTCGATCCGATCGCCACAGGAAAGGTGGAGGATCTCATTCAGGAACTTCGCGGGCGTTACTCGGTGTTGATGGTCACCCACAATATGCAGCAGGCAAGTCGGGCAAGCGACTACACCGCCTTCATGTACCTTGGGCGGTTGATTGAATACGGGCCAACCTC